>Ga0075418_10005790_pt1 | contig 13961 bp, 14 predicted proteins | sample SoiMetdeltSBSDD2_FD_81776 | JGI IMG/M metagenome (GOLD analysis project Ga0075418, IMG submission 81776) | Bulk soil microbial communities from a Populus tree surrounding site in Tennessee, USA - Soil MetaG P. deltoides SBSDD2 | ecosystem: Environmental > Terrestrial > Soil > Tree plantation...
CAGATGCCCAGGGCGGAGATGTACGTCGTGCCGAGCTCCAGCACCTTGGTGGTCAGCGTGTAGAGACCGTTGCTCGACCGGACGTAGCCCAACTTCTCCAGCGTCAACAGGAGCCGCCGGGCGGTGGGCCGGGGCAGCGAGGTCCGTGCTGCGGCGTCGCTGACCGTCAGCGCGGTGGCGGTCGGGCTGAACGCGGTGAGGATCGCCAGACCGCGGGCCAGGGCCTCGACGAAGTCGGAGTCCGGCTCCCGCGGCATGCGCGCATCCTCCCACGACGACCCGACCACACCAACCCGACCATGACCCCGACCGAGACGAGGAACGCCACCCCATGATCCCAGACCCCTCGACCGAGCAACGCCGTGGTCCGCTCGACGGCCTGGTCGTCGCCGACATGTCGCGGATCCTCGCCGGTCCCTACTGCTCGATGCTGCTGGGCGACATGGGGGCCACCGTGATCAAGGTCGAGAGCCCGTCCGGGGACGACACCCGCACCTGGATGCCGCCGGTCAAGGACGGCGTCTCCACCTACTACCTCTCGATCGGCCGCAACAAGCGGTCGGTGGTGCTCGACTTCCGCGATCCTGGGGACCGGGCGCTCGCCGCCGAGCTGCTGCGCCGGGCCGACGTCGCGATCGAGAACTTCAAGCCCGGCTCCCTGGGGAAGTTCGGGTTGGACTACGAGACCGCCGCCGAACGCAACCCCGGGCTCGTCTACCTCTCGATCAGCGGGTTCGGGACGGCCGAGGGAGCCTGGCTGCCGGGGTACGACCTGATCGTCCAGGCGGTGTCGGGTCTCATGAGCCTCACGGGCGACGCCGACGGCCCGGCCTACCGCGCCGGCATCTCGGTATTCGACGTGATGGCCGGCCTGCACGGCCTGATCGGTGTCCTGGCCGCGCTCCACCAGCGGGTCGAGACGGGCCGCGGGCAGCACGTGGAGGTCAACCTGCTGTCGTCGGCGATGTCCGGGCTCGTCAACCAGACCGCCGCGTACACGGCCGGGGGCGTCGTACCGCAGCGGATGGGGAACGCCCATCCCAGCCTCTTCCCCTACGAAACGATGCCCACCGCCGACCGGGACATGATCATCACCGCCGGCAACGACCGGCAGTTCGGGGCGCTCTGCGAGGTGCTCGGGATCCCGGAGGTCGCCGACGACCCCCGCTTCGCCAGCAACGCCGACCGGACCCGCCGCCGCGACGAGCTGCGCCCGCTCCTGCTGGATGCGCTGGGCCAGTGGAAGGCCGACGACCTCTTCCTGGCCCTCAACAAGGCGGGTGTGCCGTGCGGCCCGATCAACACCATCGGGGAGGGCGTCGAGCTCGCCGAGTCGCTCGGCCTGGCGCCCCGGGTCGAGCTGGGCACCGACGGCCGGGCCGTGACCCTGGTGCGGAACCCGATCGGCTTCAGCGACGCTGCACTGCGCTACGACCGACCGCCGCCCGAGCTGGGGGAGCACAGCGGGGAGGTCAAGGCCTGGCTGCAGACCAGCCTCGACGGTGGGGACGGCGAAGGCGACGGGCGGTGAGCCCGGCGAGCCACGGCGACGGCGATTCCCCCGGGCCGGCCTCCGCCTCGTCCACCACCAGGACCGGCACGACCTACCGGACCGGCATCGGCGCCTCGACGCCCGACACGATCTTCCTGCTCGGGCAGGACCTGGCTCACGACCTCCTCGGCCAGGTCGGCTTCGGTGAGCTGGCCTTCTGGCTCATGGCCAAGCGCCGCCCGACGCCGGCACAGCGCACGATGTTCGAGGCGGTGCTGGTCGCGCTGGCCGACCACGGGTTCACGCCCACCGCGATCGCCGCCCGGCTGACCTACACCAGCGCGCCCGAGGCGCTCCAGGGGGCGGTCGCGGCCGGGCTCCTGGGCGGGGGATCGCGGTTCCTGGGCGTCACGGAGGACGCCGCCCGCTTCCTGGCCACGTCCCTGGCCCGCAGCTCGGAGCGCCCCGGGGACGACGCCGGCTGGGACGAGCTCGCGGCGGAGGTCGTGACGGCGACCCGCGCCGCCGGCGATCTCGTGCCGGGCCTCGGGCACCCGGTGCACAAGGTGGAGGACCCGCGCACGCCGGTGCTGTTCGAGCTGGCCCGCCGCCACGGCACGTTCGGCGATCACCTGGCGCTGTTCGCGGCCATCGGCCGGGTCCACCCCCGGATCTTGGGCCGCACGCTCCCGCTGAACGGCGCAGGTGTCTGCGGCGCCGTGCTCGCCGACCTCGATCTGCCGGTGTCGGTCATGCGAGGCTGTGCGCTCCTCGCGCGCTGCGCCGGGCTCCTCGGTCACCTGGCCGAGGAGGCGGCCGACCCGGTGGGCATGGACATTTACCTGGGCGTCGACCGCAACATCGACTACCGGCCGCCCGAGTAGCGCCTGCCCCGAGGCTCGCCGCGGTTCGGAGCAAACACCGTTCAGATTGTACGCCAAGTGGTAACGTGACCGTCTGTCGGACAGTCGAAACCGACGTCAACGACACATAAGGGGGGAACGCAATGGCAGCTCCGACCGTCGCGAACACGACCGTGACCGCGACCGAACGCAGCGCCGCCCCAGCGCCTCAGACCCTCGGCAGCGCCGCCACCTGGTGGTACGACTGGGTCGATCAGCACCGGGTCGGCGCGATCGCGCTCGTGGGCGTGATCGCCACGCAGCTCGGCACCTACTTCGGGTACGTCTTCCCGGCCATAGGCCTGCCGACGCTTCCGTGGCCGCTGTACAACGGCATCCTCGCGGTACCGGCGGAGGCCTACGGGACCACTGGCTCCTACTTCGCCGGGCAGTCACTGCACTTCATCAACGGGATCGTGTTCGCGATCCTCTACGCGGTCCTGGCTCGCCAGATGATGCCGTTCCGCAACACGCACGTGGGCAACGTCCTCAGCGGACTGCTCTACGGCGTGGTGATGACCATCATCAGCATCGGACTCCTGGTCCCGTACGCCTACGTGCCGAAGCAGGGCTACGGGTTCTTCAGCTTCTACGGGCCCGACGGCTGGAAGCTGCCGGCTGGCGTGCTCCTGTGGCACCTGATCTACGGCTTCTTCCTCGGCACCCTGTACCAGCTCCGGGACGACCGCACCTAGCGGCCGCACGAGCCGAGCCGAGTGACGGCGGCCCGGAGGCCTAGCGCCTGGGCCCCGGGCCGCCCACTCGGCCTCGCCGCCGCCGGACTCCGCCGGGCACACCCTGGTCCGGCGGAGGCGGGCGACCGAGATGGGCGACCGAGCTGGCGTGGCTAACGACCCGCTAGCAGCTCTCCCGTAGCGTTCGCAGCCCCGCGAGGGTCCGATGCGCCGACCGCTTCTGAGCACGGTCGGCGCATCGTCACATCTCCAGATCGCTACGGGGGAGCGCGTGACCATGCAGCCTGGGGGACCACCGTTTCAAGGCCCGTACGGAGGCCCGCCACCCCCGCCTCCCCCTCCGCCCCCGCCGCCGCCGCCAGGGCCGCCGCCGGTCGGTCCGCACCCCGGGTACTCCTCGGGCTGGGCGCCGTGGCCGGCGGGTGGGCCGACCCACCCGACGCAGCCTCCGGGCCGCGATGCGGCGTACGGACCGGGTGCCGGGGCGGTGGTCATCGACGTCGGCGGGACGGCGGCCCGGCAGGGGATCGTCGGCGCGGTCGTGTCGGGCCTGATCGGTCTGCTGGCCATCGTCGCCGGACTGGCCGGCGCGGTGGACGGCGGCGGCGAGGCGGTGGCCATCGTCATCGGTGTGCTGTTCCTGGTGCCGCCGCTGCTCCTGCTCGGCCTGAGCAAGCAGCTGCTCCGGCCCCGGCGGCTGGTCTTCGAGGCCGCGGGGATCCGCTGGGACGATCCCCACGGCAAGCCGTGGGCCGTGGGCTGGCACGAGCTCGCGGCGGTCGCGATCTCCAAGCACAGCGCGATCCAACTCCCCCAGACGACCAGCGAGCGGATAGCTGGCGCGACGACCGAGAAGCTCCTCGGCGAGCGCGCCCACGTCCGCCTGGATCTGTACCCGGCGGATCCCGGCTTCCCCGGCCGCCACCCCCAGATGGCCCATCTCTGGGGCCGCCAGGAGGTGACGAACGGCTATCGACTTCCCCTGGGCGCCAACGTCCGGTTCATCCCGCTGATCGAGCAGGCCATGGTCCGCTTCGCGCCCAGCATCTACCGGGGCGTGGTCGCCACCAGGGGGGCGATGGGCCTCACCTGAGCCCCTCAGCCCGTAGACCACCGCGACTGGTGGCTGAACCGTGCACCCATCTCCTTCTGCCCGAGGACGAGGATCAGTTCCGTCGGCTCTGGCCCTGGACGGGATAGGCAGTTAGTCGATGACCTGGGCTTCGCCTTGTGGCGGGCTCGTCGCCGCATCCCAGGCAGCCGCGTAGGACGCCGCGCGCTCCATCAGGACCTGGGCATCGGGGTCGTCGACCTCGTCGACCTCCACCCATCGCGCGAAGGCTGCCTCGACGCCCGACATCTGCTCGTCGGCAACCCGTCCGGCGGCCACCCAGGCGACCAAGCGGTGTGCCGCGGTGACCATCAACGCGTCGCCTCGGGGCCCTTCCGGCGCATACACCAACGGCGACAGGCGGTCGGTCACGAACGCGAGATCAGCGTTCGCCTGGTCGCGGCCGATCCCGGTCGCCGCTTCGTAGAGCCGCCGCGTCGCTCGCTGGTCGGGTAGTTGGCTCTGCTTGCGGAACATCGACACGATTCCCGGCGCAGCACCCACGAGGCCAGCGACGAAGCCGAGCCGGCCGCCTCGACGGTCGGCGTAGGCCGTCAGACGATTGCCGGTCATGAGTCTCGCGGCCAGCCACTGCTCCGCGAGACGTTCCCCCACCTCATCGAGCCCGCTGGACATGACCAGATTCTGCCTGAGCCGCACAACCAACCGGCTTCGCCGCACGGACAGCGGCGGCAACGAGCTCGCGACCGCGGGCTAGCACGCCGCTACCAGGCCGTCCCGTACCGGGGGCGCGTCGAAGCGGAGCTCGCCGGTCAGCCTGTGAACCACTCCGGCGCGTTGCCGGGCTTCCACTTGATGTTGCAGCCCATGCTCGGCCGTTGCTCGCCGGTGACGGGGCGGCCGGCGAGCACGGCATCGATCGCCTCGCCGAGCTCGTCGCCGGTCACCGGCACGCCGCTGTTGGGGCGGCTCGCGTCGAGGCGGCCGCGGTAGGCCAGCCGCCGGTCGCGGTCGAAGAGGAAGAAGTCCGGCGTGCACGCCGCCCGGTAGTCCAGGGCGACCGCCTGGCTCTCGTCGACCAGGTAGGGGAAGGTCCATCCGTTGGCGGCGGCGAACTCGCGCATGCGGTCCGGGCTGTCGTCGGGGTAGGACGAGGCGTCGTTGGCGTTGACGGCCAGGATCGCCAGCCCGGCGTCCTGCCACTGCTTCGCCAGTGGGCCGAAGTCGGCGGCGATGTGCTTGACGTACGGGCAGTGGTTGCAGACGAAGGCCACCAGCACGCCCGGCGCGTCGCCGACGTCGGCGGTGCCGTGGTCCACCCCGTCCGGGTCGGGGAGCGTGAAGTCGGGGAGCGGCGTCCCCAGCGGGAGCATGGTGGAGGTGACGTTGACCATGCCCCCAGGATGCCGTGTCAGGACCTCAGGCGGCGAGGGCGACGTGGAGGCTGTCGACTCCCCGGAGCAGCACCCGGCCGTTCCACTGCGGACCGTCGGTGGCCAGCTCCATCTTGGGGAACCGGCGGACGAGGGCGCCGATGGCCTCGCTGCCCTCCAGGCGAGCCAGCGCGGCACCGAGGCAGTGGTGGATGCCGCTGCCGAAGGACAGGTGTGCGTTCGCCCCCTCGCGGGTCAGATCCAGCTGGTCCGCGGTGGGCCCCCAGTGGGCGGGATCGCGGTTGGCCGCGCCGAGCAGGGTCACGATGAGCTCGCCCGGCTGCACGGTCTCCCCGGCGACCTCCGTCTCGGACATGACGATCCGCCGCGACAGCTGCACCGGCGAGTCCCAGCGCAGCAGCTCGTCGACGGCGTTGGCGTCCAGGTCAGGGTGGTCCACCAGCCGCTCGAGCTGGTCGCGGTGGGCCAGCAGGGCGACGGTGCCGTTGCCGATGAGGTTTACCGTGGTCTCATGGCCGGCCAGGTACAGGAGCGAGACCTGGTCGACCAGCTCGGCAGTGGACAGGCGCTCGCCGTCCTCCTCGGCGGCGATCAGGGCGCTGAGCAGGTCGTCCGCCGGGTTCTGGCGCTTCCATCCGATCGCCGCGCGGACGTGGGCGTTCATGTTGTCGCTCGCGGCGAGGATCTCCTTCAGCTGGTCGTAGGTCGCGACCGGTTCGAGGATCCGGGTGGTGGTGTGGGACCAGCGCCGCAGCTGGTCGCGATCGGATTCGGGCATGCCGAGCAGCTCGGTGATCACCTGGAACGGCAGCGGGAAGGCGAAGTGGGACATGAGGTCGACGGGCTCGCCGTCGGCGCCAGCTGCTTCGAGCTCGTCCAGGTAGGCGTCGACCAGCTGCCGGACCCGGGCCCGGAGCTGCTCCACCCGTCGCATGGTGAAGGCGCTGGAGACCAGCCGGCGGATCCGGGTGTGGTCCGGCGGATCGAGGTTGAGGATCGCGTGGCGGCCCCGCTGCTCGCGGCCCTTCAGGAGCTCCGGGGGGATCTGCAGCCGTTGGCTGATGTTCGCGTTGACGTCCATGACGCTGGTGCCCGGCTGTCGCAGCAGGGCGAAGCAGTCGTCGTACCGGTGCACCAGGAGGTTGCCGACGATGGTGCGGGAGCACCGGCTGCTCTCCCGGATCCGCGCGTACTGGGGGTACGGATCCTCGGCGAAGCCGGGCTCGAAGGGGTTGTACTGCTCCTCGCCCATGTCCAAGAGGTTTTCGCACGACGCGTGCAAAAGCAAGGGGTCGCGCGGTGACCGAGACGCGTCCGCCCCCCATCGACCTGGCGCTCCTGACGCTGGCGGTGGTGGCCGTCTCGACGTCCGCACCGCTGGTCCGGGTGGCCGAGGCGCCGACGCTGAGCATCGCGTTCTGGCGCAACGGCCTGGCGCTGCCGGTCACGGTCGCCGCGGTGATCGTCGGTCGCCGCCGTGGCGAGCCCGGGCTCCGGGACCTGTCGCCGGAGGCGCGGCGCCGTTCGCTCGCGGCCGGCCTGTTCCTGGCCGGCCACTTCGCAACCTGGGTGCCGAGCCTGTCGTTCACCTCCGTCGCATCGTCGGTCACGTTGGTCAGCAGCACGCCGATCTGGGCCGCCCTCCTGGCGCGGCACCGGGGCCGGCCGGTGGCCCGGTCGACCTGGCAGGGGATCGGTCTCGCGCTCGGTGGTGTGGTGCTGCTGACCGGGGTCGACCTGACCGTCACACCCCGGGCCCTGTTCGGCGACGCCCTGGCCCTGGCCGGTGGCATCCTCGCCGCCTTCTACCTGGAGGCCGGCGCCGAGGTGCGGCGGCAGGCGTCGACGGCGGTCTACGTGACGGTCTGCTACTCGGTCGCGGCAGCGGCGCTGCTGGCGGTCTGCCTGGTCGGCCGGCAGCCGCTCGCGGGCTACGACGGCGAGACCTGGCTGGTGCTCGGCGCGCTCACCCTCGGCCCCCAGCTGCTGGGCCACACCGTCCTCAACCGGGTGCTGCGAACGACCAGCCCCACCCTGGTGTCGGTGGCGATCCTGGGGGAGATCCTGGGGGCGGCCTTCCTGGCCTGGGTCTTCTTCGGCGAGGTCCCGCCGGCCGCGGCGCTGCCGGCCGGCGTGCTGCTGCTCACCGGTGTGGTGGTCGTGGTGCGGGCCGGCGGGTCCGCCGGGCCGCCGGTGTCAGTCGGAGCTGGCTCCCACGGCGACGAGCGCCAGCACCAGCACGACGATCGACAGGATGAGCAGGGCCGTCGCGATGATCCCGCAGATGCGGCCGGCCTGAACTGATCCCCGGTTCGAGTAGCCCATGGGATTGCGGTCGATCTCGGCCATGGCGTTGTTGCCCATCACCCATGCCACTGGGCCGAGCAGCTGGCACAGGACGAGGCTCAGGATGCCAAGCACCAGGACGATGGTGCCCTGCGGGTGCTCCATCACGCCCCCGTAGGGCGCACCACCGTAGGGAGGGCCGCCGAACGGCTGCGGGCCGGGATAGTCGTAGGGGGGTTGGCTCATCGTGGTCCGCCTTGTCCTTCCGCCGTGCTGAGCGTGGGGCAACGCTACTGCGCGGCGCCAGTCATCGGCGGACGGGCGACGACTTGACCCTCGGGATGCTAGGCATAGTATTGCGAGGTATGAGCCACGAGCAGCTGAAGGGGCACCTGGACCTGCTCCTCCTGTCCGTCCTGGCCGGCCAGCCGCAGCACGGCTACGCCGTGATCAACGCCCTGCGCGACCGGAGCCAGGGCCGCTTCGATCTCCCCGAGGGCACCATCTACCCGGCCCTCCACCGCCTGGAGGCGCGCGGTCTGGTGCAGAGCCGCTGGGCCGAGGGCGCCGGCCGGCGCCGCCGCATCTACCAGCTGACCGGTGCCGGCGCCGCCGCGCTGGCCGAGCGTCGGCAGCAGTGGACGACCTTCGCCGCGGGCGTGGAGGCCGTCGTGAGGTGGGCGGTATGACCGGGCCCCGGACCATCGACGGCTACCTCGACCAGCTGCTCGTCGAGCTGTACGGGCGAGCTCGTGACGTCCGGCGCATCCTGGCCGAGGTCGAGGACCACCTGCGTGACGCGACCGACGAGGCCATCGCGGCCGGCATGGACCCGAGCCAGGCCGAGGCCGCGGCGATCGAGCGGTTCGGGTCGCCCCGGGTCGTCGCCCGGCGCTTCGGTGCGACGCTGCCGGTACCGGGCCCGGCCGTGCTCGGGGAGCTGGTCCGGTCGCTGGCGGGGCTGGCGGCGATCGGGCTGCTGGCCATCGGGCTCAGCGGGGTGGTGGCGATGGGGATGCGGGCGACGCTGGGCGCCAGCTTCGTCGCCGGCGACCTGCCCGGTGTCACCTACACCCGCGAGCGCTGCGCCGACTTCTTCGAGTACCACCCCGAGGCCGGTAGCTGCGCCGCCGCGGCGACGGCCCACCACGCCGACGAGGTCGAGTCCTACCGGCTGGCCGCGGGCGTCCTCGGGACCCTGCTGGGGGTGGCCTGGCTGTGGGACCGGCGCCGCCGGCGGACGCGGGGGAAACCGGATCGCATCGGTGCCCTGCCCGAAGGGTTCGCCGCGACCTGCGGCCTGGCCCTGTTCGGGGCGGCCGGGGCGCTCCTGGCGCTCCAGTCGATCGGGCTGATGCTGGGAACCGGCGCCAGCCACGGCGCGGGCCAGTGGCTGTCGGGAGCGGTCGTCTCGCTCGCGATGGCGGTCGCCTGCGGCGGGCTGGTCCTGCGGACGATCCGAACCCGCGCCGCCCTCCCTGGCTGACGACGGCTGGCTATCCACCTGATCCAACACTGTAAGTCGTAATGTGGCTACGTAGCGCGTTGACTCGGTCGCGCTGACTCGCCATACTCGGCCGAGCTTCGGCGGGCGCTCATGGAGAGGAACGCAGAGACCATGATCCAACCACCGGGACTCGATCGCGTGCTCGCCCATCCCTGGCGCGCCATTGCCGTCGCCGCCGTGGCGGGAGGGGTGCTGGCCCAGGCGCCGGCTCTCGCCGGTGCGCAGACGAGTCCGCCGCTCCTGGGCGCGCTCCCGATCGTCCAGCCGGTCCAGCGTGCGGCCGATCCGGCGGCCCTCCTGCCGCAGGCGCCGACGGCACTGCCCGGGGTGTCGACGGCCGGGCGTCCGGCGACCCAGGCCCCGGCCGGGCTGCCCGCGCTACCGGCGGTGCCCTCCACACCGGCCAGGCCCGGCACGCCGACGGCCGGCCTCCTGCCGGGGCTGCCGGCGCTGCCGAGCGGATCGGCCGGTCTCCTGCCGGCGGCGACCCCCGCGGTCCCGACCGTCGCTTCCCCCTCCTTGCCCCAGGTGCCCGGGGTGGCCGGGACGCCCAAGCTCGCGAAGCCGACCACATCCTTGCTCCCGACCGGTGGCCTCCCGGCGCTTCCGACCGGTGGCGCGCCGGCGTTGCCGACGACCGGGGTCTTGCCCGCGTTGCCCGCGCTGCCCCAGGCGCCTTCATCGCCCGCGGGCGGCCCGCCCCAGGTCCGGGATGCTCTGCCCGTGGCCGAGGGCGTCGAGATGCCGCTGCTGGACGTCGGGGTTCCGGCGGGCCTGCCCCAGGTGCCGCTGCTCCCTGGCGCGACCATCCATTCGTCCCCGGTGCCGTCTCTCCTGCAGTGACCCGGGCACGGCGTTAGCCGCCGTTTTAGCCGCCGTTCAACCCGCCGCCTCCGGGCCCGCCGATCCGGAGGCGGCGGTTTCGCTCGACCGTTCATCGCGCTGCTGCCGGTAGGTTGGCGGGAACCCGGGCGGGGGTATGGGATCCGGACCGGACCACGCCGGACCACGCCGAGCACAGGGGGTGCTATGGGGGGTTCCAGCCACCGCCCGTCGGTGCTCGTCCCCGTCGTGGTCATGGCGGTCCTCGCGGCGGGGTGTGGTGGGGGCGGCGATCAAGGCCGCGCCGACCAGGCCGCCGCCGGGGACAGCGGAACCCACTCGCATCACATCGACCACACCGCCCACACCGCAGCCGGCAGCGGCGCCGACGCGGGCGATCGCTGCGATCTGGGCCTGAACACCGCCCGCTTCAACGACACGGCCGAGCTGGTCTCCGCCGAGCACAGCCACGCCATGGGCGAGGTGGACTTCACGCTCGAGGACTGGGCCGGCGTGTTCGTCGACGAGGAGCTCGGCATGAGCGTCGACGAGGTGATCGACGCGCTGGGGTCCGACGACATCTACCGCCGGCACGTGCTCGGCGGTGTCCTCACGCCGACACTGGATCCTGACCCCTGGTCACCGGTGAGCGACCGGTCGCAGTGCGAGGCGCTGGTTGGTGAGCTCCGGACCGCCCGCGAGGTCGTCGCCCGCTATCCGACGGTGGCCGATGCCGTGGCCGCCGGTTACAGCCGGGGCGACCGGTACTTCGCCGGCCTCGGTGTGCACTACCTCGGGGGCGGTGACAGCGATCGGTTCGACCTCACCCGGCCGGCGATGCTGCTGTTCGACGGGGCCGAGCCGTCCTCCCACCTCGTGGGGCTCTCCTATGTCGTCCGGCAGGCCGGCGAGGCGCCACCCGAGGGGTTCACCGGCGCCAACGACCGCTGGCACCGGCACCAGAGCTTCTGCTTCGACCTGAGCGACGGTCTGGTCAACCTGAGCTCGGACGTGCTGAGCCCCGCCGAGTGCGCGGCCATCGGCGGATCCTTCACCCCCAACCCCGACCTGTGGATGCTCCACGTCTGGGTCGTTCCGGGCTGCGAGAACGATTGGGGGATGTTCGCCGAGGCCAATCCACGGCTGCCCTATCTTCCGTCGGGCACGTCGCTCGCCTCGGGGTGCAATACGGGCCAGGTCCCCGCCGATGGGCTCGACCTGGACGCTCGCGCGGACGGTCCGACTCTCACCTAGAGCGGTCACTCGACCGCCTATCGCTCACGAGTAGTGAGAAATTCGGCAATTCGTTTTCATCTGCAACCGGTGACCGCTTTATGCGTTATTCTGGTGAGCCCGGTTCACTTCACGTAGGGCCCTATTTGTTCTCAAAGGGTGCACTATAATAGCCGGTATTTTTTGCAATGTCTGGCTAAATTCCCTCACTTTTTGCAGATTGCGTGGGCCACAGTCTGATATGTTGCCGACTTTGGTCACCAGTACGTAACAAAGATACTGGGGAGGGACGGGCATATGGACCGGCGCTGGGTAGCGCGCGTCTCCAGTGCGGGGATGAGCGCAATCTTACTTGCATCAGCCTGCAGTAGCGGTGATGGTTCCGACATGCTGAACGGCGTGACAGCACAGCAGAACGCCGAGGCAGCTGTGTTCCCAAGCTCCAATTGGACGCGCGCCAATCCGGCCGAACTCGGTTTCGACGCCGCGGCACTCGAGCAGATCGCGGGTAGTGCCGGCGCCGAAACCAGCTGCCTCGTCGTGACTCGGCACGGCGAGGTCGCCGGCGAGTGGTACTGGAACGGCGCGGGAGCAGACCTACCTCAGGGCGCCTTCTCGGTCACCCAGGCCTTCAGCGCCACCTTGGTGGGCATCGCGCAGGACAAGGGTCTCCTCGACATCGACGACCGGGTGGCGGACTACATCCCCGAGTGGGACGGGACGCCATCGGAGGACGTCACCATCCGAGACATCCTCAGTCATGTCTCAGGGCGCGAGTCCACCAACTCGATAGGCAATATGGACCTCTACAACCAGCTGCTCACCTCGCCCAATCCCGGGATCTTCGCCGAGGGCCTTCCTCAGGAGCACCCGCCGGGCGGCGTGTGGAGCCAGAACCTCCCTGCCATCGAGCTCCTGAACCCGATCCTCACCGCTGCGACCGGCGAGGATCCCGCGGCCTTTGCCCAGGAGAACCTGTTCGGGCCCATCGGTGCCACCCACACCCGATACACCCAGAACAACAATGGCGTAACCTGGATGCACGCCTTCATGGAGACCACCTGCGAGGATGCCGCTCGCCTTGGTTACCTGCTCCTGCGGCACGGTGACTGGCACGGCACCCAGGTGCTCTCGGAGGACTGGGTCGACGAAGCCACCAACCCATCTCAGGACCTCAACGCGGGCTTCGGATACATGTTGTGGCTCAACCACCCCGGCTCGCTGGTGTCGATCGACAACGTGCGGACCCCTGACTACGACGAGCCCAGCGACGAGCAACTCGTCCCCGGTGCGCCGGAGGACATGTTCTGGGCGATCGGCCTCGGTGGGCAGATCATCCAGGTCGACCCGGAGACCGACACCGTTGTCGTGAGGCTCGGCACCCCGGACGGCGACGAAGCCACCAACATGCAGCTCGTCACCCGGATGGTCACCGAGGGCCTGACCCAGTAGTCGAGCAGCCGTGTCGCTCGGCGTGCGACCGCACTGAGGCGGGAACACCCCAGGCGCACCCTCTTCCCGTCCGTCCGGCGATCCGGGGAGAGGGTGCCTGCCTGGCGGGCCGGCTTCTTGCCGCCTACGGACGGTCGTGTTGCACTTTCGTCGCGTCGCGCGTCAATTGACACGCGCGGGTCGTACCATCGGTGCTACTGGAGGTGCTTGTCGGGTCGGCGCACCCGGATCGTCCGGCTCGTCGCCCCACAGGTCGGGAGGGCTGCCTCGGGGGTGAGCTCGTGCTTGCCGGTCAGGAACATGGCGATGACGACCTAGGCGGTGGTAGCAGCGGCGGAGCTCCTGGAGGCCAGGGCCCGGCGGGGCCCGGCTACGACCCGGTGGCGATTGTGGGGGTGGGGTGTCGTTTTCCGGGTGGGGTGGTGTCGCCGGAGGGGTTGTGGGATCTGGTGGCGGGGGGTGGGGATGCGATCTCGGGGTTCCCTGAGGATCGGGGTTGGGAGGAGTTGTTGGGGGATGGGGGCGCGGGTGGGGGGTCGTTCCCGCGTTGGGGTGGGTTCTTGGGTGATGTGGCGGGGTTTGATGCGGGGTTGTTTGGTGTGTCGCCGCGGGAGGCGGTGGCGATGGATCCGCAGCAGCGGTTGTGGTTGGAGGTGTCGTGGGAGGCGTTGGAGCGGGCGGGGTTGGATCCGTCCGGTCTGCGGGGCAGTGACACCGGGGTCTTCGTGGGCCTGGCTGGCAGCGACTACCGCTGGCTGCAACCCGAGCAGAGCGGTGACGGCCTGGCGTTGACCGGCGGGTTGGGCAGCGTCGTCTCGGGGCGGGTGGCGTATGTGTTGGGGTTGGAGGGCCCGGCGGTGACGGTGGACACGGCCTGCTCGTCGTCGTTGGTGGCGCTGCACTTGGCCTGCCAGTCGCTGCGGTCCCAGGAGTGCAGCCTGGCCCTGGCGGGAGGCGTGACCGTCATGTCGACCCCGCGGGGGTTCGTCGAGTTCGCCGTGGCCGGTGGCCTGGCGGTGGATGGGCGGTGTCGGGCGTTTGGTGTGGGGGCGGGGGGGACGGGGTGGTCGGAGGGTGTGGGTGTGGTGGTGTTGGAGCGGTTGTCG
>Ga0075418_10005792_pt1 | contig 13957 bp, 11 predicted proteins | sample SoiMetdeltSBSDD2_FD_81776 | JGI IMG/M metagenome (GOLD analysis project Ga0075418, IMG submission 81776) | Bulk soil microbial communities from a Populus tree surrounding site in Tennessee, USA - Soil MetaG P. deltoides SBSDD2 | ecosystem: Environmental > Terrestrial > Soil > Tree plantation...
CTTGTGCTCCGCCAGGAAGGCGCGCACTTCCGTCACGTCAACGAACAGGTTCACCTGTTGGGCCCTTGTATTCCCGCTCTCGGTCAATGCGACCTGATGCCCTTTGCTATTGAAAAGAGGGCCGCCAGAGTCGCCGGGGTTGGTCGGGTTGGTCGCGGTGACCATCTTGGCTCTGACCCGGAACGCGTCTGCCCCACCAGGTCCACTCACGAGATGATCTTCGACGCCCGCCGACCGGACCTTTCCCTCGGTGATGCTAAACACCTGATCGACGGCACCGGGACTGCCGATGTTCCAGACCGTGGTCCCCGGCCGCGGGCTATTCTTGGCAAGCGGGATGGCCTGAGTGCCCGCGGGGACCTTTTCCAATTGGATCAGAGCGAGGTCGCGCGAGATGTCATAATAGAGCACCTTGGCCTTGATCGCCTTGCCCGCCAACGCGGTGTCTATGTAGCCTTTCTTGTCTGTGTCCAACTTTCCCTTGATGTACCTCGGGAACTGAGCGTACACGACTGGTTTGTCCCTAGTGACGTGGTAGTTCGTGATCACGTAGCGCTTTTCAGCGTCAATGAGCGATCCCGAACCCATTGAAAAACTGTCCTTCGTTATCGGCCTGACAATGAAGACGCAGGACTTGACCACCTTTTCGTAGAGGTCCTCGGTCTCCTCGGCGGCGAGTTGCGGACCGAAACCCAGGCTCGGGATTCCGAGCAATGCGAAGACAGCCAGGCAGGGTCGAAAGAGTTTCATGTCTCAACAATCTCCGGGCGGACCACCCCTGCTCACGGGCCGGGGCCCTCACGAAACACTCGAGTGGGTTGCGCCGAGGCTTCACTCCCCACAATGCAGCGACCAGTTGCTCACTTCAGCCCATCCAGGAGCTTCTTCGCCTCTTTGGCGGCCGCCGTAGCCGGATACTGCTTGATGATGGCGTTGAGCTTCGTCTTGTAGGTCTCGCGGTTTTCGTCACCGTCCTTGAACAACTTGGCGGAAGAGAGCTTGGCCGCGGCTGCTTTCTCGTCGGCGTCGCTTGCGGCCGGGGGCGTCGTGTCCTTGGCCGGCGGGGCATCGGTCTTGACGGGGATGGCATCATCCTTCTTCGGAAGGGGCTTGTCCAGTTTCGGATCAGGCTTATCCTTTTTCGGCTCGTCGTCCGACTCCTTGATGGTGATCGCCTTCTGTTTCAGAAAGGCCCGGACCTCGGTGACGTCGACGAATAGGTTGACTTGCTGTGCGCCGATGAGACCACTCTCGGTGACGGCCACCTGCTCGCCCTTCTTATTGAAGAGCGGCCCGCCCGAGTCGCCGGGATTGGTCGGGTTGGTCGCGTAGACCAACTTTGCCTTGAGGTGAAGCACTTCGCTCCCACCGCCGATCTTATGCTCCTCGACACCGACCGCACGGACCTTGCCTTCAGTGATGCTGAACAGCTGCTCGACCGCACCCGGGCTGCCGATGTTCCACACCGTGGTTCCTTGCCGCGGAGTGTCTTTGGCGAGCGGAATTGCCCTATTCCCCGCCGGCACCTTCTCCAGTTCCACTAACGCGAGGTCGCGATTCTTGTCGCGGTGGCGGACTGTCCCCTTGATTGCCTGACCGAGGGGGATGTTGTCCATGTAGTGCTTCGGATTGGTAATCATCTGCCCCGACTTCGTGTACTGCGGGAACTGGACATACACGTATTCGGCTTCGTCGACGACGTGGTAGTTGGTGAGCACCAGTTTTTTGTCGAGATCGATCAATGATCCGGAACCGCGGGCCGCTCCACCCTTGAGCGGCGTCACAATGAAGACCGCGGACTTCACCACCTTCTCATAGAGGTCGGCGGTGTCCACGTCCTGGGCGGCCAATCGCGGCCCAAGACCGAGGCCCGGAACGGCTAGTAGGGTCAAGACCGCGACGGAGGATCGAAGGTGTCTCATGACGGAAGCTTCTCCGGCCAAGTGTCTGTGCACCAATCACACTAGGCACGCGGGAACACCGGCCATAAACAGGACTACATCGTAAATGAGGTCGGAGCGGGGTCAAAGAACATTATCACCACCGGATGACCGATCGGTCAACGGCCAGCGGTCTGATTCCCCCGGCAATTCCCGAATTCTTTGTAACTTTCCTAGCACACAAGGGGGGCCAGCATGGCGGATGCGTTTTTCCGGCTGGACGGCCGCGTGGCCGTCGTCACCGGCGGCGGACAGGGCATCGGCGAGGCCATTTGCCGCCGGCTGGCCGGAGCGGGCGCCAAGGTCGGCGTTCTCGACCTCTCTGCCGACAACGCTGGCCGCGTAGCCAAGGAAATCGGTGGGATTCCACTGGCAGGGGACATCACGAACGAAGCCGATCTGGCCCGCGTGTTCGACCAGGTAAATACGAAACTGGGCCCGACCTCCATCCTCGTGAACAACGCGGGCGTTGCCAGCCGAAAAGGCCGCGACCTGCCGATCTGGGAACTTGAGCGTCCAGATTGGGAGTTCGTTTTCAACATCAACGTGATCGGTTTGGTGTTGTGCTGCAAGGCCGTGCTGCCCAAGATGATCGAGCGCAAGTACGGGCGGATTGTCAACGTCGCGTCGATCGCGGGCAAGGAGGGGAACCCGAAGATGGCCCCCTACTCCGCGAGCAAGGCCGCCGTCATTGCCTTAACCAAGTCGCTATCCAAAGAGTTGGTTGGAAAAGGGGATATTTGCGTCAACTGCATTTCGCCCGCGGTCATCCAGACTCCGATCCTGGACCAGCTGAACCAGGAACAGATCAACATGATGCTCTCGAAGATCCCGCTCGGCCGGACGGGCAAGCCGGAGGAGGTGGCGGCACTCGTCCACTTCCTGGCGAGCAGCGAGTGCTCGTTCACGACGGGGCAGTGCTACGACATCAGCGGCGGACGGGCAACGTACTGACCAGTCACGAGTCCCAAGTCCCCAGTCCACAGTCGACCGGGGACTGGGGACTACGGACTGGGGACTGAGGACTGGGTGTGATCGCGTCGATCTTCTTCGACTTCACGCTCCCGAACGCCGCGACGTGGTTCTATTTCTCGTTTCTGCTGGCGCTGGCCGTCTTCTTCAAGTTCGATCGACTCCTGTCCCTTCGCAACTGGGATCTGATCACCCTGTTCCTCCTGGTACCTGGCTTCCTTCTGTTGCAGGAGGCGCATGCCTTGCAGGGGGTGCTGCCGGAGTCACACCGCGACGTACTGACATCCAACCACGCCTCCGAGAAGTTGCCGCCGGACCTGGAATCGATCCGCGACCGGGCGCAATCGCTCCTGGTCATCGGATACATCTGGCTCGTCGCCGGGTCGGGTTACTTCTTCGCCCGCTGCATATTCGATCTCGGACTGGAGAAACGGCCGAACCTCACCGTGAACCTGAACCAGCAGGGGCTGGTCTGGCTGACCGTGGCCTTGTTCTTGTCACTGTCGGTTGTCGCGATTCGCCGGCTACCGGACCTGCCCGCTCAGTTGGGACGCGGACCGGTCGCGCTCACCCGCGTGCAGGAGGGAGCAATAGCGGTCGTCTCCTATCAGAGCGGCACCGCGGACTGGAATGAAGCGACCGCGACCTTCTGGGTCACGCGTCTGGTCGCGATCGGGTTGCACCTGACTGTCGTCGTTGCGCTGTTTCTGATCGGCACCCGCCATTTTCGCGATCCGACCGCGGGCGTCGGCATGGGGTGTCTCTATTTGATGCTCCCCTATACGGGAGCCCACGTGTCCCAGGTCCACCACGTCTGGCCGGTGGTGTTTATTTTGTGGGCCGTCTACGCCTACCGGCGGCCGACAACTGCGGGCGCCTTGCTCGGGGTCGCCGCCGGCAGTGCGTTCTTTCCATTCCTCCTGTTTCCACTCTGGTTCGGTTTCTACCGCGGCCGCGGATCCGTCCGCTTCGCGGTTGGCTTCTTATTGGCCGCGGGAATTAGCCTGGGCATCACTGCGGCGCTTCTTCTAATGAGCGGGGAACTCCGTCAATACCTGAACGTGACCCTGAGTCTCTCGGACTGGCAGGCCTGGAAGCCACCGCACATGGAAGGACTGTGGTACGGCTCGCACTGGGCCTATCGGCTGCCCGTATTTATCGCTTACATGGCCTTTATCGTCCTCACGATGTTCTGGCCGACTCCTCGGAACCTTGGCCAGGTCATTGCCCAATCCGCCGCGGTTGTCATCGGGATACAATTCTGGTACGCCGACCAGGGCGGCGTGTACGTGCTCTGGTACCTGCCGCTGGTATTGCTCATGATGTTCCGGCCGAACCTCGTCGACGTGCGACCGCCAGTGCCGCCCCCCGACGCCGGCGGACTGGTCGGAGTAGCGCAGCGGTTCGTGGAGCGAATCCGCGGCAACGGTGCGGCCAAGAAGCCGATCGTCCAAGCGGCTTGAGTCCTTTCCCGGAGTCCGCTGGCGTGTCTCGACGATTGATCCGTCTCATCGCGTCGGTCCTGGTCGCCGCGTCCATCTTGGTCATCCCGCTGGTGTACGCTCGGGTTCACGAGAAGACCCTGCGCAATTTCCGTGTTGTGGAGGACGGGGTCCTCTACCGCAGCGCCCAGCTCTCGCCCGACGGGCTCGACCGGGTCATTCACGATTACGGCATCCGAACCGTGGTCAGCTTTCGCGACGTCGAGGAAGGCAAGACGACCGAACCCCCGGACAAGTGGGAAGAGGAGTTTTGCGCCAAGCGCGGCGTCAATTACATTCGTCTGCCGCTGCGGGCCTGGGCAACCGACGAGACTGGGGTCGTCCCGGCCGACGAGAATGTCAAGCAGTTCCTGGCCATCATGGCGGACCCGAAAAACCACCCGGTGCTGGCGCACTGCTTCCGCGGGGTGCACCGGACCGGGACGTATTGCGCCATCTACCGCATGGAGTGTCACGGCTGGTCCAACGACGAGGCCATGGAGGAGTTGAAAGCGTTGGGGTACGAGAATCTGGACAACGAAGACGACGTCCGCGGATACCTCGAGCGTTACGTACCAAAGCGGAAGTAATCGATTGGTAGCCGTCACGCTCCGCGTGACGAGCCCGGGCGGTACAGTCGAGCCCGGGCTCGTCACGCGGAGCGTGACGGCTACCAACCGAGACTACCCAGCGCTTCCGGGCCGTGCTACGATTGAGGACATCCGGCGGACCTGTGGCCGAGGGGTACCCGTGCCCTTCTTCAAAGAGATCGAGCACTTCGGCCTGACCGACGTCGGGGTGAAGCGCAGCCACAACCAGGACGCCTTCACCGTACAGACCGCGCCGGACCGGAGCCATTGGGAGCGCGTCGGCCATCTGTTCATCGTCGCCGACGGCATGGGCGGTCACGCCGTCGGCGAGAAGGCGAGCGCCAAGGCCGTCCAGGAAATCCCTCTCACCTACGTCAAGCATGTCCAGGACGGACCGGCCGCGGCTCTTCGCCACGCCTTCCAGGAGGCGAACGCCGGGATCAATGCCGTTGGCACGTCGAACCCGGAGTTTCGCGGCCTCGGCACGACCGCGACTGCGCTTGCCATGCGCGAAGAAGGCGCGTGGATCGCCCATGTCGGCGACAGTCGGGCCTACCGCATTCGCGGCGGTCAGATCCAGCAGCTCACCTACGACCACAGCTATGCCTGGGAGATGGCCCGGCGTTTGGGAATTCCCCCCGAGGAGATCGGCGACGTCAAGCGGAATGTCATCGTGCGGTCGTTGGGACCGGACCCGCTGGTGCAGGTGGACGTCGAGGGCCCCTACCCGCTCGAGGACGGGGACACGTTCGTCCTGTGCAGCGACGGGCTGAGCAACCAGGTCCCGCCGGAAGAGGTCGCCGCGGTCGTCGGCGTGCTGCCGCTCGACGAGGCGGTGCGACTACTGGTTGAGTTGGCGAACCTCCGCGGCGGGCCGGACAACATTACCGTCCTGGTCGTTCGCGTCGGGACGACGAAAGACTCCTTGTCAGGCGTACGGCCCGGCCTGGGATCACGCGTCCGATCCAAGTTTGAGCAAGTCGCGGACCTGGCCCGCCAGGTCCCGTGGCCGATCAGCGTTCTCTCCCTCGGGTTCGTGCTCGCGGTCCTCTTCGTGATCTGCACGGCCGTTGGCTGGCGCTCCGGGTCGGTTTTGTTCTTTGCCACGGCGACCATCGCCATCGCGTTCGGGGTCGTCGGTCTGTTCCTGCATGCCCGCAAGGAAAAAGAGGCGCCGCCCGAGGAGCCGGAGATCCCGGTGCGGGCCAGTATCTACCGCCAGTACCCAGTCCGCATCGACGCCGGGCTGGTGGAACGATGGACAACGAACGCAATCCAATTGAAGGAGCAACTGGAAGCCCGCGACTGGGAAGTGGATTGGGCCGCCTACAAGGCCAACGCCGACGCGGCCGCCCGCTGTCTCGCGGACGGCGACCTGATTGCGGCCTTCCGCCACAACTGCCGCGCACTGAGCATGCTGGCGACGCCCTTCAACCAACAGCGGCCCAAGGAAGAGGTCTTCCGGCCCAAGTGGGAGTCGAGCGACTTGTAAGGCCGGCCCATGCGTCGGCGTATAGGTCCTACAGGGCCTATGTGGCCTATAGGACCTATAAACGACCGAGCCCAGAGCCTGTCCCCGATGAACAACAAGAACGGCCTCGGCGGGATCATTCACACCTATCTCGGTTACGACCCGGTCCGATTCCCGTCCCCCACCGCACCGCCGCCGGACCTGGCCACGCCGGCCATGGAGCACTTGCTTTTCTACGGCAACACTCGCCGGCTCACCGAGGAAGAGCTGGCCAACGCCGTCCGCATCGACCCGTCGCAGATCCGCGGTCTCGGCCCGAGCCTCGACGCCATCGCCGAGATGCTCCGCGAACGCAAGCGCAAGATCCTGGCGACGTACGAGACCATCGCGGCGCAGGCGGAAGCCCGCCGCAACTTCCATGACGCGGCCGACAAGGCGCAGCCGCCCAAACGGCTCGCCGACCGCTTCCACCGGGCGGTCAAAGAGGAACAGCTCCAGGACCTCGAACACCTCTTCTACGCGACCGGCAACGACCGCGACCCATTCGCGCGCGCGCTCGTCTCTCTTTCGCACCTTCTGGGCGAGAAGTACCAGGTGGACGAGTTGGCCGGCAAGTACGAATTCACCGGCCGCGCAGGCATGACCGTCTCGAAGGCCCTCGAGATCAAGGAAGAGCTGGAGCTGATCGACAAGCTCCTGCAGCAGATCGAAGAGGCCAAGAAGAACGCCAAGATTGGCATCATCGACATGGACGAGCTGTCCGAGTTCGTCGATGGCGAGGAAATGGACAACCTTCGGGCCTTGCAGCAGCAGATCAACGAATACCTGCGCGACCAGGCCGAGCAGCAGGGGATCAATCAGGACCGCAAGGGTTATCAGCTCACGCCACGAGCGTATCGTCTGTTCCAGTCGCGGCTTTTGACGACCATCTTCGAGGAGATGCAAGCGTCCAAGACCGGCCGACACCCGGACGCGGTCACCGGCGAAGGCGCTGTCGAGACGCAGCGGACCAAGCCGTACGAATTCGGCGACTCGGTCACGCAGATGGACATTCCTGGCACCATGGTTAACGCCATGCTCCGGAACGGCGTCGGCCTGCCGCTGCGGATGAAGCCGGAGGACATCGAAATCCACCGGACCAAGGTGACACCGAAGGCGGCCACGTGCGTTCTCCTCGACATGTCCGGGTCAATGCGCTACGACGGGACGTACGTGAACGTGAAGCGAATGGGCCTGGCCCTGGAGGGACTCATCCGATCGGAATACCCGGGGGACTACTTGCAGTTCATCGAGATGTTCACGTTCGCGAAGCCGCGACACGTCTCGGAGATTCCCAACCTGATGCCCAAGCCGGTGACGATCTACAACCCGGTCGTGCGGCTGAAGGCGGACATGAGCGACCCGAACATCAGCGAGCTCCAGCTCCCACCACACTTCACCAACATCCAGCACGCGATGCAGCTCGGCCGACAGTTCCTGGCTAACCAAGATACGCCCAACCGGCAGCTCGTGCTGATCACCGACGGGCTGCCGACGGCTCACTTCGAAGGAAGCATGCTGTACCTCCTCTACCCGCCGGATCAGCGGACAGAGGACGCGACGATGCGCGAGGCGCACCTCTGCGCCCGCGAGGGGATCACGATCAACATCTTCCTGATCCCAAGCTGGAACCAGTCAGAGGAGGATGTCCGCTTCGCCTACCGAATGGCGGAGGCGACGAAGGGCCGCGTGGTCTTCACCGCGGGCCGGGACCTGGATCGCTTTGTCGTGTGGGACTACGTGAAGCGGAAGAAGTCGATGGTGTCATGATGGGCGAACGGCCACGCGTAAGCGGGCCGAGGAAACGGGACAGGCGAACGGCCCCGCGTGAGCGGGCCGAGGAAGCCGGCACACACGGGAATCCGATCCCATGCACGTGCTTCCTCGGCCCGCTTACGCGAGACCGTTCGCCCTGAGTTCATACCACGGCGTCTCCGGAGCGTCGTGCTTCGCCGCATGCCAGTGCTGATTGAGTGGGAAGAGTAGAAATCGCCCGAGCAAGCCCGGCGTTCGATCCCACGCCACCTGTCCCGGCCGCAGGTTTCCGTGTTGGCGCCATTGGCGGATCAGGTAGCACGCGGCCGTCGCTGTAAACATTGGCCCCAACCAGAGTGCGATGTAGTTCAGAACCGCCGACCGCTCGGTCAGGAACGTGATCCACCCCAACCCGGCGTTCACGAGCGAGATGAACGTGATTCGCATCAGCGTCAGCGTCTTGGTCGAGTAAACGCCGTCGAGCCGCCCGCGATGGTACTTCGATTCGGGCTGTATCAGAAAGACAACCATCGCCACGGCCCACATCGCGGGCAGCACGTAGGTGAGAACCGCCTCAACCAAGTCGTCCCCTAATTGCTTTCGGAAGAAGTAGAGACCGAGCAAGACGCCAAAGGTCAGCAACACATAGGCGGTGCCGATGTGCAGCGCCACCTTCGACGGCGGCCGCGTGGGGTCAAGGAACGGATTGTTCGGGTTTCGCTCGAAGTTGTAGTTCGTCCGCAACGATATCCAGCGGACGATCGCGGACAGGCGCAGCAGCCGGGGCCAGCGCAGCGGCCAGAAACCGGCCCGGCGGGCGATCACCAGTTCCGCGTCGCGGTCCGGATCGTTGGGGAATTGGTAATGGGCCAGGATTTGTTGCCGGACATGGTGTGTCGCGGTCGAGAAGGGAAAGTGGACCAGCCAGTCGCCCGCGAGTTCGTTCAGCCACCGGTTCCGGAACAGAACGCCGAGTGCGGCTTCCTGCCCGAGGATGAGCAGCCGATGCTGCGCCGGGCCGATCAGGGCGACCGCGATTAGCCCGACCGGGATGTCCGTCCACCACGGTAACTGGAGTTCGCGCCACCGGAAGAACTCGAGCGCGCCCCACACCACCAGGGCGATGTACGCGTACGTCGTCAGGATCGGCAGCCAGTTCCGCCAGTTGTTCGGGCGTGGCGGCGCGGTCCCCATCCGATTGGCCTTCTCCTCCCCCAGGCGAGGAGGTAGGCTATCACATCTCCAACAAGGCAAGTAGGTCCCGCGAGCCGAGCGGGACCGGTCAGGGACGACCGCGATGCACTGGCTTCTCGTCGGCTACATGTTCCTGTTCATCCACCGGCCCTTCGAGCTGTGGCCGATGCTGGGTGAATTCCACGTCGAGCGCATTTACATCTTGGGCGTGATCGTGGCCTGGGCGATGTGGCCGGGTAAACGGTGGATTCCGAACCCGCAACACGTCGCGTACTTCGCCTTCGCCATCGCGGTGGTCTTGTGTTGGGCTATGTCCCCGTGGGCCGACGATGGGCAGGTCGTCGTCGAGAACTGGTTCAAAGTTCTCGTCTTCTACGTGTTGCTCGTGACCTCCGCCAGCGACGAGAAGGCGCTCAAGCGCCTGGTGGCTGGGTTCCTGCTCGTCATGGCCGTGTACATGCTCCATTCGCTCCGCGAGTTCGTCGGCGGGCGCTACACGTTTCGCATGGGCATCGTCCGCATGATCGGCGTGGACAGCTCGCTCGGGGACCCGAACAGCTTCGGTGCCAGCATCGTGTTCGCCCTGCCCTTCGTGCGCGCGTTCTGGCTGTCGTTCCGGTCGGCCGGAGTGCGAACCGCTCTCCTTGGTTACCTCGGTCTCTCGGTCGGGTGCATTCTGCTGACTGGTTCTCGCTCGTCGCTGCTCGGCCTGGGCATTTGGTGGGCGTGGGTGATTGTGCGTAGCCGGCATCGCTGGCTCGGGATCGTCGCGGCGGCGATCGTGGCCCCGGCCCTGTTTCTCGCGCTCCCGGAGTCGCTGCAAACACGGTTCGAGACGATTGTGGACCCGGAGGTGGGTCCCGAGTCCGCCCGCGTGTCCGGTGAAGGCCGGCTGGAAGGCTTCTACAAGGGGATGGATCTCTTCGCCGCGAACCCGGCGACCGGGATTGGCCCCGGCTCCTGGCGGCCCGCGACGCGGAGCAAGCTGGAATCGCACAACCTGTACGGCCAGGTGTGCGGCGAAATGGGCCTGACCGGGGTCCTGACCTTTACCGTGATCCTCACATGCTTCGCCGCGAATCTCCTCTGGATGCGCCGGGCTCGAAAGTCCGACCCGGCGGGCCCGGAGGCCTTCGAACACCAGGTCGCATCCGCCGTGGCAGTGTCCGTTTTCTTGCTCCTGTTCATGGGGAACTTCGGGCACAACCTGTTCCGACACAACTGGCTTTGGTTTGGGGGGTTTCTGATCATCGCGCGTCATGTGGTGGCGACACGTCTTCGGGCGCCGACCGCGCACGCGTACACCGCTCCCTGGCCGGACCGTGTTGTTTCGTGGCGAGTGCGACTGCGAACGGCGTGATCGTGTTTTCCTGTTTTGAATTTGGAGTGCGGCGATTAATCGCCGCACTCCAAATTCAAAACAGTATCGCCCCAATCCGCGCCTCAGCTCGTCCGCGTCCGCGTGAAAGGTCGCGCTTGGCAGATTCCGTCGTCGGCCTAAACTGCCCCCGCATCACCGCGACGGAGACCACCATGCGCTTGCTCCCACTGATCGCTCTGCTTCTGGCTGCAGGCACTCTCGTCGCCGAGACCCCGAATCGACCGAACATCGTGCTCATCGGAGCTGAAGACATCAGCCCCAATCTCGGGTGTTACGGCGATTCCTATGCCATTACACCCAACCTCGACCGCCTCGCGTCGCAGGGCGCTCACTTCACGCGTTGCTTCACGCACGCTCCGGTCTGCGCCCCGAGCCGCTCCGGGCTGATCACCGGCATGTACCCGACGACGATCGGCTCGCACCACATGCGTTCGACGTTGCTCAAGCCTCCGGTCACGTTCACGGAGGAGCTGCGCAATGCGGGCTACTTCGTCGCCTGGCCGGGCAAGACCGACTTCAACTTCGCGGTTCCGAAGGGGGCTTTCGACTCAACCGCCAACTGGATGACCAAGGGCCAACTGAAGGAGCCGTTCCTTGCTTACATCAACTTCACCGTGACCCACGAGAGCCAGATTCGCGTCCCCAAGGGGCAGTACGAGAAGAACACCGCCCGGCTGAAGGATTCCGAGCGGCACGATCCCGCGAAGGCGCCGCTTCCACCGTATTACCCGGACGCGCCCGAAGTGCGGCAAAACGTCGCGACCTATTACGACAACATCACCGCCCTGGACTACCTGGTCGGCGACGTCTTGAAATGGCTGGACGACAAGAAGCTCGCGGACAATACGGTCGTTCTCTTCTTCGGCGACCACGGCTGGGGGATGTCGCGCGGCAAGCGCTGGCTTTACGACAGCGGGCTGCGCACACCGCTGATCGTCCGCTGGCCGGGAAATATCAAGCCGGGTACGATTCGCGACGACCTGGTCGCCTTCGTCGATATCGCCCCGACGATTCTTTCAATCGCTGGCGTGAAACCGCCCGAGCGGATGCAGGGCCAGCCATTTCTCGGGTACACGGTCAAGGAACGGAAGTACGTGTTCGCGGCCCGCGACCGGATGGACGAAACGTTCGACCGCATCCGCGCCGTACGCGACAAGCGCTTCAAGTACATCCACAACTATTACCCCGAACTGCCCTACGCCCAGACCATCCTCTACATGGACGAGATGCCGACGATGAAAGTCTGGCGGCAGCTCGCAGAGGAGGGCAAGCTGACCGGCCCGCAGAAACTCTTCTTCGCGCCGACCAAGCCGAAGGAAGAACTCTACGACACCGAAGCCGACCCTCACGAGATCAAGAACTTGGCCGACGATCCAACGTATGCGGAGAAGTTGAAGGAACTCCGCGGTGCTCTCGAGCAGTGGGTCCAAGAAACCGAGGATCTTGGCAAGGTGCCGGAAGATGAGTTGGTGCGCCGGGGCTTGGTCGCGGACCGCATTTCGACCGAGTACGCTGAGCGAATCAAGCAGCACCCGCCGGGGTCAAAGGCTTCGCCGCTGCCGCCGAAGAAGTAACGCTCCGTGACCGACACGCCTGGTCGTGAGAACAAAAGAAAATCAACTCCGAGCGCGCGGATGGATCACCGAAATGAGTAGTGACCTGTTTGAATTCATGGAGAACACGGACACCGATGAGTATTGCCTGAATTTCATCGGCGCGAGCTTGTCCGGCTCGGACCTCGACCTGGTGACTGAACTGCGACATGACATTGACGGGTCAGTTGAGCGCTGGATCATCCGGTGCCTGTCCGTTCGCGAGCACATCATCGAACTTGGATACTGCGGGCACGACCTTCAGGTGTTTTCCGACCATGTGCTGCTCTGGCCTCACGTGATGCCGACTGCGTCGCTCTATTTCCACGGAATCGCCGCCGACCCGGCAGCCGTCGTCGGTGCACTGTATGCAAGCCACATCAAACTGGCCGGGCGGTGGGTCCCGTTCGATCGCTGGTTCAACCAGCTAAGTTCGCTGATGTCGCTAACTGGTGCCGCCTATGGGCTGCTAGCAGAAGGCCCCGAGCCACTGATCACGAGCTACGCACAGGTGATGGAGCGGTTCGGATTCGAAACCTCGGTTCTTTCCCGTCCTGCCATCCACTGGGACGGCGCGCGCTTCGTGGAGAGTACCGGGCCGCTCGTCGCTCTCGTGTCAGAACCTACATATGTCATTGCAGCGGAAATCCGGTCGGAGCGTGTCAGACAAGCACGGGAAGCTGAAGTCCCAGCGACGTAATCGAGCACCTTAGCGTGGGCATCCGCGGTTGTATCCAATTCGGAAGAGCGGCTCGCGGGATCGCACCTGGTGTACCAGGAATGGCTGCATCAGGAACCGCTTATAACCTCCCGAAAGCGCCGCCTCCTCTGCGTCCCAGAACCCGACCACTTCACTGCCTTTGATCAAGACGAATTGGCCCTCCCGGCCTTGCGCGAGCCATGCGGTAACCTGGGACCGATAGGTCTCCCATTCCGCTGCTGTTGAGTTATTCGGGGCGGCCGGGGGCAGTTCCGAGGCCGGAATTGTGGGGCGTTCCATTTTGGCAGACTTCTAATCACGTCCGCATCAACTGAGCGACTCGCGGATTATTCATTTTCTCGAACAATCCAGCAAGGCCACAAATCCTCGATGCGCGATCGCCGCCATATCCTGTCGGTAACGCACGGACACCATCCATGAACGACCTGGACGAGCAAGAATCGCGCATTCGCCTCGGTGGCGGTCCCAAAGCCATCGAGCGACAGCACGAAAGGAACCGCCTCACCGCCCGCGAGCGAATCGATCGTCTCACCGATCTCGGCAGCTTCTTCGAAGTCGGCCTATGGGCCGCATGGAACATGTACGCGGAGTGGGGCGGCGCTCCCGCCGCGGGCGTCGTCACCGGGATCGCCACGGTCGCCGGCCGGCGGGCCATGATTATCGCGAATGATGCCACAGTCAAAGCCGGCGCCTTCTTTCCGATGACCTGCAAGAAGGTGCTCCGCGCTCAGCGCATCGCCCACGACAATCGGTTGCCGCTCATCTATCTCGTCGATTCCGCGGGCGTCTTCCTGCCGCTTCAGGACGAGGTCTTCCCGGAC
>Ga0075418_10005794_pt1 | contig 13956 bp, 7 predicted proteins | sample SoiMetdeltSBSDD2_FD_81776 | JGI IMG/M metagenome (GOLD analysis project Ga0075418, IMG submission 81776) | Bulk soil microbial communities from a Populus tree surrounding site in Tennessee, USA - Soil MetaG P. deltoides SBSDD2 | ecosystem: Environmental > Terrestrial > Soil > Tree plantation...
GAGGTCTTGAGGATTGTCAGACTCGAGGGAGCGCTGTTCTTTAATGCAGAGTTTTCTGCTCCCTGGTGTATCAGCGAGCCCCAATCGACGGCCAAAGCCCCCTATCTTTCCCCGGAAGCGGGTCATCTGATCATCTATCACTTTTTAACCGAGGGGCGCGCCTATGCCAAGCTCCCGGATGGACGGAGGGAAGAGTTGACCGCCGGGGATATCGTCATTTTCCCGCACGGCGATCCTCACGTGTTGGGCAACGGCTCACCCGCAAAACCCGTGGACTCGGTAAAGACGTTTGCCAAAACCTTGGCTGACGGGCTCAAGCTCGTCCGCTTTGGCGGTGGTGGCGAGATCACGCGGTTCGTGTGCGGATTTATGGCGTGCGAACCACGACTGAGCGAGGTCTTTCTGGCTGGTCTGCCGAAGATTTTGAAAGTGCATGTCGCTAACGAACCGTCGGGCCAATGGCTCGGAAACTCCATCCGATTTTCCGTGGGAGAAGTGAACGGATCGAGCGCGGGCAGCGGGCTCGTGCTCGCCAAGCTGTCTGAAGTGCTGTTCGTCGAAACGTTACGGCGCTACATCAGTGCGCTGCCTCCCGACCAGATCGGCTGGCTCGCAGGCGCACGCGACCCCATGATCGGCCAGGCTCTAGCTCTTCTGCACAAAGAGCCGGCGGATCCATGGACGCTCTCGAATCTGGCAAGGCGCGTCGGTCTATCACGGACGCGGCTTGCTGAGCGCTTCCGCCATTTTATGGGAGAGTCCCCCATGGCCTACCTGGCCCAATGGCGTCTGAAACTAAGTGCGGAGATTCTTCAATCGACCGAGGACAGCGTGGCGGAAGTGGCAACGGCAGTGGGCTATGGCTCAGAAGCGGCATTCAACCGGGCGTTCAAGCGGGAGTTTGATTGTCCGCCTGCGCAATTTCGCCGCAAGCGCAAGGCGGCGCGAGTGCAACACTCTCAACAGCACCGCCGGCACGGCTGATCGCATCACGGGGATTCCCATGGATATTCATCGCGACAAAAAGGTCGTGAGAAGGAAACAAGAAGGTTTTGAATCATGTGAACCGGGCACAAGCCACCGCAGAGACGCGGAGACACAGAGAACAGAGAAAGCAAATGCTCCCTTACTTTTGCTCTTCCAACGGTCCAAACGAGAATGTGCCGATACTGGTCAAACTGGAAACCAACCCTCATTGAAATCATGAATGACTGCTCTCACGAGAAGCCTCTGCGTCTCAGCGGTGATTTGAACTGTGGATCTCAGGATGAAGAACATTGTCGAATGTGTACCCAATTTCAGTGAAGGCCGCGATCGGGTGGTTATCGATCAGATCGTAACTGCGATCCAAACGATACCGGGACTCTTCGTTATGGACGTCGAGATGGATGCCGACCATCATCGTTCCGTCATCACGTTCGTCGGGGAAAAGGAAAGAATCGGAGAAGGGGCGCTGCGTGCCATTGGGAAAGCTACAGAACTGATCGACTTGAATCGCCATTCTGGCGCCCATCCGCGAATTGGCGCCACAGACGTTGTCCCATTCATCCCGGTTCGCGACGTGACGCTGGAGGAATGCGTCGCCATCGCGCGTCAAGTCGGTGAGGAAGCAGCCCGGCGTTTCTCCCTCCCCATTTATCTCTACGAAGCTGCTGCCTCGCGGCCAGAGCGGATCCAACTGGAGAACATCCGCCGTGGCCAGTTCGAGGGGTTACGCCAGGAAATCGAAAGCTTACCCGATCGCTTACCAGACTTTGGAGTTCCGCGTGTCCATCCCACGGCAGGAGCGACGGTCATTGGGGCCAGAAAATTTCTGATTGCCTATAACATCAACCTCAATACGCCCGATGTGACGATCGCCAAACGAATTGCCAAGACCATCCGCTTTTCCAGCGGTGGGCTGCCCTTCGTGAAAGCCATGGGCATCGACTTAAAGACTCGAAATCAAGCCCAGGTTTCGATGAATCTAACCGATTTCGAGCAGACGCCGATCCATCGTGTCTTTGAGATGGTGAAGCGTGAAGCCGAGGAACTCGGTGTCACCGTCGCAGGCAGCGAGATTATTGGACTCGTTCCCCAGAAGGCGCTGGAGATGTCAGCTGAGTTCTATCTTCAAATTGAAAACTTTCGCCCCGAATTGGTCTTTGAGAACTGCCTGAATGCCCTCCTGGAGGACACTCAGGAACTGGCTGCGATGAAGATTGCCGATTTTCTCGAATCAGTTGCTGCTACGAATCCCGTGCCCGGAGGGGGAAGCGTGGCTGCACTTGCCGGCGCACTGGCGGCAGCCTTGGGAAAGATGGCGATTGGATTCACGCTGCATAAGAAAGGATTCGAAAGTCATCAGGCAGGACTGCAGGAATTCCGTTGCTTGCTGGAGGATCGTCTGGCTGAGCTTCGTCGGGCGATAGATCGAGACGCGCAAGCTTACGCCCAGGTTGTGGCAGCACAGCAACTGCCCAAGAGCACAGAGCAGGAGAAACACGTCCGGGAGCAGCGATTGCAGGAAGCTCTGCGCAGCGCCACTGATGTTCCCATGCAGGTAGCGGAGCTGGCATCTCGTGTGATGCAGTCATTGCTGGATCTGCGACCCATTACCAATCCTCACGTGGCCTCAGATCTGAATGTGGGTTTCTGGATGGCCTTGGCTGCGGCAGAAGGGGCCCTGGACAATGTGTTGATCAACCTTGAGTCCTTGCCGGAATCCGAGTTCGTTGCCACTCGGAACCAACGCTATCAAGCACTCAAGAGCCTATTGAAGCAGCTTGGCACTTCGAATCTGTGACGCCTCTGCGTTCAGCCTTTGCATGAACACGCTCAAAGGCAAAGGGGTGTCCAGCAAACGCCACGCCAGGACTCTCCCTCCGGCAAACTCACAAGCGGGCCAGGCGGGTTTCCGCGTCGCCAAAGCGATCCAGCTTCACTCCCATCCGGTCCATGAGGGAAAGATATAGGCTGCACAGCTTGCGGTTTTCGTCTCCGGCGTACAGGTAGTCCAGCGTCCGGCCTGTTTCCAGCGTTCCTCCCAAGCCACCTGCCAGCACCACCGGCACTTTCATGTTGTCGTGCTTCCAGCCGGCCCACATGTTCGAAAGCCACAGCAGGCAGCAGTTGTCGAGCACGGTGCCTTCGCCTTCCGGCATCGCGTCCAGCTTTCCGGCGAGATAGGCTAGCTGGCTCAGGTGGAAGCGCGAGATACGTTCGTAGCCGTCCGAGAGGTCGTCATGTGAAGCTCCGTGGTGCCCTTCACGGACATCCAGGAATGGATAATACAGAGAGGAAAGGTCGCGAGCGAGAAGCAGCGAGGCGATGCGAGTCTTGTCGCTTTGGAAGGCCAGGCCGATGATGTCGCACATCAGCCTCGTGTGATCACGGAGGTCTTCCGGCAACCCGTTCTCGGGGCGTTCCATCTTGAATACTGACTGCCCCTGTTTCCTCGCGTGGTTTTCGGCTCTGTCTTTGTCGTTGCGCATGCGTTCGATGCGCTTCTCGACCTCTCGCACACTCGTCAAATATTCATCCAACTTGGCTTTGTCGCTTGCGCTGACCTTCAGGCTGAGACTCTCGGCGCGGTCTTTCACCCGGTCCAGAACGCTCTGGTTGCGGAGGCTGCCGCGGTTTTCGAACAGACTGTCGAACGCCAGCGAAGGATAGATTTCGTTCGGAACCGGCGAATCCGCGCTAAACCAGGAGATGTGCGAACTGTAAGCCATCGAAAAGTTTGTCTCGTGATAACCAGTCATGGGCTGCTCGCAGGCCAGCACGAGGCTGGATTGCGGCGTATCCTGCCCAAGATGTTTGGCGAGCACCTGGTCCATGGTGATGCCCGCCTTGACGATGGCCCCTTTTTGAATGGGCACGCCGGAAAGAAGGTTGCCGGTCTGTCCGGGGTGAATGCCCATGCCTACGGCAGGCTTGTTGAAAAGGCCGTTGATGACATTGATTTTCTTCTTCAGCAGTTCCAGCGGTTCCAGGCTCTTGCTCAGCTTCATCGCGTCGCCCGATCCCTTGGCCCACCAATGATTCCCGTTGATGCCGTTGCCCATGAACAATACCGCGAAGCGCTTCGGAAAGCCGGCAGGCGTCATTCCCGTGGTGGGCGTCGAACCCCAAACTGGAAGAGATTCCAACCACGGCAAAGCCATGCTGACTCCGACGCCACGGAGAAAGATTCGCCGGGAGATCCGATCGCGATGAGATATGTTCTTCATTGGTTCGCGCATAATGGTTCACCTTTCCTGCAAGGACACCATCAAGGTTCGATCACGGTAAACAAGGGAGATTTGCTATTGGTTATTGGGTATTTTCAATTGGCTATTTGAAGAAGCTTCTCGATCCACAAAATAGCAAATAGACGATAGGCAATCGACAATAACAAATGCCTTACCTGCCTCTCCCGGCGAGAGTTTGCCGCACTGCAGTTTGTTGTGCAAGGCCATCTTGCCCTCGTTTCGTCAGGAACTGAGGGCTTGTAACAATGCTCTCTACCAAACTGCTGAGGCGATAACTATTCGCGATCAATTTCCTCCGCGTCGCCTCGATTGTGGGTTCATCCGATAGCAGCAGGCTGCGTCCGAGAGCGTAAACGAGCATCTTACGACACAGGTTGTCGATGAAGTCGTTCTCACGATGCGTTCGTATGTAGTTGCGCAGACCATCGAAGCCGCTGCCTTCGCTGCCGCCGGGAAAAGTGGCCTGAGTGTCTACGGGCCGGCCCGCCAGGTCTTTGGTCCGCCTCTCGCCGACAGGGCCATAGCCTTCGAACGCCAGGCCGAACGAGTCGAAGCGCGCATGACAGGAAGCACAGCTTGCGTCTTGACGGTGTTTGGCCAGCAATTCTCGCAGCGGCAAGTCCAACTTCGCCTCGTCGCGAGGTAGTTCCGGTACTACGGCGGGCGGTGGCGGGATTTCTTCGCCCAGCACCCGCCTGACAACCCAGTACCCTCGCTTGACTGGACTGGTTCTCAGCCCCGGCGCGTTCTTGGTAAGGAAAACGGACATCGGCAATAGCCCACCGCGCCCGTAGCGTGTTGCTTCCTCAACTCGAACCCATTCGTCTGACCGAACTCCGTCGCGTGGCATTCCGTAGTGTTCGGCCAGAACCGGATTCACGAACGTGTGATTGGCGTAAAGGAAATCGAGCACGGAGCGGTCATTGCGAGCCACGTCGACAAAGAACTGAATTGGCTCCTCAAACATGGCCTGACGCAGCTCGTTGGTGAAGGTCGCGAAACGCTCCCGGTCAACGGTATTGAGTTCCTCGAAGCGGCGAAAGTCGAGCCAGTTGCCAGCGAACTCCGTTGCCAGACCGCGCGCTTTCTTGTCTTTCAGCATGCGGCGCACCTGGGCGGCGAGCACTTCCGGCTTTCGCAACTCCCCAGCCGCAGCGCGCGCCAGCAGTTCGTCGTCAGGCATACTGGACCAGACAAAGTAGCTGAGGCGACTGGCCAGCGCGAAGTCCGACAGCGGACGAGCGCCGGGCGGAAGACTCGTGACGCGGGTTCCTCGCAACGCGCCGGATGGTGTTGTCTTGGCTCGCGGGGACAGATGCTGGCTGGCTTGTTGTTCAGTAGCAACATCGGTGTCCACAAGGTCCATCCGGTAGCAGAAGTCCGGCGACATCAGAATGCTCACCACGGAGTCACGCATGGCCTCTTCGTGGTCCAAACCACTCTTGTTGCGCAGCGAACGATAAAAGGCCAGTAGATCAGCGCGTTCACCCTGAGACAACGGACGCCGATAGGCGCGGGCCGCAAACCGCTGGAGCACCTCCAGGTGCCGGGGTTCGGACTCGATCCGCGCCCGCTCGACCCAACGAATGCCGACGTTCACAAATTGGAAGTGGTCTTCGATCGCTTGGACCGCTGTCTCGTTGGAACTCGCGCGAGCCTTGGCCAGGTAGGAATCCTTCACCTGTTGAATCATGACTTCGGAGTTAACTTCCTTGTCCGGGGGGCGAAGAGCGCCCGACTCAGGACCCCTTCCATGAGCTTCGCCGGCCTCGTTGAAGTAAAACTGGACGTAGGTTCGAATGTTGCCGGAAGCAACGAAGTCCAATTCCTGCCACAGCGCATCCAGTTCCTTTTGTCCCTTCTCGTCGAGGATCAGTTCGTAAAGAGGGAGGTCATCGCGGAAGTATCCCATCAGGTTGTGAAAGCCGGCGCTCAAGAGTCGTCCCTTGTCTTTCGTCGGATCCAGGTAGTTGCGGCCGCGTTCGGAAATGTAGAAGGCGTCAGGGAACACCGCGCAGAAGCGGGCGAAAGCAGCCTCGTAACGCGCTCGCTGACCAGCGGGAACACGGAGGTCAGGATCGTTCGGTAGCCGATTCCGCAGGCGCTCGGCAGCTTCTTCGTCCACAATATCGTTCTCCGCGGCGCCTTTGTTCTTTGGTGTTGAATCGGTCTGGACGATTCGTGCTTCACCTTCTACTTGCAAGGCGTCCCGATCGTAATCCATGCGGTGTGTGGCGTACTGCCGGTTCTTCCACATCAAGAAGGGCTGTGAAGTGGCACGCATTCCCTTTACGGTGAGGCCTGGGAATCTCGGCTCGAGTTTCCTCCGAAGTTGCACCACAAAGTCGCGCATCCGGTTGCAGCCGTCCCGGGCAAATTCCGGTTGGTTGCTCTTCGGCGCGGGCAGTTCCCGCCACATCGCCTGGAGTTTCGCTGTTGGGCCCACCTCTTCTCTTGTCCCTTCCAGCGTGCGCCAGACGGTAGCGAGATACTTGGGGCTGACTTTGCTCTCAGCGGCCAAGTCTGCCAGGGTTGCTTTCGGTTTGCCGAGAGCCGCGCGATGTTTGAAGCGCCAGGCGGTCTGAAAATAGTCGCTGTAGTCGATGGCTTGCCGCTGGTAGAAATTCACAATCTGACTGACGCAATATTTGTCGCGGTCCGTCTCGACCAACATCGGATGCGAAGCGAAGGCTAGGCCGTTCGGCTTCAGTACCAGATGATTAGCCACCTCGCGCGCGGCTTGGAGGTATTTGTTCAGGAGCGCGGGCGACATCGCCAGCGACTCTCCCGAATTATCAAAGCCAGCTGGATTGGCGGGATCGACCGGGAACTCCCGCGTCGGCCGGATGTCCACGCCCGTCAAGTCACGGATTGTGTAGTTGTACTCCGCATTGCTCAACCGGCGCGCCAGCACTAGGCCGGGATCCCCCGCATTCTTTCGCGCCTCGTTCTTGAGGACCGCATCGATCCAAGCGATTACCATTTGCCGGGCATCGGAAGCCGGTTGCATGGCCTGCGGGGGCGGCATTTGCTTTGCGGTGAGTTTCTCGAGCACCAGCGACCAATGACGGTGATCCTGAACAACGGCCCTCAGGTCGGAATGTTGGCCCAGATCAAACTGGGCCATCGGCTTCTCTCCGCTATGGCAAGCGATGCAATAGGTCATAACGAACGGACGCACCGTTTCCACAAAGCGGTGTTCGAGATCGAGTTCGGTGGGATCGGGCGTGGCCGCTCTGATGGTGAGAGCGCTCAGGAGCAGGAAAATAGCTGTGGCAGATGACCGTAGCATCGTTTTTGAGTAGGAAGTCGATTCCTTCTCGCTACTGATGTATCACCATTAGGCCTATCCTTACAATAGCTTGAGCCGGGCACGAGTCCTGAGGCTACGGTGTGAGTGTACGGTTTGGCGCTCAGGGACAACACTTGAAATCTTGACCCAAGTTGTTGGTTTCAGCTGCCCGAAGAGCCACGTTTTCGGCGTCAGGGCGCCGAAATCCCCTGGCCGGTTATGTGCTCTCAACCCAGAGTTTTGTGGGGACGGTCGAAAGGTGCGTGACGAAAGAGGGTTCCTGGATCAGTTCTCGCTGATGTCGGACAAACACTCGCCAGTTTGGCAAGCTAAAGTTCAGTACCCCTATTCCGCAGGCGGCAGGAACTTCACGCAGACGGGCGAGGGCGCCTGAGCGAAGACTCCGGACGGTTTCAGCCGGCCATTCTCAGGGTCGATCCGGCAAACCAGAAGCGTGTCCGAATCCTGATTGGCGATGGCAAGATGTTTTCCCGAGGGTTCGATTCCAAAATGACGCGGGGTTTTTCCACCCGAATTCTGCTCTTCAATGTATTTGAGTGTTCCTTTGTCCCGATCGATTCCAAATACCACGAGGCTCTCGTGCCCGCGATTTGAGGCATAGAGGTATTCCCCGGAAGGTTTGATTCCGATCTCTGCCGGGAAATTGGGGCCGTCATAATACGGTGGCAGTGTAGAAACTGTCTGGAGTTCCTTCAAAGCACCTGTCTCCGGAAGGTAAGCGAAAGCAGTGATCGTAGAGTCGAGTTCGTTGACGACGTAGGCGAAACGCCCGCCAGGGTGAAAGGTCAGGTGACGCGGGCCAGCACCGGGTTTAAGTGAAGCGAACGCGGGCTCACTCGGAGTCAGTTTGCCTTGCTCCGCGTCAAACCGATAGATCAGGACCTTGTCCAATCCCAGATCACACACCAAAGCAAAGCGATTTGCGGGATCGAGCGTCACGCAGTGTGGGTGGGGTCCCTCCTGGCGATCGGGGTTGACGCTTTTCCCGGTGTGCTGCACCACGGCTGTGGCTTCACCCAGCCGTCCATCCGGCCCAACAGGCAACACAGCCACGTTGCCGCCGCTGTAGTTCGCAACCAAAAGGTTGCGACCCTCCTTGTCTAACACCAGATGGCACGGGCCGGAACCCGTCGAAGAGCGCTGGTTCAATAGAGTCAGCTTACCCGTGTCAGGGTCAATCGCAAAAGCACTGACCGCACCAGTGGGTTTGCCCTCGAACGTCTGAACTCCATTTACACAAAAGAGCCGCCGGCGTTTCAGGTCAAGCTCGATGAACGATGGATTCGGTGTGTCCGCCGCCAGTCCAAGCGGAACCAGAGTGATATTCTGAGAGACCTCGAGATTCTTCGTCTGCAGCCAGAAGAGTTGGATGCCCTTGGAGGTTCCAGCATAGACCAGGGTTTCGTTCTTCGCGGGCCTGCTTTCGTTGGAAGTTTGTGGATCGGCGGCTGCGCAAAGCAACAGCACAATCACAAGAGATCCCAACGAAGCCCCGGAGATCCTGGAGAGTCGAGTCATAGCTCAAGGTGTTCCCGTCACAGATCCCGCCATCCAATACTCAATTCCCACTCAGTCCGTGGTTGCTTTGCGTCGTGTCTTCAGAAAGTCAGCCAAGGTCAGGTGGGTTCGCTGTCGGAATCGCTGCTCTAGAGATGGAATGTCTCCAACGGGCTCATCCAGCTCCATGCGCTCTACTCTGTGGAGTGGGTAGAAGACTGTCGCCAAACCGCTCTCTTCTTCCGAACCCCACTGCTTGAGCCATTCATCGAAAGCGTTCAAGTCCAGTCCGTGAATGGTAACGCCGGCGGGGTTGAGGTCGAGGAGTTGCCCCCATACCTTTTCCCGGGGACTGTGAAGAATGACCAGCACCGTCGAGTGAGTTTTCATGGGCGTGGCGCCGCTCGGGGAGCGATCTGATGTAGCCTGTAGGGGCGTCGTGCTTTCCGGTGCACCATCCGCAGAGTCTTCCCCACCAAACGGTAGTGGCGCGTTCAAGAAGTGAACGCCTTACCTGAAATCGTCAAATCATCAAGCTGAAAACCGGCGGGTGCGGGAAAGGTATTCCTCGGCCTTTTCCAGGGCCTTCTGCTCACATTCTTCCTTCGTTGTTCCTTCGGTTCTTGCGATGCAAGCGCCAGGCTCCACATTGTCGGCCTTGCAGAAATACTTGCCGCCCAGTTCATAAGAAGTGAGGCGCAGTTTCCAGCCCGCTACTTCCAGAAGTCGTTCGGAAAAGTTTGTCGGTTTCACGGTATTGCTCCTTTGGACTGATTGTCCGACTACAGCAAGTCCTGATTTCTCCCAGGCTGCGATACCGCCAAGCAGCTCGGAAACATTCGAGTTGCCGAGGCGCTTGAGGATACTGGCTGCAATCGAAGAACGATAACCTCCCGCACAGTGCACCACCACGGGCCGGTCCGAGGGGAGTTCTCCCACGCGCTCCTTCAGACGATTCAAGGGAATGTGCATGCTTCCCTCGATGAACTTGTCTTTTCTCTCTTTCTCGGCGCGTATATCCAGCAACAGAGGAACAGCCGCTGAGGCCATTTGTTCAGCCAACGTGGTCGCGGCAATGCGTGGGGTTCGCGCGACGTGCTCTGGGTGTGACTCCAGGGCAGCCATGCCCTGATCCAGGTATCCACCGACATGGTCAAAACCAATGCGGCCGAGACGCGTCGTTGCTTGTTTCTCCAGTCCAGGCGAAGCAACCAGCAAAATGGGTTGCTCCCGATCGAGCACAGTTCCTGCCCAGGTTGCGAACTGCCCGCCCAGTCCAATATTGATGCTGCCTGCCAGATGCCCTGCAGAAAACTCGGCTGGGTCGCGCACGTCGAGAACTTGGGCACCCGAGGCCATTCTGGCCAGCAGCTCTGCGAGCGGGAGCGGCTTCAGCACCTGATCCAGAGTCTGTTCCAGAGTGGCGTGCTCTTTCGTATTTAGAATTGCGTCATAAGCAAAATAAGGAGGTGCTTCCGGCTGTTCGGCCGTGACCATATCCAGAAACTCCGTCTTGCTCATCGGCTGCAGGGCGTAGTTGTACTGGCGCTGCACCCCGATGGTGGACACCGTTTCCGCGCTCAAGTTCTTTCCGCATAAGGAGCCCGCTCCATGTGCAGGGTAGACCAAAGTTTCATCCGGCAACGCCAACAGTTTCGAGTGCAGAGAATCGTAAAGCAGGTCAGCGAGTTCAGCCGCAGAGTAACCCAGTGCAGCTCGCAAATCGGGCCGGCCCACATCACCAATAAACAACGTGTCGCCAGTCAGGACAGCATGCGGTTTGTGCTTGTCGCGTTTCAAATCGTAGACGAGCAGGGAGATCGACTCGGGCGAGTGTCCGGGAGTTTCAAGAACCCGTAGCCGAACGTCACCAAATTCCAAATCGGCCCCATCGGCAAAGGGCACAAACGCATACTCAGCTTTTGCGCGCGAGTTCAGGCAGATTTGGGCACCTGCACGATTACGCAATTCCAGATGCCCCGCTAGAAAATCGGCGTGAAAGTGAGTCAAGAAGACATAGCGAATCGCAACGCCGTAAGCCTCGGCATCTGCCAGATACACATCAATGTCTCGCTGAGGATCGATGACCGCGGCCGTGCGGCTGTCTTCGTCAGCCACCAGATAAGAAGCGTGAGCCAAACACCCAAGATAGTACTGTTTCAGGATCATGAAGGACCTTTGAGTGCGCCTTGAAACCTACGGGGCCTATGCTGGCCGAAGGTCAGCAGGACCCGTCGTCATTCCGGCCAGGCGCAGCACGAACCGGAAACCAGGCTGGATTTCTGCTTCGGGAAACACGCGGTGCATGGGTTTTCGGGGGTTCAGACGTTCTCCTGGCAGAACAAGAAAAAAGGGAGGTGGTAGACCTCCCTGAATTGCAGGCTGAAAATGGGTACACCTCCTCAGGCCGAAGCTGTGGCGGCGGCGCCCTTCTCAATCGCTGCACCAACCAGGTTGCCCCACTCAGTCCACGAGCCGTCGTAGTTCTTCACATCTTTGTAGCCGAGCAAATATTTCAGAACAAACCAGGAATGACTGGATCGTTCTCCAATGCGGCAATAAGCAATGATGGGCTTGGTGCCCGTGATGCCTTCGTTTTGATACAACGCCTTGAGCTCATCAAACGTCTTGAAGGTCCCGTCATCGTTGCAGGCTTTCGACCAGGTGATGCTACGAGCGCCGGGAATGTGCCCGCCGCGCTGACACGTCTCTGGCAAGCCGGGAGGAGAAAGAATCTCACCAGTGAATTCCGGACCACTGCGAACGTCTACGAGTTCCACAGCACGCTGACTCACCGCTGCCTGGACTTGAGGTAAGAACGCTCGAATCGATAGATCGGGATCGGCAGCACGGTAAGTCGTTGGCGTGACCTTGGGGGATTCAGTGGATAGTTCGCGTCCTTCCGACAGCAGCTTTTTTCTGCCGCCATTGATGATGCGAACATCGGCGTGTCCGTAAATCTTGAGCTGCCAAAGAGCCCAAGCCGCAAACCAGTTGTTATTGTCCCCGTAGATCACCACCGTTGTGTCGTTCCTGATGCCAGAACTTCCCATCAACGCTTCAAACTGCGCCTTGGGAATGATGTCGCGCTGAACGGTGTCGCACAGTTGGGTATTCCACGCCCAACCCAGGGCGTTCGGCAGATGCCCTTCTTCGTAGGCTTTGGTGTCGACATCGACTTCGACAATTCTGACCTTGGGATTGTTAGTGTTATTGGCGGCCCACTCAGTGGTTACCAACACCTCGGGGTGCACATATGGATTCATCGGGAACCTCCCTCATTCTGATTTGTGCCATTCAAGCCGGACCCAGGATGATGCGTGCAACGACAAGGTTGACCAGCCAATTGTCTTCCTTGTCCTCAGGCTCAGGACCTGAGCAACGCGCCAGCGACTGACCTCTTACAGTAGAAAGCTGCTCAAATATGAGCCTGGGACGAAGATTCTAGCCCCCCAAGCAGGAAGGTGTAAAGGGCTGCCTGCCCAGACGCTGGTCTTCTTCAACCTCAACGCATGTCCGGTGGCGGCACTCGGCGTTTCGTGGCTTGTTCGAACGCGTAGGCAAGTTCAATGAGGCGTGGTTCGCTGCATGCCATCCCGGTGAAGCTGACGCCGAACGGCGCTGGATTTGCTTTGAAGCCTTCTGGGAAGGCGGGCGTGGGGGTGTTCGGCACGAAGCCAAACGGGACGATGATTGTCGGATAGCCTGGTTTGGCCGGAATGGCGTAGCCATTGGCACCCGGGAAAAGGAGAGCGTCCAACCGGTGCTGCTTCATGACGGCATCGATCCCGTTCGTGGCACTGAGCTGCAGGTCTTTGGCGCGATCGGTCTGGTAGCGTGCACGGTCGGCCTCGATGTCCATCTCGTCTGAGATATCCAGCCGAGCCTGCCCGTACTTGATCGCCCCGGCTTTCTGGTGTCTCACGTTCCACTCGCGTAATTCGGTCAGGCTCTTCACCGGCGCGTGCACTCCCAATGAAGCCAGCCATTGGTTGAAATCACGTTTCATTCCGTACTTGAAGACCACCGAACAATCAGCATCTCTGCCTTTGGCACCCTCTAAACTGGCGCAGGTGTTCCAAAGCAGAGTGTTCCCTTTGGGATCGCTCGAGATCACGCTTGGGAGATCTGCCGGATCAACAACGATCGCGCCTTGTCGCTTCAAGACAGCGATGGCTTCGGCCATTACCTTAGCTTGCTCCGCGCTCAGTTCGCCACGCGGTTCTTTGCCACCGGGGAGAGTGATCTTGTCGTAGAAAAAAGCTCTGGGAATACCGATGCGCGCGCCTTTGAGTCCTTCTGCGTTCAAGAAGCGGGTGTAGTCGCGGCCTGGCGGGGGCGCACAGGTCTTGGTTGCAGCATCGTTGGAGTCGGGTGTCGCGCTTTCCAGCGCGCCAAGCAGAATGGCGGCGTCCGTCACTGTGCGGGCCATCGGACCGGGCGTGTCCTGATCGGCAGTAATCGGGATGACTCCATAACGGCTCACGCGTCCAACCGTTGGTTTTATTCCGACCAGCATGTTCTGGTTCGCCGGGCTCAGGATTGACCCGGAGGTTTCGGTGCCCACATTGGCGGCCCAGAAACTTGCCGCCGTGCCGATGCCGGAACTTGAACCCCCTGTGCTCAGGACCGGCTGCCCGTCTCCAGTGGCTTGACGTGGATCGCGCCGAGGATCGTACGGGTTCATGCCGTATCCAGTCAGCGCGTTGTAGTTGCCTGGCATCCCACTCGCCACCCAGTTGGCGAGCTCCGTCATCCCGGTTTTGGCAATGATGATGGCACCCGCGTCCTTCAGATTTCGGGTGAGCGTGGCTTCGTATGAAGGCACCATTCCGTCGAACACCAGAGCGCCGCCGGTCGTGGGCATGTCGGTCGTGTGGATGTTGTCTTTGAGCGCGATAGGTATTCCGTGCA
>Ga0075418_10005795_pt1 | contig 13956 bp, 11 predicted proteins | sample SoiMetdeltSBSDD2_FD_81776 | JGI IMG/M metagenome (GOLD analysis project Ga0075418, IMG submission 81776) | Bulk soil microbial communities from a Populus tree surrounding site in Tennessee, USA - Soil MetaG P. deltoides SBSDD2 | ecosystem: Environmental > Terrestrial > Soil > Tree plantation...
GAGGGCTTCCGGCGGCGGCCCGGGTGCTTTCTTGGCTCGCGAGGTCCGGCCGCGGCGCTCCGTTGCTGCGGGTGTTGAAGCCGAAGTCTCGGGCGCCTTCGGCGGGGCCGGTGCTTTCTTCGCGGCCGGTGCTTTCTTCGCTGCCGGAGCTTTCTTCGCGACCGGCGCCTTCTTCGTGCCCGGCGCCTGCATCGCACCCGAAGCCTTGGCGGGAGCCTTCGACGCGCTCCGTGGCCTCGCGCCCGTTTGCTTCCTGCGCATCATCGTTCGCTTCTCCCCGGCGCCTTGGACCCTACGGCCCAGCGGGGTGGAATGCAATCACCGCCACGAACGCGGCGAGTGGGTGGCCAGCCCTCTGCCACTCCCACGACGCGCCAGCTCATGCTTCTCTCTTGGTTGTTCCGCCTCGTTCCTGCCCCTTATCCTGGGGGCCCATGAGCACCGAGACGGCGACCCCCGCCGCACCCTTGGAGTTCCAGGTCGAGGCGGAGCAGTGCATCGGCTGCGGCGCCTGCAGCGCATCCTACCCGGCGCTCTTCGCGATGAACGGTGACAAAGCAGTCGTCCGCGCCCAGGCCGCTCCCGACTCGGTGCGCCCGCGGGCGGTCCTGCTCTGCTGTCCCGTCGATGCCATCACCCTCGCCGGCGGCGCCGGCTTCCCCGCCGCCGAGACGATCACGAGCCTGCCGGTCGTCGAGGGCTGGGAAGCGCAGTGGAAGGCGCAGAAAGAAGAACCAGAGGAGTTGGCCGAAAGGGAACGCCGCTACGGCAGGGTGCTGCGTCTCACGCCTCTCCCGGACGGCTGGCGGCTGCATGTCGAGCTCCCACGCGGGCTCCCCCACCATCCGCTCTTCTCCATGCATGGCATCCCGCGCGAGCCTCCAGAGTACGGTTGCAGTGTGGAGAGGCTCGGGCCCCGCTCGCTTTCGATCCTTGCCTGGCTGCAAGACCCCAAGCTGCGTTTCCTCGCCGGCAAGACCAACTCGTTCCCGGTTTCCTTCCGGGCGGACTACTACTTCCCCGCCGCCATCGGGACGCGCTACCGCCGGCTCGGCAGCGGGGGCATCGACGTCTATGCCTTCAAGGAAGGTGTGGCGGACCCACGCGCCGCCCTGCGACGGGCCATGGAATCCCGCGCTGAGGGGTGAGTGCGTCACTCGGTCAGCAAGTACTCCATCGTGGTCACGACCCGCACCTTCTTCTCCACCTGGCTCTGTTCCGTGACCGCCTGGGATTCGTCCCGCGGCAAGATCTGGAAGAGCCCTTGCGTGGCGCGGTGGATGCCGCCGATGCGGCTCCTCGAGTCGGCAGCGAACTGCTCGGCGCTCTCGCGGGCATTGCGGGTCGCCTCGGCGATCATGTCCGGTTTGATCTCGTTCAGCTTGGTGAACACGAACACCGGGCCGCCGAGGTCGTTGAGCACGACGCCGCGGCGCACGAGCTCGCCGGTGCGCTGCCCGAGTGCTGCGAGCATGTCGACCTTCTCGGTGCGCACGATGAGCGTTTGCTGCACGGTGTAGCGCGCTTCGCCCACCGGACCCGATCTCCAGGCCTGCGCCAGGACGTCCTGCACCTCCAAGCGCTGCGGCCGTAGATCGTCCTCGGCGAGACCGCCGGAGACGAGGAACTCCCGGATCGCCTGCACGTCCGCGTCGATCTTCGCCTGCAGCCGGGAGAGATCGTTACCGCCGCTGCTGACCTGCAGCGTCCAGATCGCGACATCCGCTTTGACCAGCTTCTCCGCCAGGCCGCGGACGTTGACGAAACGATCCGCCGTGCGGGCGTCGCGGAAACCCCGGCCGATGAGCCCGCCACCGACGCTGGCGCCGAGGGCGAGCAGGAGCGCCGCCAGGGCAAGACTCGCGGTTCCTCGTGACTCCATCATTTCTCCTGTCCTGGACGCATGGCGCCAAGAATCGCGAGGGCCAGCCATCGCTCATGGCAGATCAAACAGCAAGAACTCGGAGGCGCCGGTGGCAGCGAACTGCAATCGCGTCTCTTCACTGATGGCGGCGCCGTCGCCGGCGGCCAGCGTTTGCCCGTTCACCGCGACCTCGCCGCGGGCCACCTGCACCCAGGCGTGCCGGCCCGGGCCGAGCGCATGCTCCACGGACGTACCCTCCAGGATGGAGGCAAGGATCGAAGCATCCTGGTGCAGGAGCAGCGAACCGTCGCGCATGTCGGCGGAGGCGATGACCCGCAGCCGGCCGCGCTTTTCGGCTGCGGGAAAGCGCTTGTCCTCGTAGCCCGGCGGCAAGCCGCGCCGCTCCGGCAGCAACCAGATCTGCAGGAAGTGCACGGGTTCCGTCTGCGAGTGGTTGAACTCGCTGTGCATGACGCCGCTGCCTGCGCTCATGCGCTGCACGTCGCCCGGGCGAAGCACCCCGCCGCCACCCGTGCTGTCGCGGTGCTCCAGGGCGCCATCGAGCACGTAGGTGACGATCTCCATGTCCCGGTGACCGTGGGTACCGAAGCCCTGCCCGGGCGCGACCACGTCCTCGTTGATGACACGGAGGACTCGAAAGCCCATGTGCTCCGGGTCGTGGTAGTCGGCGAAGGAGAAGGTATGGTTGGTGTCGAGCCAGCCGTGGTCGAAGTGACCGCGCTCGCGGGCTCGGCGCAGGCGAAGCATGGGGTTTCTGCCTTTCCTCAGTACCGAGCCAAGGTGGGATCGACCACCTCGGCCCAGCGATCGATGCCGCCGCGCAGGCTGCGCACGTTGGCAAAGCCGCGCTGGGCCAGGGCCAGCGCGGCGCGCATGCTGCGCATCCCGTGATGGCAGTAGAGCACGTGCGGGCGCTCTTGTTGGAGCTCCCCGAGCCGCTGGACCAGCTGGCCGAGCGGGATGTGCACCGCTCCAGGGATGTGCACGAGGGCGTGCTCCCAACCTTCGCGCACGTCCACCAGCACCCAGTCTTCGCCGGCGTCGAGCGCCCGCTTCAACTCGTCGACCTCGATCTCGTAGGGCATGTGTTCTCCCGGTCGCAGTTTACTCCTGCAGGGCGGCGGCGAGCCGACGCTCCAGCTCCGCCGCATCCATGCCGGTGATGCGTAAGCGCTTGTCCGGCGCTCCGGTGCCGCTCGCTACTGCCAAAGCCGTCGCCGGCACGCCGAGCGCCGCCGCGAGAACGCGCACCAGTTCCGCATTCGCCCGCCCGTGCTCGGGCGCCGCGCGCACGGCCACCTTGATCCCGGAGCCGTGCCGTCCGAGCAACCCGGCCTGTGCCGAGCGTGGCTTGACGCGCACGATCAAGAAAGCTTCCGGGACATTCTTGGCGCTCTCGCCGCCCATTCTCCGCCTCGACGCCAGCGGTTGGAACACACCGCAGTCGCTCGGACTCAACGCGACAGCGCTGCGGACTGCGGCTGCGCCGGCCCTGGCGCCGCGCGCTCGAGCCGTACCGCCACGGATTTGAACGTGGGCGTATGGGAGCGCCCGTCCACGCGCCGCGGCACCAGGACGTTCGCCTCGGGATAGTACACCGCCAGGTTGCCGCGCCGGATGTCGGCGGCCAAGACGCGCACCGGTCCGTAGACGCCGGCGTCTGAACGCAGGTGGACGCGCTCCCCGGGCCGTAGACCCAACGCGGCTGCGTCCTCGGGATGGACGAAGACGACGTCGCGCCCGTCGGCGCCGCGGTAGACGTCCTCGTATTCGTAGACCACGGTGTTGAACTGGCCCTCGGAGCGCACTGTCATCAGGCGGAACTCGCCGGGGCGCAAGGGGAACTCCGGCACCGGGGTGAGGTGGAAGCGAGCCCGGCCGTCGGCGGTGGCGAAGCGCGGCTCGTGGCGGATGCGGCCCTCGATGGTGAACTCGCGCTTCGTCGTATCCAGCTCGGCGAGCGGCGCGAAGCCCGGGACGACCCGTCCCATCTCCCGCCGCAGGGTGCGATGGTCCTTCCAGCGCTCCCAGTCGATGGGGCCGCGGGGCAGAACGCGTGCTGCCAGGGATGCCACGATGTCCACCTCCGAGAGCATCTCGGGTGACAGCGGTCGCGCCCCGCCGTCGGAAAGACGCACGTAGTTGAACATGCTCTCCTGGGTGGTCGCCTGCGCCTCCTCGTCGCGCGTGCGCGCCGGCAGCACGAGCGTCGTTTTGCCACCGCCGTGGAAATGTCCCGGGTTGAGCTTCGTCGACACGAAGATCGCGGTCTCGACGCGCTGCATGCAACGCGACGTCCACTCCGGATCGGGGCTGGCACTGAAGAGATTGCCACCGAGGTAAACGGCCGTACAAATCCGCCCCTCGCCCATGGCTTCGACGCCGGCGAAGGTATCGAGCCCCTTCGCCGCCGGCAGCTTCACGCCATAGGCCTGCTCCAGCGCCCGGGCGAAAGCCTCTTTGAGCTCCGGGGTCATACCGACGCTGCCCACGCCCTGCACGTTCGAGTGTCCCCGGATCGGGAGCAGCCCGGCGTGCGGCTTGCCCAGCATGCCGCGGAGCATGGCCAGATTGGCGATGGCGAGGACGTTGTCCACCCCGTGGAGATGGTGGGTGATACCCATGGCCCACATGAAAATTGCCCTCTCGGCGCGGAGATAAGCGAGCGCCACCTCTTGCATCGCTTCCCGCGACACGCCGCTCTCGCGCTCCAGGTCGTCCCAGCGCGCCGCGCGCAGATCCTCTTCCAGCGCGGTGAAACCGACGGTGTGCTGGGCGATGAAATCCCGGTCCGCACCCCCCGCTTCGAGAACGCGCTTCGCCACTCCCTTCAGGAATGGGATGTCGCCGCTGATGTGGGGCTGCACGTAGAGATCGGAGACCTGGGAGCCGAAGACGAGACTCCACGGTCGCGAGGGGATGCGGAAGCGCTCGAGGCCGGCTTCGCGCAGCGGGTTGACCATCACCACCGTGCCGCCGCGGCGGCGGATGTCCACGAGACGCGTGATCAGGCGCGGGTGGTTGGAAGCCGGGTTGGCGCCCAGGACCAGGGCGAAATCGGCGTGCTCCAGATCCTCATGGGTGACGGTGGCCGTGCCCGCCCCGAGGACGAGGTTGAGCCCGACGCCGGAGGCCTGATGGCAGTAGTACGAACAATTGTTGACATTGTTGGTGCCGAAGACGCGAGCGAAGCACTGCAGCAGGAAAGCGGCCTCGTTGCTGCTGCGCCCGGAGGAATAGAACATGGTTTGCTCCGGCGAGGTGCCGCGCAGCGCACCGGCGGCGCGATCGAGTGCCTCCTGCCAGGAAAGGCGACGCCAGTGACTGGTTCCGGCTTCGAAGAGCAGCGGGAAGCCGATGCGCCCGGCGTCCTCCAAATTCTTGGAGTCCCAAGTGAGCAGTTCCTGGTGTGAATGGCGTTGGAAGAATTCTGCGGCGATGGGCGGCTGCATGTCCGCCGCCTGGGCCTGGAAGGACTTCTTGCAAACTTCGAGGGCGCTGCCGCTTTCGTTGCGCATGCCGCCGCGCTGTCCGCCCATGCCGAGCGCACAGGTCTTGCAGGCGTTCTTCAGGCGCAGGCGGCGGTAGAAGCGAAGGACACCGCCGGATTGGCGTGCCTTCCGCCATGCGTAGAGGATGGAGGCCACGCCGCCGCCGCTGCGCAATGCTGCTCCCGGGAATGCCGGTGTCCACTCCGGCTGCCTCGCCACCGCCTGGCCGGTCAGTATACCATCCGGCTCCATGAGCTTCGGAGCGAACCACGAAAGGACGACGGGCACTGGCGTCGAGTTCCGCCGCGAGCTCGGTCTCGTCGACGCCACGGTGGTGGTAGCGGGCGCCATCATCGGTGTCGGGATCTTCGCCAACCCGAGCAACGTCGCCCGCATCGTCGGCGATCCCACGCTCATGATCGTGGCCTGGGCCGCCGGCGGGCTGCTGGCGCTCCTCGGCGGCTTCGCTTACGCCGAGCTGGCCTCGCGCCTGCCGCACGTGGGTGGTCAATACCTGTATCTCGCCCGCGCCTATCACCCCGCCGTCGGTTTCCTCTACGGGATCGCCTTGCTCTTCATCATCAACGGGGGCGCCATCGCGGCGGTGGCGATCCTCTTCGCCTCGTACGTGGACAGCTCCTTCGTCCACCTCGGAGCCGCCGGTGTGCGCCTGCTCGCCGCCACCGTCCTCGTGTTCCTGACCGCGGTGAACGTCGTCGGCATCCGCGCCGGCAAGCAGGTAAACAACACCTTGATGGCGCTCAAGCTGGCCGGGATCGTGGCACTCCTGGCGCTGGCATTCTTCGGCCCCGACACGCCGGCGAGCCGCTTCGACCTCGGCGTGCTCCGCGACCCGAGCGCCGGCTGGATCGGTTTGCTCTTCACTGCCCTCGTGCCGATCATGTTCGCCTACGGCGGCTGGCAGAACTGCGGCTCCGTGGCCGGCGAGATCCGCGATCCGGCACGCAACTTGGCGCGGGCGAACGTGCTCGGTGTGATCCTCGTGGTGGCGCTGTACGTCGCCCTCAACCTCGCCTACCTGCGCGTCCTCGCTCCGGAGCAGATCGCCGCCTCGCCGGCGGTGGCCTTCGAGATGGCGCGCACGATCGCCGGGGCAGCGGGCGGCCGGTTGGTGGCGGCGTTGATCCTGGCCTCGAGCCTCGGCTTCCTCTCGGTGATCGTTCTCACCGCCCCGCGTCTCTATTACGCCATGGCCCGGGACGGTCTCTTCCTGCAGCGGGCCGCCGGCTTGCATCCGCGCTTCCGCACCCCCGCCTTCACCCTGTGGTTCCAGGCCGCCGTTTCCATCGCCTTGCTCGCCACGAACACCTACGACGAACTCCTCTCCTTCGTGGTGTTCGCGGACTGGCTCTTCTTCGGTCTCACCGTAGGCGCACTCTTCCGCCTGCGCCGACGCGATCCGTCGCCGCCGGGGCTGGTGGCGATGCCCGGCCATCCGGTGACGACATTGCTCTTTCTTCTCGCCGCCGCCGGGATCGTGGTGAACAGCTTTTTCGCCTACACGCTGCAGTCCCTGGTCGGCTCGGCCATTCTCGCTGCTGCCGGTGGCGGCTACGCCTTGGTCGCACGCCAGCGCCGACGCCACAGAACGCGCGAGGCGGTGTGAAAACGATGCACTTTCCCGAAGTCGCCTACATGACCTGGGCCAAGACGCTGCCCAAGGCCAGGATCAATCTGGCGCGGAGCGGCATGGACCCGTGCCCGGCGTCCCTCCTCCGTCTCTCGGCCCGCGACTGCGTCCCGAACCACCCCTTGCCGGACGGAGGACAAACCCTGGCGTACTACGGCTATGCGCCGCTCCTGGAAGCGCTCGGGAAGCGCTACAGCGTGGGTGTGGATCGCGTCCTCGCTCTGCCGGGCGGCACGAGTCTGGCGAACTTCGTCGCCTGCGCCGCCGCCATCGCCGACGCGGGGCCGCATCCCGAGGTCATCGTCGAGCGCCCGACCTACGAGCAACTGCGACGCATCCCCGAGACCCTCGACTGTCGGATCCGACGGTTGGAGCGCCGCTACCAGGATGGTTGGGGCATCGATCTCGAGCTCTTCGCCCGCCTGGTGAACCGGCGCACACGTCTCGCCATCGTCTCCAACCTGCACAATCCATCGGGGATGCGGATCGAGCCAGCGGTGCTCCGCAGCATGGCGCGCTTGCTCGGCCGCGTCGGGGCCTTCCTACTCGTGGACGAGGTCTACCTCGAGTGTCTCTTCGGGCGCGAAGCTGCTTCCTCCGTGCACGCGGGCTCCAATGTCCTGGTCACGAACAGCCTGACCAAGGCGTACGGTCTCGACGGCCTGCGCGCCGGCTGGATCCTCGGCCCCAAACCGCTCATCCACAGAGCCGGGAAGATCTACGATCTGATGGGGGTGAACGCGGTAGTGCCCGGAGAACGGCTGGCTCTCGCGGCGTTCCGGAACCTCGAGGCCATCCGCCGCCACACCCGGAAGCGAATGGCGGCGAACCGCGAAGGCGTGCGCCGTTTTCTCGCCATGGAACCTCGCCTGCAGGCGCACTTGCCGCCCGGAGGCAACATCTTCTTCGCCCGGCTGCCCCGCCACCTGGACGGCGACCGCTTCGCCAAGCATCTCCTGCGGCGCTACTCCACCTTGGTAGCGCCGGGAAGCTTCTTCGAGTCTCCTCGCTGCGTGCGTGTCGGCTTCAGCTCCGCGCCGCGCCGTCTTGCTCGTGGCTTGAAGAATCTCTCCCGCGCCCTCGATGATCTCGCTGGTCGCTGAGTGTGTGGTCGCTGTCTCGATCTGAGTTTCATCCTACTCGTGCGTGGGCGACGCTCCTCACGGAGCCCGAAAGCGCCGATTGCACGATCAGAAGAGTGCGATCGACCGGACGAACGCAGTGCGATAATGGGTATGCGCGAGGATTCTGGCACGTGCCTGCTTCGCCTCGGCTTCCGTTCCATACTGACCGATGTAGACGCGGTACCAGACGCCCTTGCTCTCCAAATCGGTGCGAATGGCGCGCGCCTGGTAGCCTCGCGCTTGCAGCCGCGCCACCTCGACCGCGGCCGCTGCTGCGTTTCGAAACGAAGAGACGTTGACGGCATAGATCAAGCCGCCCGCGCGGCGAGGAGCGGGCGCCAGAGCTCTCGGTGTCGTGTCCTCGGATGGTGCGACTGGCGCAGATGGCTGGATCACTTCCTGGGAAACCTGCGGCGCTTCGACTGCAGGCGGGACGACCACGGGAGCGGTCTTCGTTTGCTGCGGCGCCAACTCTTCGGCCTTTGCTCCTCGAGCGGTGTTCGATACCACCTCGCTCGCGACATGAACACTCGGGTCCTGTAGGGGCGCAACTACCGGCGCACGTATCGATGTCATGGGCACGACCATCGCGGACCAGCGCCCCGCAAACCATGCGAGAAGACCAGCTCCAACGATCCAACTGACCACCGCGAGCGGTTTTGCGACTCGGTGGCCCAAGCGCGCGAAGGATCCGACCTCGGCGGCGCCACGAGGAAGTCGCCCCTGTGGCCGCGTGTCGACGGCAGGCAATGGCTTCGTGCCAACGAGCGCTGGCCTCGGTCGAGTCGCGAGCCTCGAGAACTGGCTTCCGTCAGGATCCAGGCTAGCCAAGGTCTCGTGGCTCCTTTCCAGATCATCCAAGGCAGCGGTCAACGTCTCGATGATCTGTGAGACATCCTTCTGTTTCTCGAGAGGCGCTCGTCCTGGCCTACGTGGCCCATCCAACTCCCGCTGCTTGTAGCGCTTCACAATGCGTTTCACACTATGGTCGATATACGCGGTTGTCGCGGTACTTTGTGCTATGTCAAGAAGCGTTTGCCTTCCCACGTTCTCTAGTAGACCTGACGGACGAGCCTCGAGGGAGAGACATTGTAAGTTTGGAGAAATGCCGTGCTCGTGTTTGTACAGCATGGCTCGGTAGATGCGCGCATGCAGTTCCCCCCGAAACCACTCCGGCTTGATTCGGGGTGCTACGTACTCGAGCAATGCTGGGTCCCCCATGATGCTACCAAGAATGTGGACTTCGGGATCGGGCCTCTCCTTGCCAAGCGAAGGATGCTCGCTCCGGGAGTCGTCAGGGGAAGTCTTGTACATGACGCCTCCATCCGCATCGACCCCGGACGACATGCGTCGGGATCTGGAAGGTCGACCTCGAGGGCTACAAAGCAGAGGTGGAGTACTTCAAGCTTAGGCAGAGGTGGAATACTTCAAGCTTAGCATGTCACCCATCCGAATCGACAGGGCCCGTCACCGCAGGTCAGGAACAGGATGTGCGCCGTGACGCAGCGCACCGTGGTGGAGCACACCGTCGTGGCCAGTAGGGGACTCCCCCACTCGAGTCCAGACACAAATCGGCAGCCACGCTCGGTCGTGGACTCAGTGTCTCCTATACCAGACGGCACCTTGATCGGACTCGAAGGTTAGGAGTGTCGCGTGGGCGCGAATCGTGGCCAACAGGTGCAGACGACCCTTCAGGAGATGGAGGTCCATGACTCCTGGTCGAGCGGGTATCGAACTCCGGAGAACGAATGCTTCTATGGGATGGCGTTCGATTCGCCCCTACCTCTTCCTCAAGCACAGGAACTCGATGAACGGACCGAATGCCAGAGTGGGAATGCCGAGCGACGCGAGCGGCCCTCCCCCGACCCGTTCCAGCAAGAAGGTGGCGAACCTCCGTTTCGCACTTCTCTTCTCTTCGGGCGCCCACCCTCCAGGAAGAAGTCGATTGTGCCCAGCTGTCGTGTTCAGAACCTCGAATCGCTGTCGCGACCGCCGCAATGGTCGGATGATGCCCCAGTAGGACATCCCACGCCACCCACGCACATCGAAGTTTGTACCCGATACGTGACGACCGGACGCGACCGCGATACGGTATGCAAGCCCTGGCGGCAGCCAAGGAAGAACCGGTAACCCTGTCGTGTGACGATCGATAGGCCAGAGCACGTTGGGCGTCTCGCTGATGAACAAAAGACCCCCGCGCTTGAGCAATCTCCACATCTCCAGGATGACTTTCGGTCTTACAGAAAAGGGGACGACGTGCTCGAGCACACCGTTTGCAAGAATGAAATCGAAGGTCTCGTCAGGCATTTTCAGGTCGCCAACCTCGACAACCGATGGGATGAGACGCAATCCCACCTGATCGGCCAAGTCGTGGTATTCGAGCCGAAGCTTGGCGATTTCCAGCGCGTCGGGATCGATATCGGTCGCGGTGATGGAACCACCCTTGGCTTTCTCCGCCAGTGCCACGACGGAGCTACCTGTGCCGCAGCCGAAGTCGAGGATCTCCAGGCCACGGAGGTTGGTGAAAGCAAGTACTTGTGGAATCAACCGCCGGCGGAACGCGAGGACGCGCCCTCCCATGTGGTCGTCGATCCATCCTCGGTAGTCACGAAGGCTCTCGGTTCCCGCATGCATGCGCTTCACGCGGCTGAGCATTTCCTCGCCATACGGAATCGGATGCTGTGGTTCATCCTGGGTGCCCATGGGATCATGCAGGTGTGGGTTGGGCACGTCAGCTCCCACCTTCGGCACCCTTCGACTCGCTTCGCCATGCTGCAGGATCCTGCCTGCGACAAGTGGCGCAGGCAGAACGTCTGACGGGACGTGGCCTCCGAGTCTACCCAGATTCGCAGAAGACCTTCAACGCCTGGGCTCTTCTCCGGCGAACCTCGTCCTGCAGAATCTTCAGGATCCGCAAGCTTCCCCAACGAACGCCAGCGGCTTGGGGATCGCTTCGCACCTCCTGCGCGATCCGCGCCGACGGAATTTTGCTTCCAAGTGCGACCCTCGTGCATGCAGGATGCTCCCACGGCGGATGGCCGGTGATCCGTCCTGTGCATTCCTGTTGCCTCGGATCCCCCATCGTCAGGAGTGTGGGCTGGCTCGCTCCATGCACCCACCCCTGCGAAGGATTCCGGGTTCTGACGCAACAAGCTTGCGACGCACGGGAGGATGCGAGGCGCCGCGTGCCATATCGTCATGACAATGGAAGCCGATGCCGGGCCCTGGCGAGTTTCTACCTGGGAATCGTGATCGCGCTGGCGGCGTCAGGATCCGCTTCCGCTCAGAGCGGCGGATACCCCCGGCTGGCGAACATCTACACGCTCGGCTACGTCGACCCGGCCGACCTCCCCACGCTCGCGCAATGGGATTTCGTCGTCCTGAGCTCGGCCATCACAGAAACCGACGTGGCGAAGCTCCGCTCCTACAACCCGCACATCCGCATCTTCCTCTACGTGTTACCGTACGACGTCACGTACCCCGGCGAACCGAACGATCCGTGGAAATATGCGAACAGCGTGTACGCGGAGACGAACAACCTGTGGTGGTACGACCGCAACGTCAACCCCGCGTCGGACTGGCCCATGACGCGCATGGTCAACATCACCGAGCTTGGCGCGGCGGGACCGTCGGGCACGTGGGCCCAGTACATCGCGGACCGCATCGTGAGCCTCGTCGTCTCGCACCCGTCGATCGATGGCATCATGCTCGACAACTTCTGGAGACACCTGGCGTGGAAACAGGCCAACCTGCAGCTCGACTCCGACTGCAACCCCACGCACAACCCGGGCGGCTGTGACGGCATCGCCGACACGAACGCGGTCCTTGACTCGCTGTGGAACCAGTCACTCCGCAACCTGGCGGCCCACCTGCGCCAGCGCTTCGACGAGCTCGAAGCGCAGCGCGGCCGCCCCCTGGCCTTGATCGGGAACGGCGCGTCCGATTACTTCCCCTGGCTCAGCGGCTCGGTCCACGAGACCTTCCCGTCCGGATGGCACGAGGTGGACGCCGGCAACCCGTACAACTACAACTGGAACTTCGAGATGCTGGACCCGCTTTCCGGCTACCTCACAGCGCCGTTCTCCACCGTTCCCTATCAGGCCACGATCATGAACACGGTGTGGACCGGAACGTGGGCGCAGCCCGATCGCACCGCGGAGTTCGAGCGGCACAAGCGCTTCACGCTCGTTTCCACCTTGATGGGTTCCGGGTACTACAGTTTGGACGCCGGTGCGCAGCTCGGGAACGGCCAGCTCTGGTGGGAGCCGGAGTACGACGCTGCCGGACGCGGCAAGGGGTATCTGGGCCAACCGCTCGGGCCGATGGCACGGATCGGCGTGCCGACGGGACCGGAGCTGGTCGCGAACGGCGATCTCAGCTCCGGGATCACCGGTTGGGACTATTACGCGTACCAGGCCACCGGCAGTCTCAATGCCGACAACTCCATCCTGCACTCGACGCCCGCCGCCGCGCGCATCCAGGTGCAGGCCGTCTCACCGGGCGGGGAGTTCAAGGTGTGGAAGACCGGCTTGTCCGTGGTCTCCGGGCTCAGCTACACGCTCGCCTTCTGGGCCCGCGCCAGCACTGCCCTGGATCTGGACTTCCACCTCTACGCCGACGCCTGTCCGGGGGGCGCTTGTTTGAATGAGCAGAGCGTCCAGCTCGGGACGTCGTGGCAACGGTACCAGGTCCATTTCTTCTCGACAGGGAGCGCCTCTGCGTCCCTCAATCTCTTCGTGCGCGAGCCGGGCACGGTGTGGCTCGACGACGTCTCGCTGCGCGAAGGGGAAACGACCGTCTACCGGCGTGACTTCGAGCGCGGCGTGGCGCTCCTCAACTACACATCGAGTCAGCGGACGATTGACTTGGGGGGCTCGTACGAGAGGTTGCGCATTCCGGGCAGCACGGAGTTCAACGGCGCCGCGGTGACCGAGGAGAGCGTACCGCCGTGGGACGGCCGCATCCTGCTCCGCGTCGGTTCGACGGCGGTGCCGCATGGCCGACTGCATCAGAACGAGCCCAACCCGTTCAACCCGGGCACGCGCATCGACTTCCAGCTCCTGTCGCCGGAATCGGTCCACCTGGCCGTGTACGACATCCGCGGCCGCCTCGTGCGCGTCCTCCTCGACGCGGCACTCCCCGCCGGCGACGCCGCCGTCCGTTGGGACGGCACCGATCGTCTGCACCAACCCGTCCACTCCGGCATCTACATCTACCGGCTCGAGACGCCGAGCTTCAACGAGTCGAAAAAAATGACCCTGCTGCGCTGAAACCTCAGCGCCTCCCTGGTCATGCGTCTGGCTGCCGCAGAACCGGCACCAGGAAGAGGAGCGGCCCGAGCGGCCCCGGTCCCTCGGATGTCGCGCAAAGCCGCGCCCCGCGCCGTCTGGAATTCTCTTGCAAGAACGCCCCCTTGCATGCAGGATGTACCGTTGCGTGGACCTGAGCGGAATCCTCTGGACGCGAGGGCCGCATGCCCTATCGTTACAACAGTAGAAACGCACGCCGGGACCTGGCCCACCTGTTCCTGGGAATCGTGCTCGTGCTGGCGGCGGCCGGATCCGCTTCCGCCCAGCCCGGCGGATACCCCCGGCTGGCGAACATCTACACGCTTGGCTACCTCGACCCCGCCGACATCCCCACGCTCGCGCAATGGGATCTCGTCGTCCTGAATACGGTAGTCACGGAAGCCGAGCTGGCGCAGCTCCGCTCCTACAACCCGAACATCCGCCTCTTCTTCTACGTCGCTCCGTACGACGTCATTTACCCCGCCAACCCGAACGATTCGTGGAAATATGCGAATAC
>Ga0075418_10005798_pt1 | contig 13952 bp, 10 predicted proteins | sample SoiMetdeltSBSDD2_FD_81776 | JGI IMG/M metagenome (GOLD analysis project Ga0075418, IMG submission 81776) | Bulk soil microbial communities from a Populus tree surrounding site in Tennessee, USA - Soil MetaG P. deltoides SBSDD2 | ecosystem: Environmental > Terrestrial > Soil > Tree plantation...
AGGTGACCATGACGTCACGACGGACCGCCCGGGACCGCTATGCGCCTCGTTGCGTGAATGGTGTATCAGTCGTGACTCGCATCGCGGTCCCAGCCGCGCGAAGCGCGGCAAGAGGCAGAGGCGACCAGCCAACCGCTCTGCGGCAACGTCACGCGCAGAGGCACTGGCTGGTAGGAGGGGTTCTGTCACTGCTGATGCTGATGGCTGCAACCGCGGCTGCGCATCACTCTTTTGCGGTGTTTGATCACACGCGGACCCTGACGATCCACGGAACGGTGACGAGGTTTCAGTGGACGAACCCGCACGGGTTCCTCGAGGTGGACGTTCCACAGCCCGACGGGAGCATGAAGCACTACAGCATCGAGTTGACCAGCATCAACATGATGCAGCGCGTCGGCTGGCGATCGAACATGATCAAGGCCGGCGACAAGGTCACGGCCGTCGTCGCTCCGCTGCTGAGCGGCGAGCCGGTGGGTCTCGGGCTCGAGGTGACGATGGCGGACGGTACGACGAAGGCGCTGCCGGTTCCGAACGTCGGCAGCTTCAAGCGGACGACAGAGACGCAGTGAGGCGACCATGAAGGCACGTCAACTCATCTGGTCGTTGCCGCTCGTCGCTTTCGCCGCTGTCGTCGCGACGCAGTCGGGCGCGCGCGCGCAGAGCAAGCCCGTATCGGTCCCTGATATCACCGGATCCTGGGAGCGGCATGGCGCCGGTCCTGGAGCACGTGGGGGCGGACCGCGCGATGCGACGATTCCGCCGCCGGCGCCGCAGCCGCAGCTCAAGCCGCAGTACGCCAAGGAGTGGCAGGACCGCATCATGGCGGGACGAGCTGCTGACGCGAAGGGTGAGCCGCTCGCCACGAACTACACCGATTGCCTGCCCGACGGGATGCCGACCATGATGGGCGCGATGTTCCCGATGGAGATTCTGCAGAGCCGCGGGCAGGTCACGATCATCGAGGAGGCGTTCACGCAGGTGCGCCGTATCCTGATGGACACGCCGCAGAAATCGTTCGAGGACGTCGAGCCCGGCTTCTATGGGCACTCGGTCGGCCGCTGGGACGGTGACACGCTCGTTGTTGATACCATCGGGATCAAGGAGAACGTGCGCTTCCAGAACATGCCGCATTCGCCCCAGATGCGGATCAAGGAGCGTATGAAGCTGGTGTCGCCCAACGTCCTCTGGAACGAGATCACGATCGAAGACCCAGTGGTGTTCGAGAAGCCGCACACCTACACCGTCGCCTATCGCCGCATGCCGGGCTACACGCTCCTCGAGTACATCTGCGAGGACAATCGCGAGTACGCTGACGACAAGGGACGGCAGAAAATCCGTATCAATTGACGATGCCAGGACCGGCGCCTCTTCTCCTGCTCTCCATGCCGCAGATTGCGGATCCCAACTTCGCGCGAAGTGTGGTCCTGCTGTGTGACTACACCGAGCGCGGTGCGTTCGGATTGATCGTCAATCGGCAGATGGACGAGTTCGCACACGCCGTCGTGAAGACGGATCCCAAAGTGAAAGTCGATCCGGATTTGCGCCTGTTCGTCGGCGGCCCCGTCGATGCACACAGCACGTGGATCGTGATGGCCGAAGCACAGGGCCCGGATGACGAGCAGCGCGAGGTGTGTCCGGGTGTGCTGCTGTCCGTTTCACGCCGGTTGACGCTCGAGCTCCTGCAATCGCCGCCCTCGAATCGCGCCCGCGTCGTCGTCGGCTGCGCGGTGTGGGGGCCCGGGCAACTCGATGCCGAGATCGCCGAGTCGTCGTGGCTGACGATCGACGTGGATCCGGCGCTGATCTTCGGCGTCCCGCCGGACCAGATGTGGGAGACGGCGATTCGACGTCTCGGTACCGATCCCGCGAAGCTGCAAGTCAGTCCCGGAGTCCATTGAGACGCATGAGACATCTCACCCTGCTTCTTTCAAGCCTCGCGCTTGTGACCGCATGCAGTCGCGAAGCCACTCAACCAGCCGTGCCAACTCAGACCACCACCGCTCCAGTCGCCGATTCTGAGACCAAGAAGCTCGAGACGATGGCCGCGCGATTCGCGCCCGTCGATCTCACCGCCGACGTATCGAAGCTGCCGGACAACGAGCGGCGGGCGCTCGCCAAGATGGTCGAGGCGGCGAAGGTCTTCGACGCGTTGTTCCTGCGTCAGGTCTGGGACGGCAACGAGACGTTGCTGCTCGACCTGGTGCGCGATGGCTCGCCGCTCGGACGCGCGCGTCTGCACTACTTCGTGATCAACAAGGGCCCGTGGTCGCGGCTCGATCACAACGAGGCGTTCATTGCCGGCGTGCCGCCGAAGCCCGCGCAGGCGAACTTCTATCCGGCCGGCGCTACCAAAGACGAGGTCGAAGCCTGGTTGAAGGGGCTGTCGCCGGCGGAGCGGGCGCGCGCCACGGGGTTCTTTACGACCATCCGTCGCGGCCCGGACGGCAAGTTCCTCGCGGTGCCGTACTCGCTCGAATATCAAGGCGAGATTGCCCGCGTCAGCGGGCTGCTGCGAGAAGCCGCCGCGCTCACGACGCAGCCGACGCTCAAGAGCTATCTCGAGAAGCGCGCCGCGGCGCTGCTGAGCAACGACTACTACGACAGCGACATCGCCTGGATGGGCCTCGATGCCAGCATCGAGCCGACGATCGGTCCGTACGAGAGCTACGAAGACGAGTGGTTCAACTACAAGGCCGCGTTCGAGGCCTTCATCACGCTTCGTGATGACGCGGAATCGCAGAAGCTGGCGCGGTTCGGGTCCGAGCTGCAGGAGATCGAGAACAACCTGCCGATCGATCCGAAATACCGCAACCCCAAGCTCGGCGCGTTGGCGCCCATCCGCGTGGTCAACACGGTGTTCTCGTCCGGCGACGGCAATCGTGGCGTGCAGACCGCGGCCTACAACCTGCCCAACGACGAGCGTGTGATCACCGAAAAGGGCTCGAAGCGGGTGATGTTGAAGAACAACCAGGAGGCGAAGTTCAAGACCGTGTTGCAGCCGATCAGCATGGTGGCTCTCGCCCCTGACGATCGGAAGCACGTCTCCTTCGACGCGTTCTTCACGCACATCCTGATGCACGAGCTGATGCACGGTCTCGGCCCACACAACATCACGGTGGGTGGCCGGGCCACGAACGTGCGGCAGGAGTTCAAGGACATTTACAGCACGATCGAGGAGGCCAAGGCCGACATCTCGGGTCTGTTCGCGCTGCAGTTCCTCGTCGATCGCGAGAAGCTCGATAAGTCCTTCAACGACACGATGTACACCACGTATCTCGCGTCGATGTTCCGTTCGATCCGCTTCGGCATCACCGAGGCGCACGGCCGCGGTGTGGCCATTCAGCTGAATTACTTCCTCGACAACGGCGGCGTGACCGTCGCACAGGACGGCACGTTCGCCGTCAATCTGGAGCGCATCCGGAAGAACGTCGTCGATCTGACGCACGACATCATGACGATGCAGGCGACCGGCGACGTGCAGGCGGGGAAGCGGATGCTCGACAAGCTGGGCATCGTCCGGCCGCAGGTGCAGACCGTCCTCGACAGGCTGAAGGACGTTCCAGTGGACATCGAGCCGCGCTTTGTCACGGCTGATCAGCTGTTAGCTGGCAGTCGGTAGCTGGTAGCCAAAGCCCAAAGCCTAAAGTCCAAAGCCCAAAGCCCAAAGCCCAAAGCCCAAAGCCCAAAGCCCAGAGAACCCGCATATAATCCGGCCACATTTCAGCGGAGAGCCCGTCCTTGCGGATGGGCCAGGAGGCTTCCTGTGCGAAAAGGCCGGACACTTCTCTTGCTGGCTGTCTTCACGACGGCCGGCCTTCTTGTCGCGCGCGAGCTGGCTGGCCAGAGCCAGCACACCGTGCAAGCGCCGTACTTCGAAGTCGATCCCTATTGGCCCAAGCCGCTGCCGAACCATTGGGTGCTCGGCTCGTCGATCGGCGTCTCGGTGGACGAGCGCGACCACGTATGGATGATCCACCGCGGCTCGGCGACGCTGGCGGACAAGGAGAAGGCGCTCGAGACGAAGCTGTCCGACGAGTGTTGCGGCGCGGCGCCGCCGGTGCTCGAGTTCGATGCCAACGGCACGCTGGTCGGACAGTGGGGCGGTCCCGGCGCCGGTTACGAGTGGCCGACGTCGAATCACGGCATCACCATCGATCACAAGGGCAACGTGTGGATCGGCGGCAACGGGCCTGGCGATTCGCAGGTGCTCAAGTTCAGTCGCGCTGGCAAGTTCCTCCTGCAGGTGGGCAAGGCCAACGCCCGTCTGGGTGCGATGAAGGATGGCAAGCCGACCTACGCGGGCGGCAGCAACGATCCGATCTCGTTCGGACGCGTCGCAAAGATCTTCGTCGACCCTTCGGCGAACGAGGCGTATCTCGCCGACGGCTACTTGAACAAGCGCGTCGCGATCATCGATGCCGATACCGGGAAGCTGAAACGCTATTGGGGCGCCTACGGCAACAAGCCGGATGACACTGACCTGGGTCCGTACAAGCCCGACGCGGCGCCCGTGCAGCAATTCCGCTCGCCGGTCCACTGCGCCGATCTGTCGAACGACGGCCTGGTCTACGTGTGCGATCGCCCGAACAACCGCATCCAGGTGTTCAGGAAGGACGGCACCTTCGTCAAGGAAGCGTTCTATGCGAAGAACAGCCGGGGCGACGGCGCCATCTTCGACCTCGCGTTCTCGAAGGATCCGGCGCAGACGTATCTGTATATGGCCGACGGCAACAACATGAAGATCCGAATCCTGCGCCGCGATACGCTCGAAGAGCTCACCAGCTTCGGCGACGGCGGACGCCAGCCGGGGCAGTTCTACGCCGTGCACAGCATCGCCGTGGACTCGAAGGGCAACCTCTACACCACGGAAACCTACGAAGGAAAGCGTCTGCAGAAGTTCGTCTACAAAGGGCTCCGCGCCGTGACGCGTAAGGAGCAGGGGACCGTATGGCCTCGATGAAGAAGTGTCTGCTCGTAGTGGCGATCGTGTGGCTGGCGGCCGGTCCACAGGACCGGCCCTACGCGCAAGGTGATAGCAGCGGCGAGTGGCGCACCTACGGCGCCGATCTGGCGAGCACCCGCTACAAACCGTTCGACCAGATCAGCAAGGACAACTTCAACACCCTCGAGGTCGCCTGGCGGTTCAAGACCGACAACCTCGGACCGCGTCCGGAGTTCAACTTTCAGTCAACGCCGCTCATGGTCGGCGGGTGGATCTACACGACTGCCGGCACGCGACGCGCGGTCGTCGCGCTTGACGCCTCGACCGGCGAGATGAAGTGGATGCACAGCGAAGACGAGGGCAAGCGCGGGGAAGAAGCGCCGCGTCAGCTCTCGGGTCGCGGCCTTGCGTACTGGTCGGACGGCCGCTCGGCACGGATTATCTATGTCACGCCTGGCTACCGGATGAAGGCGCTCGACGCGAAGACGGGCGCGCCGATCACGTCGTTCGGCAGGAACGGTGTCGTCGATCTGAAGCTTGACGACGATCAGACGATGGATCTGATCACCGGTGACATCGGACTGCACGCGGCGCCCGTGATCGCGAAGGACGTCGTCATCATCGGCGCGGCGCATACGGAGGGGAGCCGGCCAGAGAGCCGCCGCAACGAAAAGGGATATGTGCGCGCATTCGACGTGCGCACCGGCAAGCGCCTGTGGATCTTCCACACGATCCCCGAGCCCGGTGAATTCGGCAGCGACACCTGGGAACAGGATTCCGAGTCCTATACCGGCAACGCCGGCGTCTGGGCACAGATCAGCGTGGACGAGGAGCTCGGCACCGTGTTCCTGCCCGTCGAGATGCCGACCGGCGACTACTACGGCGGCCATCGTCCCGGTGCGGGACTCTTCGGCGAGAGCCTGATTGCCGTGGATCTCAAGACCGGCAAGCGCAAGTGGCACTATCAATTCATTCAGCACGGCATCTGGGATTGGGATCTGCCGTGCGCGCCGATCATCGCCGACCTCACGATCGACGGACGGATGCGGAAGGTGGTGGCGCAGCCGACGAAGCAGGGTTGGCTCTACGTCTTCGATCGCGTGACCGGTGAGCCGATCTGGCCGATCGAGGAGCGCAAGGTCGAACAGTCCGATGTGCCGATGGAGAAGTCGTGGCCGACGCAGCGCTTCGTCACCAAGCCGCCGGCGTACGAGCGGCAGGGCGTGTCGATCGACGACCTGATCGATTTCACGCCCGAGCTCCGGGCCGAAGCCGTGAAGCTGGCATCGCGTTTCAAGATCGGACCGATCTTCACGCCGCCCGTCGTCAGCAAGTGGCCGGGGCCGCTCGCGACGTTGATGCTGCCCGATGCGACGGGCGGCGCCAACTGGCAGGGCGGCTCGTATGATCCCGAGACGGGGACGTTCTACATCTTCACCAACACGAATGTGGCCGCACTCGGGCTCGTGCCCGGCTCGGAGCGTCCGGTCAAGCCGTCGGACATGGCCTACGTTCGCGGACAAACTGTCGATCCCGCGAACCCGAAGGCTCCGGCGGTGCCGACCACCGTTCAAGGCTTGCCCCTGATCAAGCCGCCGTACGGTCGCATCACGGCGCTCGATCTCCACAAGGGCGAATTGCTCTGGCAGGTGGCGCACGGCGAGACGCCGGACAACGTGCGCAATCATCCGCTGCTGAAAGGGCTGACCATTCCGCGCACCGGACGACAGGGCCGCATCGGCACGCTGGTGACGAAGTCACTCGTGATCGCCGGAGAAGGTGGCGTGTTCACGCTGCCCGACGGCCGTCGCGGCGCGATGCTGCGAGCCTACGACAAGCGCACCGGCCAGGATGCCGGCGCCATCTACATGCCCGCGCCGCAAACCGGCTCGCCGATGACCTACATGCTGAATGGCCGCCAGTACATCGTCGTCGCGGTCAGCAGTCAGAATTTCCCCGGAGAGCTAATCGCGTTCAGATTGCCGGCGAATTAAACTCATTCCATGAAGAGAGTCCTTCTGGCGCTCGCGTGCGCGGCGGTGCCCGTCATCGTCGCCGCGCAAGGGCCCGAGCGCTTCTCCGGGCCGTCTTCTCAAACCCTTGCACAGTTAACGGGCGACTACTGGGAGTGGCGGCTGGCCGTGCAGCCCGAGCTGGCGACGCGCGTCGGCCGCACGGAACACAACGATCGCTGGCGCGATCTGTCGAAAGCCGCGCGCGATCATCAGCGGAAAGAGCGCGAGGAGTACCTGCAGAAGGCGATGTACCTGTCGCCGGGCAACCTCAATCCCACCGACCTGGTCACGTCGCTGCTGATGGAGCACGAGCTGCGCACGCAGCTCGAGGCGCAGGACTACCTGAACCTCGTGCAGCTCGTGTCGCAATCCGACGGCGTGCACAACGAAGTGTTCAACGTCGTCGATCAGATGCCGGCGCGGACGGTCAAGGACTACGAGGACATCATCACGCGGTTGCGTGCCCTGCCGACCCTCGTCAATCAGTCGATCGAGATGATGCGCGAGCAGCTCGCCGCTGGTCTCGCGCAGCCGGCGATCGTGGTCGATCTCACACTCGATCAGGTGGCGGCGCAGAGCAAGCCGCCGGCTGGCGAGTCGCCGCTGCTGGCCGCGTTTCGACGCTTCCCGAACCAGATCCCGTCGAACGAACAGGAACGGCTGCGCGCGCAGGCGTACGCCGCGTACGACCAGCAGTTCGTCTCCAGCTGGAAGAGGCTCGAGACGTTCCTCCGTGACACCTATCGCAAGCAGGCGCGACCGCAGACCGCGCTGACCTCATTGCGCGATGGACGGGCCGGGTACGCCACGCTGATTCACGCCTACACGACGACGCGGATGACGGCCGAGCAGATTCACCAGCTCGGTCTGCAGGAAGTGGCGCGGCTCGAGAAGGAGATGGAGCAGCTGGCGCGCGCTGATAGCTTCGCGGGTCCCGTCACTGAGTACGAGAAGCAGCTCGGCCAGCGGCCAGGCATGCGCTTCACGTCGCAGGCCGAGATGATTCAGTACGCGCGCGAGGTGCTCACGCGTCTGCAGCCAGCGTTGCCGCGCCTGTTCCTGCGCGTGCCGAAGATGGCGGTGGACGTCCGGCCGATACCCGCCGATCGCGAGGCGTCAACGGCCTCGAACTACACCGCGGGTACCGCCGACGGCACGCGGCCGGCGTGGTTCAACATGAACACGTATCGCCCGACCGAACAAGTGAAGTACCGGACGGAAGCGCTGGTGCTTCACGAAACCGTGCCCGGTCATCACCTGCAGATCGGCATCGCGCGTGAACTGCAGGGGCTGCCCGAGTTCAGGAAGGTGTTCACGGCCGCAGCGTTCTCCGAGGGCTGGGGGTTGTACGCGGAGTCACTCGGTTCGGAGCTGGGCGTCTACGCCGACCCGACGACGAAGTTCGGGCAGCTGGCGAGTGAGCAGTTCCGTGCGGTGCGGCTCGTCGTGGATACCGGACTGCACGCGATGGGATGGTCGCGCGATCGGGCGCGCGAGTACTTCGCGCTCCACGTCCCCGGCCAGTCGCTCGCCGAGGTCGATCGCTACATCGCACGGCCGGGTCAGGCCCTCGCGTATAAGCTGGGTGAGTTGAAGATCAAGGAGCTCCGCCGGCGCGCCGAACAGTCGCTCGGTCCACGCTTCGACATCCGGCAATTCCACGACGTCGTGCTGAGAAACGGGACGCTACCGCTGGATATGCTGGAGGAGCAGGTGAACGCGTATATCGCCGCGTCGCGATAGCAGCGTCGATATCGACGCTGGGAATAAGTTCGCGTCAGACGCCGGTCATCCGAACGCTGTTTCGCGAAAATGACCACAAAAAATCGATTTCGGTGTATCCTCGCCGGAGTCGCGGCAGACCTCACGGCTGGGTCTTCCTGACGAAGAATTCAGAGAGTCTTCAGAACCATTTTCAGGCGTTGTCGGCTACGATTTTCCTTGCAAGAGCATGGGTTCTGTCAGGGGAGGAACCAGACTATGAAGCGTCTGCTGGTAATCGGCCTTGTCGCGGCAGCGAGCCTCGTTGGCGCGCAGGCATACGCCCATCACTCCTTCGCCGCCACCTATCTGGAAGACCAGACGGTGACGATCGAGGGTGAGCTGGTGCAGTTCCTGTTTCGAAATCCACACTCCTTCGTGCACGTGATGGTGAAGGAGAAGGATGGATCGATGGTGCGCTACGCCGTTGAGTGGGGCGGCGCCGGTCAGCTCGGCGGTCAGGGTGTTACCAGAGAGACGCTGAAGGCCGGTGACCACGTCATCATTTCGGGCAGTCCTGGGCGCAACCCGAAGGATCACCGCGTGCGCATGGTCACCTTGCATCGTCCGAAGGACGGCTTCGGTTGGGGCAAGCGTCCGGGCGAAACAGTAGACTAATTCCCAAAACCCAACTACCAACTCCCAACCACTCCCAATTTCCAATCGCCAATTGGGAGTTGGGCGTTGGGGGTGGTTGGAGGTTGGGAATTGGTGATTGGGCGTTGACTTAAGGGGCGGATGCACGCGGCAAGCGTGCAACCGCCCCTTTCACTTTCTGCGTGCCCTCACCTTCGCTGCCTTCCGTCCACGTAAACACCAGCTCGTTGCCGCTGCGCGCGACGCGCGGGTAGCCGCTCACGCGGCTGTCGCCGTTGATAGTGATGGACGGCGAGCGCATTCCAGACGACTCGATGCGCCGCAGGCGGAACTGGCTGCGGTTGTCCGCGAACTCGACCCAGGTCGCGACGGCGGAACCGTCGTCGAGCAGTTCGACATCGACATGTCCCAGCGCCGCCTGATCGTCGAGCTTGATCGGATTGCCCCAGGTGCGTCCGGCATCGTCGGAAAAGGCCGCGAACGCCTGGCCCTTGTCGTCTTTGCCGGTGAACCACGCTGCCACGAGCTGACGTCCACGTGCGCTCAACGCCGGTCCGTTCACCGGGCACGCATCGATCTCCCAGTTGTCGGCGTGGATGATTTGCGCGTCGCTCCACTTACCGTTCTCGAGGCGCGCCACGTGGATGTCGCGGATCTCCTTCGCGCTACGGTCGCGGAACGCGGCGACGACCCCGTCCGGGGTGACGACGGCAGACGTCGTGCAGCACTCGCAGACGCGCGTGTTGGCGGCGGCTTCTGCAGTCTGTTTCCATGACGGATCGAAACTGCCGAAGTAGAGCGCCATCTCCGCGTCTTCGGGCTGCTTGCCCTGGTTGCGGCCGTCCAGCCAGACGAGGCCGAGCCCTCCTGTAGGCATCTCGAACATCGACACGAAGCCGTGCTGCGTCCGGGTCTTGTCATGGTGTGGCACGAGTGGACGCGACCAGGTCTTGCCTTCGTCTTTCGAGTAGGCAAGACGGATGTCGTAGGCCTCGAGTCTGAAGTCCACGACTGGATACCAGTTGGCGACGATCGTGCCGTCCTTCATCCGCAGTACCGTGGGCACGTCGGCGGCGCTGACGAACCAGTCTTTGCTCGAAGCAACGGTCGTCGCCGCAGACCACGCAGCGCCCGACCGCTCGGCAAACTTCAGTGCAAAGTCGGTGTCGGCCTGTTCGAGCCAGCTGACCAGCACACCTCGGCTCGACGTCGTGAGCTGCGGCCCCATCGAGGTCGCCCCCGCGGGCGGATCGAGGGGCTCGACCTTCACTGTCCACTGCGGAGGCGAGGAAGCGGGCGTCGATGCGGTTGACCTATCGGGGTTACTTCCACCGCAACCAGCTGCAATGGAAACCAGAACCAGGCACCAGCCAAATCGGATGAGCGTCATAAGATTGCGTGAGAGGTTAGGGGTCAAGAGTACACCGTATGGAGACCGACGTCGTCTGCGGCATGCGAGTCGATCCGGCGAAGGCGGCCGGAAGCACCGAGCACGAGGGGAAGGCCTACTACTTCTGCAGCAAGGGTTGCTTGCAGCGCTTTCAAGCCGATCCAGCGAAGTATCTCGACCCCGCGTATCGGCCCGGTATGCACGCGATGCATGCGGCGCCCGCTCCGCTGACGCTGGTCAAGCACCGACCCGCGGCCCCTGGCGCGTCGCTCACGCCCATCGATCGTAGAGGCGGGTCGTCAGACCCGCCTGATGCACGCGAATACACCTGCCCGATGCACCCCGAGGTGCGCCAGATCGGTCCGGGCTCGTGCCCGATCTGCGGCATGGCGCTCGAGCCGGTCGAAGCCTCGCTCGAGGAAGAGCCGAATCACGAACTGATCGACATGAGCCGCCGCTTCTGGTGGTCGCTCGCGCTGACGGTGCCGATTCTCGCGTTCATGGTCTCGGAGTTCCTGCCCGGGCAGCCACTGCAGCACGCGATCCCCGCAAACGTCGTGACGTGGATCGAGTTCGTCCTCGCGACGCCAGTCGTGCTCTGGGGCGGATGGCCATTCTTCGTGCGCGGCTGGGCATCGATCGTCAGCCGTCACCTCAACATGTTCACGCTCATCGCCCTCGGCGTGGGCGCGGCATTTCTCTTCAGCGTGGTCGCGACGATCGCGCCGGGCCTTTTCCCGGATTCGTTCCGCGTGCATGGTCAGGTTGGCGTCTACTTCGAGCCGGCCGCCGTCATCGTCGTGCTCGTGCTGCTCGGGCAGGTCCTGGAGTTGCGAGCACGGAGCCGTACCAGCAGCGCGATTCGCGGGCTGCTCGGACTGGCGCCAAAGACGGCTCGTACGATCGAAGCCGATGGCGCGGAACGCGATATTCCGCTCGAGCACGTGCACGTAGGCGATCGTCTACGCGTCCGCCCTGGTGAGCGTGTTCCTGTTGACGGTGTCGTGATCGATGGTGCGACGGCGGTAGACGAGTCGATGGTCACAGGCGAACCGATTCCGGTCGAGAAGACGCGCGGTGCCTCAGTCACCGGTGGCACTGTGAACGGTACCGGGACCATCGTCATGGAGGCGCGTCGCGTGGGCAAGGACACGCTGCTCGCGCAGATCGTGCGGATGGTCACAGAGGCGCAGCGGTCGCGCGCGCCGATTCAGCGGCTGGCGGATACCGTGTCCTCGTGGTTCGTGCCCGCCGTCATCGCGGTCGCTATCATCACGTTCATCATGTGGGCGACGGTTGGTCCCGAGCCGCGTCTCGCACACGCGCTCGTAAATGCAGTCGCCGTGCTGATCATCGCGTGTCCCTGTGCGCTGGGGCTTGCCACGCCGATGTCGATCATGGTCGGCACCGGACGCGGCGCCGAGCTAGGTGTTCTCATCCGCAATGCCGAGGCGCTCGAAGTCCTCGAGCGCGTGACGACGCTGGTTGTGGACAAGACCGGCACGCTGACAGAAGGCAAACCGACGTTGGTAAGTGTGGAGACAGCGGCGGGAATCGACGAGACGATGCTGCTGCGTGTGGCGTCGAGTCTAGAGCACGTGAGCGAGCACCCGCTGGCCGCGTCCATCGTCGCCGGCGCGCGGGCTCGCGGAATCCCGTCGGTGCCGGTTGAGCAGTTCGCATCGGTGACGGGAAGGGGCGTGACTGGACGTGTTGACGGCCGCGTGATTGCGGTCGGGAGTCTCGCCTACCTCGAGTCGTTGGATGTAGACGTCGCGGAACTCGGTCGGAAGGCGGAACCGCATTATCGCGATGGTCAGACGGTCGTGTTCGTGGCGATCGACGGCCGGCCCGCGGGGCTGCTCGCGGTGGCCGATCCGATCAAGCCGTCGGCCAGGGAAGCACTGCAGGCGCTTCGCGATGAGGGCATCACCGTGGTGATGGTCACCGGCGATCGGCGCGCGACGGCAGAAGCCGTGGCCAAGGCGGTCGGCATCGATCGCGTCGAAGCGGAAGTTCTGCCCGCGCAGAAGGCCGATGTGGTACAGCGTCTTCAGACAGGGCAGCAGGTGGCCATGGCCGGCGACGGCATCAATGATGCGCCCGCGCTCGCGAAGGCCGACGTCGGCATCGCGATGGGGACGGGTACTGATGTCGCAATGGAGAGCGCGGCGATCACACTGGTCAAAGGCGATCTGCGTGGCATCGTTCGGGCCAGACGTCTGAGTCGCGCGACGATGAAGAATATCCGGCAGAATCTGTTCTTCGCGTTCGTCTACAACGTGCTCGGCGTGCCGGTAGCTGCGGGCGTGCTGTATCCAGTGTTCGGTCTGCTCCTGAGTCCCATGATCGCGAGCGCCGCGATGACGTTCAGTTCGGTGTCGGTGATCGCCAACGCGCTGCGGCTGCGGCGTGCCGCAATGTAGAGCGGAGGCTTTAGCCTCCGCGTTAAAATACGAAGAGATGGTCGCGCGCATGATCGCCGCATCGCTCGTAATGGTCCTGGTTGGAACGTCGGTGGTTGGCGCCACCTGCGAGCTGACGTGCGCGATGGGCAGCCACCACCACAGTGCGCCCGCGTCCACACAGCCACCGTGCCACGAGCATCAGGGAGCGGATCAAGCCGCCGGTATTCGAGCGAATCCTTCCGCGCTCTGTCATGAGTCTGGGGATCTCCCGTCGGCCGTCATCGACGCGTGGCTGACCACGCTTGTGGTGCCGGCAACACCAGCCACGACGGTTGCCTTCGCAGGGCCCTTCAGCGTCACGTCGATCGTGCGTGGGCATGATCGGCGCACTCTCTTCGATCCTCGTCCTCCACACAGGCCTCTTCGCGTCTAGCACTCGCTGTCCGTGAATAGGGCGACGCATGCGTCGCCCGTACACCAGCGGTCCAGAGCGGACGTTTTTGCGTGCGCGATTGACGCGAGGTCGAGGTCGATGTCCAGATTGGTTTTCACTTTCGCGCTGCTGCTCGCCTGGCCAGCAGCTGCGCAGGAGCATCAGCATCCCGCGCCTGCCCCTGCGCCAGCGACGCAGGAGCACCAGCATCACACAGGCGATGCGCAGCAGAGCCTGTTCTCCACGCGTGACGGCTCAGGCACATCGTGGCTGCCGGCGAATAGTCCGATGTATGCCGGTCACGCGAGCGCTGGCGGCTGGCAGCTGATGTGGCACGGCAATCTGTTCCTGCAGTTCATCAACGAGTCGGGGGAGGAGCATCGCGGCGCGCACCAGACCGGCAGCA
>Ga0075418_10005799_pt1 | contig 13947 bp, 18 predicted proteins | sample SoiMetdeltSBSDD2_FD_81776 | JGI IMG/M metagenome (GOLD analysis project Ga0075418, IMG submission 81776) | Bulk soil microbial communities from a Populus tree surrounding site in Tennessee, USA - Soil MetaG P. deltoides SBSDD2 | ecosystem: Environmental > Terrestrial > Soil > Tree plantation...
CGTTGATGGAGTCCGCCGGCGGATTGAAGGGAGGTTGGTTCACGTAGACGATCTTCTCGTCCGTACACCCCGTGAGTCCGTATACTCCAAGGAGCGCGATCAAATAGCGCAGCTTCATTGTGATGCTCTCTCTCTGCGACCGGCTACTGCCGGCTCGCGACCATCTGCAGGTACAGGAGAATGTCGGTCGTCTGCTCTCGCGTCGGAGCCGGTACCTTCATCCGCTCCATATTCCGCTCCATGCGCGCATACACCGTCGCCCAGTCCTCACGCGAATGCACGCGCGGGTCCGGCAACGCGTGACAGCGACTGCACACCTGGGAAAACGCCTCGCGCCCTGAACCGGGCGGCAGCGTACTCCCACTGACTTTCAGTGCGTTCGCATTGACGTAATCGAGCATCGCAAAACGTTCCGCCGCCGTCGGCACCTTCACCTGCATGGTCGGCGGCAGCAATTCCATGCGCAACCACATCCGCCGCGCGATCCCCGGCCAATCGGTGGCGCTGTGCATCTGCGGCGTGGGGAGATTGTGACATTGCCCACAGTATTGCGCCACGAGTTGCGCTCCTCTGGAGTTCGGATCGGGCAAATCCGCCGCGGTCACGCCGGCCGGCGGCAACGCGACATTGGCGGCCGCGAGCAGCAATTCGTCCTGCCGGTTCAGTCCTGTGCTCTGCGTGCCAGAATTCGCCGCGTTGTTTGCCGGCGCTTCCTGGCGGCACCCCAACAGGGCAGACAGGGTGCCCACAATCACGATCAGCTTCACGCCACCGCGCATCGAGCCTCCGCTCAGGATTAGCGCGATCAAGTTAAACCGTACATGAAAGCTTCGTGAGAGTCGCTGCCGAGTCCTATAATGAAGAAGCCTTTAATCGCCGGACTCGATTGGACTTTGGGATAACGCCCGCGACGCCTAGTTCAGCGTTCGGAGAAACTCGACGATCGCCCGACGTTCACTCGCTGTCAGCGGCACCTTCGGCATCTGGCTCTTGGCGTCGTCGAATTGCGGCTCGGCGAGTTTCTGGTCCAGGTAGGCAGCCCCACGCCGCTGGAAGACGCCGTTCAGCGACGGTCCCATCGCCTTTGGCTCCGACGCCGTATACGCGTGGCACGCGCGGCAGGCGTATTGATCCGCAAGCACGCGTCCTTGCGCCGCAAGCGCCGAATCAACGGGTTCCTGCTGTGCTCGCGAGGTCGAATCCGCCCGAGCCGATGGCGGCACTTGCGCGTCCAACGCCGGCAGGCTTACAAACACCAGGCCGACGAGGAAGACCGACAGCAGTTGGCGGATCAGGATCCCTCACGCATGTCGGTGACGGCGCTGCGCAGCGCGCGTAGCTGCAGCCACCGAATCATCAGGATCCCGAACCGCGCAAAGCGCCAGTACCGGAGAAACTTCTCTCGCGCGGCCATGTCGGTGGCGCGCACCCGGGTCTCCGTACGAAACAGCGTCAGCGTGGGCTCAATCGGCACAGCCTCCAGGGTCCACGTGATCTTCACGCGCCCCCCCTCCCCGTATCCCAGGAATTCGTCCGGGGGCACCGCCGTGAATTTCACGTCCGCGATCCACGGCTGCGTCACTGCACCCATCACGAGCTCACGGCCCGGTCGTCTCGTCAATTCACCCCAACCCAGCCTTTTCGTCTCCTCCACCAAGCCGGCAGGACGACGCGGCGTCGTGTTGCTCGCTCTCATGATCTTCCCGCGCAGCCAGAAGATCGCGCGCACCAGGGGATTCGACTGCAGGTCGAAGTGCTCGGCTACACTGAATACCGTAGCGGCGGGCGCCTGAACGATCACCTCGTGACAGGTGCGCACGTCCCAGGCCGGCATGAATCGATCGATCGACCGTCCTTCGATCTGGGCTTCGCGGCCGGTGTATGTCGCCGTGGTCATGGTGCTCCCCCATCGCGTCCTCGATGCTCGCGGTCGTCATGGTTGTCCTGTATCTGAGTGGCGGTTGAGCGCAGCTCTGCGTGGCGGATCCGGCCGCCGAGGTTGGCGGTTTGCGCCATCCATCCCGCTGTGGCGAGCGCGAAGACCAGCGCGCCGCCGGCAAGCGGACGCGGGATGCCTCGGTTGCGGAACAACACCAGCGCCGCCAGCGCCAACGCTCCAAGCGCCTCGATGGCGATCAAGGCCACCACCGCCGCCTCCTCATGCGCCTCGATCGCCTGCTCCGCGGTTCCGGCCAGCCGCTCCACCAGGTCCTCTGACGGTTTGCCCGTCAGAAAAACCGGGATCGCCGCCAGCGCCGCGAGCACGAACGTTCCAAGCGCGGCGCGTTGCAGCGTCTCACTGCGGCGCAGTGCCGCCCACCCCAGCAGCAACAGGCCGAAAATGGTGCCAAGCACGGGGAGGTGGTTCAGCATCAAATGCATGTGCGCCCAGTTCAAATGAGTACCACCTTCTGGTTAGAGCGCGGCCTTGGGGGTGCCGCGGATCAGCTCTCGAATTCGGTCGGCGGTCGCCGGGCTCACCACCCGCAGCACGAGATAGAACACGTATCCCATCGCCGCGAGCACCAGCACGGAAACCGCCAGGCCAATCAGTACGCCGAGCAACCCGAGCGCGACCTTGAGAACGATCAGCACGACCACGGCCGTCAGCGCGAAGCCCAGGATCTTGCGAATCATTCGATGCCACCCTCTCCCACGGTGACGAGTCGCTTCGCCGTCAGCTCGGCGAAATCGCGGCTGAACGTGCGCAAGTCGGTCCAGTCCGTGTATTCGTAGTCGCGCGTCGTGTCGGTATCACCGCCCGCCTTTGCCATGATCCGCTTCATCATCAGGCGCTTGAGCCAGCCGTACCGGGTATAGGGCAACGCCCCCGCGACCATCTTGGTGATCGTTGGCCGCCAGCCGCAGCGGTCCAGAAAACGCCGCATGATGCGGAGGATCTCCTGGCGGGGTTTCGTGCCCCGCTCGAGCACCGCGAGGCAGACGGAGAGAAACGCGGTGGGCAGGAGATTCAGGGTCTGCGCGTGCGCGCGCACCCAATTCGCCACCGCCCGCTGGTAGTCGCCGATGTGAACCGATGCCGCCACGATCACCCCGTCGTACGATTCGGGGGTGAGCCGTCGCAGCATGCCGGCGGAATCCACGATGTCCACGCTGCAAAAGCACGCGCGGAGGTCTTCAGCGAGGACTTGCGCGATCTTCCGCGTGTGGCCGTCAGTCGTGCCGTAGACGATCAGGATGTGTGTCACGGCCTCAGGTTACCGGACCGCCCATGAAGATCCGTTGAGATGTCCTTGAGCGACTCTTCAGGGACTCCTACCTTTGTGACCCACTGCATGGACAGACTCCCACGCCAGCTCGGCGTCCTCGCGGTCACCACGCTCGTCATCGGCGAGGTCATCGCGATCGGCATTTTTCTCACGCCGGCGACGATGGCGCGTTCGGTCGGGTCGCCCCTGTGGCTCCTGATCGTGTGGCTGATCATGGGGGTGATGGCGCTCAGCGGCGCGCTGTGCTACGGTGCGCTTGCCGCTCGCTTCCCCGAAGCGGGCGGAGGCTACGTGTACCTGCGCCAAGCGTTCGGACCGCTCGTCGCGTTCCTGTACGGCTGGAAGTGTCTGCTCGTGATGGATCCCGGGATCACTGCCTTGCTCGCGATGGGTCTGGCCGGCTATGTCGGATACGCCCTGGGGTGGACCGGCCCCATTCTGAAGGTGGTGGCGCTCGGCGCCATCCTGATCATGGCCGGGGTGAGTATCGCGGGGCTGCGACTCGGGTCCCGCCTGATGCAATGGCTGACCGCGTTGAAGCTTGGCGCGCTCGCGCTCATCGCGCTGCTCGCTTTCGTGCTCGGCTCGGGCAGCTGGTCACATTTCATTCCCTTTGTCGCGCAGCGCGCGGGCTCGGATCCGCTGCCCGGCGCGCTCGCGCCGGCGCTCGTCGGCGCATTCTTCGCATTCGGCGGCTGGTGGGAGATCGCGAAGCTGGCCGGTGAGGCGCGTGATCCGGCGCGAACCGTCCCACGCGCGCTCGCGCTCGGCGTGGCGGCGATCACGCTGGTGTACATCGTGACGAGCGCGGTGTTTCTCTACCTCGTGCCGCTCGAGCGCGTCACCTCCGGCGAGACCTTCGCGGCGCAAGCGGGCGAAGCACTGTTCGGCCCGGCCGGCGGGCGGGTGTTCGCGGCGATCGTCATCGTGGCGGTGGCGGGAAGCCTGCTGGCGCTGCTCATGGCGTTACCGCGGGTCTACTACGCCATGGCGCGCGACGGCGTGTTCTTCAAAACAGTGGCCAACGTGCACCCACGATTCGGCACGCCGACCCGCGCCGTTGCTATTCAGGCCACCCTGGCATCGGTTCTCGTCCTGCTGGGGACGTTTCAACAGATCCTGTCCTATTTCATCTTCGTCACGGTCGCGTTTCTCGCGCTCACGGTGGTGGGCCTGATCGTATTGCGGCGTCGCGAGGGAGCCGCGGCATATCACACGCCCGGGTACCCGCTGACTCCGGCCCTCTTCCTTATTCTGGTGGTTGTCCTGCTGTTTCTCCTGGCGGGCCATAACCCGCTGCAGGCCGCGCTCGGTGTGGCGATCGTCGCGCTGGGCATTCCTCTATATCTGCTGGTATTCCGCGGCAGGCTCACACGTAATCCGGAACCGGACTCATGACCTGGATTCGCACGATCTTGCCCGAGGCGGACGAGAAGCTTCGCCGGGCGATTGAAGAGCAGAAAAAGCTCTACCCCGTCGAATACGCGACGCCCGTCCATCCGACGCCTGACGGCAGTACCTCGGGGATCGTCGCGTCGCACAGTCTGATACCCGACGCGCTCTACCACGCGTTCGCCACGTTCGGCGCGCTGATGTCGCCCGACCTGCCGCTCACGCGCCGGCATCACGAGATGATCACGACCGTCGTCTCGGTTGCGAATCGCTGCCGCTACTGAATCGAGTCACACGCAGAGTTTCTGCGTCGGGTCACGCTGGATGCCGAGCTGGTGGCGGCACTGGAGGACGACTACACCAAGGCCCCCGTCTCCGAGTCGGAGCGCGTCATGCTCGATTACGTCGTGCAGATGACGCGCGACGCCACGCGCATCGGCCCCCAGCATCACGCTCGACTGCGGGCTGTGGGGTTCGACGATCGCGCCATTCTGCAGATGACGTTGATTGCCGCCTGGTTCAACTACATCAACCGGGTCGCCGATGCCCTCGGGGTGGGCCGCGGGTAGCGCAAGTCCAGCCTAGGTGGCGCGTGAGGATTTCAAACGCTTGAGCCTGAGCCGCTCCTCGCGCTCACGCTCGTCGAGCGTGCGGCGCATGTCGGTCACGGTGCTGCGCAGCGCGGGTGCCAACCGGCGCTCCAGCGTGTTCACCTGCCGCGAGGTCTGCGCCAGCGCCTCGCCGAGGCGCCGGATCAGCATCTCGCGCGGCGCCGCCTCGAGCAACAGATCTGCGAGACGCTCGAATGCGCTCGCAGCCGCCGCGGCCGCCGGCCCCGTCAATCCCGGCGTCGTGCCGCGCGCCGCCAGCGTCCGCACGAGTGCCGGCCGTGCCGCGATCCGGGACACCGCGATTCCCCACAGCGAGCCGCCCTCCACTTCCACCTGAAGCAGCCGCTCCGGCCACGCCAACGCCCTGAGCCCTGCCCGGCCATGCAGGGACAGCGCCGCCAGCAGGGGCGGATAGGCGCGCAGACCGGCGTCGGAAATCAGGGCGCGCGCGTCCGCGGCCGGGCGCGCCAGCTTGAACAGCTCCGTCACCAGCGCTTCGCGCTTGCGGCGCAGCAACCCGACTCCGCGCGTCACCTGCCCCAGGCGGCGCGCGGCCCGCAACAGGTTCATGCGCGTGGGTGACGAGCGTTCCATGTCTCCTCCGAAAGTCGCAGCAGGTCCTCGCGCGGCAGCGTGTCGAGCAGGCGCCATCCGATCTCGATGGTCTCCGCGAGCGGCCGGCGCGCCTCACCCTGAGAAATCAGCTGCTGTTCGAACTGCTCGGCGAACGCCAGCGCGCGGCGATCGGCCGGTGCAAGACCCGCCTCACCGACGATCGCGGCCATCTGCCGCGCCTCCCGGCCGCGCGCATAGATGGCGTAGAGCTGATCGGCCCACTCACGATGCTCGGCGACCGTGCGACCCGCTCCAATCCCCGCATTCATCAGGCGTGAGAGCGAGGGCAGGACATCGACGGGAGGGAAGACTCCCCGGCGATGCAGCTCGCGGCTCAGGACGACCTGTCCTTCAGTGATGTAGCCGGTGAGATCGGGGATCGGATGGGTGATGTCGTCGTCCGGCATCGTGAGAATCGGCAGCTGCGTCACCGATCCCTCGCGTCCCGCGATCACACCGGCGCGCTCGTAGATGCTCGCCAGGTCGGTGTACATGTACCCGGGATAGCCGCGACGCCCGGGGATCTCTTCACGCGCCGTCGCGATCTCGCGCAGCGCCTCGCAGTAGTGCGTCATGTCGGCAATCACGACGAGCACGTGCATGCCGGCGTCGAAGGCGAGGAATTCTGCTTCTGCGAGTGCGACGCGCGGCGCGAGCAGGCGCTCGATCGTCGGGTCGCGCGTCTGGTTCAGGAACAGGACGCTGCGCTCGCGGGCGCCGCTCGCCTCGACGCGGGCAAGGAACGCGTCGGTTTCGCGCGCGGTGATGCCGAGTCCCGCGAACACCACCGCGAACGGCTCGCCGTGCGGAGCGCGTGCGCCCTCGACGATCTGCGCCGCCAGCTCGAGGGCCGGCAGGCCTGGACCGGAGAAGACCGGCAGCTTCTGGCCACGCACCAGGGTGTTCAGTCCATCGATCGCGGACACGCCCGTTTCGATGAAGTCGCGCGGCCGCGCGCGCCGAACCGGATTCAGGGGCGCGCCCCAGATCGGGCGGATCGCATCGCCGATTGGCGCCGGCAGCCCGTCGAGCGGAGCGCCCATCCCATTGAGCGCGCGACCCAGCAGCTCGCGGCCCACGATGACCGAAGCGGGCTCACCAGTGAGCGTCACGACGGCCTCGGACGGCGGCAGGCCGACGGTCTCCTCGAGAATCTGGACGACGGTGATCTCTTCACCCGCGTCGATGACCTGACCACGCCGCGACGGCACACCCGCCGCGGTAATGGCCACCCATTCGCCCAGCGTCACGCCGAGCGTCTTTTCCAAGTAGAGCAGCGGCCCGGACGCCGACTGCGCACCGTGGTAGCGCCGCGTGGTCATGCCCCGACTCCGGCGATCGCCGACTCGACGTCCGCCACCCGCGCCGCGAACTCCGGCTCCGGCGCGCGTCGCGCCGCGGCGAGCGCGTGCCGTGCGCCCGTGAGATCCACACGCTCGATCGTACGGCCGCTGCCCAGCGCCGCTGCACCGGCCGCGTGCACGGCGAGTGCGAGCGCGGCGAGGCGGTGGGTCTTCGCGACCGTGGAGGATGCGTCGTTGGGATCGAAGGCGCTTTGCGCCAGCACGGCATCGCGAATGATGCGCGCCGACTCCAGCAGCAGGCGGTCGGTATCCTGCAGCGCCTCTGGTCCGACCAGCCCGGCGATCTCCCGCAGCTCGCGGTCGCGCTGCATCAGCTCGAGCGTGCGGCGGCGCAGCTGCGGCCAGTCGGGACCGGTGTGCTGCGCGAACCAGGGCGCCGTCACGGCCGCGTAGAGGCTGTAGCTCGTCTCCCAGTCGACGGCGGGAAACTGGCGTTGATGCGCGAGCGACGGATCGAGCGCCCACAAGGCGCCGACGACACGCAGCGCGGCCTGTGTGACGGGCTCGGAGAAATCGCCACCCGGCGGTGAGATCGCGCTGATCAGCGTCACCGACCCCGTCCGCGGCGGCGTGCCGAGCGCCTGCACGCAACCCGCCCGCTCGAAGAATTTCCCGAGCCGGTCGCCGAGGTAGGTCGGATAACCCTCCTCTCCCGGCATCTCCTGCAAGCGGGCGCCGATCTCGCGCAGCGCTTCGGCCCAGCGCGACAGGCTGTCCGCCATCACCGCCACGCGCAGTCCCATGTCGCGGTAGTACTCGGCGATGGTCGCGCCGACATATACGGACGCTTCCCGCGCGGCCACCGGCATGTTCGAGGTGTTCACCACCAGCACCGTGCGATCCATGATCGACCGTCCGGTGCGGGGATCGACGAGTTTGGGAAACTCGTCGAGCACTTCCGCCATCTCGTTGCCACGCTCCCCGCAGCCGACGTACACGATCACGTCCGCCTCGGCGAACTTGGCGAGCGATTGCTCGATGACCGTCTTCCCGGTCCCGAACCCACCCGGCACGGCGACACTGCCACCCTCCGCCACCGGGAACAGGAAGTCGAACACGCGCTGGCCGGTCACGAGCGGTTGACGAGCGGGAATGCGACCCGCAGCCGGGCGGGGCCGGCGCACCGGCCAATGGTGGCCGAGATACAACTGCGTGCCTTCGCTCAACCTGCCAATGGGATCCGCGACCGCGTACGTCCCCGCGGCGATCGCCGCGATGGTGCCGGCGGCATCCGGGGGCACGAGGATACGATGCGTCATGCCCGGACGCTCGACGACCGTCCCGAGCACATCGCCGCCGGCGACGCGGGTGCCGGCCGCCACGCTGGGCGTGAACTCCCAGCGTGCGGCGGCGTCCAGTGTCGGAGCCGCGATGCCGGGCACGATGAAGTCGCCCGACTCCCGCGCCACCGTCGCGAGCGGCCGCCCCACTCCATCCAACACCGCGCCGAGCAGCCCGGGGCCGAGGTGGAGCGTGAGTGATTGTCCGGTGCCGGCAACGGGCTCACCCAGCTGGAGGCCCGCCGTATCCTCGTAGACCTGAATGGTCGCGCGCTCTCCGGTGACCCGAATGATCTCTCCCAGGAGTCCGCGCGTTCCGACGCGGACGAGCTCGTACAGCCTCGCGCCCGGGAGGGGGGCGGCCTCGGCGAGCGCGCCGCTGACGCGAACGATGCGGGCACTCATCTGAGCCTCACGCGGTACCCGATGACCTGGCGCAACAATTCGACTATGTAGGCCTCCGCTTGCTCGACGCGTCCGGCCCACGCTGGTTCCGGGAACGGCACTACCATCGGCAGCGGGCGACGACCAAGCTGGCGGCGCAGCTCTTCAGGTAGGTGGTCGTAGAACCCCTCCTCCATCAGCACGACGCCCACATCCGGTGCGGCCATGAGCTCTTGCAGGCGCTCGCGCGCCTGCGCGGCGCTCGCGGCCTCGATCGGCCGCAAACCGGCGAGCGCGAATCCGGCGCCGATTTCGGGCCGGGACAGGACGCGCACGCCGTACGCCATCAGGTGCCCGCCGCCACCGCAGCGCCGGCGAAGCTGCCGCGCGGAGCACCGAGCGCGACGCCCCAGATCACGCGGCGCACGTCGCACACTTCCGCGCGGACGCGCAGGGCGAATCCGAGCACCGACGCGGGGCCCGCAGGATCACGCCGTTCCGCCGCACGCAGCATCGCGATGCGGCTCCGGAGCAATTGCTCCTCGATGTCGGGCGCCTCGGCGCCACGCTCGAGCGCGGCCGCCAGTGGCGTCGGGCGGAACGCCTTCGCCAGGCGTCGTCCCGCCGCGGCAGTATCCCCCGCCGCGATCGCGTCGAGGAATGTGGCAAGCGGGAGCCGTCGCCCACCCTCCACGAATGCCGTCTTGCCGGGTACATCGGCTTCGCCGCCGGCCAGCATCAGCGCGACCGTCGCGTTCTCCAGATCGATCGTGTCGCGTACGAAGTCGACCACCACTGCGCTGCCCGTGGCACGGGCGCCGTCCAGGGCGCGCTGCGCGAACGTGATGTTGAGACAGGACTCGATGGCGAGGAGATCCGGTTGGGTCGCGTGCGCCTCGCGACGCAAGGCGGCGCCGTAGGCGTTTCCCCAGGCCGTGAGCAGGACGGCAACGGCGCCCGGGGAGGGTTGCATGGCCAGCTCCCGCAACGCCCGCTCCGGAAGACCCGGAGTGGGAATGAGCCCCGCGAGCCGCAGGTCAGCGGATGCACCCTGGAGGGCGCCTCGCACGATCGCGCGGATGCTGCGCCGGTCCTCGTCCTCGAAGAGGACCGCGAGCAGCACGCTGCGATTGCCAGCCCAGCGCGCGAGCACCGACAGCCGGCTGCCGGCCTGGCGCCGCACGGCAAGCTCCAGATCGTCGGCCGTCACGCCGCCCACCGGGAGCGGATACCCATAGCCCCGTAACGCGTCCCCCAACGCGTCCACGCTCTCCACCGCGGCTAGCGCCGCGAGGGCGGAGCGATCGAGCAGATGTGTGCCGAGTCCCCTGGCGCGCGTAGCGAGATCTTCCCAACGCGGGGGGTTCATATCGAAAGCGCGGCCAGCGCTTCGAGTGCGAGCTGCGGGCGTAACCGCTCGAGCCGGTTCTCCAGCGTCGCGTCGATTTCCAACGTTCCATCCGCCGTCGACAGTCGAAAGCCAGCGGTGATGTGCACGTCCGGCCGGATAGGCAGCCGGCCGTTGCGCTTGACGACGTTCCGCAGCGTGGCGACAAGCGCCGGATTGCAGCGCACGGTGACGGACCGGTCTCCCGCGAACGCCTTGAGACGTTCGAGCTCTCGAGCGAGGCCAGCACGATACACAGCGGACCGCGCCACTGCCGGAAGCTCGGCGCGCAACCTGTCAAACAACCGATCCAGCAGGGCTCCGCGCGCAGCCAGTACCTGCGCGCGAGCGGTGGCGCGCGTCGTTGCCAGCGCGCGGTCGTGCTCCGCCCGCGCTGTTGCTGTCCGTTGCTCGAGCGTCTGCTCGCGCAGAGCGGTGCTTCGCTGCTGGGCAGCCGCAACGATCTCCGCCGCCCGCGCCCGCGCGTCGTCCAAGACGCGCGAGATCTCGGTTTTCGCCTCGCGTTCGAGCGTCGCCAGCAGCGCGTCGATCATCGAAACAGGATCGCCGCCGCGACCACGAACCCCAGGATCACCATCGTCTCGGGGATCGCGATCATCAGAATCGCGGTCGTCCTGAGCTCGGGCTTTTCGGCCAGCGCCGCGGCAGCGGCGGTTCCGATCCGCGATTGCGCCCAGGCTGTGGCCAGCGCCGGAACGGCGACTGCTAGGGCCGCCGCGAGCGTAATGAGCACCGCCTCCATATCGGCTCCTCTCCTAAGCGGCCGGGCGCGCCGGCGTCCAATGCCCAAACGGCTGGTAGCGGACGCCACCCGGACTGTAGAACTTCCCGAAGAACTCGACGTAATGCAGGCGCAGCGCGTGCACCGTCGGACTGAACAACGCGATCGCGAAATTCACGAGGTGAAACAGCAGCGCGAAGACCACTCCCACCGCCAGGCTGCCGATCGCCCCCACCATCTTGTTCGCCACGACGGCCAGCATCACCGAGGCAATCCCCAGCGCCATGATGCGCGCGTATGACAGAATGTTGCCCAGCGTGGAGAGCAGCTCGATCGGCGCGACGATCCCTTCCAGCACAATCAACGCGGGAAACGCGATGAGAAGGCCGATCACCATGGGTGTGAAAAAGCTCTTGGGCAATACGTTGACAGCCGCGAGCAGCGCCAGAATCACGAGTACGACCATGATCGTCGAGACGCCGCGTCCCAGGGCCTCGCGGGGATGCCTGCGAATCGTGCTCGCGATCCCGAGGCTCATGCCGAGCAGGATGTGGACGACACCGAGCGACACGGCGAGCAGCAGGAACGGGATCATCGCCTCGTGCCGGTCGAACGCGAGCGGCTTCAAACCCAGCCGGCTGCCCACGTCGCCGAAGAACTCACCGAAGAGAAATCCGGCGATAATCGTGAACAGCGCGCAGGGACCGATGATTTCCGACACGGTGCGGAGGAGGGTGCCGGGACGCGACCAGTGGTGCAGGGCCAGGCCGATCAGGGCGAGCACGAGGCCGTAGCCGATGTCGCCGACCATGAGGCCGAAGAACGCCGGAAAGAAGACTGCGACGAACGGCGTCGGATCGATCGTCCCATAGTGAGGCAGCGGGAACACCCCGACGAGCGTTTCGAACGGCCGCAGCAAGCGGGGATTCGACAGCACGACGGGGGCCGCTTCCGACGCCCATTCCTCGATCGAGATCTCCTCCACAGCCACCGCCTCCCCGTATTGGGCGGCCAGCCGGTCTTCGAGCGTGCGCCGCGACCGGGTCGGCACCCACCCCTCGAGCACGAAGGCGTGCGGCGTCACGCCGGTCAGCGGCACGGCCTCGAGCTCCCGGAGCCGGTCGTGCACGGCCGCGCGGGCGCGAATCAGCTCCGCGCCGTGCTCACGCGCGAGTTGCTGTTGGCGGCGCACGGCCTGGTCACGCGCCGACGGGATCTGGCCCAGGCGTTCGAGCATGCGCGGTATGGCCTGCGCCAAGCCGCCGCCGCCGTACTGCGCGGGGACCGGGATCTCCTGGACCTGCGCCTGCGCGAGCAGCTGTTCGACGCGCCGCGCCGCGGGCGCGGCGACGACGATCAGCAGCGCGATCTCGCCGCTGGCGAGCGGCTGCGTGTAGACCTCGAAATCGGCGCCGATCGCGGCGGCGAGGCTCGCCCGCAGCTTGGGGATCGCGCCTGCATCCGAGCCGCGCACGAGCACATGATATGCCGTCGCATTCGGCCAGTGGGTCTCGGCCTCGAGCAGCGCGCGAAACGCGGAAAAGAACTGCTGGTACTTGAGGATCAGCGCCTTTTCCTCTTCGAGCGCGACGATCTGCAGCCGCAGCCGCTCAACCTCTCGGCGCACGCGCCACGCGAGCCGCGCCCAGCGAACGAAAGCCGCCGCTGCCGGCGCGCCTGACTGCGCCACGGCAGCGGGGGTGGGCCGCAGGTGCAACTCGTGCAGGCCCGCGTCGATATCCGCCAGCACTTGTTGCAAGTGGCGTCGCTCACGCTCCTGAGACGTACCGAGCGACGCTCGACCCAACGGTGCGCCGGGTGAGACCTCTGGCGGGGCGAGATGCAGCAGGGTCAGGTCTTGAAGCGTGCGAAGCACCTCCGTCAGCCGCTCCCGCGGACCGAGGACGCGCACCTTCGACATCGCGATGATCATGGTCCGCTCTCGTCGTCGAGCAGGCGGTGCGCGAGCCCGCGGGCGATCGCCGTCAGGCGCTCGTCAGAAACGTCCGCGTAGGCGCCGACCTGACGCCGTGCGTCGTCGGCGATCTCGCGCTCGCGCTTGCGGCGTTCGCGGATCAACCGCTGCGCCATGCGCTGCTGGTCCGCGTCCAGCTCGGCGGCCAGCGACGCTTCGCGCTGCTCAGCATCCGAGCGGGCTCGCACGATCACGGACTCCGCTTCCGCGCGGGCAGCCCGTAACCGCTCCGCCAGTTGGCGCTCGGTTTCCAGCAGACGCGTGAGCTCCCCCGACGCGGGGTGGACCGAGGAGTTGCGGGTCATGGATGTAGTCTGGCAGCGGTCGGGTCCGGTGATCGTGAAGCGGAGATAAGGGCTTCTTCATGCGGCACGGTGAAGGTTTCTTCAGAAGGACTTTCAGAGAGTTAGCGGTTTGCCGGGCTACTCTGAGCGCATAAACCGCGTTCGGAGCTCGGCATGTACTTTCCCACTTCGCATCCGTGGATCCCTGAAGAATCACTCAGCCAGTATCTCGAACGTCGCGGTGTCACTCGCCGCGACTTTCTCACTTTCTGCGCGCAAATGACCGCCGCGCTCGGCCTCTCGGAGCTGATGACGCCGAGAGTCGCTGCCGCGCTCACGGCGGTCAAACGCCCGACCGTGGTGTGGCTCTCCTTGCAGGAGTGCACGGGGTGCGTCGAGAGCGTCCTGCGCACCGCCGAGCCGACGATCGGCGATCTCGTGCTCGACGTCGTGTCGCTCGACTACCAGCACAACATCATGGCCGCCGCCGGTCATCAGGCCGAAGCCGCGCTGCAGGACTCGATGGCGAAGAACAAGGGCGAGTACCTGCTCGTGGTCACCGGCTCGGTACCGCTGAATGACGGTGGCATCTACACAACGATTGGCGGGCGGACCGCCGAGGTGATCTTGAAAGAAGCCGCGCGGGATGCCAAGGCGGTGATCGCGATCGGTGCCTGCGCGCA
>Ga0075418_10005800_pt1 | contig 13946 bp, 12 predicted proteins | sample SoiMetdeltSBSDD2_FD_81776 | JGI IMG/M metagenome (GOLD analysis project Ga0075418, IMG submission 81776) | Bulk soil microbial communities from a Populus tree surrounding site in Tennessee, USA - Soil MetaG P. deltoides SBSDD2 | ecosystem: Environmental > Terrestrial > Soil > Tree plantation...
CGTTGAGGTGCGCGCGGATGGCGATGCGCTGGTCGAGGTGCTTGAGGCGGCGGACCTTGCCGGCCAGCTCCGGCGAGCCGATGAGCAGAATGGTCACCAGGAAACGATCGTCGGTCTGGAAGTTCATCAACAACCGCAGCTCCTCGAACACGCCGTCGTCCTCGATCAGCTGCGCCTCGTCCACCATCACGACGGTGTCGCGGCCCTCGCGGAAGTTGCTGTAGAAGACGTCGTAGAGCTTGTGCAGCAGCTCGGGCTTGTTCTTCTCCGCCGTCTCCTGGCCGAGCTGGTAGAGGATCTCGCGCAGGAAGTCGACCGCGGTCCAGCTCGGGTTCGTCAGCAGGCCGATCTCGTAGCGCTCGGCCTCCAGCCGCTGGATCAGGGCGCGAGACAGCGTGGTCTTGCCGCAGCCGTACTCGCCGATGAGCATTCCGCAGCCCTTGCGGTGGCGCACGGTGTAGACCAGCCGGACCAGCGCCTCCTCGTGCTCGGGCGACAGGTAGAAGAATTTCGGATTCGGCGAGTTGTCGAAGGGGGGTTCACTGAGCTGCCAGTACGACTCGTACATCGCTAGTTGTTATTGTTGTTGTAGATGGACCCGCCGCCGAAGATGAGGTAGAGCCCCGTGTAGGCGGTGACCAGGCTGGCCACCACCTGCGCGATCAGCAGGTAGTCCTGCCACCACTTCACGGCCACTTCCGGTACCGTCACCACCGCGCCGGCCTCGAGCGGCGGCGCCTCGGCCATGGCGTAGGTGCGGCCGCTCCGGAAGGTGACGATCGTCTCGGCCATCTTCGCCCGGTTGCTCGGGCCGCCGGCCAGCGCCACGTACTCGCGCGGCGTGAGGTCGGGCCGGAAATCCTGGGCGCCCGGCGTCTTGACCTCGCCCACGACGTAGACCTTGTCCTCGACCACCGGCAGCGTCAGGACGTCGCCGTTCTGGAGCAGGATGTTCTGGGTCTCGTCCTTCTCGACCAGCAGTCGATGCAGGTCGAGCGGGACGCGTTGCCGTGGGCCGGCCGTTCCGCTGCGGTCGACGAAGGCCAGGTGCAGGTCCGCGTACGCGGCGGCGCCGCCCGCCCTGATCGTGACGTCGCGGACGCGCTCGCCCTGGGCCAGCTCGAAGCGCTGCACGATCGTCGTCTTGCCCGCCGTCGTGGTCTTGCTGCTGTCGACGTTGCCGATGAAGGCCCCCCGCACTTCCACGACGTCTTGCAAGATGGTGAGCGAGGGGACGAAGAGCGTGTCGCCGCCCTCGAGCCTCACGTCGTTCGGCGGGGCCAGGGCGGTGCGGAGATCGACCGACGACGTCTCCTTCCGCCCATCGGCCCCGACCCGGGTCAGGCGCGAGTCCACGCCGGCGGCGCCCGGCGCCAGGCCGCCGGTCAGCTCGAGCACCTCACGCAGCGAGCCGTTGGGAGCTAGCTCGTAATCGCCCGGGCGCCGAACCGCGCCGCCGAGGGCCACCGAGGATGCCCGGGGCGGTACGTAGATCCGCATGCCGTCCTCGACGTAGGGATTCTGGCTGAGATCGCCGCGGAGCTCGAAGCGCAGCAGATCGACCACGCGAGTCTCATTGGCCCGCATGATCTGGATCCGGCGCGCGCTGCCCCGCGGGCTGATGCCGCCGGCGTTCAGGATGACCTCGTGCAGGCGCTGGGTCGCCATCGCCGACACGGTCCCGGGCCGCTCGACCTCGCCCGAGACGACGACCTCGAACACCCGGGGCGAGGCCACCGCCACGCTCACGTCGGAGAAGCGCAGCAGGGCGCGCGCGCGCTCGGCGATCTGCCGGTTGGCCTCGAGCAACGTCAGACCGCCGACCTTGACGGCGCCCAGCGGCGGGATGTTGACGGTGCCTTCGGGATCGACGATCACCTGGATGCGCGTGACGTCGAGACGGCCGGCGATCTGCACCTCGAGCACGTCTCCATTGCCGAGGCGGTAGTCGGGGCCGGCGATGCTGCGGATCGGACCGGCCGCGGGCACGGCCCCGACGGGCCGCGCGCCAGGCGGCGTCGGCGGACTCGTGGGCGACCCGGTGACCGTGGGTGGCTGGGGATTCGACGGAGTGGCCGACGGCTGGGCTGACGCGAGCGACGGCGCGAGCATGCCGACGCTCAACAGCAGGCTCAGGGCCCGTGAAAACAAACTCTTACGAGACGCTGGACGATTACGACGCAATGGCGTATTGTCCCTTTTTCACGACTTGAGCGTCAAGGAAAAAGGCCGACTTTTTGCGTAGTTTTGCAATGTTTTCGCTGCGGTGCTGAGCGGAGGGCCATGACAGCGCAGACGGCACGGACGGCGCTGATGGCCAGCGTCCTTTTCGCATTTGCCGGCCTGGGGTTTGGGGTCTACGGCTTCGTGGCCAGCGGCCGGGTCCGGACCGTCGTGCCGAGTGCGAACGCGACCGCTACCGCCGACGCGCTCCAGGCCGCCTTCGTTTCCGTCGCCGAGCGAGTCCGCCCGGCCGTCGTCAACATCGGCACCGTCCAGATGGCGCGTGGCCGGCGTCCTCCGGCGATCCCGGGGCCCGGCACCGACGACCCCTTCTTCAAGGACTTCTTCGATCAGTTCTTCGGGCGGGGCGGGTCCGGTCGGCGTGAAGAGTTTCGCCGGCCGGGCATCGGCTCGGGCGTCATCATCGACAAGCGCGGGTACGTGTTGACCAACAACCACGTGATCCTCGGGGCCGACAGCGTGACGGTGAAGCTCTCGTCAGGCGACGAGCTCAAGGGGCGCATCGTCGGCACGGATTCCAAGACGGATCTCGCCGTGGTGAAGCTGGAGGCCACGAAAGAGCTCCGGGTCGCGAAGCTCGGGAACTCCGACACGCTCAGGGTCGGCGAGTGGGCGATCGCGATCGGCAACCCGTTCGGGCTCGACCAGACCGTGACCGTCGGCGTCGTCAGCGCGACCGGGCGAGCCGAAGTCGGGCTGGCGACCTACGAGAACTTCATCCAGACCGACGCGTCGATCAACCCGGGCAACTCGGGTGGGCCGCTGGTGAACCTACGAGGTGAGGTCATCGGGATCAACACCGCGATTTTGGCCTCCGGCCAGGGTATCGGCTTCGCGATCCCGGCGAACATGGCCAAGCGGGTGACCGAGCAGCTCATCGATCGCGGCAAGGTCACGCGCGGCTGGATCGGGGTCTCGCTGCAGCCGCTCACCGAGGAGCTCGTGCAGTCGCTCGGCCTCGAGAACAACCGTGGCGCCATCGTCGCCCGCATCCACCCCGGCAGCCCGGCCGAGGCCGCCGGCCTGCAGCCCAACGACGTCATCGTGAAGTTCGGCGGCGTGGCGGTCGACGACTATCACCAGCTCCAGCGCCTGTCCTCCGACGCCGAACCCGGCAAAACCGTGCCGATGGAGATCGTCCGCAACAAGCAGCGCAAGACCGTTCAGCTAAAGATCACCGAATCCCCCGACACCCCCGCCCCCACCGCTCCGCAAGGATCCCCTCCCTCCCGGTAACACGGGCGCGCGCCCCGGTCAGCTACGGGGTTCGCTGCGCGTGATCGAGGGGCGCCACGGCTTCGCCGAAGCACCAAAGCGCACAAGTTCGGGGCCGCTCGTGACTGGCACTCTCGCGCAGCGCCACGGCTCCGCCGGGGCGCGGAGCGTGGGGGGTATGGGGGGCCCTTTCGGGGCCCCCCATGTTCCTAAGCCACGAACGGGGGAATCGGCGGGATCTCGACCTGCTGAGTGCGGACGTCGCGCACGCCCGGCACGGAGCGCGCGACCTCGACGGCCCGCTCGAGCGCCGTCGTCCCTTCCAGGGTGACCACGCCGTTCTGGGCCTCGACCGTGATCCGGTACCGCCGGGTCTCCGGGTGCGTGGCGAGCGCTACCTGGACCCGGGAGGCCAGGGCGCGGGATGCGATCACGCCGCGGGCGACCTCGGTGGTGGCGATTTCCGGGCGGCGCATCAACGTCTCGATCATCTCGACCACGGCATCGTAGCGGAGCATCTCGGTGTTGACGATCAGCTCGTAGAGCATGGGGTCGGAGATGTCCACCTCGTAGAGGTAGCGCATCCGGCCCGCCTTCTCGAGATCGTCACGCCGCACGGCCTCGGCCGCGTTGCGCTGGGTGAACGTCTCCCCCATCGCCGCCGCCCGCTTCACGAGGTGCTTCACCCGGTGCTCGAACGGCGCGATCACCCGCATCCGCATTACGTGCGGGACGCCGCGGAGGAGCCACTGGCCGCCCCCGCGCATGAAGACGCAGTTGTCGAGCTCGGCCAGCTCCAGCAAGGTGGTCTGCAGCACGGTGATGTGGTGGCGCGTCTCGGTGTCGAAGCGCTCGAAGAAGGTCGGCTTCGACTCGTCGAGGTGCGAGAGCTTGTCCTCGGCGAGACCGTAGCGACGGACCGCGTCCTGCAGCAGCTCCTGGTCGACGTAGCGATAGCCGAGGCGCTTGGACAGCGCCATGCCGAGCTCCGGACCGCCCGCACCCATCTGATGAGAGATGACGATGATGGCCATGACTCACCCCCGCCGGTACTTGTCTCTGAGCGCCGTCGGCGCGATGGCGATCCGCTTGCCGGCGACGTCTTCCAGGATGTAGACCTCGTCCGTCAGCGATCCACTGGCAAACACTTCGAAGACTTCCAGCGCGCCTTCCAGGGTTGTATCCGGGCGCTCCTGCATGAGGGCCTCGACATCCGTGCGCGCCAGTCGCGTCATCCAGCCCTCCCGAAAGTGGCGGCCAGCGTATCTCACCTGCCCGCGGCGGGCAAGACACCTCGTGCTGGTTGTCAGCCCACCCGTCGGTCCGCGGGGTCGAGGCCGGACGGCGCCGCGACCCGGGCCGACGGGGCGCGCTCCAGCGGCGGCACGAAGGAGTACGGCGGCCACGGGCCGGTCGGCACCACGGCCACGCCGACCGCGCGGGATGCGACCGGTGCGATGCGGGAGAGAAAGCCGGTGAGATCCGGCCGCGGCACCAGGAACGCCACCGAGCCCACGACATTGCCGCCACTGCCCGAAGGCCGGTAGCCCCACTGGGGAAGCGCGGCCCGCTCCACCAGGGCCCCCGCCAGCGCCCGCAGCGCAGGCTCGTCGGGCGCCGAGTCGCTCCGCTGCTCCGCCCGCCGGCTCCGGGCCAGCTGCTGATCGATCGCGCAGTCCAGTCGCAGCAGCTTCACGCTCATCTCGACGCAGTCACGCACGGCGGCCAGCGCGGCCGCCACCTCCGCCCGGCGGGCGGCAAGCCAGTCGGGCAGCGCGGCCAACGGAACGGTCGCGCCGTAGTGGAACGGCACGAGCGCGGCGGCATCCATGACCGAGCCGACGACGTCGTGATGCAACGCGAGGGTCCGGGGAGTGGCGGCAGGCACGGATTCGATGACGCTGCCGAGCACGACGACGTCGTCCACGCGCTGGGGCACGACGGCGGCGCCGCCGATGCCGCCGGAGGGGCGTTGCCACGCCGCCGGCATGCGATCGACGAGGGCGTAGAGGTAGTGATTCACGGCGGTGGCGCGGCCCGGTGAGCGACTCGCGGCATCCTGGTTCCTGCCTTCGTGCGGTCCGGACGTTTCGGACGACCGCTGCGGGGTCAGTCGGGGCGAAGCCTACGGCGGGCCTCGGAGGGCGTCAAGAGGCTTTGCGGCGTGTGTCATACTCCGGAGCGTCGTGAGCGTCCGTCGTGCCGTTCGGCTGCTGGGGCTGGTTCTCGTCGTGCTGGGGACCGGTGCGGCCGGCGCTGCGGCCGGTCGTGGGCCCGAGCTGCCCTCGCAGATCCCCGCTGCCGTCCGGGCTCGCATCCAGCCGGTCACTGACAACCCGTCGCTGGCCGTCAAGGTCCCCGGCGAGCCATTCGTCGGGCGGCGGGAGGTCTTCGAATACCTGCTGGATCATCCCGAGTTCGCCACGCACGTGACGCGCGCGCTGAAGTTTGCCCGCTACCGCATCTGGCGGACGCCCACCGGCCTGGGGATCGACGATGGCTGGGGGACGGTCGGCACGTTCGAGCTTCTCCACCGCAGCAGTGGTCTGCGGCTGATGCAGGCCCGCGGCGTGTACCAGCACAAGATCCTGCCCGACATCCACGGCGAGGCCGTGGTGGTGATCGACTACACGGTCCAGCCGGCGCCCGAGGGCAAGAGCCTGATCAGCCCGAACGTGGCCGGGTACGTCAAGCTCGACAGCCGGCTGCTCACGATGGCGAGCAAGCTCGCGGCCTCGGCGGCCACGTCCAAGGGCGAGAAGGAAGCGCGCCGTCTCGTGCGCCTGTTCGCCAAGACCACGCATGCCGCCGAGACCGACCCCGCCGGCCTGATCGAGAAGGTGAGGCAGCGGCCCGACGTGCCCGCGGCCGAGCTGGAGGAGTTTCGCGCCCTGCTCAACGCCGCGCCCGCCGCGACGCCCGCCGGCCAGGCCGGGCGCTGACCGCGCGCGCCTTCTGGGCGCGCGCCAGCCCCTCGCGAAATCGCGGCAGATCGGGGCCGAGCTGAATGGCCGCCGCGTAGGCGGTCTCGGCCCCTTGGTAGTCTCCGCGCTCGTGCAGGGCGTGGCCCAGCCGCGCGTGGGCGTCGGCGTGATCCGGACGAACGTCGAGGAACGCGCGAGCGGAGGCTTCGAGGTCCGTCCACTTGGCCTGCGCCTCCAGCGCCCGCCACAGCGCGAAGTGCGCCAGCGCGCTTTCGAAGTTCAGCGCGATCACCGCGCGCGCCGTGCTCTCGACCTCGGGCCAGCGGCGCAGCTCGATCAGCGCGCGGGTCAACCCGGCGAGCCCGGCCAGCGAGTCCGGCTTGAGTCGCACCGCCTCGCGATACGCGCGCTCGGCATCCTCCATCTGCCCGTGCTCGGCGAGGAGCTCGCCCAGATCGCAGTGCGCGCGCACGTAGTCGGGCCGCAGCCGGATCGCCGTCTCGAACGCCTGTCGCGCCTCGTCACGGCGCCCTTGCCAGTAGAGCGAGACGCCGAGGCCACGCTGCAGCGCGGGATGCTCGGGGCGCAGCGTCAGCGCCTCCCGGTAGGCCGCTTCGGCCTCGGCATGTCGGCCCTGACGCCCCAGACCCAGCGCGACGTTGGCGCGAGCACGGAGGTGACGGGGATCGACGCGGACGGCCTCGCGCAGGGCGGCCTCGGCCTCGGCGTGCCGGCCCTGTCGGCCGAGCGCCACGCCGAGCTCGTAGTGGAGATCGCCGTCGTCCGGCCGGAGCACGAGTGCCCGACGAAACTCGGCCTCCGCCTCGCCGTAGCGCCCCAGCGCGCCGAGCGCGAGCCCGCGCCCCGCGTTCAGATCGGCGTCGTCCGGACGCAGCCGGAGGGCTTCGGCATACGCGTCCGCGGCGGCGTCCCAGCGCCCCTGACGCCGCCAGACCAACGCCAGCGCGGCGTGCGCCGCCGCGATGCGGGGACGACGGCGCACGATCTCGGCAAACGCCAGCGCCGCCTCGTCGAACCGTCCCTGTCGCTCGAGCACCACGCCGAGATGATAGCGGGCCCGTGTGTCGTCCGGGTTCAGCCGCACGGCCTCGCGGAAGGCGTCGACGGCTTCGACGTAGCGATGGCGGGATTTGAGATTCAGCCCCAGCGCCTGACGCAGCGCCGGATCGTCGGGCCGGCGGCGCAGCGCCTGCCGTAGCGCTGGCGTGGCGAGCGCCGCGCGCCCCTGACGCTCGAGCGCCAGCCCCAGGCCCAGATGCCCTCGCGGGTCGTTCGGCCCGTGCTCGGTCGCCGTCCGGAATGCATCGGCCGCCTCGGCGTGCCGCCCCTGCTCGAGCAGGGCGCCGGCCAGCGCCAGCCACGCTTGCACGTCTCCGGGCGCATCGGCCAGGGCCGCGCGGGCGAGCGTCTCGACCTCCGCGGGGCGACGCTGACGACGGAGCAGTCGACCGAGATTGGCGCGCGCGAGCGGGTCGGCGGGCTTCAGCCGTGCGGCCTCACGCAGCGCGGCCTCGGCGCCCGCGAAATCGCCCTGACGCTCGAGGGCCAGGCCAAGCGCCAGGTGCGCCTTGGCAAAGTCGGGACGAAGCCGGACCGCCTCGCGGTAGGCGGCGGCCGCCTCGGCCGGGCGTCCCTGCTCGAAGAGGAGGGCGCCGAGCTCGGCGTGGGTCGATGCGACGCCGGGCGCGTGCGCGAGGGCCGCGCGGACGTGCGATTCGGCTTCGGCGGGACGGCGCAGCCGGCGGAGCACCAGGGCCAGCTCCACCGAGAGGCGGGCGTCGTCGGGCCGCGACTGCAGCGCCGCGCGGAACGCGATCTCCGCCTCGTCGTAGCGGCCGCGCACCGCGCTCGACCGGGCCCGATCGCAGAGACGCTGGAACTCTTCCATGGCAGGGCTGCCGCTTATCCTACCAAGGCGGTGAGACGCTCAGCGCCTCACGCGCCGGCCGCGCGCTCAGCGTCGTTGGTTGGAGGGCTTGTCGAGGATCGACGCCAGCATGTGATCGAGATACCGGAAGTCGAAGGGCTTGGGGACGTAGGCGAAGGCCCCGCCGGTGAGCGACTCGGCGGCCAGGGTGATCTGCTCGTTGGCGGTGACCATGATGACGGCGATCGAGGGGTCGATCTGCTTGATGTCTCGGAGGACCTCGATGCCGTTCATGCGCGGCATGTTGATGTCGAGCAGGACGACGTCGGGCCGGGCCCGCAGCAACGCCCCCAGCGCATCGGCGCCGTTGAGCGCGGTCTCCACGTCGTAGTCGGCCTTGAAGTGCTCGGTGAGCACCTCGAGGATGAGCGGCTCGTCGTCCACGAGCAACAGCCGGCGGCGGACGGGCTCGACCGGCGTCACGGGGATCCAGGGGCTCGACATCAGTCGGCGTGGAGCGCCCGCGTCCCCTCGGGGACGAAGAGCTCCTCCAGCGATTGCCGCAGGGGCTGCACCGACACCAGGCGCGCCCCGCAGCCGCGGGCGGCCTCCAGCGCCGCGTCGACCATGCTCTCCGACGGCACGTCGATGCGCGCCCCGGCCGGCGTCACGGTCACCCGGGCGCCGTCCACCTTGGAAAGCGCGTTCTCCAGCTCGGCCAGCTCGGCGCCGATCACCGTCAGCTCGAAGCGATCGCCGCTGTCCTCGCGACGGCGCAGCTCCTCGAGGCGCCCGAGGTGCGCCAGCCGGCCCTTTTGCAGAATCGCCACCCGGTCGCACAGCACCTCGATGTCCGCGATGATGTGCGAGGAGAAGAACACCGTCACGCCCGACGCGCGCAATCCCGCGATGAGGTCGCGGACCTGGCGCCGGCCGATCGGGTCGAGCCCGCTCATCGGCTCGTCCAGCACGACCAGCTCGGGATCGTTCACCAGTGCCTGGGCCAGACCGACCCGCTGCAGCATGCCCTTGGAGAATTTCCGCAGCTGGCGGTTCCACGCCGCCTCGTCGAGATGCACTCGCCGCAGCAGCTCCATGGCCCGGGCCCGACGGGCCGCCCGCGGGTACCCGAATAGCTCCGCGCAGTACTCGAGCAGCTCGCGCGCGGTCAGGTAATCGTAGAAGTAGGGTTGCTCGGGCAGGTACCCGATGCGGGCGCGCACCCACTGGTCGTTGCCATCGTGACCGAGGATCTGCACGCGCCCCGACGTCGGCGTCATGAGACGCATGAGGATCTTGATGGTGGTCGTCTTGCCCGCGCCGTTGCCGCCGAGGAATCCGAAGATCTCCCCGCGCTCGACCGTGAGGGAGAGCCCGTCGAGCGCCCGCACCCGCTTGAGATGCAGAAAGCCGGTCGGATAGTCCTTGCTGAGCCCCTTGATCTCGATGGCGCTCATCCGCGCGGCACCGTGGAGGCGGGATGAAGCGTCACGTCGCAGCCGAGCGGGCTGACCACGAGCAGGTACGGCGTGTCGGACGGGTCGACCGGCTGCCCGCGGCCGTCGGTGCGCAACCCGGCCGCGCGCAGCGCCGTCGTGACGTCACCCCACGCGCGGGGACAGCGCGTCTGTGCGGTGACGAAATCGGCGAGCACCCGGCGGATGTGCGCGCGCTCCTCGAGCGACTTCAGCTCCATGAGGCGATTCAGCGCCCACTGCTTGACCTGGTCGTCCTGCGCCTGCTCGTACATGCGGGCGTACATGGCCCGCGCCACCTGCGGGTCGTCGCCCTTGGCTTCCATGCTCTTGGCCATCTGCTCCATCCACTTGGCCGTCGTCATGCGAGCCCCACGACGGAAGGCGTCTGCGGCGGCGAGGTAGTCGCCGCGCTGCCAGTAGATGTACGCGAGCTGCTGGTGGAGATACCACTGATCCGGGTTGGCCTGGATGCCCTTCTCGAGCAAGGTCGCCGCGGCGGGCACGTCGACCGCGGGCAGGATGACCGCGGCGAACTCGTAGACCGCGGTGAAGCGTGGGTCCAGCGTGCTGATCATGTCGAAGAGACGCACCAGCACGCGCGGATCGAGGGCCTTGAGACGGTCGAGCTCGGCCGCCGCGGGCCGCTCGCGCGCCCGCGACGCCTGCTCCTCGAGCCTGCCCCCGATGTACTGCAGCGCCTTGAGCCAGTACCAGTCGGCGACGAGACCGCTGAAGCCGAGGCTGAGGCGCTTGGCCGTGTCCGGCGACACGTACGGCACCTCGTCCTGCACCCGGAGGCGAAGGGACGGCCGGCCCGCGTCGAGCACCCGCGCGAGCTCGACGCTGGCGCCGAGACCCACGACGAGTGCGAGCGCCAGCACGAGGTCACGCCGGCGGGCGTGGGCGTCGCGGCGCGGCGACGGCTCAGCGGAAGTCACGGCGCGCGAACGTGAGCGCGGCCAGGGCGAGCAGCGCCACGTCCCAGGCCAGCGCGTACAGGGCGGCGACGGCCAGGTGCCCGGCTGGAGGGGCGATGCCGTGCGCTGCCGGCGTGATCAGGCTGAACGTCGACAGGTTCGGCAGCAGGTAGTAGATCCCGATCAGCAGGGCGCGGAGCGGAGCGCTGTCGATGACGCTGGCGAACCCCTTCAGCTCGAGGCTGAAGTGGCCGATCACGAACACCGCCAGCGAGCCGAAGGCGGAGACGATCGGCGACGAGAACGCGGAGAACACGAGCGCCACCGCGGTCAGGATCGTGAGCTCGCAGTAGATCAAGGCCACCGTCGGCCACAACGCCCCGACCAGCGGGGTCGTGCCGCGCACCACGTAGAGGAGCACCAGCGTCACGCCGGCGCCCATCACCGCCACGTTCACGGCCAGCGTGGCGCACAGCCCGAGGTATTTGCCGAGCAGGAACTCGCTGCGTCCGACCGGCTTGGCGAAGATCGTATAGAGCGTGCGGCGCTCGATCTCTTTGTAGACGAGACCGACGCCCACGAAGATGGCGATGAAGGCGCCGAAGAGCAGCATGGCGCTCAACCCGAGGTCGACGATGATCTTGGCGTCCTGCGAGGCCGAGGCGGCGCCCAGGAAGACCGCACTCACGCTGAGCAGCAGGACGAACAGCACCAGGTTGTAGAGCACGCGATCGCGCACCGCCTCGCGGAACGTGTTGCGGGCGATGGCCATGATGCGCCGTCGCGAGGACGGGACCGGACGCGCTCCCACCCCGCCCGCCGCCCCCAGGGACTGTGCGGCAGTCAGCATGAGTCCATCGTACCGAATGGACGCGGAGGTTCCGAAATCGTTTGAGCGGGAGCGGGGGTCTAGCGCCGACAGCCGGCCGCGATCTTCGCCACGCTCGGCACCGCGAAGCCATCCTCGGTGCGATAGGCCTCGGCCAGCCGCTCGAAGGTCGCGCGAATCCTGCGCTGGATCGCCGGGGGCTGGGACAGGACCCCGGCGGAGGCGCGCACGAGACTGGCCAGCCCCCCCTCCCACCACGCGTCCACGGCGGGGATGCAGTGCGTCCATGCCAGGGTACGGACCGTGACGTCCTTGAGCCCGGCGATCGTGAGGAGCGCGCGCAGCTCGGCCTCGTCGGCGAACCGGTAGGGCGGCGGTCCGTTCGGCACGCTCGGAGGCAGAGCCGCCCCCGCTTCGGTCATGGCGTCGAAGAAGATGCCGTTCACGCGCGCCAGCGTCGGCGCGTCCCACCACGACAGCGCCACGTGTCCCCCCGAGCCCACGACCCGCACGAATTCCACCGCCACGCTCTCGGGCCGCGCGAAGTGGCCGATGCCGAAGTTGCAGACGACCGCGTCGAGCCGCCCGGACGGGAACGGGAGCCGCTCGGCGTCGCCCTCGCGGAAATCGAGCGCGGGATGACGGGCTCGGGCCACCGCCACCATCTGCGGCGAGAGGTCGATGCCCACGACCTCGGCCCCCCTGGCCGCGGCGGCGGCCGCCACCGAGCCGGGTCCGCTGGCGATGTCCAGCGTGCGGCTGCCCAGCCGCACGCCGGCCGCATCGAGGAGCGGCGGGATCACCTTCGCCGTCACCGGCTCGAAGAAGTCACCGTACGAGCGGGCGACACGGTCGTGCCCTTGCCGCTCGAACTCCCGAAACGCTGCCGGATCGATCGCCCCCGTGGCGCCCCCCCCTCGAACGATCGTCCTCCATGCGAGGACGTGCCCTAGCACCATAGACGAGGCTCCCCCCGATCACCAAACATGGAGAGCGCCGCGACTCGGGAGCCTCGCAGGGAGGTGGTGCGCAGAATTTGCTTATCTCTCAACCCCTTCCGTGGAGGTGCTAACCAAGAGAGGGCCATGATTACGGGGCCGGGAGCGCTCCTCCTTCCCAGTCGTCCAGCGCGATCGCCGTGGTCGCGTAGAGCCCGATACCGGGCTGACCACCTGCCATGAAGTGGCTGGCGTCGTCGTGGGTGAAGAGCAGGACGCCGTTGCGGAAGACCGTCAGTCGAGCCGTGCTGGTCGCGATGGTCCGTACCTCGAGCCGCAGCGTGTCGCCGGTGGCCCAGATCGTTGCATCCTGGGCCAGCAGGTGAAACGCCCCGTTCACGAAGGAGTACAGGTAGGCGCCGTCACTCTTGACGGCCAGCCAGTAGCCCTGCGCCGGGACGATCTTGCCTCTGACGGACACGCCGACCCAGTCGCCGATGGCGCCGGTGATCCGGATCTGCGAGAACTGGTCGGCGCCGAACGCCTGCGCGCCCCAGAACAACGCACCGCCGGTGGACAGCGGCGACGCCACCTGATTTCCCGTCACCGAGGCGCCGTCGCCCCAGGCCGGATCCTCCGCCCACTTCGGCCCGAGGGGGCCATCGGCTCGATTGAAATCGTCTCGAGCGACGTTGACCCCGCCTCCTCGCCAATCGTCCAGCGACGTGGCCGCTCCGGCGAACAGTCCCATGCCCGGCTGACCGCTCTCGATGAAGTGGCTGGCGTCGTCATGCGTGAACAGCGGGATGCCGTTCCGATAGATTGTGAGCCGCGCGATGTTCGTCGCGATGGTCTGCACTTCGAGCCGAAGCGTATCGCCCGTGGCCCAGCCGTTCAGATCGTGGACGAGCTCGTGAAACACGCCGTTCACCAAGGAGTACAGGTACGCGCCGTCCCCCTTGACGGCCAGCCAGTAGCCCTGCGACGGCGCCACTCTCCCTCGCACCACAACGCCGGTGAAGTCGCCGATCGCGCCGGTGATCCGGATCTGCGAGAACTGGTCGGCCCGGAAGCTGTTCGCGGCCCAGAGGAAGGCCCCACCACCCGACGGCGGAGACGCCACCTGGTCGTCCGTCACCGCGGCACCGCTGCCGAACACCGGATCCGTCGTCCAGTTCGGGCCGAGGGCGCCATCCGGTCGATTGAAATCGTCCGCGGCGCTCGACCCGCCGGGTGTGACCATGGCGGGCGCGCCGGTCGCCTCGCCCCCTCGCCAGTCGTCGAGCGAGATGGCGGTGGTGGCGAACAGGCCGATGCCGGGCTGGCCACTCGCGATGAAGTGGCTGGCGTCGTCGTGTGTAAACAGCGCGCTCCCGTTCCGGTACACCGTCAGCCCCGCCGTGTTCGTCGCGACCGTCCGGACTTCGAGCCGCAGGGTATCGCCGGTGGTCCAGCCGGTCACGTCGTGGACGAGCTCGTGAAACACGCCGTTGACGAATGAGTAGAGATGGGA
>Ga0075418_10005801_pt1 | contig 13946 bp, 12 predicted proteins | sample SoiMetdeltSBSDD2_FD_81776 | JGI IMG/M metagenome (GOLD analysis project Ga0075418, IMG submission 81776) | Bulk soil microbial communities from a Populus tree surrounding site in Tennessee, USA - Soil MetaG P. deltoides SBSDD2 | ecosystem: Environmental > Terrestrial > Soil > Tree plantation...
ACGACCCGAACGGACCGAACGATCCGAACGTTTAGTTGCCCGGCGAGAAACAGTACAGGTAGCCGTTGCCGCCCGTCTGAATCAGGTTCATCTGGCTGCAACCGCGGCTCGCGTGCGCGGAGTTCCACGAGCTGTTGCCCCCGCCCTGCTTGTCGGAGTGGCCCAGCTGCACCGTGCCCATGCCCGCTGCGTTGCTCGTGTAGTTGTTGCAGGTGTGATCCATGCCGTCGGTAAACGCACGTCCGTCGGTCGTCGAGCCGGTAAGGATGTCGTGCTGATTCGGCATGTCACCAACACCGTTGACCGGGGTCATCTTCTCGGTCAGCGCCAACTGCTTGCCGAGCGCGTTTCCTCTGCGCGCGTCCTCGATCGTGTCGCCATGCAGCACACCGTTGTTCATGGCGATCATCTGGCCGCGGGCGTTGTACCAGGGACCGTTGCCGATCCGGTCGCGGGCGTTCACCGCGCCGGGCCCCTGCGTACTGAGGTAGGCGACCCACTTGGCACCGCCGCGGCCGGCCGCCGCGGCGAGCATCTGGCAGTGCGCGTCAGCGCCCGCCAGGCCGCCGTAGTTTGCGCCGTCACCCTTGGACGTGCTGGTGACGAAGAAGCTCATCGGCATAGGTGGCGCTCCCTGGCCGCCGCCGCCGCCCCCTCCTCGACCCTGACCTGCGGGTTGCTGTTGCGCGAGCGCGATGTACGACCCCACGGTCACCGTGAGCGCCAGCGCGGCAAGAACCGGTCGCATGTATTTCATAGCCTGTCCTCTCCGCTGAAGGAAAATCTGCGGGATTGTAGCACTAGGCGGGGTCGTTTAGGGGAGTGGGCAACATCACAACAAACGCGGCGCCTTGCCCGGGTCCGCCGCTCGAGGCGGTCACCCGGCCGCCGTGCAGCTCGACGAAATGGCGTACCAGCGCGAGACCAAGGCCGAGCCCGCCCTGCTCGCGGCTCGTGCCGAGCTCGCCCTGCCGAAAGCGCTGAAAGACATAGGGAAGGACCGACCGCTCGATGCCGACACCGGTATCGATGACTGAGACGACAAGCTCGCCCGGGTTCACGCGCAAACGCAAGGTGATGCAGCCGCCGCGCGGGGTGAACTTGACGGCGTTGGTGAGCAGATTCCACATCACCTGTTGGATGCGATCGGGATCCACGACTACGAACGCCTTGTCTACCGGAATGTCGCGCTCGAGCTCGACACCTTTGGCGTCGGCGGCCGGCCGGATGACGTCGAGCGCCGCGTCGAGCACGGCGACGATGTCGGACTTGCGGCGGTTGAGGCGAGTCTTGCCGGCGGCGATTCGCGAGATATCGAGCACCTCCGAGACGAGCTTCGAGAGCATGATGCCGTTCCGTTCGATCACTTCGGCCGCGCGCTGCTGCGCCCCCGGGTCGATTCCGGGCGTGCGCAGGATGCGCGCGTAGCCGAGAATCGCGTTGAGGGGCGTCCGCAGTTCGTGCGAAAGATTGGCCAGAAACTCTTCCTTGGAGCGATTGGCTGCTTCGAGCTCGCGGAGCACGCGCTTCTGTTCGGTAATGTCGCGGGCGATCTTGGACGCGCCGATGACCCTGCCGTCCCGCGCACGGATCGGGGAGACCGACAGCGAGACGTCGACGAAAGTGCCGTCCTTGCGCATGCGAACGGTTTCGTAATGGTCGATGCTTTCGCCGCGGCGAATCCGCGACAGGACCTCGTCCTCCTCGCCCTGCCGGTCCGGCGGAATGATGCAGCGGATCGATCGGCCGATCATTTCGTCGGCGGTGTACCCCAGCATGCGCTCCGCCGCCGGATTCCAGGTCTGGACGATCCCGTTCAGATCCTTGCTGACAATGGCGTCGTCAGACGACTCGACGATCGCAGCGAGGCGGGTCGCAATCCAGACGTCCGCAGAAGGGTCGTCGCTAACGGGCTTCACCAAGGATTCTCACAGGCTAGCGAGCACGGCTGTACGCGCGCAAGCTCGTCTATGGCTGCGCATGGCACATCGTTTGACGTTGATGCATAGCGGAGGCCCGTCATGCGTTGGAAGTTCACCCTCATTGCCGTACTTGTTGCGTTTGGATCGCCCGCAACGGCACAAATCCAGAGCCGGCCGACCGATCCGCCGCTTGTGACCGCGGCCAACGAGTCCTGGTATCTGCTGGGCGAACCGGTTCAGTTCGCCGGCGACGTCTACTCTCTGGCCGGGCCGCCGGTGTTCTTTAACGGCAATACGATGGTGCGCTCTGGCCATTACAACGGCGTCCCGCTGTACACCGACACGACAATCGAACCGTTCAGCATGGTGCTCGTTCCTGTCAGCCGCGGGCTGATGCAGCCCTACCGCCGGATGCGGCCGGCCGCTCCCGGCGTCATCATGGCCGCCGTTTCGCCGACGGCGCCGCCGCTGTCGCCAGGAGCCATCAGCGTCTACACGCCTGAGACCGTCTACACGCCTGAGACCGCAGGCACGGTCGGAATTCGACAGCCGGCTGTGGTGGCCCGCGATTTTGACGCCCCGCTCCCCGAAGTCGTCGGAACAACCGGCATTGCTGCGGGGCGTCGCCCGGCCGCCGTACCCGTTGTCAGCATGCGCCGTCCGGAGAACAACGACGGCGTGTGGGTCATGTTCGGAGGGGAGAAGTGGGTGAGCGCCGGCACGGCGATCCCGTTCGTGGCGGGCGAGTTCGTGCGCGTCGGCGAATACGCCGGGTTCCCGGTCTTCGCGCGTCCCGACTTCACGCAGGAAGTGATTTACCTCCCGTCGACGGCGGGGCTTATCGCGCCGTACCGATTGAAGTGATCACGCTGGCCGCCTGCACCGCCTGGTCGCGGGGATCGTCAGCGTAATAGACGCGTTCGAGAAAGAGGCCCGAGGCTGGCGCGGTCACACGCGCCGGCAGCGGTGATGGCTTCGCCAGCAGCGCCACAGCGTCATCCAGCGACTGCGCACCACGCCCCACCTCGACGAGCACTCCGACGAGCCTGCGGACCATCTTCCAGAGAAAATGTGACGCCTCGATGTGGACCACGAGCAGGTCGCCGTCTTCGTGCACGTCGAAGCTCTCGACGAGCACCTGCGTGGACTTGTGATCCGGATCGTCGTCCGAGAAGGTGCGAAAGTCGTGCATGCCGACGAAGCGGGATGCCGTGCGGCGCATGGCGTCTGCGTCGAGGTCGTCCTTGACCCACCACACGAAGGCTTTCGCGAACGCTGTGCGGCGCCGCGCGATCTGATAGATGTAGCTCCGCGCCACCGCATCATGGCGGGCATGAAACCGGTGTCGCACTTTGTCGATGCGCAGGATATTGATGTCGGAGGGGAGCGCATCGTTGACACGCCGCCTCAGCGTCTCGCCAGGAAGGGTCGTGTTGATATCGAGATGCGCGACCTGTGCGAGCGCGTGGACGCCGGCGTCGGTCCTGCCTGAGCCGTACAGCTCAAACGGCTTCACGTGTGTCACTTCGCGGATTGCGCGCTCTATTTCCCCCTGTATGGTGCGAGCGTTCCGCTGGATCTGCCATCCGCTGTAACGCGTCCCCGCGTACTCGATGGTCAGCTTGAAGCGCATGCGGCATTATCCCTGCAGGATTCGGGCGGGAAAACCATGCGCGAGCAACTGATGAGTCGTATCTCGCGACGCCTGGCCGCCGGCGCGGACGTGCAACCGGACGGCTCCACGCATTTCCGTGTGTGGGCGCCGCGGCCGCGTGAGGTTCGCCTGGTGATCCATCGGGAGGCGGAACAGGACCTCGAGATCCCGCTCGAACCAGATGGGGCGGGATATCTTTCAGCCCGTGTTCCTGATGCCGGCGCCGGCACGCGGTATCGATATCGAGTCGATGGCCGGCTGTTTGCCGATCCGGCGTCGCGCTTTCAGCCGGAAGGCACCTTCGGCCCATCGGAAGTCATCGACCCGTCGCGCTATGCCTGGAAGGACCGGTCGTGGCGCGGCATTTCGATCGAGGGGCAGGTTCTCTACGAAGTCCATCTCGGGACGTTCACGCCCGAGGGCACGTGGCAGGCGGCAGCGGCGCGCCTGCCGGACGTGAAAGCCATTGGCGTTACAGCCATCGAGTTGATGCCGGTGGCCGAATTCCCCGGCAGGTTCGGCTGGGGATACGACGGCGTCCTTCTCTACGCGCCGTGCCAGCTATACGGCACGCCTGACGATTTTCGCGCATTCGTCGATCGGGCCCACGAGATCGGCGTGGCGGTGATTCTCGACGTCGTCTACAACCACTTCGGGCCATCGGGCTGTGTGCATCGGGAGTTCGCAGAGCAGTACTTCACCAAGAAATATGACAACGAGTGGGGCGAAGCGCTGAACTTCGACGGGCCAGACGCAACACCAGTACGCGATCACTTTATTCAGAACGCGAGTTACTGGATCGACGAGTATCACCTGGACGGGCTTCGGCTCGATGCCGTCCAGGGCATCCACGATGACTCTTCCGAGCACGTCGTTGCCGCCGTCACGACGGCTGCGCGGCAGGCAGCCCGCGATCGCTCGATCATCGTTGTCGTCGAGAACGAACGTCAGGAGAGCTTTACCATGCACGCTCCGTCGGACGGAGGGTACGGCGTAGACGCCGCGTGGAACGACGACTTTCACCATAGCGCGTACGTCGTCCTCACCGGGCGCAGCGAGGCTTACTTCTCCGATCATCGGGGCACGCCGCAGGAGTTCATTTCCGCGGCGAAGCATGGTTACCTCTTTCAAGGGCAGCGATACGCGTGGCAGAAGCAGCCGCGAGGAACGCCGACCAGCGGTCTGCCACCCGCCGCGTTTGTCAACTACATCGAGAACCACGACCAGGTTGCGAACACCGGAGACGGGTCGCGACTCCATCGGTATGCCTCGCCAGGGCGCTACCGCGCCATGACCGCGCTGTTCCTGCTCATGCCCGGCACGCCGATGCTGTTCCAGGGCGAGGAGTTCGCCGCCTCCAGCCCGTTTCTATATTTCGCGGACCACCAAGGCGAACTGGCGCAGGCTGTTCACAGGGGACGCGCCGAGTTCCTGAGGCAGTTCCCAAGCTGCACGTCCCCAGAGGCGCAGGCCCGGGTGCCGGCACCGCACGACCCGGCGACGTTCGAACGGTGCAAGCTGCGGTGGACCGAGCGCGAGCTGCACGTCGCATCCGTACAGCTGCACCAGGATTTGCTCAAGATTCGCCGTGAGGATGGCGCGTTTGCACGCCAGCAGCCGGGCGCACTGGACGGAGCCGTCATCGGCGCCGAGGCCTTCGTCCTGCGGTTCGGGTCGGAGGTCCCCCAGGAGGAGCGTTTGCTGGTGATCAACTTCGGACCTGACCTGGTCGCCGGCGGGTTCCCTGAGCCGCTGATAGCGCCGCCGTCGCGCCAGGACGTCTGGCGACTGCGATGGTCGAGCGAGGACCCGGCGTATGGCGGCGTGGGCGCGCCCGACGTCGTGACTGAAGCAGGGTGGCGCATCCCGGGGCACTCCGCCACGGTGCTTGCGCCACGGTCGAGGGACTGATGCCGGTCACCGAACGCCGTGATGCGGAACTGGTGCGGCGCCTGCGCTGGGAACCCACCGAAGAAGGGCGCCAGTCGCTCGCGTTGACAGAATGGCTCGTCACAAATGGCCTGGGAGGATACGCCTCCGGCACAGTCTCAGGCGCGCTGACGCGCCGGTACCACGGCCTCCTCATTGCCGCCCTGGCCAGGCCGTTCGGCCGGACGATGATGTTCAACCACGTAGGGGAGACGCTGCGCTGGGCCGATGGGCGCGTGGCGTCGCTTCAGCAGATCACAGAGACGCGCGAGGGGAGGGAAATCTGCACGGCCCGGTACCTCACCGGCTTTCAGGTCGAATCAGGGCTTCCCGTCTGGACCTATGACGTGGAGGGCGTGCAATTCGAAAAACGCATCCTCATGCCGCACCTTCAGAACACGACGCACGTCAGCTACCGCCTTCTGTCGCGCGAGCCCGTGCGCCTCGAGCTGCGGCCCTTTGTCGCGTTTCGGCTCCACGAAGCGCCGGTCAATCATCCGATCGTGACGCCGTATCTCGTCCAGGCGCTCGATGATCGCTTCGAGATTTCGCCTGGCGGGGACCTGCCGCCGCTGCGGCTGTTCGTGTACGGCGCCGACAAGGCCTTCACACTTCAGTCGCAGCCGTTCGGTCCCGCGGTGTATGTGCTCGAGCAGGGGCGTGGCTATGAATCCGCTGGCGAGCTGTGGAGCCCGGGGTATCTCCGATTGATGCTCGGACCCGACACCCCGGCGACGCTCGTCGCCTCAACGGAGCCGTGGGACACGATTGACGCGCTCAATCCGGACGAGCTGCCCCGGGCAGAAGCGCGCCGCCGGCAGCGGCTGGTCGAGAGCGCGAAGAAAGTGCCCCCGACAGGAATGGCCGCGGAGCTGGTGCTCGCGGCGGACCAGTTCATCATCACCCCCGCCGGACGAATCGAGGAGGCGGCGCGCGCGCGCGCCTTCGGCGACGAGGTCCGAACGATCATTGCCGGCTACCACTGGTTCACTGACTGGGGACGCGACACGATGATCAGCCTGGAAGGGCTGACGTTGTGCACCGGCCGGCAGCGCGAGGCCGGATACATCCTGCGGACGTTCGGGCACTACGTGCGGAACGGCCTGATCCCGAACATGTTTCCCGAAGGGACCAAGGACGGTCTCTACCACACGGCCGATGCCTCGCTCTGGTTCTTCCATGCGATGCACCGCTACCTGCTCGCGACCGACGATCGATCCACGCTGCGTCAGGTGCTGCCGAAGCTGGTGTCGATCTTCGAGCACCATCTGAACGGCACCCTGTTCGGCATCGGCGTCGATCCAGCCGATGGCCTGATCAAGCAGGGACAGGAGGGTTATCAGCTCACCTGGATGGACGCCAAGGTGGACGACTGGGTTGTGACGCCCAGGCGCGGCAAGGCGGTGGAGATCAACGCGCTCTGGTACAACGCCCTGTCGCTGCTGGCAGGATGGCTGCGCGAAGAAGGCGACCCGGCCGCGGTTCAGGTCGAGGAGTGCGCCGTACGAGCGTGCGAGTCGTTCAATGCGCGTTTCTGGTACGACGAAGGCGGCTACTTGTACGACGTGATCGACGGCGAACAGGGCGACGATACCGCCTGCCGGCCGAATCAGATTCTCGCGATGTCGCTCGACCGTCCCGTGCTCGATCGCGCGCGCTGGCTGCCCGTCTTCGATGTCGTGCGCGAGCGGCTCCTGACGCCGGTCGGCCTGCGGTCGCTCGCGCCCGGTCACCGCGACTACAAACCTCAGTACTACGGCGACCTGCGCGCCCGCGACGCGGCGTACCACCAGGGAACGGTCTGGGGATGGCTGGTCGGCCCCTTCGTCGACGCATGGCTCAAGGTCCATCCCGACGACAGAGCAGGGGCCCGGCGCAGTCTCGAAGGCTTCGCGACGCACCTGAACGACGCGGGCCTTGGAACGCTCAGCGAGATCTTCGATGCCGAGAGCCCCTACACCCCGCGCGGGTGCATCGCCCAGGCCTGGACTGTGGCGGAGGTCCTCAGAGCCTGGCTCTTAACTCAGCCAACTTCCAACTCCCAAGATCCCAACTCCCAATAAGGCTAGGAGGTGTATTGAGTAGCTCGGTCGTAGGGGCCGGCTTTAGCCGGCTCTGGAGCGCTATACGCGTACTCAATCAGTTCCTCTTTTGAATAGATCGCGGATCCCCAGAACGAGTACTCGATCGGCGATTTGACCAGTCCGGCGCGAATAGGGTTCTCAATCATGTACTTGATGAAGGAACGCGTGTCCTCGGATTCGCGCAACGTGCGCTCGTGGCCGTACCGCTGCCAGAGGTTCTTCCGAGTTTTCTGTTTGAAATAGAACCCCGAGTACTGTTTCGCGCTTTTGAGAAACACCTTCAGATCGGCGTTCTCTCGATCCCCTTCGACAAGCAGGTGCAAATGGTCAGGCATGAAACAGTGCGCAAGAATTGCAAAGCCGTGCTGCGTCCCGGCGCGCAGAATCTGCTCCAGCGCGATCTCGACGCTGGTCGCCTCTTGAAAGTAGCTATTTCGCTCGAACGTACAGAACGTTGGGAAATAGCGGTGACATCCCTGGTAATCGAACGAGGAAAGGTGTCGAGGATAGTGCGGCATGGATGAGGCAGTCGCAAACGTCGAGCCGGCTAAAGCCGGCCCCCACGACTGTCGGCATCAGAGCCTCAGCCACTTCCAACTCCCAAGATCCCAACTCCCAATAACCTAGGAGTTTAGTCTTCTTGGGAATTGGTTCTTTGGGAGTTGGGAGTTGATCACTGCCGCATGCGACCCAGCGTTTCGCCGAGCAGGCGCAGCTCCTCGCCGTACTTCGCCCAGTCGCCATTGCGCTGCGCTTCGATGGCGCGGTCGTAATGGCCGCGCGCCTGGGCGGCCAGCGCTGTCAGCGGGTCGTTTCCGGTAGCGACCTGGGACTGACCAACCGCGGGGGTTGCATCCGGAGCGCCGGCGGCGGCTGCGCCGCGAGTGAGCCGGACGTCGGTGTCGCGCGTGGCGCCGCCGCCGAACAGCCGTGCGAGACCGGCCTCGAGCGTCTCTTCCATGACGATCTGGTTCTGGTACGCGACGATGACGCGCGTCAGCTCGGGGATCCGGCCCCCTGAGGCGCGCAGGTAAAGCGGACGCACGTAAATCAGCGATTCCTCGATCGGAATCACCATCAAGGTTCCCCAGATCACCTGCGATCCCTGCTGGTTCCAGAGCGTGATTTGCGGGGAGATCGTCTGGTCCTGGCTGATGCGCGCCACCACCTGGCGCGGACCGAAGATCACCTTCTGCTTCGGGAACTGGAAGACGCGCAGCGTGCCGTAATGCTCGCCGTCGCTGCGCGCGGCCAGCCAGGCCGACAGGTTGTCGCGGTTCCGCGGCGTCAGCGGCAGCATCTGAATGAACTCGGGCTCGGTCTCGCCCGGCAGGCGCATGATGGTGTAGTAAGGCTGCATCGGCCCCGCGTCGCCCGTGTCCTCGATGACCGGGATCTCCCACTGGTCCTCGCGGTTGTAAAACACCGCCGGCTGGGTCATGTGATACGTGGCAAACACCGCGGCCTGGACCGCGAAGATGTCCTCCGGATAGCGAACGTGGTCGCGTAGCGACGCGGGCATGTCGCCGAGGGGCTTGAACAGGCCGGGGAAGATGCGTGCGTAGGTCGCGGCGATCGGATCGGCGGCGTCGGCCATGTAGACCGTGGTCGTGCCGTGATACGCGTCGATCACAATCTTTACCGCATTGCGGATGTAGTTGAGCCCGCCGCTCGGCGTCGAGTACGGATAGCGGGCGCTGGTCGTGTAGGCGTCGTACATCCAGTAGAGCCGCCCGTCAGCGACGACGAGGTACGGATCGCGATCGAATGCCAGGAACGGCGCAAGCTTCTGCACCCGTTCGCGGATGTTGCGCAGGAACATGATCCGGCTCTCGCTGTTGATGTCGTTGCTGAGCAGGATCTGATAAGCCCCGAATCGAAGCGCAAAGATCAGCTTTCGCCAGAGCGACCCGATCGGGAGACCGCCGCGTCCGTCGTACTGCGTGAAAACGTTGCCCTCGCCGCGCGGATAGTGGAACTCCTGCGTGCCCGTTCTCACGATCACGTAGTCGTTCGACAGCTCACCGAAGTACAGGCTCGGCTCCTCGATCGGCAGATCCGGTGTCGTCTCGAGAGGCAGGTTGCCGACGAAGAGGACCGGCAGTCCTTCGGCGGTCACCTGGTTTACCGGGCCGAGCGTCAGCCCGTAGCCGTGGGTAAACGTCAGGTGGTCGTTGATCCAGGTACGGTTCGGCAGGCTCGCCGTATTCAGTTCGCGGGGCGACAGCATGATCTGGCGCAGCGATCCGTCGATGCGGTAGCGGTCGTTGTCCACCGAGACGAAGTCGTAATACGTGCGGATCACCTGCAGTTGTCCGAACGTGTCGAGCAGCGGCTGGTGATCCCAGAGCCGCACGTTCTCGATCGTCGTCGCGTTCCGGGCGACGTCGGCGGGCGCGAGCAGCGCGTCGCCGGTGAGCTCCCGCGATTCGACCCGGTCGAGCGCATACGCCCGGCGCGTCGCATCGATGTTGTGCTGAATGAACGGCGACTCGCGAGTCTGCTGATTGGGTGTGACGACAAAGCGCTGCAGCAGCGTGCTGTAGATTTCGCCGCCGACCGCGACCAGCAAGTACAGCCCCACCGCCAGCGGGATCGGCCAGTTGCGCGGCGTGAATGCCTGCAGTGCCGCGAGGCCGGCGCCAATGACGCAGACGAGCGCCAGCAGCAGCGCCGCCGGCATCCGTCCGTTGACGTCGGCATAGCCCGGTCCGTAGATCACTTCGGACTGCTGCACGAGGTGCGCGGCCTGGTTGAGCCAGGCGCCGAACGCGAGCAACAGCAGGAACACGGCTGCGAGAAGCGACAGATGCCGCCGGGCGGTCGGCGTCATCCACGGCAGGGCGCCGAACCGCGACGTCAGGCTGCCGGAGACGAAGTACAACGCGCCCGCCCCGAGCGCCGCCAGCAGCACGAGCCCCTGTGCGATGCCGCGCACCAGCTGGAAGAAGGGGAGCGAGAAGACGTAGAAGCTGGCGTCGCGGCCGAGAATCGGATCCGGCTGGCCGAAAGACACGGCATTGCGCCAGGCGAGCCAGGTTTCCCACCGGGACGAGGCATAAAGCGCGACGATGATCGCCACGACCAGCGCGAGCCCCGACGCGATCGTGCGCATCTGCCGTCGTCCGGGCAGCGGTACCTCGATGCCCTCGCGCGTCGTGAAGATCGGCCGCAGGTCGCCGACGGCCGCAAGCGCGACCCGCAGATTCACCGTCAGCCACACCGCCGCGATCGCGAACGCGATCGTGAAGAGCGTGCCCTGCGCCCGGAGCATGGTGAGGAACACCTGCTGGTAGCCGATTTCACCGAACCACAGCCAGTCGGTGTAGAAGCGAATCAGGGACGGGCCGGCGAAGAACAGGAACGCCAGCACGGCAAAGACAAGAATGCGAACCGGTCGCTTCATCATTGGGGTTTACCCCCGTATTTCTCGGTGGCCGTCTGCAGATCTGCTCGCAGTTCCTTGGCCAGCGAAACCGGCGTCAGCACGCGCGCGTACGGCCCCCAGCTGAGGATCCAGCTGCGCAGGGCCCAATCGTGACACACGTTCATCGAAAGAACGAGCGTTCCCGCTGCGCCCTCCCGGAGCTGCTGCGACGCGTGCCAGACCCGCGCCCGTACATAAGGTGCAACCCGCGGCTCGAACTCGATCTCCACTTTCGCGGCGGGTCCGGTGTTAACGCCCAGCGAATTGGCGAACACGTCGTCGCCCACGTTCTCCTTCGGAATGAAGGTCTGCTTCTCGAGCGACACGGAGCGGATGCGATCGACGGCAAACGTCCGGATGTCCTTGTACGCGGGGACGAACGCCAGCAGGTAGAGGCCGCCCTGCGCGAACGCCAGCCGGTGCGGATGGACGAGGTAGTCGCGCGTCGCCGCGCTGGAGACGGAGTGATACGTCATAGTCGCCACGCGGTTGTGCAGCGTCGCCTCCAGGAGCTTGCCCACGATATCGCCCGATCCGCTGGCCGCCGTCGTCCGCGGACCGCGCTTGGCGACCAGCACACCAGGCAGGCGATCGAGGAACTGGCGCATGCGCGGCGTCAGCAGCTTTTCGAGCCGGCGGAACGCGAGTGTCAGGTCGCGCTGAAAGGGCGTCGCGCCGACCGCTTCGAGCAGGTTGCGGCTGAGATACAGCGCGCAGAGTTCCTGCAGCGTGAACCCGGTTTCGAGGCCTTTCAGCACCTGGCCATCCAGCCGCCACCGCACGCGCCCCTCGTCATCACGCTCGTCGAACAGGGGAAAACCCGCCTCCTGCAGCGCGGCGAGATCGCGCCGGATTGTTCTCGTGGTGACGCGCAGCTCGTCGGCCAGCGCGGGAATTGTCGTCCCGTGCCGCGACGATTCGAGCGCATGCAGCACTCGCCACTGACGGATCACCTCCTGGTTCCGCACGTCAGGATCCTTCTTTCATCCGCCGGAGCTGCCGGCGCTGGCGGCGATCGGGTGTGCCCGCGGCCTGCGCGGCTGCCCGATACGCCCGCTCGACCCGGCGCATCTCGACCTCCTCCGCCGACGGCTTGGGCGTGACGTCGTCGTACAACGCCTTCGCCTCCGACTTCTTCACGTGGTCGTCGAGAACAATGCGGACGATGATGTCCTGGTGGCGGCTGAAGGGGCGGGCGATGCGAAGGCGATCGCCTTCGCGAACGATGCGGTTCGGCTTGGCGGTCTGGCTGTTGACGTCGACCCTGCCGGCTTCGCAGGCGCGCTTGGCTTCTGAGCGCGTCTTGAACAGGCACGCCACGTCGAGCCAGACGTCCAGGCGGACCGCGTCGCTCACCGTCAGATATAGATTTCGACCTTGCCTTTGGCTTTGAGCGCTTCCACGAAGAGACGCGTCTGCTGTTCGCGGTTCTGGCCGACGAGATACTGCTCGATCTCCGGCCGTACTTCGTCGAGCGTCTGGGTTCGGCCCGGCTGCTTATCCGTCACGCGGATGATATGGAACCCGAAGTCGGAGGTGACCAGCTCGCTCGTCTGTCCCACGGCGAGGGCAAACGCGGCCTGCTCGAACGGGGGCACCATCTGCCCGCGCTGGAAGAAACCCAGGTCGCCGCCCTGCGCGCCGCTGCCCGGGTCGTCGGAGTACTGCTTGGCCAGCGCCGCGAAATCTTTCCCCGCCTTGACATCAGCCAGGAGGCCGGCCGCTTTGGCGCGCGCCTTTTCGCGTTCCGCCGGGTCGGCATTCGCCTGGACGCGCACAAGAATGTGACTGGCCTTGACGCGCTCGCCTTGCTGAAACGCGGCAGGATTTTTCACATAAAAGTCGTTGACCTGCTCGGCCGTCACGGCGGTCTTGGCGTCCAGCTCAGCCTGAAGCAGCGCGGTGATCTGTAAACTCGCGCGGGTGTCGACACGCAGTTGTTCGAGGGTCATCTTCCGCTGCTGCAGCTGCTGCTGGAAGATCTCCTCGCTCGGGAACTGCGAACGGATCTGACCGATCCGCGCCTCGACATCCGCATCGGGCACGGCGGTCTTCCGCGCCGCGGTCTCCTGCACCAGGAGCCTGTAGCCGATCAGCTGGTCGAGCACCGCGCGCAGTACGCGATCACGCTGGTCGGCCGGCATCGGCTGGCCCGCGCGCGCCTCGACTTCCGACACGGCCTCTTCAAGAGCTGAGCGGTTGATTGCCTCGCCGTTGACGCGCGCGACCACCTCGGGGAGCTGCGCCGGCACCGGTTTGACGGCTGCGGCCGCGGCAGGAGCGGGGTTCGCCGGAGCGGCCTGCCCCGGCGTGGGCGTCTCCTGAGCTTGGCTGCTGGCCGCGGCGGGAGCGCTCTTCGAGCACGCCGCAAACGCGAGCACCACCACAATCGGGATGATTCGAGTCACGCCGGCTAGTGTATCAGCCGGTTACCAGCGGTCGCGCCAGAATTCGCTTCGATGGGCGGAGTCGGCGTCGTAGGTTCGCAGCCACTGGTCGCTCATTCGTGGAAGCGCCGGCTGGCGCGCGTGGCGGCGGATCCTGTCGGCCGCCGCGGTGAACAGGGCGGCCGGGACGCCCCGAAGCGCCGGCGTAAGGAGCCACCGGAAGACGTCGGACGGGAACGGGAGCGTGCGCTCGGCCACGAAGGAGGCTCTTTCAACTCTTCTGCCAACGGTGAGCGGGGTAGTGAAGCCGTGGATCACGCTATACTGACCTTCCTTCCTGATTGCGCGACAACACGCAGTGCCGAGGTAGCTCAGTTGGTAGAGCACGTGACTGAAAATCACGGTGTCGGCGGTTCAATTCCGTCCCTCGGCACCACTTCTTAACTATCGCGCGATCAACGCGTTACATCGTGATCGTCAGGGCCGGCGCTTCAGACCCGATGCCGGCCCGACTGACAACAAACTGACAATTCTTCCGAAGCG
>Ga0075418_10005804_pt1 | contig 13943 bp, 11 predicted proteins | sample SoiMetdeltSBSDD2_FD_81776 | JGI IMG/M metagenome (GOLD analysis project Ga0075418, IMG submission 81776) | Bulk soil microbial communities from a Populus tree surrounding site in Tennessee, USA - Soil MetaG P. deltoides SBSDD2 | ecosystem: Environmental > Terrestrial > Soil > Tree plantation...
CGAACTAGATCGCTCAGCTCAATACCCGAGGGTCGAACCCAACCGCAAATTCCGCACATCCAGCCCATCTCCTCTCAACAGGATCACACGATCAGGCGACGCTCTCTGACCGGCCGGTGGCACCCGCGACCGCCGACGTGGCAGGGCAGGGTAGTGGGCGCTCCTTCTGGCGGTCATGCATCACGCAAGAATGCCAGATGCGGTTCATCTCCGTACTATCGGCAGGTTCACCACCATTTTCATGAGCGCCAACGGTGATTGCCCAAGCACATGGGTCGCGACGAATTTGCGAAGCACATCAGCTTTGCGTAATTGGCGAAACTTATTGATGGCTAGCATTTCTCTTATAGACGTCTTGTAGTATAGTTCTGGTCATCAAATTGTCTCTCTTGTACTGTTGTACTATAGATGCTCCAGAAGCAAGACTTAATGTTAAGACAAGCCACATTGCTTTTGTGCCCAACCATTCGCCGGACATGTTAGCGATTATGATAGTTATCAACCATACCAGTGGAAAGAGCCCGAGATTACGGGCGCGACCTATCCACGCCGCCCACACACATAACCCAAGGCCGATCAAACAGGGCATAGCACCCAGAAGACCACCCTCCATCAGCAGGTCAAGAACAAGATTGTGCGAACTGCGGTACTTATATCCTTGGCCCTCTCGTGCCCCAAGTTCATACGACCAGGCAATGGGTCCCCATCCCAAGAGGGGCTTTTCAGAAATCATTTCTCTAGAAGCCGCAATGAGCTTGTCGCGCCCCGCGGTGTCTCCTGTATTATAGCTCGATTCAAGCCGTGACAAAGTACTCTGGTCGTTAACCACAACGTAGGCAACACCGACGATGGCAATGGCTACCCCCAAGATGGCTGTCATTTTTCGTTTAGAGCTGCGATAGGGGAGCGCATAGACAGCAACTCCGGCCAGGAAAGCAATAATTCCACCACGAGAGCCGGTGTACACCATAGCTGTTAAAGGCAAAAGGGCCAGAGCCATGAATGTCACTCGCATCCATATATTTCGACGTATTTGATCAATGCTGAACCCTATTAGAACTTGAGCCCCCAAGGCTACAATGGTTGCGAGTGCGTTTGGATTGTAACCCGCGATGGACAGCCTCCCTTCCCGTGTCTCAGAGAATCCAGGAAGACCTAGAAGCAGACCAGTGGCTACGAGCAGTATAGCGATTGAGAAGGTAAGCAAAGTATGTCTCGCAAATTTTTCTTCCTGTAAGAGCGTAGAGCCAACCCAACAAAGGAGAAGCAGCTGCATGAATGTTTGGAGCCATGGAATGAATTGACCGACAAGCTGCTTTGGAAGAGATAAACCGCTCAGCGCATGTATAGAAGCATAGCCAACGAACCACCACAAAGCCTGGGGAGGACGGCGGAAGCAGACCTTCGGGTACAAAAGACAGATACTGAAGAACAGGAGACCAGCTAGGCGCGACAGGGATGAAGCTCCACGAATGGCCGCAAGATCCATGGTTTCAAAGGGTATGACAAACACAAACAACAAAAAGGCCCAACGGACCGTCCCCGGGCTCGTCCTTGCTCGCCCAAGGATATATATCACCTTCTTAGGAAGGGCTGAGGGTTGTGTTGTGTCGACGCGAAGTCTCGTATCTGTGTGTTGCATTACTGAGGAAGTCCTGCGTTCGTGTGTATGCCAGGAGTGCTCTCTCTCATCAGAAGAGAGATTACACGATGTTACACTGCTCGTATCTCAGCCATAACTCGAAGACAAAGAGGTACCAGAGCTGAGGCGGTACCCAGCCTTTTTTGGTTGCCAGCTCTAACTGGGTGAGCACAGACGGCGCACAGATCCACCCCTCTGCATCCAGCAGCGATTCACGCCATACGGTTTCCGCCGCCGACCGCCAGCGGCCTGCCAGCCAACGTTGTACCGGGATGCTGAACCCTCGTTTCCTCCTCCACGCTACTTTTTTGCTAATGCGTCGGCGGACCAACTCGCGCAGCAAAGCTTTAAGCTGTCCTCTGTACAACCTGAGGTCAAAAGGAAGAGCCGCCGTAAACTCCCAGAGATGCTGGTCTAAAAAAGGCGAACGGGCTTCCAGGCCATAGTGCATTGTCGCCCCGTCAACTTTCGTCATGAATTCACCAACAAATCGGGTGTTACGCTCAAAAGGAAGAAAACCAGTCAGCAGTCGATTTTTACCATCGTTCGCCAGCAGTATCTCACGATGATTTGGGGATACATCCCTGAACCTACTACCAAGCATACTGCTCGTGTTGTATAGGGCGAATCCGTAAGGGTCACCAGCAAACGCTCGGAGGTCTCCAGAGGCGTAATCCAGGAGGGCCGCAGCACGGCGGAAAACACCCCATCGCGGTAATACAGATCGGACAAACGGATAGCCGCGTGTGAGTACGGTCGGGGCCGTATCTGCGAGCTTCCCAGCAATCCACAGATGCCGATGGTCCGGATAGCCAAGAAAGACGTCATCTCCCCCATCACCCGTGAGCAGCACTTTCACGGATGGGGCAATAGCTTTCGATACTCTGAGCATGCCAAGGGCCGACGCACATGCAAATGGCTCAGCGTATGCGGATACCAGTTCTTCTCCCTGTGGCATGTCCTGGATGGACATGTCGAGAACCCGATGTTCAATGTCTATCGCTTGCGCCGTTGTGCGGGCGGCAGCAGTTTCATCCCAGGGGTCGCCAGGCACACCAACCGTATACGCTGTGAGGTCGTGGCCGTGTTCCCTCACGGCCCAGCAGACGAGAGCCGAGTCGATACCTCCACTCAATAACACACCGACGGGCACGTCGGCATGCAACCGTACTTTTACTGCCTCCAAGAACAGCTGCTCTGTGTGTTCGAGCGCTTCTTGGAATGAGCGCATAGGTGATGGGGAAACGGGTGGTGGTTCCCAATACGTACGTTGAGTCAGTACTCCCTCAGACCATTCAACTATTGTTGCTGCTGGGACCTTGAAGGCACCATGATAAATCGTCTGCTTGTCCGTGACATAGCCCAGTTCCAAGAAGTCCAGGACAGCGCACTCGTTGAGCTGGCTGACAAACCCTGCTAGGCGCAGCGCACGTATGGTTGAGGCAAAGGCAATCGTTCCCCCGCGTAGAGCAAAAACCAGCGGTTTCACGCCTAATCGGTCGCGCACAAGACAGAGCTTGCGGTGCTGATCGTCCCACAGTGCAAAGGCAAACATTCCTCTGAGCTTGGAGACAAGTTGATCAAGGCCCCATTCGCGATATCCATGTATCAGTACTTCCGTATCGGTGTTGCTACTAAATCTGCAGCCACGCGTAGAGAGCTCGTGTCGTAGCTCGCGATAGTTATAGATCTCACCGTTGAACACCACTCCCACAGAACGATCGACGGATACCATGGGCTGCTGTCCTGCAGCGCTCAAATCAATGATAGCCAAACGCCGATGGCCCAGAACCGCGTTATTCCAGCACGCCATACCTTCGCCGTCAGGCCCTCTGCGGGCAAGCGTTAAGGTCATCTTGTGGACAGCACGTTTTGCTTCAAGGGGATCAATCAATCCTACAAGACCAGCGATGCCACACATCAGTTGGGTTCCCCAGCGAGGAAGGGTTAGTTAGCTTGTGGTAACAGATAAGTTCCAGACAGGATAATGCACAACTGTAGTAAATAAAAGTTCCATCTACTGCATATGCACTTTTTCTTTTGCTTCTTTGAGCTTTTTAAACCTTTTTGCACCAAGTAGAGAAAAAGTAAGGTTAAAGTAATTCCTAATCTCAAACGGATCCATTTTAATAGCTTTTCTAAATGCTTTTCTACCTTTTTGTAGTTCTCCTTTAAAGCAATAACAAACTCCGAGGATAAGATATTGCCTGCTATATTCTTTGTAATCTTCTTTAAAGAAGTCATCGTGTTTCTCAAAAAGAATCTCTAGACCTCTTATCTTTTTCTCGTTATTGAAAGTGAGGCTATTTTCATGAATATAGTAATTTACTAGAGTGTTATTGATAATGTTAAAAGAATATTTTTTTGATATACGAATCCACATGTCGTAATCGCTGCTTGTGGGCATATTTTCATCAAATAAACCACATTTTTCAAAACATTCTCTCCTTAACAAAACCGAGGAGGTAGTAATGAAATTGCCTTTGGAAAGATGACTCATTTCAGGATTATATATTGACAATACTCTTCCACCTATCTTATCTACCTCGAAACGTCCTGTACAAACACCACCAACTTCTGGAGGACTACTATCTAACAAACAGATTTGCATTTTAAGTTTCTCTGGTAACCACTCATCATCATCGTCTAAGAACGCGATATATTCATGGCTGGCATTCATTATCCCAATATTCCTCGATCCTGCAGCTCCTTTACTGCCTTGATTATGTATGGCTTTTATTCTTGTGTCATTAAAATTAGTAATGACTTCTCGAGTGTGATCTTTTGATGCGTCGTCAATGATTATTATTTCAAAATCCTGAAATGTCTGATTTAGAACACTTGTAATTGCTGAGCGAAGGGACTCTGCACGATTATGTGTCGGAATAATCACACTTACTTTTGGCATGCAAAGCCTACCTTCCTTAATCTCAGAGACTGCCCAATGCTCTGGTGAGGTAGAATAGCTCAGCCTTTTATGCTATCACGGATAGCAAACTCAGGAGCCGATTGGATACTAGCCTAGGTACCAGCCGGAGAACGGTGCGACTCTGGCGCTGACACTGGCTGGCGCGTCTAAATCAAGCCACACAACATTGGCACACTGGTAGTACGCGGAAGCGCGCAATATCGGTGGCTTCGTGACATCGAGTGTATGAATCTCGTGTGGACTGATTTAGACCCAGTCATTATTTGCTGGCCTGAGGAAGGGGCCTGGTGCAAAAATTCAACCTGGGTATTTGGGGGATACTTTCTGGCCCTCTTTCCAGTATATCTGTTGACATGCCTGGCACATACCCAATTCCTCTTCTGGCTCGAAATGGAGACGATTCCCACACTTACACATCCATCCAATGATCCTGCCAGGATTGCCCACCACCAAAGCAAAATCAGGGACATCTTTTAGCACAACTGCCCCAGCACCAATAAAGGCGTACTGCCCAATCGTTACGCCACAGACAATAGTACAGTTGGCGCCAAGAGTGGCGCCTCGGCGCACTAACGTGGGACGCAGTTCGTCCATGCGCCGAATGGCGCTGCGAGGGTTAAATACATTGGTAAACACCATCGATGGACCACAGAACACATCGTCCTCCAGGGTCACTCCTTCATATACTGAGACGTTGTTCTGGATCTTCACCCCATTGCCAATATACACATTCGGGCCAATGACCACGTTCTGGCCAATCCGACAATTCTTCCCTATCCGCGAATGGTGCAACACGTGAGACACATGCCAGATGGTAGTGCCTTCACCAATCTCCACCTCGTCATCAATAAAGGCTGAGGCGTGGGCAAAATATGCTGGCGGTGGCTGCACCGCACCAGCCTCTCTCACCGCGGCGTCATTCTCTAAGGCTTCCTGGCATCTTTGGAGCACAGTCAAGACGCGCAGTCCTTCGCACCCGTCTGTGCGGGGCGTCTGGCGGGTCTGTATACACTCCAGAAAATGCGCACATTCCGCTTGCAGTGGCTCCCTGGGTTCGAACGGAACAGGCTGGGCTTCAGCTCGGCTAGGTATAGGGACATGGTTTTTCCAGTGAATGGTATGGGAGTAGAGCAGGAGTTTGTCTCTCTCTTCCACATCGTCGAAGACTGCCATCTTCCGATCTCCCACGACGATCAATTTTTGTTCCTTATAGGGATGGAGCCAGGAAACAAAAATATGCGCCTTGATCCCGCTGGGAAAAGACAGCAGGCTAACCGTGACATCGGCAATCCGATCGTGAAGATAGTTCCCCCCCTGAGTCTGTATCACATCGGGCATTTCTCCCACGAGGCCCAGAATGACTGAGATGTCATGCGGTGCAAAAGACCATAAGATATTCTCCTCCCGACGAATTCTCCCTAAATTGAGACGATGCGAATAGATATATTGAATCCGGCCAAGCTCACCCTCTTCAACTAATTCTCTAAGCTTGAGCACAGCGGGATGGTACCAGAGGAGGTGTCCTACCATGAGCACACGCTGTCTCTCACAAGCCAAAGCAACTAACTGCCGTCCCTCCTCAAGCGCTAGACTCAAGGGCTTTTCCACAAGCACATCCTTACCAGCCAGGAGTGCCCGTCGCACTAGCTCACTATGAGTTTCAGCGGGGGTGGCAATGACAACACCAGCAATTTCTGGGTCGTCAAGGATGTGGTCTACCGCGTCTGTAAACTGTGCTGTAGGATACGCAGCGGCAAGCTGGGCACGCCTGAGAGGATCCGATTCACAGACCCACACTAGGACGCCAAGATCAGTAAAGTTTCGAACTAGGTTCTTTCCCCAATAGCCAGCACCAATACAGGCAATTTTGTTAGTGACCATTATTGGTATGGGTTCCTTCTCTTGAGAAGAAGGCTGCATTATGGTCTAGGTATTTGTTGCATAATCCGTGTTTTCCGAGCTACCCCAGCATCTCATCGCCTTCAACATCGCCCATGTGGGAAGAGAGAATCAATATAAAATATATGCAATTTCAAACCGGGTTACAAAAGGCACACCAAGTGAAAGAATTTTGCAGCAGAAATGACGAGCATTTGCATGCTTTTGATGTCAAGCGAATGTGACCTCCCGTAGGCTGTGACGATGAGCTTGAAACCACACGACTGCTGCATCTTCGACATACAAAAATTCGCGTGTGGGTGACCCATCTCCCCACAGGAGAGCTGAACGTCGTTAATGTGGGGATCTTGATAGAGGTGGTCAATACGCTCGGTGTTGAAGGTTGAAGCACCGCGGATAATGCCGTGTACCTCGTAGCCCTTGGCGAGAAACAATTCCGCCAGATAGGAGCCATCCTGTCCCGTCATACCAGTTATAAGGGAAGGGCTTTTTTCACTGAGTCCTCCGAGAAGCCCGCCCTGCCAAGCGGGGAGGGATCAGACAGATTTAGCAGTTGTATGCGGGTATCTGTGCAATGTATTTGATGATCCGTGCTGGGTTGCCAGCCACGACCGCGCCGGGTGGGACGTCGACCGTAACGACCGCGCCTGCACCAACTAAGGCACCCGTGCCAATACGGACTCCCGGTAAGATAGTGGTATTCGCTCCGATCTTGGCTCGCTTTTCAATATACCCACCTACCAATTGCTCCTTAGTGCTTGGTGTCGCCGGGTACTTCGCATTCGTCACGACGACATTGGGACCGAGCCAGCAGTCGTCTTCCAAAACTGACAATTCAGGGACGAAAACGTTTGAGTGCAGTCGGACCCGGTTGCCAATGCGCACGTGATGTTCCACATTACTACCTGAACCGATGCTTACGTCGTCACCGATTTCATTCTGCTCGCGGATAAGCACACCATGGCCGACCCTCAAGTTGGTACCAATGATATTGCCAGCGTAGATGACCGTATGTGAATTGATATATGCCCCGGCGCCAATCCGAGTAGTCAGCTCCCCAGGTTGATGGCCGCGAGGCGCCTGACCTACGATGACAAATGGTCCGAGGATATAGGCGCCTCCCCATACGACGCCAGGATAAATAATTGCTGTATCCCCGGCATTCATAGACACAATTGCCCATGTAAATGGACCACTTTCCCTTGGTCCAGGAGTGATTGTTGACCAGCCTCTAGAACAGAGACTACGCCCCGTGCATGCTTTGGCCCGGACAAAGGCGTTTGACCCGTTCGCACGCATTCGAGGAAATGCGCAGCCTCCACCTGAAGAGGTTCTTTGAAATGAATGCGTGGTAACAAAATATCGCCCGCGCGATGCAGTAACTGATAGTTGTTGAAATAATCGTAGTCCATCCTCTCCCCTGCTTTTGGCACACGGTCAATGCCCTTATCGATCACTGCGATCTTGTCATCGCTTACGTCGTCATAGACCAACATCTTGCGGCTGCCGACAATTGTCATCTTTCGTGTCTTACTCGGATCCAACCAGCTCACCTGGACATGAGCGGTCACCCGATTTGCCCAGGTCAATATGGCGAATACCACGTCTTCAATTTTGGGCTGGATGTAATGCACACCTCGAGCAGAAACTGAGACTGGCAGTGCGCCTTCCATAAGATAGAGTAAAATGCTGATGTCATGAGGAGCCAGGTTCCACCACGCGTTTACGTCCGTGCGGACCTGCCCCAGATTGAGGCGTTGACTATAGATGTAATACACCTCACCCAGTTCACCGTCGGTGAGGAGCTGTTTCATATAGCGCACAGCCGCATTATAGAGGAACGTATCTCCAACCATGAGGATCCGCTCCCGTGCAGCGGCTAAATGCACTAACTCGTCAGCCTCAGGTACGCACATAGCCAGTGGCTTCTCTACAAAGAGATGTTTACCGGCTTCGAGGCAAGCCTTGCCGAGCGCGTAGTGTGTAGAAGCGGGCGTAGCAATGACAACCGCATCCACCTCAGGATCGTTGATGGTGTCTTGCCAGTGGGGAGTTGTTTGTGTCTTGGGATAGTTGGCTGCAACGTAATCGCGTCGTTTAGGATCTTCCTCCGCGACCCATTTGACATGGCAATCAGCTTGTGCCGAAAAATTACGGAGCAGATTGGGACCCCAATAGCCACAGCCAAGTTGTGCTATCTTCGTCATCGAAAATTTCCTTTCTGTTCTGGACTGGTGATGCAGGGGCAGCAGAGTCAAGATAGCAGGGATCGCCATCGATGAAGAACTTTGGAGCGCCCTGAAAAGAGCCCTGGCACACGTAACGGTGCGTCACTGACAATGGTGTGGGCCGCTTTCAGGCTGCAGTCGAACACAATCTTTTGTGTGGCAGCGGAAAATGGGGCAGGACGGTGATACATCTGGTGCGCCACGGCAGCTTCGTAGCCACCTTCCCTAAGAGCTTTCGGGGTGCACAGATACCCGACACAGTCGTTTGTATACCCACAAACCAATACATAATCGTTCCGAACACCTAGTTGGTGATGAAACTGTCGACCAAGATCCGTGCTGTAGACAGTGAATGGTTCCCCCGGTAACCCAACGATCCAGGCTGCATCACAAGTGTCCGCAGGTCTCATTTGTCGAGGCCCAAGCCGTACTAATTGCAGTTCGGTTTCTTCCGTACCAGACCGGTCATATAAGGGTAAATGGAGCGGCTCTACCACGGTCCTCACGCTCTCCACGGGAAGGCTGACAGAGCGCTCGCTAGCACTAATCGCCGCGGCGGCGGCGAGACGCCCTAAGATTCCGCTTTGAACGCACGTCTGCTGCTCGAAGTGCTGAGGCCATGCGGCACGGTTACGACCGATACGGTGGGTCAAATCACCCGCGCAACCTTGGAGAAAGCAGATGACCGGCGGTTCAAGGTCTTCTCCATACAGGCGTTGAACATTAGCCCTCATATGCCCGGGCCAATCAGCGCTTATTTCAGGTACCCCCGATGAAGCTGTGGCGTGGCAAGCATAGTGAATGAGAAGAGCCAGCGGTACGCTCGGCTGTGAGCCCGCAGCGCGATCAATTCTAATAACACGAAGTCGGTGATCAACCGGGCCGTTGGGGTCAGTGTCTAATAGAATCTCCCTTCCCCGGCGCAGCCGACGATTAATATTCTCGGATAACGTGGTCACTCCGATTCGCCAGTGCGCCGGCTGTAAGTTTTTTACGGCATCCTCAGCTACGATCGCCAATTGCGCTTCCAAAAAGGCAAGGTAAGCACTGTCTGCGGGTACAGCTCCTAAATGAGGGAGAGTAGCGGGGCCCGAATGAGTGTGCGAACACGTCATGGTGATTGCGGAGGGGGGCAACCGAAATCGCTCACCAATCGTTTTACGAATGCGGGAAGTAAAGCCTCGATCCAGCCCAATAGCATCAATACTTAACAGCAACCATTCAACACAGTCACCACCGACAGCCAACGCACTCCCCACTATCGGATCATTGATGGCAGCGGCATGCCGCAACTTGTATCCTTGCATAGCCACACCAACTGGCGGAGTTACGTTTCTGGAGGCTACCCCAGCCTGCATGATATTTTTCGTGTCTGTAGTCATCGTGATTGGCCTTAATGAAAATATATCATGATTCGCTGATGCGAACCGAGTAAGCGCATCGAAAATTCTCGGTAAAATCAGAAAAGATAACTGCGATACACCAGCCGTGGTAGCCCTGCGCGCAACGTACATGGAGCGACTCAACACCACATGCCGAGAACGCCGCGCGCTGGCACGGCACACCCTGCCGTGGCACGCGGGGAGGTCCGTGGTAGGCACCGTCGATAACTTGGGTACGTCGCATGCGAGTTTATCCCAAGCGCAGCGGACAACGCCGGCTATGGCGGCGGGGAACACCGACCATGGCGAGACGATGCACGCACTCCTGACGTTTCATGTACCGGTCATCGCCCACACCACGTAAGCGTCCCTCACAGGCGCTCAAACGCCTCATCGAGCGATGGTGCGGGGACCACGATGAGCTGTGGAGTTGCCCCAAATTTTTGGCACTGTAGAAAATATTAACTATAGATCTACATTTGTTTAATAGCTGCTGTGAACTGGCGAGTTCACAAGATTGCTGTGAATCTGCCACTTTTGAGGAATCAAAAAGCCTCCATGGGTCGCGGGGGGTAACCTTCCGGTCCCGTAGAAGTCACCCGGTTCAACTGTTAGCACGGCAGCCTGTTTAACCCAGTCCACGATGGTTCCGTTGGCCCGGCAAAAAAGCGTAATGTGGTACTGCCCCGGCGACAAAGGAAAACGTTCGACTCGGCAGGAAAATCGACCAACTCCCGGCACGGACTCAAAATCTGTGCCCACCAGTTCGTTATCAAGCATAAGCAGATATTGACCATTTTGAGCGCGAATGTCTATGCACATCTCAACATTTCTTACCACATCACTCGTGCTTGTATAAGCGACTGAAATCAGCAAAGTTTTACCTGCCTGGACCACATCCGTTGGAACACCCTCGTCTGAACGAAATTCGATATCAGTAAAACGAAGTCTTCCGCTGCCTTCGCGATCTGTTCGATGCTCCAAAGGCGTCCTGCACAAAGCAGGGATCGAAGAAAGATACGCATCGATGACTGTTTGTGTTGCCCCACTTGCAACTAATCGTCCCTTTTCTAATAGATAAGCTGTCGCACACAAACTTTCTATTGCGGCCATATTGTGACTGACAAACAGTATCGTTCGTCCCTGCCTTGACACATCCCCCATCTTACCAAGACATTTTCTTTGAAAGGTTGCGTCCCCTACAGCAAGCACTTCGTCCACTAACAAGATTTCAGGCTCTAAATGAGCGGCCACCGCGAATGCGAGCCGTAAATACATACCACTCGAGTAGTGTTTTACTGGAGTATCGACAAATTGCTCGACTTCTGCAAAGTCAACGATCTCGTCAAATTTTCGGTCAATCTCCTTTTTTGTCATGCCGAGAATGGCTCCATTTAAGTACGTATTCTCCCTTCCGGTAAGTTCGCTATGAAATCCCGTTCCGACCTCTAACAGGGACCCAACCCGCCCATGAATTTCTGCCATACCGCTCGTTGGATGGGTGATACGAGCAAGGATCTTGAGGAGCGTGCTTTTACCGGCACCGTTACGACCGATGATTCCGACAACTTCACCCTTCTTAATTTCGAAAGAAACGGCTTCGAGTGCCCAAAAAATACCCCCATCTTGTGAGGAGCATGGTCCTTTCTTCCAGAGAGACCTTAGACCTTCAACCAGGTGATCACGCAATGTATTGTATTGGACCTTTGCCATCCCAAGGTTGTACTTTTTGGAGAGGTTTTCTGCTCGAATCGCGATGTCGCTCATGAGACGACTCTTCCCAATGGATAAGAGAAAATGTCGCACCCCCTCGCAGGGCCGGGGTGCCTCGGCCCGCGCTGGGCTGCCCTCCTCGACACGTCAGACCTGGTCGGCACGCAGTGTGCGCCGGACCTGCTCTTCGATCCAGATATACGTGCGGTATAAGCCTTCTTCCAACGCAATCTCGGGTTCCCACTGGAGGACTTCCCGCAGGCGCGTGTTGTCCGAATTGCGGCCTCGCACCCCTTGCGGGCCGGGCACGTGCTTTTTCACAATGGCGATGCCGGCAATCTCGGCGATGAGGTCCGCCAGTTGATTAATCGTGACCAGTCGGTCCTGGCCCAAATTCAGCGGCTCGCGGTACTCCGAGCGCATCAGTTTGTAGAGGCCCACAACGCAATCGTCAATGTAGCAGAACGAGCGAGTCTGTTCGCCGTCCCCCCAAATCTCCACTTCGTGATTCCCAGTGAGTTTCGCGTAGGCCACTTTGCGACACAGGGCCGCCGGGGCTTTTTCCCGCCCCCCGTCCCAGGTCCCGAGCGGGCCAAAGATATTGTGAAAGCGCACGGTGCGGGTGTCCAGCCCGTAGTCCTGGGCATAATGCATGCACAAGCGTTCGGTGAGGAGCTTTTCCCAGCCATAGGCGTCTTGGGGTTGTGCGGGATAGGCCTCCTCCTCTTTGAGGGGGGTGACCTCGGCATCCACTTGCCGATATTCGGGATAGACACACGCCGACGAGGTATACAGGAGGCGCTGGACCTGCTGCAGCCGCGCCGCTTCGAGCGTGTGTAAGTTGATGAGAGCGTTATTGTGCAAAATCTGCGCGTGATGCGCCGAGATGAAGCCCATGCCGCCCATATCGGCGGCCAACAGGTAGGCTTCGTCGATCTGGTGCATGACGCGCTGGGCCTGGTCCCAGTGGCGCAGGTCGACTTGGGCAAACTCGTCGGCATCCGTCGTACGATAGTCGGGATATTTGACATCGACGCCGCGGACCCAATAGCCTTGCTTCTTCAAATACGTCACCAGATGATGGCCAATGAACCCGCCAGCGCCGGTCACGAGAATACGCATTGGTACGGACATATGCAGCAGTCTCCCTTGTTCCTAAGGATTACTGTTTCGAATTTACTCTATCAACGAATAGTATATTACCTTATAATACTACCAGATGAAATATCAAAGATCATGCGAGCATCTAATGTGCCATAGTTAGAGTCCTGAGGGTTGGAAACGAAATCCCATGTCCACCGCTGAATTTCATACCCTGTCACTTTCTCCCCAGGAGGAGCCTTCTTGTTGTATGCGATGCCGAATACGCCAAGTGTTTTCTTACAGGTCTCAAGATCGCGAGGCTTATCACTAAAACAAAGATAAAATAGCGGCTCATAGCGGCTGTTAATCGACACCGCGCCAAGGGCATCTTCAAAGTAAATTGGTGATATCTCACCTGCTTCACGATGACCGAGGATTTTAAAGTAGGTAACGACCGACGTCCGTACGTTCGTAAACATCGGCATCGCAGTCAATGGATAATACTCAATCCTTAGAGCCCATATTGATCCCATGACAGCTATCAAGCCCACGATAGCCAGACCAAAGAAAAGATTGTAACGTGGGCTCGAACTTGGAGGAGTGAAGGTCAAAGTCCCAGTTGCTGAACCCTCGAGAGGGGAACTAGAGTTACAGGTTGCACGCTTGAGGCGATGACGGGCTACAAATCGATATATACCTGCACCTAGCACTGAAGCTCCTGGCAAGAACAGGAATGGCACCAAGGGCCAGAGTACGGGCACAGCCAAGGAAATCAGACGGTAAGCATAAAAACCAGTGGAGGATCGCCCTTCTGAAATTACGTACATTGCTTTTTCCAGATCTTCAGGGCGGAGATTGAGTTTGTGGCGGTGGTTATAATCGGCGATATCAAGGCGGCGGAAGTCCTGGAAGTCGAGCCGGTGGAAAAGATCTAGACAGGTCAGAATCCGTACGGTTCGACAACAGAGTGGACAAAAACCGTCATAGAGCACCTGTAACCGGCTTGCAGCGCCAAGCCACTTGCCGATCCTTGTAAGAACACTTGTGAAATCATAAAAAACCAGCAG
>Ga0075418_10005808_pt1 | contig 13937 bp, 10 predicted proteins | sample SoiMetdeltSBSDD2_FD_81776 | JGI IMG/M metagenome (GOLD analysis project Ga0075418, IMG submission 81776) | Bulk soil microbial communities from a Populus tree surrounding site in Tennessee, USA - Soil MetaG P. deltoides SBSDD2 | ecosystem: Environmental > Terrestrial > Soil > Tree plantation...
GCGCGCCCTTCCCGAAGAACGCTTCCGGCCCATCCTGCCCCGTTCGCACCGCTGCCTGCAGACGGCCGCGGCACTCGGTCGCGGGCGCCCGGCCGCCGCCGTTCCAATCGACGAGGGCCAGCCGCTCGGAATCGAGCAGGAACTCGATCTGCTCGCACGGCACCGAGCCGAACCCGATCGGAGTCATGTTGTCGCCGAAGATCGGCGTGACCGTGATCGTGTACTCACCGTCGGAGGGAAACAGGTGCTCGACGAGCAGGCCGCCGCGCGTGCCGAACGGCAGCCCTTCGACCTGATAGTCCTGCGACGTGTCCTCACGCGTACGGTAGACGACGAGCGTCGGATCCTCCGGCTCGCCGATCGCGAGCCTGCTGATCTTCTCCGCCGCGGTCACATATGCTTCCACCAGCGTCGAGGAAATACCGAGCGCACCGGCGATGTTGTCGAACCCCGAGGTCGAGTCGTCGGATGGCAGGTACTTCGCCGGATCGATCGGCAGATCGAGTAGATCGCGGATCGAATTCGCGTATTCGGTCCGATTGAGGCGATGCAGGCCGGGCGCCCGCGTGTACGGCGGGGCGTCGCGATCGAGCTCGTTCTCCAGCCACGCGATCATCGCATCGAAGGTGGCGGGATCGGGCCGGCGCATGTCGACCGGCGGCATCATGCCCGCACGCATCTTGCGGGCGACGAGCTCCCAGGTTTTCGCGTCGCGATGCACGTTCGCGGTGTCGAGGGTATCGAGTGTGAGCTTGCGCGCGGAGTCAAGCCCCATGGCCTTCACCCGCTCGTTGTGGCAGCCGTAGCAGAACTGCTGGAAGAGCTGCTGCTCGCGCGCAGCGGTAATCACGGTAGGCGTCTGCGCCGCGAGGCTCGGCGCGCGAAGGGGGGCCGCGCCCTGCGCTTTCAGCGCCGAGATGAAAACGCTGCTGGCGGAGACCAGCCCCACCAGCAGCAGCACGACGCGAGCGGACACTCGCATCGGAGTCCCTCCGAGCTAGAACAGATAACGCAACGCGAACTGCATGATCCGCGGGCTCGCCGCGGTCGAAAACGCAGTAATCCTACCAAACGTCGTTGCTGAGCTCAGGTTCACACCCGGGTTGCCCGGAATGAACCAGTTGAACGCGTTGAATGCCTCGACGCGCGCTTCGACCTTGCGCGTGCTCGACAGCGAGAACTGACGCACAAGAGAGAGATCGACGGTTCGGAAGCCCGGCCCATCGTATCCGTTGCGAGTCGAGGTGCCATAGGTGCCGAGTGCGGGCAGCGCGAAGGCGGTGCCATTGAACCAGTTGTTGATGGTCCCGTCGCCATACACGTTGTCCGATACCTGATTGGCGCGCTGGTTGGTCGCCTGCATGCCGTTCAGCGCGCGGTCCGCACCCGCCTGGATCGTCAGCGGCTGGCCCGAGGAGCCGCGGAAAATGCCCGAGAGCCGCCAGCCAGACGCGATCATCCGTGCGGTGGCATTACTCAATTGGGGCGACTCGATGCTGGCCGTGATGTTGAAAATATGCTTGCGCCAGGCATCGCAACGCCCCTTGTCGGCGTCGAACGCCTTCTGCGTCTCCGCCTCAGAGGGCGGATTGATCAGAGAAACCGGTATCTGGTAACCGGTCGCGACGTTGAGCGGCGCCTGCCCCTGATTGATGAGCCCCTCGCAGCGCGACACCGTGTAATTGCCGCTGGTCGTGAAGCCGCCCGAAAGCCGGCGCGTCACCGACAGCAACAGACCCTGGTAGTCTTGCCAGCCCTTGTCGGTGACCCAGTCCAGGTACCCGTAGTACTGGCCGACCGCCGGGTTCAGCAGACTCAGTTCGCGGCGTTGATCGAGTGAGGCGGTGCAATTAGCGAACGTCTGGCCGCCCGCGGTACAGGGAGCTGCGGCCGTCGCTCCGGGAGTCGTCACAACGCCAGGGTTGCCGTCGACCACTCCCCACACGTTGAACATGTGATTGCCGATGTACGTCGCCGAAAACGCGGTGTTGTCGCCCAGCTGGCGCTGGAACGCCACGTTCCAACTGTGATTGCGCGTCGTCTTGATGTCGTACGGCACCGTGATGTACAGCGGGTACAGCGCGAGGTTCCATGGATAGCTCCCGGTGATCGGGAAGGGGTTGACTCTCCCAACAGATCCCCATGGATCGTCGAGGGTCGCGCCCGTCAGACGCGCCTCGAGGCCGAACGGCGGCGCCGACCGCGAATCGAAGAAGAACTGGCCGGTGACGAAGTCACCCGTCATCCCGTACCCGGCGCGAATCGACGTGCGTCCATCGCCCTTTGGATCCCACGCCACACCAACGCGAGGCGCGATGTTCGACCAGACCGTCTTCATGCCGGTCGTCCCCGGAAAACCTGGATCGCCGGGGTAAAACAGCCCGAGTGGCGCCTGCGGATAGGCCGTGCTGCGCGTGTTCGATTGGATACGAGCGATGTCGAAGCTGTAGAACGCCCGGTCCTTGCTGTTTTGCGGAAACCACGGTTCCCACCGCGCACCGTAGTTGACCGTGACTTGCGACGACGCGCGCCACGTGTCCTGAGCGTACAACGCGACGTACGGCTGAGTGATGTTCTGCCGGAACGGTGTCGCTTCGCGGAACTCGAAGATGCGGCCAAGCAGGAAATCGCCAAGCGGCAATCCCGTCACCGCGCCGTTGAACGAGATCGGTCCCATCGAGCGGACGTTCGACTCGGTCTTCCAGTCGGACAGCGACAACGCACCGCCGAGGCCGTACTGATGGTTGCCGCGCACCATCGTGAAGTCGTCAGAGAGCGCGTAGGTGTTCGGCTTGTAGAACGAGAACGTCTCGGTACCGGTATTGATCGAGAACGCGCCCGTCGTCGTGATGTTCATGTAGTGCGGGATGTGGCTGTACATCTTGATGCCGACATCCTCGGGGCCGAACAGATCCGCGTGGGTTCGCAGCACTCTCGTGCGGTCCACCGCAACGCGGACGTTGTTGATCATCGTGTTGCTGATGACCCATGTCTCACCGACCGCGAGCGAATGCTGGGCATTGTCGCGTCCGCCGAGCGTCGCGGCGAGGATGTTCCCGTCGGCGTTGAGGTACGCCGGATCCCAGAACGTCGTAGATAACTGGTAGCGGGCGAACACCTGGTGGTTCGGACTCACCTGCCAATCGACTCGCCCGATCGGCTGTGCCTCGCGCGGTTTGGTCGTCTGCGAATAGGCGATCTGACCGCACGGATCGGTCGTCGGCGGCAGCATCTTCGCAATCTTGACCGCCGCGGGGCTGAAGAGTGCCGGATTGATCTGATTGTTCGTGAAGCCGAGCGCCGCCGGCAGCACTAGGTTGCCCTGAGCGCGGCACTGCGCCGAAGCGACAGTCGAGAAATCGCCCGCCAGCATCTGTGCGGTCGGTATGAACGTGATGATGTCGGCCGGCGTCTGCGTCGTTCTCGTTCCCTGATACGCGCCAAAGAAGAAGATGCGATCTCTCACAATCGGTCCGCCGAGCACGCCGCCGAACTGGTTGCGAACCAGACCGTCGTCGAACCGTTTGCCGGTCCGTCGATTGACCGACGCAAACGGGCTGGTCGCGTTGAACCGATGATGCCGCGCGAATTCGAAGGCATCGCCATGGAACTGGTTGGTTCCGGCCTTGGTGGCGAAGGAGGCCGTGCCGCCTGCCTTGTACCCGTTCTGCGCCTGCTGCGAGCTCGTTTCGATCTTGAATTCCTGTACCGCGTCCGGGAACGGCATCGGCAGGTTGTCACCGTCGTACACGTTGTTGTGCAGCGCGCCGTCGAGCACGTATGCGACGCCGAATTGCTGCCCGCCGGCAATGGCAATCCCGCGGCTCTGCGTCAGGCTGCGACTCGATGGATTGCCGGTATCAACCGTCGCGCCCACCGTGACGACCAGAGAGGCCACGTTCCGGCCCTCCATCGGCAGCGCTTCCACCTGCGCGTTCGTCATGACATTTCCAACGGCTGGATTGCGGGTCTCGACGAGAGGCGCCTGCCCTTCAACGGTCAGCGTTTCCGAGAGTTGACCGAGCTCCAGCGTCACCTTGATGACAGGGTTGCTGCTGACCTGCAGCACGATTCCCGTCTGGACGAAGCTGCGGAATCCCTGCAGCGACGCTTCAAGTCGGTACGGCCCGATCGGCAGGTTGAGCAGCGCGTACGCACCCTCTGCATCGGTGACGGTTTCGCGACGGAAACCCGTGTCGCTCTGGATGGCCACAACGGTGACGCCCGGCAGCACCGCTCCGCTCGTATCCGAGACGGTGCCGTTGATTTGTGCCGTAGCCTGGGCCCACGCGTTGGCGGCCGCCAGGAGAAGGACCGTTCCGACCAGGACTCCCCAGATGCGATTCATTCATCCTCCTCTAACGAAGGGTCACGAACACTGCCGAAAACCAATGAAAACGGGCCAGACGGAATGAATTGGCGGGAAGTATACACCGGGGGTTCAGAACACCGCGTGGCGTGTTGACGGGATAAGTCTAGGGTTTCTGCGCCTCTTTCTGCTCCGGCCTGGCAACAGCCACGTAGGTGACAGTGTCCCACGCGTTATGAATCCCGATCAGGACGAGGGCGAGGACGGCCGCCCCGATCGCGAACAGCGAACGGTCGGGATCTTTCCCTAGGACGGCGGCGGCGATCAGGATTCCCGCGTACGCGGCGATCGGAAAGACGGTGTGGAAGAGCCAGTCTTCGAGCACCGCCTGGTAATCGGTCTGCTTTCGCGCACGTTGAACGACCATCAACGTGTAGATCAACCCCGCGGCACCGACGATCCCCACGGCCGCGGCAACATTCGTCGGCGTCCGCCACGGCGCGGTGAGAACGGCCGCGATCACAAGTGCCGCGCAGAAATGCACGACGGTCGGCGTGCCGAAGGCAGCGAGGGTACCGCTCGAACGCGGTATGTCGGACTCCTTGATGAGTGTGACCACGACAAACATCAATCCCGTCAACGCCGCCGCGGAGGATCCGACGATGACGTAAAACGTTTCCCAGCCGGCGAGCTGCGGCATTACTTCGGCGGAAGACCCAGGAGTTCCGCGGGATTGCGCCGCGCCATCCGGTCGATGTCCTGATCCGTCAGGCCGCGCGCCTTCATTGCACCCAGAAAGGCGGCAAAGCCGTCAGTCGGCAGCGGATTGCCCTTTTGACCGAGGTCCGACGACAGGATGCAGAACTCCGGACCGATCTTCTTGATCGCATCCGCGAACCGATCCATGCGCGCCTTGCCGTCGGCGTCGCCGATATTGCCGCCCACGAATTCCACAAAGGCGCCAAGCTTCGCGGCCTCCTGCATCTGCGGCACGGTCATGCGGATCGGGTCGTTCATCGCGTGGGTGACGACGATGCGCTGAACACCCTGACGCTTGGCCTCGCGTATCAGCATCAAGCCTTCCTCGGACGAGTTATGGCCCGTCGCGAGCACGAGGCCATGTTTGGCGATGGCGGCGATGACCGCTTTCGCCGCCGGCAGCAGCTCCCCGTTCTTCGAGACGCTGACGAATGGGCGGTTCTCTTTCGAGAAGCGCACCTGATTTTCCGCGTCGAAGGTGGACATCCAGACCAGCTTGCCGCGCGCGCCGGTCGTCGCGGCCATGTATTCGACCGCTGCCGGATTCATACCGCCGACTGTCAGATTGAGATCGACGCCGCCAAACACCTCGACACCCGGCACCTGCTTGCCGGCGATGTAGGCCAGACCGGAGGTGTACTCGTAGTGGTTCTTCAACACGACCGCCCGCATGCCGTTGGCCTTCGCCTGCTGGACGGCTTCAATCGCGTCAACTGACCGCGGCCGGCTGTCGGGTTCGGTGTGCACGTGGATATCGATCGCGCCGCGGAGCACCGCGTTGCCGGCAGGACGCGCGGATTGTGCGGCCTGCTGGGCGGTCACGACGGTAAGCGAGGCGATCAGGAACGTGGCGAGAAACGCGGACGTGCGCACGGTGGCTCCTTAATCTGCTTCATCTGCGATTCACGAATCACTAATCATCGGCTTATGGGCTCGAGACCGGTCTCGCGAACGATCCCCGCGACCGCGGGCGATGTGAGGAATTGGATCAGCCGTTTTGCAGCCTCGGGATTTTTCGCACCCTTTGGTATTGCAGCCGCGAAAATCGTCACTTCCTGCGCGCCTTCAGGCAGCGGACCGACGATGGTGATACCGGGGACAGGCTTGAGTTCGCTGACCTGCTGGAAGCCGATGTCGATATCGCCTCGCGCGAGCGCGTCGCCGACCCGCTCGTACGCTTCGATGACTTTGCTCTTCGCCTTGATCTGATCCGCGATTCCGAGACGTGGAAACAGAACCGTGCGAAGGTAGACGCCGCTGGCGCTGTCGGATGATCCGATCGACTTGGCTTGCAGCAGCGTGCGCTTCAACGCCTCGACGGTGCTGATGTCCGGCTTCGGAGTATTGTTGCGGACGGCCATCGCGATCAGCGAGCGCACAAGAGGCACGCGTGTGCTTGGATCCACCATTCCCTCTTTGATCAGAGCGTCCAGCCCTGGCCCAGCGAGGATGATCACGTCGATCGCCTCGCCGCGTTTCAGCCGGTTGGGGATGGCATCCGGCGTGGCGCCCAGCGACGCACCGAAACCGCTGATCACGTGGATCTTCGTTTCGCGCTCGAACTGCGGCGCCAGCTGCTTGTAGGCCTCGGTGAAGCCACCGGAGGTGATGACACGGACTTCCTGCGCGGACGTGGCTGTCGCTACGAGCAGCGCGATCGCGACAAGAAGTGTGGTTCTGACAGAGCGAATCATCTTGGTCATCTTCTTACCTACAGGGTCCGCCTTCAGGCGGACCGTGTGTTTCACCGGTGGGGTCCGCCTTCAGGCGGACCTTCCTGTCGCTAGGCGGACTTTATATACCGATCGACTGTGCTCGCCAGAATATCCAGCGGCACAACGCCGGTGGTCAGCACCACGTTGTGATAGTTCCGCAGCGAAAAGCGGTCGCCGAGCGCCTGTTTCGCCTTCTCGCGCAGCTCGATGATCTTGAGCTGCCCCATCATGTACGAGCACGCCTGGCCTGGATACACCACGTAGCGTTCGACCTCGCTCGCCTCGATTCCGTAGTCAATTGACTGCTGCCGCATCCACTTCTTCGAGTGCAGCCCCGTGTCGACCACCAGCCGTCGCGCACGGAATAGCTCCGCGTCGAGTTGCCCTAACAGCCCTTCCACGTCATCACCGTACCAGCCGCTTTCCGCCGTGAGCCGTTCCGCGTAGAGCGCCCACCCTTCTGTGATGGCGGAGATACCGCCGAAGGTCCGGAGCTGCAGGAAACGTTCAAGCTCCTTGTTTTCCACCTGGAGCGCGATGTGGAAATGATGGCCCGGCACCGTCTCGTGATACACGGTGCTCCGAAGACCGAACTTCGTCATGTTCTCGATGCGCCGTGGGTACTGGAACGTACCGGGACGCGAGCCGTCGGGCGCGGGCGCGTTGTAGTTCGCGGCGGCGTTCGCCTCACGGAACGTCGGAAACGGGCGGGCGACAACAGCCGACATCGGGCGCTTGTCGAACAGCAGCGCCGCTCGACGCTCAGCGTCGCGAATGATGCCGTCGATGTCGCGCATGATCTGCGCGCGGCTCTCGTCGGAGCGCGGGTTCGGGTACTGAAGATCGACACTCAGCTTCTTGATTCGATCCTTGACCGAACCGTCGGTGCGTCCGATCTGCCGGAACAACCGATCCATCTCGGCCTCGATGCGTTTCACCTGCTCCAGGCCGATCTCGTGGATCTCGTCGGGAGTCAGCTTGGTCGTCGTGAAGTACCCGAGGAAGTACGAGTACGCGTCGGGGCCGCCGGGCAACCGCGACAAACCAGCGTCATCGGTCGCGCGGCCGGCCTGCGCGCGAAGGACCGCGAGCGCACGCGCCCATGACGGGTAAATCTGTGACACGACGATCTTCTCCGCCTCGCGGCGAAGTTGCTCCCGCTTCGCAGCGGGCAACGACTCGACCGCGGCGATCCGGTCGGCAAACGCTGTCACGAACGGGTTTTGCGCGGGAGCCACGTCCGCAAATGCCTGCATCTGCTGGATCGTGGCCGCGAGAATGAATCGCGGCGGGACGAACGTTCTGGCTTCGAGTCGGCGTGCCTCGGCCGTCGACTCGTCCATCCGTGTTCCGACCTGACCGAGTGCAGCAACGTAGTTCTCGGCGTCGCGCTCGGTCGCCAGCGCATGGCGCACGGTCAGCGCCTCAACGAGCCCGACGTTCGCGCCGTTCATCTGTTCGAGCGGAAATGTGTAGTCGAGAAAGGGCTCTTCGCGGCCGCGCATGTCGAGCTGCCAATCCATGACGTCGGCGGCAAGCCGCTGCGAATCCGTCAGACGCGCGCGATCGAATCGGCGAAGCTCCGCAAGGCCCTGGCGCGCGCGCCGGATCCGATCGCGGCGCCACTCGAGCGTGCGCGGCGTTACCTGTCGCTCGAGCCGGTCCTGTTCGGCACCGGAAAAATATCGCGCGGAGGTCGCCAGATCCGGATCGTGACGCACCCAGTCATCGGTGAACTCCCGGAAGAAGTCAGCGATGGAGTGCGCCGCCGGCTGCTGCGCTTCGAGCCGAAGGCCATTGGCAATCGGCGTGACGCCGAGCGCGAGTCCTCTCGCGATCAGTTGTCTACGGGTCAGCTCGTTCATCTCCGCTCGCGTATATCACGAAAGGCCGCCGTAATGATTACTCACGTCGCTCCTGACGGCGAGGCTGGATATGTTCCGGAACGGCGCCGACTCGACGCCACTCGACGTCGAAACTGCCTCGGTAGCCGAAGAGCCGGCCCCAGCGTGAGTTGCGCACGTCGACAACAATGCGGAAGCGGTTCGCCTCGTCGTCGTACCATTCGCGGACATTGGCGATCCCGCTGAATGCCATCGGGAAGGTGAACGCGATCGGGCCTTCATAAAACCGCTGTGCGCCCGAACGAAGGGACAGGCCACCCTCATGGTCGACCGACATATCGATATCAACCGCGAGATGTTCGTGGGAGCCGAGATAGTCGACGATGCACCGGCGTGATTCGCTGTAGATCATGTACGCATCGAAACGACGCTGGCGGGTGCTCTGAAACGTCCGGATCCAAGAGACCGTTTCGCGCCCGAACCGATCCACGAATGCGTAGTTTTCGATCGTGAACGGCACGTCGCGCCCGGTTTCTGGAAACATGATTCGACGCCACGTACCGACATAGAGGAACGGAATCGTATAGAACGGGCCTTTCCAGATTTCCTCCATGACGCCGCGGCCGATCGCCGCGATGCCGTCGGCGCTCGACAGACCAAAACGTCGCTGTATCTGCGGATGCAGACGGTCGAAGTCGGAACCAAGCGCGCGGTGATAAATCGATGTCACTCGTCGGCCGCCTGCCGCCTGCGGCATCGGGTGGCCGATGGGAGCGCGCGCAACGCGATCAGATCGATGACGGCCAGGCACGCCACCGCGAAGTTGAGGGAAACCGGGTTGAATGCGGGGGACAGAAAGCGCGGCGACGAAATCGCAACACTGACTGTCGCGATCGCCATTAACCCCAGCGTGAGCACGGCAGGCCATCGACGGCGCCAAAACAGGAGCATCGACAACGCGATCAGGAGCTCCGCGGCTCCGAGCGTCATGAGCGCGGGAAGGACATCCGATTCACCGATTCCAGCGTCGCGAAGCATTGCGAGCTCGTCGGCGTGATGCTGGAGCAGCTTCGGAACAAGTCCGTGGTACGCAAAGACGAACGTGAGCCCCGTGCGCGACACGCCGTGAATCAACGTCTGGCGCGCGGCGTACTCGGGATCGATGCCCTCTTCGAGCCAGAGTCGCAGGCGATCGAAACTCCACGCCGTGGCCCATCCCATGAGCGGACGGAATGCCAATCGATCGAGAAACCAGCCAACGGCACCGAACCGCGTTTCGTAGTCGTACCACGTGAGGAACCGAATTCCTCCGGCCATTGGAATGTATTTCCAGTAGCCGCTCCCCTCTCGAATAATCGAGCGCGGATCCGCTGACCGGAACTTCAGGGCCGAACTGCGGCTGCCGTCCTCGAGGTCGCGCTCGCCGACGCTTTCGCCGTCGCCCGCGACCTCGATCCCGAGCCCCACGCGCGTGCGATACCGGAACCGCTGCGGTTCGCGTTCACTGGCGCGCGGAAGGTAGTCAATGTGGGAGAAGCGGAGATCCCAACGCTCGTGCAGTTCCGGTATTTGCGTATGCGTCCATAACCTGTCCATCGGAGCCCGAATCAGGATCTCTACGTAGATGCTCATCCCGCATGGTTGGCGCCGCCATGCCGTTTTTCAGCAGCGACAAGGCGCGGCGGACCGAGCTCTGAGATGCGGTAACCACGCGGATACGTGCGGTTGCGCTCGTCGGTGAAAAAGCGTGGCTCGCGCCGGGGCGGCAGCCACCTCACGACACGCCCCCGCAGCTTCAACGCGGCGCGGACAAGCGGTCGGCTCAACGGCAGCGGGTTGGGAAACCCGAACGCCGCAATCGTCGGCTCATCGAGCAAGGCGTAAATGGTGTAGCGCACGATCGGGGTGAAGATACGCGGGAACCATGCGGCGAACAGATCTCGTGTGGCGGCGCCGACGCGTTGGTTCGTCTCTGCGAACCGGAACTGCGCGTGCTCGTACGACCGGCTCCACGCTTCGAAGGCGTCGTACGTCGCTGGAATGTTCCTGATGCCCATCCGCGCGCCGACTTCGCGCCAGAAGAAATAGTAGCCGAGCCGCTCGTTCAGGCTCGTTCGACGCCAGCCGAAGGCGTCGATCCAGCGGACCGGTTCGTAGATGAACGTCGAGAGCACATACAGAAAATCGTCGTTCGCGATTTTGAAGTGGCTGTGTGCCCAATTCATCCGCTCGAGCGCTTCCCTGCCGCGCCCGCTCTCGTACCCCCACTTGCACATCTCGGCGACGAGAAGCGACGTGTCGTCATATCGCTGCTGGGTACGCTCGCGGAACTCACCGGTCCGATCCAGCAGCGCCGAGATGCTGGGCACACAGTAGGTGCGGTACAGCGCGATTTCCAGCGAACGGACTGCGTCCCAGGGAAAGTCGTAACCGAGCGACAGATGAACGATTCGCTGATGATCGCGCGCTGGATCCAGCCGTTCGATCTCCTGGAGAATGTCGAATCGACCTGGCACCGGGCGCATCCTACACTATTGCCATGCTTCGAATGCTGCCAGCGCTCCTCCTGCTGCCGACGCTTGCCGCGGCACAAACCAACCCCGCCGCGCAGGTGGCCCGCAAGTGGCGGCAGGAACACGAGCGACCAATCATCAATGAGCTGGTGACGTTGCTTGCGGTCCCAAACGTGTCCAGCGACAAGCCGAACATCCAGCGCAACGCCGAATTGATCGCGAAGATGCTCCAGGCGCGTGGGCTCACCCCGAAGCTCGTGTCGGCCGGCGGCGGTAACCCTGTGGTGGTGACGGAGATCCGCACGCCCGGCGCGACGCGAACGATCGGCCTCTACGCGCACTATGACGGGCAGCCGCTCGATCCGAAGGAATGGGCATCGCCGCCATTTGAACCGATGCTGCGGGATCGTCCTGTTGAAGACGGCGGCACTCCGATCCCGCTCCCGCCGCCGGGAACGGCCTTCAGCCCCGAATGGCGGATCTACGTACGCGGGGCCGGTGACGACAAAGCCCCGATCGTCGCGATGCTCACCGCGCTCGATGCAATTCGAGCAGCGGGACTGCAAATGAAGTCGAACATCCGACTGGCGTTCGAAGGCGAAGAGGAAGCCGGCTCGACGAACCTCGAACCAACTATCGAGGCGAACAAGGCATTGTTCGCCGCTGACGTCTGGTTGATTTGCGATGGACCCGTGTATCAGAACCGCCAGCAATCGCTGATCTTTGGTGCGCGCGGCTCGCTGACCTTCGAAGTGACGACCTACGGCGCGCGCACCGAGCTGCACAGCGGTCACTACGGAAACTGGGCGCCGAACCCCGCGCTGGAGCTGGCGCGATTGCTCGCGTCGATGAAGGATCGCGACGGCCGAGTGGTGATCCCCGGGTTCTACGATCAGGTTGAACCGCTCGGGCCGGTCGAACGCCAAGCAATCGCCGAAGCACCACCGATTGATGCCCAGTTGATGCGCGATTTCTGGCTCGGTGCGACGGACGAATCTCCCAAGGGACTCTACGAACTGTTGACCAAGCCGTCACTCAACATCCGCGGAATGGCCAGCAGCCGCGTCGGCGCTCAAGCCAGCAACGTGATTCCGTCGACGGCGTTCGCGACGCTCGATATCCGCCTGGTCAAGGGAATGGATTTGGCGCGGACCCAGCAAGTCGTTCGCGATTACATACGCAAGCGGGGCTTCTATATCGTCGATCGCGAGCCGACGGCGGATGAACGTCGCATGCACCCGAAGGTCGCAAAACTCGTCTTTGCGGAGCGCAGCGGAACCGTCGCGCGCCGTACCTCGATGTCGTTACCGATAGCCCAGGACGTGATCCGGACGGTCGAAAGCACTCGTGGACCGGTGGTGAAACTGCCGACGATGGGCGCCACGGTGCCGCTCGAGGCGTTCGAACGGCCGCTCGGCACCAGCACGATCATCGTGCCGATTGCCAACCACGACGACAATCAGCACACGTTCAACGAGAACCTTCGGATCCAGAACCTCTGGGACGGCATTGAGCTGATGGCGGCGTTGTTGGCGATGTAAAGGTCTCGGGTGTCAGGTGTCAGGCGTGGTCTAGGCTTAAGGTGAACGGATTCGGGCTGCGTCGCGAGTGCCTAGAACCTACGGTTCTGATACCGACTACGCCTGAAACCTGAAACCTGATACCTGACACCTTCCGTTCAGTTCGTCGCCGTGGCCTGACGCTGTTCGAGACGTATCTGCGCCGCCCGCGCGCAGTTCTGCATCACGGTGAAGTAGCGCTGCACCGACTCCTCACCGACTTCATACGGGTGCGGTCCGGTGCCTCTGCCAGCGAGCATCCGGTTCTTGTTGTAGGCGTCGTCGAACTCGGAATGGTTCGACAGCAGTACGGTCGCGTGAACGGCCGCCGCCTTCTGCGCCATCTTTTTCTGTGAGTCGATATAGGTCTGAAAGTTCTTGATACCGGGATTCGGCGTGTTGTTGACGAAGTTGAACGCCGTGCCGCCCGAATACGCAATGTTGACGGTGCGGCCGCGATCGAGCGCGGTGAACGTGTATGACAGCGTTCCCGGCGTATGACCCGGCGTCGTCCAGATCGTCACGGTCCGTCCGCCAAGCGTGATCTTCATCCCGTCGGTCGCCACGATGTCACGCTTGGGCGTCATCGTCTTGTAGCGGTTCGGATATTTCTCGACAGTCTCCCAGTCGGGCGCTCCCATCACCACGCGCGCGCCGAATTTCTTCTGGATGATCTCGGCGCCGCCGATGTGATCGGTGTGTGCGTGCGAGATGATGAGGTACTTGATCTGCTTCGGGTCGAGGCCGAGTTTCTGCATCCCGCCGACAATCAGTTCCTCTGAGTTGTACGGAAACAGCGTGTCGATCAGAATGATCCCCTCACGTGTCGGAAGTGCCCACGATGAGTGAATTTTTCCACCCACAAAATACACATCGTCAAACACCTTGGCAGGTTCTGCGTACCATGACGCGCGCGGCGGCACCTTCGCAGGGTTCGCGACAAAGTCCGGAACGTTGTCGCTCGTGTTCTCGCCACCGCTCTGCGGCAGCAGACACGTGCGCACCAGCGTGCCGAGCCACTCGAAGCCGGCGGCATCCTTTGCCGCCTGGACAGCGGTGCGATACTCCGCGTCGAAGTCCCTGCGTCCGCCCGTCTGGGCAGACAGGCTCACGATCAATCCGGCAACAATCGATGCTGCGCAGCACGAGACGATCGCTCGGGATTTCATAGCACCTCCTCAGACTGGATCCGGCAACGATCGCCGGTGGGGTCCGGCTTTAGCGGCAACAATATGTTA
>Ga0075418_10005809_pt1 | contig 13937 bp, 13 predicted proteins | sample SoiMetdeltSBSDD2_FD_81776 | JGI IMG/M metagenome (GOLD analysis project Ga0075418, IMG submission 81776) | Bulk soil microbial communities from a Populus tree surrounding site in Tennessee, USA - Soil MetaG P. deltoides SBSDD2 | ecosystem: Environmental > Terrestrial > Soil > Tree plantation...
GACCGCTCCCACGCCGGCCACTACCGGCAGAGCTCGGCGCTCGACATGAACGAGCTCGAGCCCATGGCCCTGGACCTGGTCGGCGACCTGTCGCTGTACACGGACACCGCCGAAGGGCCCCCGCCACCCGGCGTCGAGTCCAACTTCATCTGCTTCGAGACCTCGCGGGGCTGCGCTTGGCGGTGCTCGTTCTGCACGGCGCCCTCCCGCGGCGCCTACCGCTACATGTCGCCCAGACCGTCGACCGGCACTTCAAGCACTTCAGGGCGATGGGCGTCAAGACCATCGTGTGGCAGGAGGACAACCCCCTGTCGCGCATCCAGCAGACGGTCTCGGGACACGACGTCTACGACCGGGGCCGCGAGGAGCTGCTGGAGATCTTCCACCTGGCCCGGAGCTACGGCTTCGCCTGGGAGTTCGCCAACGGCATCGAGTTCGGCAAGTTCTCCAACGACGGCAAGATCGACCACGAGCTGATGGATGCGCTGCTGTGGAACCGGCAGACCGACGAGGGCTGGGCGGGCTGCTACCGGGTGCAGATCCCGCTCGACAACATGAACCTGGCCAAGCTGCGGTTCCCCAAGCTGCTGGTGTTCGACGAGCAGCTGGAGGTGCTGGCCGCCATGCTCGACCACGGCATCGGCCACCAGACCTACGACCTGTTCATCGGCTACCCCGAGCACTCGCCCGGCGTCGTCGACCAGTTCACGGAGGGGTGCCTCCGCATCAAGGAGACGCTGAGCGGGCTGCGTCCCGACATCTACCGGCCGTACTTCAACGTGTTCACCCTGTCGTTGCTCCCGGGGGCGCGCGACTACGACACGCTGCGCGACCAGCTGGCCTTCGACGTCGACCGCGACCCCGAGGTCATCGCCATCTTCCTGTCGGCGATCAACACCGAGCACATGTCCTACTGGGACGCGTTCTGCAAGCGGGTCGAGATGACCAACCGCCTCAACGACGGCGGCGACATAGCGACATACGACGGCATCTACACCGGATCATCTCCCACCGCGCCGGTGTGAGAGCGAGGCCCCTCAGGGGCGGAGACGGAGTGGGGACCATGCACGTGCAGCTCTACTACGCCCCTTACCCGAGCCAACGGTTCCGCGGCGAGGAGCAGCCGCTGAGCACGGTGCGGGTCCTCAACCCCAAGAGCGCACTGGTGACGCTCGCTGCCGGCGTCCGGCGCTACCTCGACGCCTGGGGCATCGACGCCGACCTGCGGATCATCGACACCCAGGTCGATGGCGGTGAGACCTACTACAAGTCGTTCCGCTACGGGCCCCGCACGGTGGACTGCCATCGTGTCGGCGGTGACTTCGCGGCCTACGAGGACACCATCCGCCAGGCGGACATCTGCGGGATCTCCAACAACTTCACCAACTCGGCGGGGATCGTCACCGACTTCGCCCAGGCCCTGCGGACCTACAACCCCCGGTGCCTGTTCGTGGCCGGCGGCATGGATGCGACGGCCCGGCCCGACTACTACCTCGAACGGGGCTTCGATGTGGTCGTCCAGCTCGAAGGCGAGCTGAGCCTGGCCCGGATCGTCGAGGCCCGGGCCCGCGGCGTGCCGCTGGCCGAGCTGGTGCCGACCGAGGTCCGACCCCACGGCGTGGTGGTGTCGAGCAGCTCGATGCTGGACATGGACCAGCTCCCCCCGATGGCGCTCGACCTGGTCGACGGGCTGGAGCGCTACACCGATACCGGCGAGGGCGTGCCTCCGGCCACCGTCCGACCGCCCTTCACCTGCTTCGAGACCTCTCGGGGCTGCCACCAGACGTGCTCGTTCTGCGCCACGCCGATGCGGGGCCGCTACCGCTTCATGTCGCCGCGCGCCGTCGAACGGCATCTCCGCCACTTCCGCGACGCCGGGGTGAACAACCTGCTGTTCCAGGAGGACAACATCCTCTCCCGCATCCAGCGGGTGGGCAGGCAGCGGAACCTGCTCTACGACACCGGCCGCGACGAGACCATCGAGATCTTCCACATGGCCCGGGACTACGGGTTCTCGTGGGAGTTCGCGAACGGCCTCGAGTTCGGCAAGTTCGTGGACATCGGCGAGATCGACACCGAGCTGATGGGCGCCCTGTTCTGGAACGACCAGACGGGCGAGCGGTGGCGCGGCTGCTATCGGGTCCAGATCCCGCTCGAGTTCCTCGGCGACGACCCCACCCGGAAGTACCGCAAGCTCCGGTCGTTCGAGACCGAGCTCGAGATCCTCGACGCCGTGCTCGACTTCGGGGTCGACTACCAGACCTTCAACGTCATCATCGGGCACCCGGGCGACGACGACGCGGCGATCGCGACCTACCTCGACCGCTGCCTGCAGCTGCGTGATGCCCTGCTCGCCCGCAGCCCGCAGATGGTGCCGTACTTCAACGTCTTCAACCGCACGCTGCTCCCGGGGACCCGCGACTACCGCGAGCAGCGCCACCAGCTCGAGTTCGACATCGAGCGGGATCCCGAGGTCATCAGCGTGTACCTGTCGCCGATGAACACCGACACGCTGACCTATTACGAGCTGTTCCAGCACCGGGTCCGGATGGTGCAGGAGCTCAACGGCACGCTCGTGGACCAGTACGACGGGATCCACCACGTGCTCGACCGGGCCGCGCTGGCCGACAGCGTCGCCGCGGGCCCGCGATCAGCGCCGGCGCGAGCGCTCGATGGCGACTGACCCGGCTGGCCGGTCAGGCCTCGCCGAGGACCTGCAGCAGGTGCTGGTCGAAGGCGGCCGCCAGGCTCTCCTGGCGCGCGTAGGGGCCCGATCGGTGCCGCCGGGAGCGCATGCCCTGCTGGACGAGACCCAGGGCGTCGAAGTCCTCGCGGTTGGCCTCGTCCCAGAAGGCGACGGCGTCGTGGGGCGCGAACGGCGTGCGGCCGGTGCCGGTGCCGGGCTCCGTGTCCCCGGTCGCGCCGTCCGGCGGCACCGCGAACAGCCAGGAGCAGCGGACCAGGGTGCACCCGGGCGCCGCGGGCCACAGGGTGTAGGCGACCACGTAGTCCGAGTGCAGGCTCAGCAACAGGTTGGGGAAGAGCGCGTAGAAGTGGACCCGGCCCAGGTCGTCGGGCTCTCCGGTCAGCGGCGCGGCACAGGCGGCTCCGCTCATCGACAGGGTGGTGTAGCCGGGGCTCAGGTCCATGTACCCGCCCAGGAAGGGCCCGGCGTAGCGGTCGTTCTGGCCGCTGCGGTAGCGGCACCGGTCGGCGAAGCGGGGATGGATCCTCGGGCAGTGGTAGCACTCGGAGTAGTTCTCGACGATCAGCTTCCAGTTGGCCTCGACCAGGTAGTCCGTCTGGTGGACCACGGACAGGTCGGGCAGCCCCCACCGGGTGAACTGGGACTGCACCCCGGCCCAGGCCGACGTCAACGGCTCGGGATCGCGGCCGAGGTGGACGAAGACGAAACCCTCCCACTCGGCGGTGGCGACCGGAGGCAACGAGAAGGCGGCCGGGTCGAAGCCGTCGACCCCGTCCATCAGCGGGGCGTGGACCAGCCGGCCGTCGAGCCCGTAGCTCCACCCGTGCAGGGGGCAGGTGACGAGCCGGCCCACCTCCCCGGTCGGCTCGGTGCACAGCAGGCTGCCCCGGTGCCGGCACACGTTGTCGAAGCCGGCCAGGCGACCGCCGTCGTCCCGGACCACCAGGATCCGCTCGTCGGCCAGGCCGAGCGTCAGGAACGAGCCGGATCGGGCGACCTGCTCGGACCGCCCGGCGCACAGCCAGTGGCGCAGGAAGACCCGGTCGATCTCCATGGTGAGGACGTCGTCGGCTGTGTAGTAGGTGCCGGGGAGGGCGGTGGCTCCGCCCGGCAGCGTCGCCGCCTGGGGTTGAAATGCCACGGTCGGATTGTACCGAGTGAGAGGGGGCGCTGTTCTTAGAATGGACAGGCAAATTCGAGGCAAATGGGGAGGTCACCCAGTCTCGTACATGCACCTGTAGCTTAAGCGGTGAAGAGCGGAGAAACTGGCACGTTCAACGAAGCCCGAAGGCATCTCGAGAGCTTCCCAGGGCATCGTATCGAGAGGTCGTCGAGTGGAGGGGTTCGCGTCCAGCCATTCGCCAAGAGCGCCCGGACTTGGATTCCGGGGGGTGCGGGTTCGATCCCCGTCAGGTGCACCAACGCCACCAGGGTCATCGGAGCGGCGTACCGGCCCGATGACCCTGTATGGCCGTTGCTTCCAGGGCTTCTTCGGTCCAGGGCATCACGTTTCCAGGGCATCAGGTTCCAGGGCATCGCCGAGGCGTCAGCCTCACTCCTGACCGGGTTGGCCTAGCGGCTCAACTGGGCAGTGAGTGGAACGGCCTCCGCCGTTGGAGCTGCCGCCTCGCCGAGGGCGAGAGCGGAGCTCAGGAGCTCAGCTGGGATGCTGTCGTCCTCGATGTCTGGCAGTGCATCGGAGACGTGTCCAGTCGCTTCGGAGAGCGATGGAACCGTCGCCGACAAGGACACGAGGAGCTCCCGTTGTTGGCTTGCCGCTTCTAGGGCCAAGGTGTGTCACCTCCTTTCCGCGCTAGACGCCCGCGAGCCTACTCAGGGCCAGTGCGCCGGCACGATGGGTGGTCAACCGAGGAAGTCCCTCACGACCTGGTGCCACGCGGCGACCGAGAGGCGGAGCGACTCCAGGTCGATGCGCTCGTCGTTGCCGTGGAAGCGCGACCAGTACGTCGCCGGGTCGAGCTGGGCGCTCAGGACGCCGAAGCCGAAGGCCGGGACGCCGAGGGCCCGGAGGTGCTTGCCGTCGGTCGCCCCGGTGAACAGCGTGGGCGCTACCCGCCCCCCGGGGTGGGCGCGGCGGACGGCGCCGCCGAGCGCGGCCCAGATCGGATGGTGGGGGTCCGAGCGGCTGGCTTCGGTGCGGTGGGGGATCGACACCGTCACCGGCAGGTCGGCCAGCAGCTGGTCGAGGAAGGACTCGACGTCGTGGGACGTCTCGCCCCACACGATGCGGACGTCCACCCCGACGGTCACACGGTCGGGGAGGAGTTGGCCCCACCCTCCGCCGTGCAGCCGGGTCGGCGTGTACGTGGTGTGCGTGGCGGCGTGGGCCAAGGTCCGGTGCTGGTCCGGGAGGCGGTCGAGGTCGTCCCACAGGTGGTGCGGATCCAGCAGGCGGGCCCGAAGCTCGTGGTCCTCGACGGTCGCGGCGACCCAGTCCCGCCACACGGGTCCGATGTGGGTCGCCGGCCGTGCGACCGCGAGCCGGCGGACCACCTCGGCCGCCGTCACCAGGGCGTTGTCGGCGGCCGGAACGGTGGAGGCAGGTCCCGCTCGCCCCCGCACGACGATGCGGGTCGGCGCCGTCCCCTTCTCACCCGCGGCGATGCCCACCACCGGGCCCTGAGCCGTCCGGGTGACGGCCCCGCCGGGCTCGGTCAGCGCCACGTCGCACCGCAGGAGCTCGGGCCGGTGCCGGAGGAGGTGCGCGGTGCCGTAGGTACCGCCGCACTCCTCGTCCGCGACGGCGGCCAGGATCAGCGTTCCCCGGAGGCGGTCGGGCCCGGCGGCGACGTCGGCGAAGGTCAGGGCCATGGCCGCGGTCTGGTTGAGCATGTCGACGGCGCCGCGTCCCCAGATCTCGCCGTCGATGAGCTCCCCGCCGAAGGGATCATGACGCCAGCCGGCCGGGTTGACCGGCACGACGTCGGTGTGGCCGATCAGCAGCAACGTCGGTGCGTCGGGGTCGGACCCGTCGAGGCGGGCCACCAGTGAGGTCCGTTGCGGCTGCCCGTCGGGGTTGACCAGCTCGACGGCGCCGGCGGGGAGCAGGGAGGCGAGGAGCTCGGCGTTGCGCCGCTCCTCGCCGTCGTCGTCTCGGTCGTTGCCCTGGTTGACGCAGGCGTTGCGGATCAGCTGGGTCAGCAGCTCAGCGAGGCGTCCCGTCGCTGTGTCGAGGGCCATGGCGGTCGGTCACCAGCGGAACGCGCTGGGCTCCCGTCCGTAGCCCCGGTAGAAGCCCACGACAGCCTCGCCGGGTGGCGAGACGCCGTCGAGGGCGGCCCGGTCGTCGGCGGTGAGCGGGATCTCGGTGGCGGCGAGGCACTCGTGCACGTGGTCCACGGTGCGGGGCCCGATCAGGTGCGACGCCGGGCCCGGCTGGGCCAGGCACCAGGCCAGCGCGAGCTGGCCGGCGGTGCACGCCTTGTCGGCCGCGAGCCGCTCCACCACCTCCAGCACGTGGAAGGCCCGCGGAGTGCGGTACCGCTCGGCCCGCTCGGGCTCGCCGTGGGCCTCGAACCACGCGAAGCGCGAGTCGGCGGGGTCGTCGGTACCCGGCCGGTACTGGCCGCTGAGGAACCCGCGGGCCAGCGGCGACCAGGTCACCACCGCGATGCCGTAGGTCTGGGCCATGGGCAGGACCTCGGTCTCGATGGTCCGGTCCAGCAGGTTGTAGGGCGCCTGCTCGGCGACCACCCGGTGGAGCCCGTACTCCTTGGCCACCCACAGCGACTCGACGATCTGCCAGGCCCGGTAGCAGCTGGTGCCGATGTAGCGGACCTTCCCCGACCGGACCAGGTCGTCGAGCGCGCGCAGGGTCTCGTCGATCGGGACCCGCGAGCTCGGGCGGTGGATCTGGTAGAGGTCGATGTGGTCGGTCCGGAGGCGTCGCAGCGAGGCCTCGCACGCGGCGACGATGTGCCGGCGGTGGAGGCCCTCGGCGTTGGGGTCGTCGACGTCGGTCCGGAAACCGACCTTGGTGGCCAGGACGACCGACGACCGTGCACCGGATTGCCGCAGCGCGTCGCCGAGGATCTCCTCGCTGACCCCGCGGCCCTTCACCGAGAACCGGGAGCCGTAGGCATCGGCGGTGTCCACGAGGTTGATGCCGGCATCCAGCGCGGCGTGCACGATGCGGACCGCCTCGCGCCGGTCGGTGCGCTCGCCGAAGTTGGCCGTTCCCAGACCCAGGCAGCTCACCTGGAGACCGGTGCGTCCGAGAGTTCGGTGATGCATGGGGTGCTATTCCCGTGAATCCGGCGAGCAGCGGTGAAGGTCAACGTACCCTAGCCACACAGGAGGAGCGCATGACCGAACAGCTCGACCGATGGCGGGAGCTGCTGGGCGAATCCGTCGACCTCATCTTGAGCTTGCAGGAGCTGCACGATGTCGACGAACCGATGGTGGTCTATGCGTCCGGGTCGCTGGTCGAGGGTTTCGGTCATGCAACCTCGGATATCGACATCTTCGTCGTCACCGATCGCCATGCTCAGGGAGGCCTGAGCTTCGAGATCGAGAACTACGAGGTCGCGGTCGACTTCGGGCGCAACCGGCGGATCGACTACGAGTATTGGTCCTTCGCCGCGGTCGACGCGCTCGCCGGCAAGCTCGACGCCCTGAGCCTCGGGCGCGGGTTCCTGGCCGTGCTGACCTCGGCCGAGGAGGTGTTCATCCACCGGCTCCGGGTCGGGATCCCGCTCGTCGAGCGGGGCGGGCTGGAGGAGCTCCAGCGCCGGTTCGACTTCTCCCGCCTCCAGCGCTACCTGACGATCAAGGCCGTCCGCGAGGTCGACGACGTCCTGGACGACCTGACGGGGATGCTGGCGAGCGGCGATCTCGACAGCGCGCTGCTCCGCTCCGTGGACCTGGTCGGCTACGTCGTCGACACCTGGACCCACCATTGCGGCAACACGAACCCGTACCAGAAGTGGCGCCCGAGGATCCTCGAGAGCCTGCCACCCAGCGACCGCACCCGGCAGGTCCTCGACGCGTTCTGGGGGCTGCGGTTCCCGGACGCCGGAGCCTTGCGAGCCGACCCCAGCCGCTGCCGTGCTCACGTGGTGCGCTGCATGGAGCTCGCGAACACGGTCACCGACTGGGTGCAGCCGTGACCAGCCTGTCGCCAGCCTCGGTGCCGAAGCGGGAGTTCTTCGTGCGGAGGCGGAAGTACGACGGCCAGTGCTGGCTGATCGCCGGGACCTGCTTTTATGAGATCGACGACCTGGTCGACGTGGTGTGGCGGGCCTGCACCGGCGACGCGCCGATCGGCGCGATCGCGCGCCAGCTGGGGGAGGAGCGGGGGATGCCGCCCGATGCCGCGGCGACGGCGACGGCGAACGCCGTGCAGCTCTTCCTGGACCTCGGCCTGGTCCAGCTGACTCAGGACGGTGGTCGGCGTCACGGGGCGTAGCGGATGTCGGTGACCACGACGTTGTTCGCCGTGTCGATGCAGAACTCGAGGTGGAACCGGTCCCGCCCCAGCCCGGCTCGGATCTCCTCCACCCAGGTCCAGAAGTCGCCCAGCAGTGCGGGCAGGTCCAGCCCGGCCACCGCAGCGACGCTTCGTTCGGTCGTCGCGGCCGGCAGCGCTCGAACCCGGTAGCGCCCGTGCTCGTCGAGGTCGACGGCGTCGCGCGCGTGGCCCAGCTCACAGGACCGCACGACACCGGTCGTGCGGTCGACGAGGTAGGAGTCGGGCGCCGTGTAGCCCCGGGTGATCCCGTACAGCTGGCCGTGGCCGAGCTGGAGCTCGAAGACGTCGGTCGCTGTGGTGCGGACGTCGAACGACGCGCACACGCCGGCCACCTCGTGGGCGGGGAACGGGTGGACGAGGAAAGCCAGCCGCACGTCCCCGGGAGCGAGCGCTGCGAGCTGCAGCAGCCGGTCGGCGTCGAGGAGGTGCAGGACCAGGTCCCGGAGCGCCACGGGGACGTCGGCCACCGCGCAGACCCGCGAGGAGCCGACGCCTTCCAGCTCCTCGCGCGGTCGGGCGACCGAGATCGGCGACGTCCGGACGATCACCGTCCCATCGGCGGCCAGCCCGAGCTGGTCACGCCAGGCGTCATCCTCGACCCCGATCTCCCGCTCGATCTGGCCGCCGCTCATGGCTTCGAGTCCCCCACGCGCGACGTCGGCCAGCTCGTGGATCCGTTGGCGGGTTGGCGGCGTCGCCGGGCCCGCCCGCGCGGCCGCCAGGAGATCCCCCAGACCGGCCGCTCGCCTGAGGGCCTCGACCTGCGGCCAGGGCAGGACCACCCCCGGGTTCACGGGGATCGAGGTCAGGTGGGCCAGCTCCGCGAGCTTGAAGGCCTTCGGCCCCACGGCCGCGACACCGCTCGAGCGGGCGCGGGCGTAGCTGAGGCTCACTCCCCTCGCCCGTCCGACAGGGGCTGCAGGTAGCCGGACTCGGCGCTGACCACGACCTCACCCCAGCCACCCGGCGGGATCGCGTCGATGTCCTGCAGTCCGTAGAGGTAGGGGATCGGCCGGGGTCGGTTGGCCCGGAGGAGGCTCGCGAGATGGCAGAGGCGGCTGCCGTTCAGGGCAACGACCGCCGCGAGGCAGGACGCCCAGGCGTAGATCTCCGGCCGCGAGAAGCGCGTGACGAGGACCATCGGCTCCTGGGGGCCGGCCTCGCCGGGCGCGGCCAGGTCGTCGAGGAGCGTGATGATCCCGGTCGCCCGGCCCAGCACGCCGCCTCGGCCGTAGAGCCGCGGCAAGGGGGCATCCACGCGGTCGCCTACTCACCGTGGCGGGCGTCGGCGGGCCGGGGTCGGGCCCAGCCCGGGTTCACCACGACCGGGCGGCTCCCGTTCTCGACGAAGCGGAACGGATCGCGGCGATAGAGGCGGTGGGCCGCCTCGGTGCGCGGGTACCTCACCGTGTTGCCGGTGACGTCGACCACCATCCGCACGAACTCCTCGCCCTCCACCTCCACCGCGACGGCATCGAGGTCCAGGCCGACCGGGAAGGTGATCCGACCCTCGCCGGCGATGGTGGTCATCAGGTCGCGCGGCCCGCCCATCGAGTGGGGCCACTCCAGGTAGAGCCGCCGGTAGAGCTGGTGGGCGCGGTCGAGCGGCACCCAGAAGCCCTCCAGGCCTTGGCCCACGTCGCACTGGAAGAGGTGGTGGTTCACCACCCGCATCTCGCACAAGTCCGCGACCATCCGCGACAGGACCGGATACGAGTCGTTGATCCCGCGGGACAGGACCGTGCTGTTGTAGACGACCACCCCGACCGACTGGAGTGCCGCGACGGCGGCTCGGCATTCGGGAGTGAGCTCGTCGGGGTGGGCGAAGAAGGTGTGCACGAAGGTGACGGGCCGGGTCCGGCTGCGTGACTGCAGCATCGCCAGGAGCTCGGGGTCGTGGCTGATGCGCATCGGCACGGCGGCCAGAGCACGGGTCGCGATGCGGATGGAGTGGAGGTGCTCCACCTGCCGCAAGCGATCGATGATCCGGAACAGCCGGCCATTGTCGAGCATCAGCGCGTCGCCGCCGGTGAGCACGACCTGCCGGACGGTCGCGTGGCCGGCGATGTACTCGATGGCCGCCTCGAGGCTCTCGGCGGCCACCCCCGGGAACTTCACGTTGCGCCGCGTGCACATGCGGCAGTTCACGGGACAGGCCGAGGTGACCACGAGATCGACCGTGCAGCCGTAGAAGCTGAGCAGTCCCTTCTGGGGACTCGGCTCGCTGCGCGGCCACTCGATGCCGTCGCCGGACTCGCGCTCATTGGGGAGGAGCAGCACCCAGAGCGGGTGGCGGGTGATGTGATCGGCCCCCGCGAGCGCGCTCCGCACGATCAGGAACAGGTTGAACGGCGAGACGTTCATCCGGTACGAGGCATGGCTGTCGTGGATGACCCGCCAGATGTCCTCCGAGAGGGCGGTCCGCGGATTGCCGCGCAGCAGCGGGTGGCTCAGGAGCTCGTGCAGCGCCCGTGGCGTCCGGATGGCGTGCCGGTACTGCCAGCGCCAACTGTTCCACTGGTCCGCCGACGCACCGAACAGGCGCTCGATCAGCGCGCCGTCGGGCATACCCAACGTCACCTCTGGATCACATCGTCACGGCGGCTGGGGCGAGCTCCCCGTTCGGTCGGTTCAGCAGCGCGGCGTTACCCGTGACGGTCAGCAGGACGTGGTCGGCATCGACGATCCGTCCGCTGATGGTCATGCCCCGCAGGTCGACGGCGTCCTTGCCGTGGAGGTTCTCCGCGTTGTTGAGACCGTCCGTGTAGTTGAGCACCCCTTCGGCATGGAAGTGCCCGGTGTAGCGGACGTCCTCGCCCTCCCGGACGTCCGAGGCCTCGCGCAACCGCCCGGCCAGCGGTTCGGCGTTGGTGAGGCGGGGCTCCCCGCGGTCCCTCCCGGCCAGCAGCTCGCCCGTGAGGTCCAGCCGGTCGATCGAGATCCGACCGCCCCGCTGTGTCGAGACCGAGACCGTGCCGCGCATGCGGTAGACCGACACGTCGGACGGGTCGTCGACCGAGGCGATCGTCAGCGCGAAGTACTCGTCCGCCGCGGTCCTGGCGAAGTCGAGGGGATGTTCCTCGCCGGTGAGGGTGAGGTTGGCCAAGCCGACCCTGATGACCGGCTCCCGCCCCGACTGGTGTCGCTGAGCGGCGTCGTTGGATTCGATCCCGCCATCCGTCGCGTCGTTCATTGGCACTCCTGCTTGGTCCGACCAACTCGATGCAGTGCCCGCCGGGAGCTGCGCAGGCGCACTCCGCGTCACCGTTCACCCTCTCAGCGTCGTCAAGTGAAGTCACCGACCGCCGTCGAGGCGCGCGAGGACGTCCGTCTCGGACATCCCGTGGTGGGCCAGGTTCTCCTCCAGGCCACCGACGCACCGGTCGAGGCGTTCGGGGCCGACCCGCGTGAACGGCAGCGAGAGCCGCGCCTCGGCCAGCAGCAGCGCGATGTGGCTGGCGAGGCCGCCGATGGGGAGGTGGTCCTCGAGGACCACGACCTCGTCCACCCCGGCGAGGACGGCGAGCATCTCGTCCCGGGGGAACGGCAGGACCCGTATGACGTTCACCACCTTGATGCCGCGACCGTCCGCGGCGAGCCGCTGTTGCACCCGACGGGCCTGCGCCATCAGGAACCCCGTCGTCACCAGCGCGGTCCGGCCGTCGCCCTCGACCAGGAGGGGCGAGAACGGCCCGGACGACGCGCCGACGCCGCTGGGAACGTCGTACTTCCCGAGCCGCACGTACGTCGGCCCCTCCCGCTCGAGCATCCGCGCGAGGACCGCGGCGATGTCCCCGGCGGAGAACGGCGAGTAGACCTCGAAGTTGCGCAGGCCGCTGAGCAGCGCGAGATCCTCCAACGCCGTGAGCCCCAGCGAATGACGGGTGTTGGTGAGGCCGCAGCCGGTCGCGACGAGCTTGACGTTGTAGCCGCCCCGGTCGGCCATGTTGCGGACCTGCTCCCAGGGCCGCCCGACCAGCAGCACGCTGGCCGTCGTCACCACGGGCACCAGCCCGGCGACGGTGAGGCCGCAGGCGAAGCACACCATGTCCTGCTCGGCGATCCCGACGTCGTAGAAGTCGTCGGGAAACTCGTCCTCGAAGCGGGAGGCCCGGGTGGCCGGCCCCATGTCGGCCGTGACCACGCAGACCTCCGGGTGCGTTCGTCGGCGTTCGGCGAGGAGGTCGAAGAGGTGCTGTGCCGACTCGACCGCGCTCACGACGGTCCGTCCCCGGACGAGGCAGGAGCGGACGCCTGCGCCCGCCGGGCGAGCTCCGCGCCGGCCGCCCGGTACTCGGCCTCGCCGATCCCGGTGGAGTGGTAGCTGCGCTGGCTCTCCATGAACGAGACGCCGAAGCCCTTCGTGGTCCGGGCGACCAGCAGCTTCGGGCGGCCCGTGGCCCGGCGGAGCTCACCGAACGCGTCCACCAGCGCAGGGACCGAGTGACCGTCGGCGCTGAAGCAGCGCCAGCCGAAGGCCGCGAACTTCCCTTCGACCTGGCCGAGGGCCTTGACGTCCTCGGTCGGCCCGGACAGCTGGAAGCCGTTGCGGTCGACGACCGCGATGACGTTGTCCAGCCCCCGGTGGCTGGCGGTCATAGCTGCTTCCCAGATCGACCCCTCGTCCAGCTCGCCGTCGCCGAGCAGGCAGTACACGAGACCTGGACGTCCTCGGCGTCGCAGCCCCTGCGCAATGCCGCAGGCGAAGGACAGGCTGTGGCCCAGCGGACCGAACGGCATGTGGACCAGGCCCGGCACCCGCTCGTAGTCGAGCGGCGTCCCCCACTGGCCGAGGGTGGTGAGAGCGTCGGCCTCCAGGAGGCCGAGGTCGGCGAGGATGGCGTACGTCAGCACGCTCCGGGCGCTGGTCACCAGGTAGTCCAGGAGCTGGTCGCCATCGCGCCGGATCTCGTGGTGGTAGAGCACGGTCATCAGCTCGGCGCTCGAGAACGAGCTGCCCAGGTGGACCTTGTCCACCGAGTAGGCCAGGTCCAGGATCGTCCGCCGCAGGCGCCAGCTGGTGTCGTGGAGGCCCGCGAGGTGCGCGCAACTGACGTCGCACTGCGGGGATCGCGTCACCGGACGAACTCGCCGTGGGCGGCCTGGGTGATCCAGTCGAGTGGCTGCCGGTCCTCCAGAACGCCGTCGAGGGTCCACGCCGGCACCCGGGACAGCAACGCCGCCGTCCACCCGGCGGGCGGCGCGACAGCCTGCCGGTAGATGGAGCCGGGGATGTGCCGCAGCGTGAGCTGGGTGTGGGCCTGCTCCTCGGAGCTCCGGGCGAGGCGGAGCGGCCGATCGGGCGACAGGGAGGGAAGGACGATCAGCCGCAGCCGTGCTTCGGCCTCGGAGAACGTCTCGCCGTGGGCGCGGGCCCGGAAGGACCGGGAGCGCGGATCGAGGCCGGTGAGGGCCTGCACCAGGTCGACCGAGGGTGGCTCCAGCTCGACCGGCGACGGCAGACCGCGGAGGCGGGGTCCGACGGGAGGGGCCACATCGCCGTCGCCGCCCGCGACGTCGTCGGCGCCGTCGCCGTCCCCGACGTCGACGTAGGTCGTCTCGTTGGCGACCAGCCGCCACCCGTGGGCCACCATCAGCGCCGCCAGCGTCGACTTCCCCGCGCCCGACGGCCCGAGGAACAGGACGCCGGCGCCGGTGTCGTCGACGACGGCCGAGGCGTGCAGCGCGACCGTGTTCGGGCCCAGGTGGCGGTAGACGATCCGACCGATGATCCACCCC
>Ga0075418_10005811_pt1 | contig 13934 bp, 5 predicted proteins | sample SoiMetdeltSBSDD2_FD_81776 | JGI IMG/M metagenome (GOLD analysis project Ga0075418, IMG submission 81776) | Bulk soil microbial communities from a Populus tree surrounding site in Tennessee, USA - Soil MetaG P. deltoides SBSDD2 | ecosystem: Environmental > Terrestrial > Soil > Tree plantation...
AGATCTGAGCGAATGCCAACAGGAAAAAGAGAAACTGCAGGCCCTGGAGAATAATGAACTGCGTTTTCGGGCCCTGATCGAGAACGGACTCGACGACATTACACTGCTGGACGCGCGGGGCACCCAGCTTTGGGAAAGCCCGGTGGTCAATCGTAACCTGGGTTATGCGCCCAATGCATACGTGGGACACAATATTTTTGAATTGATGCACCCGGATGATCGCGGCTGGTCGAGCGAACTGTTTGCACAACTGGTTCAGGAACCCGGCAGCCGTCAGTCGGGTATCTTCCGCCTGCAGCATGCCAACGGTTCATGGCGCTGGGTGGAAGCGATCGTCACGAATATGCTGGAAGAACCAGCCGTCAAAGCGGTTATCGTAAACTACCGCGATATCACTGAACGCAAACAGGCCGAGGAAGCGCGCAACGAGGCAGAATTACGTTATCGCGCTCTTTTCGAGCAATCCCAGGATGCCATCTTTATCCTGGACTTTGCAGGCCGGCACTCGGCCGTCAATCAACGCGCGGCAAATTTGCTCGGCTATACGCGCGAAGAACTGCTCAATCTTTCAGCGCACGAAATTTCTGCTGAACCAGCCCAAAGCCAGGAGTTTTTGCAGAGGCTGATGAAGGGAGAACAAATTCCTCTTTACGAGCGGCTCCTCCGCAAGAAGGACGGCAGCATCATACCGGTCGAGATCAATGTGGAACTGGTCCATGACACACATGGAGGGCCCATCCACATCCAAAGCGTAGTCCGCGACATTACAGACCGTAGAAAGGCCGAGATTGAGCTTCAACACAGAAATGATGATCTGGGACTCATCAATGCCATCAATGAGGTGATCCTTCAAGGTGGGAATCTGGTAACCGTAGTAAATGTACTGGCAAAGGAAATGAAACGGATTTTTGCCAGCGAGGGCAGCACGATCTACATCCTTGATCCCGATGAGCGCTCGCTCACTATGCAGCAGTATCTCCTCCCATTGGAAGTTTCGCGCAAAATCGAGAAATTGATCGGGGGTACGATTCCCATCATAAAGATTCCGATTCGGGAAGGCGGGCATTTCCAGAAAGTTCTGGATTCCGGACGAGGGATCATCACGAGCGATCCCAAAGAGATCCAAAGCTGGATGGCCGAATTTGCCGAAACAACATTCCTGCCTTCGATGGCTCGTAGAGCAATTCGTAAGTTAATTCCACAGATCTACAAGCTCCTGAAGATCAAATCCACGGTCATCGTGCCTCTCATCTCGAATGGGAAGACGATTGGCCTGCTGGATGTTTCCAGCTCCGGCTGGTTCAGTGCGGATGACTTAACCCGGGTGGAGAATATCGGCAGACAACTGACAGCGGCCATCCTGCGTCAACAGGCGATCGAAAAAATCGAGAGATCAGAAGCGTTTCTGAACAGTACACAGAATGCTCTTTCCGCAAGCATTGCGATCTTGGATGAAACGGGAACCATCGTCCGGGTCAACTCGGCCTGGCGCAAGTTTGGCGAGCAGAATGGGTTGAAACACGCGGAGGCTGGTATTGGCCTGAACTATCTTACGATTTGTGATTCAGCCTCAGGACCCAACGCTGAAGAAGCGTCCACGGTCGCCCACACAATTCGGGAGGTGATTGCTGGACAAAAAAGAGAGGCCTGGGTGGAGTATCCCGCCCATGGTCCGGATGAGAAGCGCTGGTTCCTCCTGAGGATCACCAAATTTGAAGATGGTGACAAACTCTGGGTGGTGTTGGCGCACGAAAATATCACCGAACGGAGACAAGCCCAGGAGGCAATGCAACGCAGCGAGGCCATTTTGGCACAAGCCGGCAAAATGGCGCATCTGGGTGCGTGGGAAATTGAGGTCCGTAACACTGAAAATCTAAGCGACAATATCGTTCACTGGTCAGATGAGGTGTATAGAATTTTCGGTTACGAACAGGGCAGAGCAGAAATGACCAATGGCGTCTTCTTCGAGCATGTTCACCCGGATGATCGGCAAATGGTTGAAAGCGCCATGAGCCGGGCGATCGCTGAGAAAAAATCTTATGAGGTGGAGCACAGAATCATCCGGGCGGATGGTATTGAACGGATCCTGGAGGAACGCGCATCTTTCATTTTCGACGAGCAGGACCAATTGCTCCAAATACTGGGCGCGGTGCAGGATATCACCGAAAGGAAGAAGATCGAAAAGGATCTCAAAGAATCCAGTGAACAATTCCGAACCCTGTTCGAGGCCTCGCCGGAAGCGATCATGCTCGTTGATCCTCAGGGTGACTGGCCCGTCCTGGATTGCAACCCTGCTGCCTATACGATGAACGGATATACACGCGGGGAAGTGGTCGGGAAATCTGTGGACCTATTCAACTTGACTCCGGGTGACGCAACCGGACGGGCCGAATACCTCGATCAAGTCCGCAAAGCCGGCATCCTGCGCTATGATGATCTGCACCGCCGGAAAGATGGGAGTGTCTTTCCAATCGAGGTCTCCACATCACTGGTCACATTGGGCGGCCGCGAGGTGATTCTGGGAATTGATAGGGATATCACGGAGCGCAAGCGTGCCGAGGAGGCACTGCGTGAATCGGAGGCACTTTACCGACAAGCCATTGAGGTTGCCGGTGCGGTGCCCTACTATCAAACTTATTATGGGAACGGGGAATCCATTAAGTATGAGTTCATCGGTGAGGGTATACGTCAAATCACCGGTTATGGGCCTGAGGAATTCAATGCAAAACTATGGGACTCACTGGTGGAGGAGATCGTTCTCGTCGAAGAGCTGGAAGGATACTCCCTGGAGGAAGGAATTCAACGGGTCCGTTCAGGCAAAACCTCCATTTGGAAATGCGAGCATCGTCTCCGAGACCGGGATGGAAACATCCATTGGGTTTTCGAAGCCGCAGTGGAACTGCGCGATGAGAACGGGGTCTCACATGGCTCCATCGGCACCTATCAGGATATTACCGAGCGCAAGACGGCCGAAGAGGCCCTCCGTCAGAGTGAGCAGCGTTTTCGCGCCCTCTTCGAAGATATGCCGGTCGCAATCTGGGAGGAGGACTTTTCAGAAGTTAAAAAACAACTGGACTTCTTAAAAGACCAGGGCATCACTGATTTCCCATCGTATTTTGACTCACATCCGGAAGTCGTGATTGAGTGCGACAGCAAGATCAGGATCATGGACGTAAACAAGGCCGCACTGCGAATGTATCATGCGAACAGTAAAGAGGAATTGTTGAAAAGTATGCAACTGGGACCAAGTGCCAATGAGTTGGAACAGGTCCGGGCGATGCTTATCGGCATCATCGATGGAAGGCTCAGCCACAACTGGGAGGGTTCTGACCATACATTCACGGGTGAGCAAATTGAAATCAATCTGGCCGCGTCGGTCAGTCCCGGGCATGAACAGGATTTTTCCAGGGTCATCGTCACGACCATTGATATCACCGAACGTAAAAGAGCAGAAAATGAATTGCGCGCCTCTGAAGAACGCTTCCGCCAGTTGGCGGATAACATTCAGGAAGCATTCTGGATCACCGACGCCCTCACTGGCGAGGAAATATATGCCAGCCCCGCTTCAGAAAAAATATGGGGGCACTCGCTTGAAAGCCTGCTGCACGATCCAAATCTGTTCATTGAAAGTGTTTTCCCGGAGGATCGTCCCGGCGTCCAGCAGGTTTTGGAGATTCAAAGGAGTGGCAAGAATACGGAAATGGAATATCGGATCGCACTTCCGGATGGAACTGTGCGCTGGATCTGGGACCGCGCCTTCCCCATTTTCGAGCGTTCGGGGAAAGTCGTCCGGCTGGCAGGCATTGCCGCCGATATTACCGAACGCAAGCAGGTGGAAGAAGCATTACACAGCAGCGAGCTTAAGTACCGGAACCTGGTTGAGACATCGCATGATCTGATCTGGGCCATTGATGGAGAAGGGCGATTTACTTATCTAAATCAGGCTTCCCGGCAGATCTATGGCTATGAACCGGAAGAGCTGATCGGGCATTCCTTTTTCGAAATCATGGATCAGCAAAACACTCCACGAAATTTGGATGAATTTTGGAAAATCATAGGCGACCAGGACAAATTTGTGGATACCGAAACCGTCGTCCGACATCGGGATGGCAGGCAGATTATCCTGAGTGCGAACTCGATCGTGCTGCGGGATGAGAATAACAAAGTAGTTGGCATCGCCGGAACTTCGCGCGATATTACCGAACGCAAACGGGCTGAGGAACAACTCCGTAAACTCTCGCGCGCCGTGGAGCAAAGCGCCTCAACCATCGTCATCACGAACATGCAGGGACAGATAGAATATGTCAACCCCAAGTTCACCGAGATAACCGGATATACATTTGAAGACGTCATAGGTCAAAATCCTCGCTTCCTGAAGTCTGGTCACACACCACCCGAGGAGTATAGCCAGCTGTGGAAGACAATTACCGCGGGTGAGGAATGGCACGGGGAACTCCTGAATCGGAAAAAGAATGGCGAGTTGTACTGGGAGTCGGCAACCATCTCGCCGATCTTCAATGAGCTCAAGGAAACGACACATTTTATTGCCGTCAAAGAAGACATTAGTGAACGGAAGCAAAACGAAGCGGATACCCGCCGCCGTGCCGACGAATTTGCTGCACTCTATGAAACCGCCCGCGACCTGGCCGCACAGTACAACCTTCCGACGTTGCTCCATACCATTGTTGAACGTGCCCGCATCCTGCTTCAGACCCCCGGTGGTGGCGTTTATTTATACGATGAAACACGCGACGATCTTGAGATGGTACTGGCAGTAGGCAGCCCCGTTCCCACCGGTACCCGTCTGAAAATGGGTGAAGGCATGGCTGGTCGCGTGGCGCAGACTCAACAACGGCTCATCGTAGACGATTACCATACCTGGGACGGCCGCGCGCTGCAGACTGAATTTGAATCCGTTCCTTTTCGAGCCATTCTTGAAGTGCCGATGTTGTACGGCGGCAAGGTAATTGGTGTACTCGTCGTTCATGAAAATGTTGAATCGGAGCGCAAATTCACCGAGGTAGATGCCCATCTCCTTTCACTGTTTGCAGAATATGCCGCCAGTGCAGTCCATGCTGCCCGGTTGTTGCAGGAAACCCGCCGCCGCGCGGAAGAAACGGTAGCTCTGTTGGAGACCTCTGTGGCGCTCACCAGCCTGGATCTGGAAAGCACTCTGCAAACGATTGGCGACCGAGCGCAAAGTCTCTTCGCCGCCGATGGTTGCCGAATCTTTCTGATGGAACCAGATGATGAAACCCTACGGTGTGTTCTGGCCCTGCAAGAAATTCCCGCAGTCTTCGCCGATTTGAGGATCAAATTAGGACAAGGAGTCACCGGCGCGGTAGCTGCCTCTGGTCAATCTGAGCTCGTCAACGAGATGCAAAATGACCCGCGTGCCCTGCAGATTAGCGGTACACCGGATGAGGACGAAGCCATCATGTTCGCGCCGCTCAAAGACCGAGAGCGGACTATTGGCGTCATCAACGTTCGCCGGGTTGGCACAAGTAAGCCATTTGAATCCTCCGACCTCGTTTTACTCGAAGCCCTGGCCTCAATGGCCGCTTCGGCCGTATCGAAAGCTCGTCTGTTCGAGGAAGCTCGACGCCGATTGGATCAACTGGAAGCCCTGTATGAAAATGGACTGGCGGTCGGCCGCTTACTGGAACCGCAGGCGATCGGAGAACGCATCATCCAAACATTTGCTCGATATCTCTCGTGGCATCATGTTACGATACGCCTGTGTAAAGACAACAGCGATGAACTTGAACTGATCGCTTTTCACATCCCACACCTGGAAGATGGTATCACAGCAAATGAAGCCCATCGCATGAAATCACGTGTCAGCCGGGTCGGACAGGGCTTAAGCGGCTGGGTCGTTGAATCGGGTCGTCCGGTTCGCACCAGTAAACTGGCCGAAGATCCACACTACGTACAAACGTATGAAGATATGCAATCGGGCTTGTACATGCCGCTCAAAATTGGAGATCGTGTCATCGGTGTGATCAGTGTGGAGAGTGAAAAGAAGGACGCTTTTTCTGAACAGGATGAGCGGCTGCTCGCAACGCTGGCGAACCAGGCCGCGACAGCCTTTGAGAACGCGCGCCTCTATCAATCTGCCCAGCAGGAAATCTGGGAGCGCAGAATCGCGGAAGGGGCCTTGCGGCAGAGTGAGGAGAAATACCGACGCCTTGCCCAGGAACTGGAGGAACGTGTCTATGAACGCACGGCTGAAGTGCAGGACCTGTACGATAATGCCCCCTGCGGCTACCATTCCCTTGATCAGGATGGCAACATCATCCGAATCAACCAGACCGAGCTGAACTGGCTAGGCTATACCCGTGAAGAAATTCTCGGACATCGCATGCATGATTTCATTACCGATGGAAGCCGCAGGACTTTCCAAGAGGCCTTCCCAGCTTTCAAACAACACGGTCTGTTAAGAGACATTGAACTCGAGATGTTGCGCAAGGATGGTTCTGTATTCCCGGCCCTGATCAGCGCCACTGCCATCTATGATAACGATGGCCGCTATGTGACGAGCCGGTCCACACTGTTTGACGACACCGATCGCAAACATGCCATGGAAGCCTTGCGCCTCGCAAATTCGGAAATGAAACGGGCCATGCGCATGAAGGATGAGTTCCTCGCCAACATGAGCCACGAACTGCGCACCCCACTCAACGCCATCCTTGGCCTCTCGGAAAGCCTGCTGGAACAGACACCCGGGCCGGTCAACGAAAAACAACATAAATATCTGGGTACGATCAACGAAAGCGGCCGCCATTTGTTGGAGTTGATCAACGATATCCTCGACCTTGCCAAGATCGAATCTGGCCAGATCAAACTGGATCCGGGCCGGGTGAATATCGACACAGTCTGCGAAACCAGCCTGCGGATGATCAAACAGCTGGCCCAAAAGAAGAACCAGACCGTGCAAGTGGAAATTGAAAAAGACATTGGCCAGGTTTGGGCGGATGAACGCCGCTTGAAACAAATGATGGTCAATCTGCTCAGTAATGCGGTAAAGTTCACGCCCGAGGGTGGCCAACTCGGTCTCAAAGTTGGCGTTAACTACCGTGAAGCCCAGTTACTAATTAGCATATGGGATCATGGCATCGGTATCCGGGAGGAGGATCTGAAGCGCCTCTTCCAGCCCTTCGTGCAGTTGGATTCGAGTCTTTCGCGCGAAAGCTCAGGCACAGGCCTGGGGCTGGCACTCGTCGCCGAGATGGCGCGCTTGCATGGCGGCAGCGTGAGTGTCTCCAGCCAGCCGGGTCAGGGGAGCCAGTTCACCATTCTCCTGCCGTGGGACCCGGCGGTCAAAGCCGATACACTGGACAAACTCAAAGTCACAGGCAAAATACCGATTTTCAAGAATAACATCGAAGATAAGCGGACCATTCTGCTCGTGGAGGATACGGACAGCGTCGTTCTCATGCTCAGGGATTACCTGGAGCTCTCCGGATATAACGTAGAGGTTGCCCGGGATGGCCTGGAGGGTGTTTCCAAGTCGATCGCACTGCAGCCCGATTTGATTCTGATGGATGTGCAGATGCCCGGCCTGGATGGTCTGGACGCCACACGCAGAATCAGGAAAGAACCCGGCCTCAAAAGCACGCCAATTATCGCGCTTACAGCCCTGGCCATGCCCAGCGATCGCGAACGTTGTTACGAAGCAGGAATGAATGATTACTTCAGCAAACCGATTAACTTGAGAGAGTTGGTCAAAACCATGGAAAGGCACTTGTCCAACCATGGAACAGGCACAGGATCATGAGCACCGTACTTATCGTCGATGATTCGCCATCTGCGCGCGAAACGCTGCTCGCCGCCCTGGACGGGCACGGCTATCAACTTGTAACTGCCGAAAACGGTTCGGAAGCGCTTCAACTTGCCAACCAGATCCGGCCGGACGTGATTCTGCTGGACGTGATGATGCCCGGCATGGACGGCTTCGAAGTCTGTCAGCGCATTCGTTCGATGCCTGCTCTAGCCGAGGTGCCGGTTGTCCTGCTCACCGCCCTCGACGATCATGCTTCCTTATTGAGAGGACTGGAAGCAGGCGCGGACGACTTCTTCAGCAAACCGATCGAGCGCAAGGAACTGCTTGTCCGCGTCCGCACCATCACTCGCCTGAACCGTTACCGTACCCTGGCGGAACAACGCGAAAAATTGAGTGAGATGGCGGAGCGGCTGGTCTCGGCCCAGGAGGAGGAACGCCTGCGCATCTCGCGTGAGCTGCACGATGATCTGGGTCAGGCACTGACCACACATCTGCTTGCCATCCGCAACCTGCAGGGCGATCTTTCCATTCCCGTGGTCACAATGTTCGAGAGCCTGGAAAAACTCTATCAACAATCATACGAAATATTCGTCAAGATACGCCGGCTTGCGCATGATCTGCGTCCACCCGTGCTGGATACGCTCGGGCTGAAGCTTTCACTGGAAACGTACTGCCGCGAATTCACCGCCCGGACTCACCTGCCCATCACGCTCGAGATTGATCCAGCGCTCCCGGATTTTATCGATGTCTACAACGTGATTCTTTACAGAGTGCTGCAGGAGGCGCTGACCAACATCGCCAAACATGCGCAGGCCAGCCGCGTCTGGGTGGAGCTCAATGTCGAAGATAGCACCATCAATCTGGTTGTGCAGGATAACGGCCGCGGACTGCAGCCCACCGAAAATAAAGGCATCGGCATCACCGGCATGCAGGAGCGCCTTTCGCTGGTTGGCGGCAAACTGCTGCTCCATTCCCCATCGGAAGGCGGCACGATTCTTTCTGCGTCCCTGCCTATGAAATCGCCCACATCCCCGAACAAGGAGGTCGTATGATTCGCGTCCTGATTGCCGAAGATCATCTGATGGTGCGTTCCGGAATTCGCGCCCTGCTCGAAAAATCCGGCGATCTGAATATTTTGGGCGAGGCTTCCAACGGGCAGGAAGCCGTTGAAATGGTGGAAAAACTGAAGCCCGATGTGTTAATTATGGATATTATGATGCCGCGCCTGAACGGCATTCAGGCGGCCGAAAACATCCGAAAGCTTCGGCTTCCTACCAACATCCTTTTACTGTCCATGTATTCTGATGAGCTTCTGGTCTATCAGGCTCTTCAAAGCGGCGTGAAGGGGTATGTGCTCAAGTCATCGGTCAGCGATGAATTGCTGTGGGCGGTGCAGGCAGTAGCCAGCGGAAAGACCTATCTAAGCAGCCAGATCTCAGAGATCGCCGTGGAAAGTGCAGTCCACCCGCGCCCGGCCGGACACGATCACGATCCGATTTCAAACCTCTCCCCGCGCGAAAAAGAAATTCTGCAATTGATCGCCGAAGAACACACCAGCGGTGAAATTGCCAACCTGTTGTTCATCAGTGAAAAGACGGTCGAGAAACACCGCGCCAGCCTGATGGAAAAACTGAACGTCCGCAATCTCGCAGGGTTGGTCCGGCTGGCTGTCAAATATCATCTTGTGGATTGAGGTGTAGCTGCAAGGCATTTCATAATTCGCGAGGCAAGCTCACAAAAGGAGCATAGCATGGAAGACATGAGAAACACAATACTCATCGTGGACGACGAACCCGCCGGGCGCGAGACCCTGGAATCGATTCTGGAACCGGAAGGCTATTACCTGGTACTGGCCGAAAATGGCTACCAGGCCATCGAACAGGCCAAGGCCATCCAGCCGGATGTGATCCTTCTGGATGTGATGATGCCCGGAATGAACGGCTTTGAGGTCTGTCGCCGCATCCGCAGTGAAAAACAACTGGCGGAGGTTCCCATCCTGTTTCTCACCGCCCTCGATGATCGACAATCGCTGCTTAACGGTCTCGAAGCCGGAGCGGACGATTTCATCTCGAAACCGTTCGACCGTTATGAATTGCGCGCCCGCCTTCTGGGCATCACCCGCCTGAACCGCTATCGCAAGCTCGTCACAGAACGGAAAAACCTGGAAGACGCGCACAAGCAGCTTCTCTTTGCCTATGACGAGACCATCGAAGGCTGGTCACGCGCCATGGATCTGCGCGACAAGGAAACGGAAGGTCATTCGCAGCGTGTCACCGATTTGACGACCCAACTCGCATCCGCCTTCGGAATGTCCAAAGAGGAAATCATCCATGTGCGTCGGGGCGCGCTTTTGCACGATATGGGAAAACTGGGAATCCCGGATGCTATCCTGCTCAAACCCGGCAAACTAACGGATGAAGAATGGGAGTTCATGCGCAGGCATCCACAATTGGCGTTTGAGATGCTCAACCCCATTGAGTACCTTCGGCCGGCCATGGATATCCCATACTGTCATCATGAAAAATGGGACGGAACCGGGTATCCGCGCGGCTTGAAAGGGGATCAGATTCCTCTCGCCGCCAGGCTTTTTGCCGTTGTCGATGTTTGGGACGCGTTGACTTCCGATCGCCCCTATCGCCCGGCCTGGTCGGCGGAAAAAGTTCTGGAATATCTTCAGGAACAATCTGGCAAGCACTTCGATCCACAAGTGCTAACCGCTTTTCTGGAGATGATCTCATAGAATTGTTCCGGACAAGGAATCCACAGAAGATAACTGTCCTTTCGGATCGTTCGAGACTCCCCCGCCGGCGAGGGAGTCTTTTGTTTGCAGGCTGCAACATCGAAGCAAAGGAGTATCTACGCCCGGCGCGACGCATCCATGTCACCACCAGGGTAGGATACATTAAGCGCAATTATTCCGGTCGGTCATATACGAGCCACCGGGAACACGATGTTGCATATTAATGCATACTTTGAACTTCAGAAATTTGTTGAATTACCTGATCACAGATTTGAACAGCCAGCCCCACATATTGCTCAGGATCAAGCGCCTGTAATTTCGCGCGGGTCTTATCAGTTACATCCAGCCCATCCAGCCACGACCGGTAGTCAGCTTCGGTTAAGACGCGGCCGCGCGTCTGCTGTTTGAGTGTTTCATACGCATCACCGCGACCGGCCGCGCGTAATATCGTTTGCGCGCCTTCGGAGATCACTTCCCAATGCGCATTCAAATCAGACCGGATGTTCTCTTCATTGGCAGAGATTCTTTTCATCCCGCGCACCAGATTCGTCCAGGCCAGCAAGCTATGACCCAGCGCCACCCCAAACGTACGGCGGACCGTAGAATCGGATAAATCCCGCTGCAGGCGCGAAACGGATAGTTTCTGCGTGAAATGAACGAGCAGCGCATTGGCTATGCCAAGATTCCCTTCGGCATTTTCAAAGTCAATCGGGTTGACCTTTTGCGGCATGGTCGAAGAGCCGACCTCCCCCTCCACGACCGCCTGTTTCAGGTAGTCATCACTGATATAGCGCCAGATATCCTGGGCAAAATCTATGAGAATCGAATTTGCCAGGCGTACTACATCGAAATAGCGGATCCAGTTATCGTATGGCAGGATCTGAGTCGTGACAAAATTTGGCTCAAAGTCATAACTGCGGACAAAATCTGCGCTGAACGCGAACCAATCCATTTGTGGGAGGGCAGCGTGCAGGGCATTAAAGTTCCCGACCGCACCCGTCAGCTTGGCTTCGAACCTGTGATTCGCGATCTCATCCAACGCTTTCTTTAATCGCGCCAGGTACACCGCAAATTCCTTGCCAAGCGTTGTGGGGACGGCCGGTTGTCCATGCGTACGCGCCAGCATCGGGAGAGCGCGATAGGTTTTGACGAATTCCAAAATATGATTTACTACATTCTCAAGCGCGGGCTGCAAGATTCCATCACGAGAATCTCTCAGGGAAATTGCCTGTGCAATGTTGTTAACGTCCTCAGAGGTCAGGCCGAAATGCAGCCAGGGCAGCAGATCGCTGAGCGAAGTGGCTTCCAATTTTTCGCGCAGGAAATATTCGATGGCTTTAACGTCGTGCCGCGTCTGCTCTTCGAAAGAACGAATGGCTTCCGCATCGCTGATACCAAAACTTTGAAAAATTGATTGAATTTGCCTGGACTCGGAATCAGTCAAGGGGCGGACCAGGCCAGTTTTGGAAAGAGCCGCCAAATAGTCCAGCTCGACGCGGACGCGGTCACGCAGAAAAGCAAATTCGGAGAAGTAATCCCGCAGCGGCGCGGTCGTCTCTGCGTAACGTCCATCCAATGGAGAAAGAAGATCGAGAGGGTTCAGGTTCATTGCTCCTCAGAATGAGGTTCTGCTATCGTTGGCTCAGTTGGTAGTTCGGCGCTTCCTTCGTAATGATAACATCATGTGGATGGCTTTCGATCAAGCCCGCATTGGTGATACGGGTCAGGCGGGTTTTGGTGTGCAGGTTTTGCAGCGACTTCGCGCCCGCGTAGCCCATGCCCGAGCGCAGTCCACCCACGAGTTGATACACGTATTCACTGAGATAGCCTTTATATGGCACCCGACCTTCGATTCCTTCGGGTACAAGTTTGCCATTTCCATTTTGTCCTGTGGCATAGCGATCCACGCCGTAACCCTTCATTGCCGCCAGGCTGCCCATGCCGCGATATTCCTTGAAACGCCGGCCTTCATACAACATGACTTCACCGGGCGCTTCTTCCAGACCCGCGAGCAGACTGCCAAGCATGACGGCGTTTGCGCCCGCGACGACCGCCTTGACAATATCACCGCTGAATTTGATGCCGCCATCGGCAATAATGGTAATGCCATGCTTCCTTGCCACTTGCGCACATTCGAAGATGGCTGACATTTGCGGCATGCCCGCGCCAGAGATGACGCGCGTCGTACAGATGGAGCCCGCACCGACCCCCACTTTAATGACGTCTGCTCCTGCCTGAATGAGCGATTCCGTCGCCTCGGCCGTGACCACGTTTCCGGCAATGACAGGCAGGTCCTTCCAGCCCGCCTTGATGCGACTCAGTGCGTCCAGCACACCTCTCGAATGTCCATGTGCGGTGTCGATGGCGACGGCATCCACACCGGCCCTGACCATCAAATCGACGCGGGTTTCGAGATCCTTGCCCACACCGACGGCCGCGGCCACCAATAAGCGTCCCTGTGAGTCGGTGGCCGCGTGAGGATAGTCGCGTGCCTTTTGAATATCCTTGACGGTGATCAAGCCTTTCAACATCCCGTCTTCATCCAGCAGCGGAAGTTTTTCGATGCGGTGCCTTTGTAGGAGATCCTTCGCTTCTTTTGCCGAGATGCCGACGCGCGCAGTGACCAACGCGTCTTCCTTCGTCATGAATTCACTCACCGGCAGGCTGTACTCCTCCGCCTCGACAAACCGGATATCGCGGTTGGTGAGGATGCCGATCAATTTTCCATTTTCATCCGTAATCGGCACACCGCTGATGTGATACGTGGACATGATCTCCTCCGCACGGCTCAGAGGAGCATCCGGCGATAGACTGATCGGCTCGACGATCATACCGGACTGCGAGCGTTTGACTTTTTCCACTTCGGCGGCCTGGGCTTCAGGTGGCATGTTGCGGTGAATGATGCCCAGGCCGCCTTCACGTGCCAGGGCAATTGCCAGTCTCGCTTCCGTGACGGTATCCATCGCGGCAGATAAGATCGGGATGTTGAGTTTGATTTGCGGGGTAAGTTGAACACAGACATCCGTTTCATTGGGTAATACTTCGGTATAACCCGGAACAATGAGGATATCATCGAAGGTGAGAGCGTCAAATCGATCAAATAATTCTTCGTTCATTTTTTTCTCCTTATTAAGCTGACAGTCACTTTTCGAAGTGACTGTCAGCTTTACTTGATTTATTCAGCCTGTTGCTTCAAATAATCATGAATAGCCGTATCGTAGTGTGCGGTCACGGCAAAGCCTTTGACCGCCAGCTTTGCGCGCATCTTTGCAGATATTCCTCCTGCACGAAGTTCCTCCAGGACAGCATTGTAATCAGATGGATCACAGACGAGCGTAACGCGCTCATGGTTCTTCGCCGCGGCGCGGATGAGCGTCACCCCACCGATGTCAATATTTTCGATGGCGTCGG
>Ga0075418_10005812_pt1 | contig 13933 bp, 16 predicted proteins | sample SoiMetdeltSBSDD2_FD_81776 | JGI IMG/M metagenome (GOLD analysis project Ga0075418, IMG submission 81776) | Bulk soil microbial communities from a Populus tree surrounding site in Tennessee, USA - Soil MetaG P. deltoides SBSDD2 | ecosystem: Environmental > Terrestrial > Soil > Tree plantation...
CCGGATGGGACAAAACAGGAAGGGGATAAGGAGTTATTGAGATTTATCAGCTATAAGATGAGGGGCGCTGTCTGATCGAAAGTCGTGCTGCAGGAAAAAAATCAATACCAGGAGGTGTTTAGGAAATTTTGGGATTTGTGCCCGTATAATTATGCGGTGTGATCTTTTTCAACTCTTTTTTGACAGAGCCATCTATTTTCAGGTTGTCAATAAAATGATGGATGGATTTTTTATCGATATAGGCATTGCCTCTTGTTAATTCTTTTAATGCTTCGTATGGATTTGGATAATTCTCTCTTCGCAAAATGGTTTGCACGGCTTCTGCCACCACCGCCCAGTTATCTTCGAGTTGTTGGTGTATCATGCCATCATTGATGATGAGTTTACCAAGTCCTTTGTCAATTGACTTAAAAGCGATCAACGTATGTGCAAAGGGAACCCCGATATTCCGGAGCACTGTTGAGTCAGTAAGGTCCCGTTGCAATCTTGATATGGGGAGTTTTGAAGATAAATGTTCAAAGATGGCATTGGCCATTCCAAAATTTCCTTCAGCATTTTCAAAATCGATAGGGTTAACTTTATGCGGCATCGCTGATGAGCCTATTTCGTCTTTATTTACCTTTTGCTTAAAATAATCAAGTGAAATATACGTCCACACATCACGACAAAAATCAATGAGTATATTATTGATCCTTTTCATGCAGTCAAAATGAGCAGCAAGATTATCGTAGTGTTCTATTTGCGTGGTAAACTGCATCCGTGTAAGCCCCAGGGTTTTTTCTACGAATTCATTTGCCAATTTTATCCAGTCAACTTTTGGATATGCCACATAATGTGCATTGAAGTTCCCGGTAGCGCCGCCAAATTTTGCACTGAAAGGGATATTGATGAATTGTTCTACCTGGTGTTCGATCCTTTCAACAAAAACCATTATTTCTTTTCCCAATTTGGTGGGGCTGGCGGGCTGGCCATGAGTATGGGCAAGCATTGGAATGTCCATCCAGCCGGATGCAAGTATTTTTAATTGCTTGTTGAGATTTAATAAGAAAGGGAGATATTCATACTCAACTGCGTGCTTCCAAAAAAGAGGGATGGCCGTGTTGTTTATATCCTGGGAGGTTAATCCGAAATGGATCCATTCCTTTGCTTCTTTAGCACCGCCTTTGGCCAACGCATTTTTCAGAAAATATTCTACGGCCTTTACATCATGGTTGGTAGTGTATTCAATTTGCTTTATTTCCTGCGCATCCTCGGGGCCAAACTCATCCGCCATCTTTCGCAGGTGCCTGGCTGCTTTTTTTGACAACGGGAAAAATTTTTTATCGGACAAAAAAAGAAAATACTCAATTTCAATGAGCACACGGTATTTCATCAGGGCATATTCTGAAAAATATTCGTCAAGATGCTGTACTTGCTTACGATAACGCCCATCAATTGGAGAGATAGCTGAAAGTTTTGTTAGTTCCATCCTTAGATTCTTGTTTCTTGTTTTTGGTTTAACATCATCATTTGCAGTTTCTGGCTGCAACAGAGTACATTTGCTCGGCAAAGATAAAAGACATTGACTGTAATAAAGAATGATACTGACGCCCCTTTGGGGAATGGGGGTAATAAGATAAGGGTTGGAATAGTTAGTTATCTTAATACAAGGCCCCTGATCTATGGATTGAAGCTGGAACCTGTCGCTTCACATATTGAATTAATTGAAGATAATCCTGCAAGACTCGCCGAATTGCTGAAACACGATGAGATCGACCTGGGATTAATACCTGTTGCAGCAATACCGGAATTAAAAGAGTGGCATTTATCAGGCGATTACTGTATCGGCACAGATGGTGAAGCAGCCTCAGTTTGCCTGTTTAGTGAAGTACCATTGGATCAAATTGAGAAAGTGTACCTGGACTATCAAAGCCGTACTTCGGTTGAACTATTAAAATGGATAATGCGGGAATACTGGGGAATACATCCTGAGATCATCAATGCGACTGATGAAGATTACCGGAAAAAAATTAGCGGAACAACTGCAGGTCTTGTTATTGGTGATCGTGCATTTGAACAAAGAAAGCTTTCCACCTTTTTTTATGACCTGGGAGCTGAATGGAAAAAGATCACTGGTCAGCCATTTGTATTTGCCGTTTGGGTTAGCAGTAAAGAATTGCCCGGAGATCTTTTACAAAAATTAAATGACGCAAATGCTGTGGGATTAACACATATCGACGAGATCGTTGCATCGCAACATTTTGATCTCTATGACCTGAAAAAATACTATACGCTGCACATGAACTATTTGCTGGACGAAAGAAAGAAAAAAGCGATGGACTATTTTTTACAGGTGATCGGGGAAGAATGATCTGACTAAATTTTTATCCAGCTCGCAGGTACCAGGTCCTGCGTATCTTTCGGTCCTTTATTGAACCAGTTTTTTGGAGCAACAACAATTTTATCCGGGTTATCATTGAGCCAGGCGCCCCACCAGCTAAAGCTGCTATTCGCAATAATATTATGCCTGCATTTACTCATCAGGTAAAGATCCTCGATGTGCGTTTTTGCAATACTCCCGGAAACATATACAGCATTACCGGCTTTTAAATTTTCTTTTGCCCAACTGATATCATCCGAAAAAATGTAAAAGACGGGAGTCGATAACCTGGTTCTCATTAACTCAAGGGCAGCAGTATAGTATTCCAGGCTTACTGTACCGTGATAGTCTGCTGTTGACGGATTTTTAGACATGTCCCCCCTGCGAATATGAACGGATACTGCTGTGACGGGTTTTAATGATGCTGAAAATGGTTCAACGTTTTTGATCATCTCCTTTCTGAAAGTAAAATCGTTCCTAATTATTTTTTGAGCAGGCAAAAAATATTTCTCGCTTTGAAAATAACCATTCAAATAAACATTTGCTCCAAGATCAAGTACGGATCTGTCGAAGGAAAATTTCTTTTCACGATAATAGGTTCTCTTTTGCCGTGGCGATAAATATTGAAACAACTTTTCAAAATTGTGAGAGGGTAACAAATTAGCAATTTCCTGTTGCGTCGCGACGCTGATATCGGCATTAAAACATAAGAGGTCAAAATTTCTCAGCTTATCTTCCTGAAATGATGAGGTATCGATCTTTACAAATGTCTTGTTCAAATAGGCAAGCGTTCTTCCTACAGCATACTGAAACATTTGGTTTCCTAGTCCGCCTGAAAGTTTAGTTATGATCATTTTTTTCTTGCAAAAACGTGAATACCGTAGCACAAAAGCTCAGCGGAGCCTTTGTCTTTTTTTGATAAAGATTGAAGGATCCACAAGTTCAGGTGAATAATGCCTTTTTGAAAGAAATTTAATTTCTCGCCAGCATATTTTTTAGCGATTGTTTTTATTCTTCGATTTTCCTGGGCGACATATTCAAAAAAATTTCCATTTAGTTGCAGATCGCTTATTTCAAAGCCATTTTCAGGCAAATACTTTTCATAGTAAAACCGGCTTAACCCCGAAGCAAAATGATAGGGTGCAAAATGGGTAAGACTGGCAAACGGCGCTGTGATCAGTAAATATCCTCCGGGTTTTACAAGCCTGCTGAATTCCCTGATCGCACCTAATGGATCGGGTATATGTTCAAGTACTTCGGTACACATGATCGCATCAACCGAATGATCGGGAAGCGGAATAGCAAGAATATCTGAGACAATATCGAGTTTTGAATTGTCCCAGGTACCGGTTTGCAAACCAATTTCTCCATCACCATGATATTGTCCAAAATCCTGCGCAATATATTTCAGGTGACCGCAATACTTTTTGAATTGGGATTCGCCCGCCCCGGCGTCCAGGATCGTAAGACCTGGTGGTATTTTTTTCAACGTTTCTTCAATCCACTTTATCCTTGTTACTTCATTTGTCGTACCTACTGTAAACATTTATTGCAATGGGGTTAATCGAATTATATCGTCTTTTACTTCCAATTGATAGCTCCTGTTTCGCGATTTGATCATTCCTTCAATTTGAGGAATATCAGGATAATCACCGGTTCCGTTAAACATCCTTGCATCGTCGATCAGGATAATATGTGCATAGTTGCTTTTTAAAATTGAATCCAATTCTTCAGGTACCGGGCAATCTTTGTCACCTCTTGCTGTTTTCCCACCCGAATAATGTCCATCGAGCCAGAATAAAGCCGGCTCATTGAGACGCGGTACTACCTCCGCTAATTTTTTACCACTATCGCCTTGGAGTAATTCAACGGTTGAATTGTTCCTGAATTTTTCCTTTGCCCTCCTGTAGAATTCATTCTTCAGCTCAATTGAAATGATCTTTGAAAAATTGCTCAGTTGAGCTTCTACCATTTCGCCAAGATATGTTCCTGTCTCCACCAGTGTGTTAATATTAAATCTCTCCTTGTATTCTTTAACGACCCGCTGTTTTATAATGTGTGGCGGAGGCACAGGCCGCCCGTTCTTTTCCCAGTCGGCTAATTGTTTTTCCGGATCGATAATAACTTTTTTTCTGAATAAGTTTTTAAACATTGTACAAAATGATTTTTGAGATATATTTTCTGATGATTTAATACCACAATCTCGCTTTTACTTTTCGAAGATAATCTATTGTATTTTTTTTGACTGGCGTTCTCTTTTCAGTCGATGAAATGTTGAAAATTTTTCCCCAGCCTCCGAAGAAACCCTTTAGATGAAACCCAGTTTCTCTCAAATATTGCATGGACCACATAAAAGCTGTTGAATAAAAATATCTTTTGGGCAAATAACGCCATGCTACTTTGCTTTTGTTCAGCCACATCATCTGGAGTTTTTCTTTTTTGGGTCTTCTGCCAAGTGGGGATTCTTTATGCAGCATTACAACTTTATCGCTATAAACGATCGAATAACCAGCCTGGAGTATCCTGTATGCTAAATCGTATTCTTCCATACCATAAAAAAAATCGTTGGGATAGCCACCAAGCTTTTCGATCACTTCCCTTTTCACAGCGTGAGCGCCGCCCGCATAAAAATAGGTTTCAAAAAAAGATTTGTTTTTGTATTCCTCGTAACGCTTATGCGGTAGCCCGTTTTTTTGCATTTCTAAATTGTCATAATACAGAATTTTGAAAGAAACAATTGCTTTCGGCCTTTCTGTATTATTTGTCTCAAATTCTTTTACAAGGTTTATAAGACAGTCCTTGTTTTGTAATACCGCATCATCGTCAAGCATAATTATGAGGGGTGCTTTTCCTTTTGCTAAAGCGTAATTTCTTCCTTTTGCAACCCCTAAATTTTCAGGCGCGTCAAAATAACGGAAAGGAAGAAAGGTGTTTGAGCTTATATAATTTCTTACTGCTGTATAATCATCGGTGGAAGCGTTGTTAACGACGATCACTTCTTCCAATAGTTCAGACGCTCTTTCAAGACTGCTGATATTTTGTAAGAGTTCCAGCATATCAGCAGAGCGATTATAGGTGATGATTATAAAACTAAGCGGTTTCAATTTTTTACGTTACTGATAAAAATAATTCCCGGTAATCCTGATTAAATCTCTCAATTCCAAAATTATGCTTTGCGTAATTAATGTTGTTCGTTGCAATTCTTTGCTGTTCATCCCTGTTATTCTTTAGCCAGGTGATTTTATCGACCGCTTCATCGATAATTACGGTGTCGTCTTCAATACTACTAAAAAGAAAACCATTTTCGTTTTGGTTTACGTGGTAAGGAATATCGCCGACGGCAGTTGACAAGATTGCGCATCCCTGAGCCATAGCTTCCATAATTACCATAGGAAAGCCTTCGGTAATTGACGTAAGGATCAGCACATGGGCTTTTGAGTAAATATCGTTGAGCACATTTTCATTATCGATATTCCCATAAAATTTTATATAAGGATAATCTTTTTCCCGGATGATACCGGCTGTATCGCCTGCGATCTCAAATCGTACATTTTCATTTTTATCATGCAATTTCTTTGCTGCTTCCGCCACCAGGTGTACTCTTTTTTCTTCTGTAGCCCGGCCAACATATAATACGGTAAGAATGCCTTCATCCTTATGGGATGTGTGAGCAGGCAATGCGATGGCGTTGGGTATATAGCTGATCTTATTCAAAAAATGCGAGGGGATTTTAACGCGGTCGTATAATTGTTTATGATCTTCGATCCGCTTTTTGCTGATCATTACCGTTTTTGTAATGAATGGTAAAAACGGTATGCGTATATAAGAAAATGAATTCAGCGAGTGGATCAACTCGAGTTGTGGAATATCTTGTCGCACCCAGGGACTGATCTTGTAAGCAAAATTGCATTGACCATTGAATACGGTGGGTTTTTGTTGCTGTGTATTTATATATCCTGTGATGAGGCCGCGGTAAATGAGGTTTAAAAAATAAAGCCACTTATTGTCCGTGTATTTTGAAATGTCCTTTATGGTGCAATTTGTCTTTTTAAACTCATCCAAAAACCTGCTGTCCGCCGATCTTTTTGTAAAAAAAATAATGCAATCTTCGCCGCCGGTTGCTGCGGCGATTTGCAGGTGCACTTTTTCTGCGCCACCCGTATGATAGAAAGGGAAGAAGAAGAAAATCCGGTATTGTTTTTTTAACGGGTTAAGTTTTGCAATCAGTCTTCCTGCAAGTACAAAAGGGGAAATAAAAATATTTTCCACCATTCTTTTTATGAGAACTAACCTGTACACTATTTTTTTAAAAAGTTTTTTATTGCCTTTCCTGTTCCTCTTACAAGATCAATGAGGGTGCTACCGATGACCTTTAATATAAATCCATTTATGTGACCTGACGACATTTCTTTTGCAAGAAAGGTCCTTTTCATGCGCAAGTGCTTAAAAAAGGGATTCTTTTTCTTCAGGTAAAGATCTGTGATGGAATTACCGTGAATACGGTATAAAAGTAATGGTTCGTCGATCTTATCAATACGGTAACCACTGCTCAGTAATCGAAGCCACAGGTCATAATCCTCAATGTTTGCCTGTCGCGGGCTGTATTTAAGATTTTTTATTATCTCAGTACGAACCATTATTGTAGGATGAGCAATGCAATTCTGATAAATGAGTTGACGCTTTATCTGTTTTGAAGTGGTTGTTTGCCGGTCTAAATCCCATACACCGGTCATGTTGCCGGTTTCATTAATAAGATCGATCGTTGTAGCACACATGGCCGCTTCCTGATTTTCGTCAAGGTAGGTTTTCTGTTTTAACAACCGGTCTGGCTTGCAAATGTCGTCAGCATCCATTCGGGCAATATATTTACCCTGTGCCATATCAATTGCCCGATTCAGAGAGAAAATCAAACCCTGGTTCTTTTGGTTTTTAATATAAACGATGCGTGGGTCATCAAATGCAATGATTGCAAATTCTGTGTTATCCGTGCTGCCGTCATTGACAATAATTAATTCAAAGTTGGTGAAAGTCTGATCCAGCAGGCTTTGAATGGCTTTACCAATAAATTTTTCGCAGTTATAGGCCGGAAGGATAACACTGACTGCAACGACATTCATGTCGGCAAAATAACCATAAAATCGCCAGTCATCAAACCCGGTTGGCGAGTGCAGTTTGTTTCCTGTTTCTCCATTCCATAAAAATTCCCACGACAAGGATCACCACGAGTATGATCGTAAATATTGATGTGATGGTTTTGCCTTGATAATAACCCTGCGGTTTGAATTCAAACCTGATATCATGTTTACCCGCCGGCACTGCAAGCCCGCGTAATACGTAATTAACTTTTACTATCGGTGCTTCCTTTCCATCTATGTATGCCTTCCATCCCCGTTTATAATATATTTCACTAAACACAGCAAACTGATTGGTCGCTGAATTAAAACTGTAAGTAAGTAAATCATGATCATCGCCATTGGCAACCCGGGCAATTGTGGCACTGCTGTCAGCAACCGGTTCAAATGGAATAGAGGACTTGAAAGTATCCTGTACGACCGCCGTGTCTTTGGGGTTAAAATTTCCAAGTGCATTCATTTCCGCACGGGCGTCTTTTACATACTGAATATTTTTTACCAGCCAGGCATTTCCGAGTGCGCCATTATTTTTTTCATAAGCCTGCGTTTGATAGTTTCCGTCTTTTCGTATAAAATATTTTACGTTGAGCATATCAAATACCAAGGTGTTCGGTTGCTGTTTCATTAATTTATGCTCGATAAGGTCCTGGTAAATGGCAAGTTTTGCTGCATGGTAACCACCGATAGAGTTATGATAATAGGAAGTAAAGTTTTCCTGAAACCCTGACACATTAAATACCCTGTAGAAAGAGGTATCGGCAAGAAGTTCGTTATCTGCTTTTGTCCTTACAAAAAATCCTTCATTCTCCACCTTTTCCTGGTAATTGTCATAATTCAAATATTTTACGTCGATCATGATGCTATCGATTAATGCAAAAAATGCAAGGCCAACACCAAGTACCATCGGGCTGATCGTTTTTCTGATGGCAAGCCAGACAAAGACCAGTGCCACCAAAGCAAATCCCAACGATCTGAAGATAGAACCGATCATTAGTGATTTACGGTCTTCTCTCAAGCCATCAAAGAAGGTATTAAGTATCTGCAGCCATTGCGCGTCATTCGAAAGTCTGACCTGTCTCATGACTTCTTTATCTGAACCGCTCATAAAATCGGACATGAAGTAAATAATGAACAGGATGGCGTAAATAACTCCAACAGTAATCGCTCCCTTTTTTAATGCAGGCAACAGGCTCTTTTTATCATCGGTCGATGCTATTTTCTCCAAACATAATACCGCAAGTATTGGTAATAAAAGTTGCGGTATTACAAGTATCATCGATGGCGCTCTGAATTTATTATAAAGAGGAAAATACTCATATAGCAACCCATTCAATGTTTCAAAATAGCTTCCCCAAGACATCATAATGGTGAGACCCACCGCAGTTAATATCCACCATTTATGTTTTCCATCCAGTACAAACATGCCAAGAATTGCAAGCACGCAAATAATCGCACCGACATATGCCGGTCCTGACACGCCGGCTTCACCAGGCTTGGTCATGCCTGCCCAATAAAAATTCAGCAAGCCCCGAATCTGTTGCTGTGCTTCATTGGGCATTGTTCTCATAGCTTCTATCGCTTTTGATTCCTCCTCGTTTACTTCCAAATGATCGCTGCTGCCTCCATAGAATCGCCCGGCGATTAATACAAATGGCTCGGTTATATTCATGCTATAGCTTAGTGCATAATCCTTACTAAGTCCATCTTTCGCATTTTCTTTACTGGAGGTAGAATCAGCCAATGGACTTCCACCGCCGCGGATAGTCTCTTTCTGGTATTCGTAAGTAGATAATAAATGCACGGCATTCACAAAGACACCCGTTATGCCCGCAACAAGGGTAACCGAAATTGCAATTGCGAGATGTCGCCATTGGCTGGTTTTAATCCAGCGAACCGCATAAAAGATCGTCATGATGCCTAAGGCAATAAATAAGTAATAAGCGATCTGCGGATGATTTTGTGTTACCAGAACAGAAGTGAGTAATGCAGCAAGACCGCCGCCGAGCCAGTATTTTTTTTCATAGATAAGAATAACGGAAGCAAGCAGTGCAGGCATATAAGCAATCGATAACATTTTTGTATCGTGACCGACAGAAGTTATGACAGGATTATAAGTGGCGTATGCAAATGCTAAGGCTCCGAGAATTCCATAAACAGGTCTTACACGAAGAACAACACATAAGAAATAAAAACAAACGGAAGCGAGAAAAAAGAAATTTATTGGTTTGGGTAAGCCAAGAGAAAATATTTGATGTGCAATCCACGGAAGTTTATTGTTTGCGCTATAGCCGATTTGAAAAGCCGGCATACCGCTGAACAAACTGTTTGTCCAAAGCGGGTAAACGCCATCGTGCGTTTTGGCATATTCGATTGACTGCTGAACAGAACCTTTCCATTGCGAGATATCAGTTTGAGCCACTACTTTTCCTTCAAGCACAGGTTTACAATAGATCACTGAAACAATAAGAAAGATCAATACAGCTACACCATGAGGAACCAGCTTTTTGAACCATGAACTCTTCATATAATCGGGGTTGTTAAGGCTGACAAAATAATGCTATTTTACACGAAAAAACCGATGCGCTGGCTTTTATTTTTGTCAAAACTGGCTTTCATCTGCAACTTACTTTTTATACCGGCATTCATGTTACAGATCAGAAACTTTATATCTGATCAGAACCTTTCATCGTATATCATAATAATTGGATTTGTGCTTGCCATTCTTTTTAATCCCATTGCCAATCTTTGCTACATAACGTTATATTTTATCAACAAAAAAACACTATCGATAGTTCCCGGCTGGCTTGTTGTTGTTAATATTTTATTTTTATTCCTGCAGGTAATTTTTCTTTTATTAATGAATGTCGATAAAAACCAAGCATGATACATAATATCTTAAAAGATAAGCCAACAAGATTGTTCATTGTATTGTCAGGATTTCTTGTAGCCAATACGCTGGTTGCAGAATTTATGGGAGTAAAGATCTTTTCACTCGAAGAAACATTTGGATTCAAACCGGTTTCGATCAAGTTGTTCGGAGATAATTATTCATTTAATCTCACCTGTGGCGTATTGCTATGGCCCGTAGTTTTTGTGATGACCGATATTATAAATGAATATTATGGCAGAAAGGGTGTAAGGTTTGTCAGCTGGCTTGCCGTTATCCTGATCGCTTATGGATTTATCATGCTTCTTGGCGCCATGAATACAACCCCCAATAGCCGGTGGATCATCAGCAAACAATCGGCAGGCATCGAGAATATGAGTTCAGCTTATAATGGAATATTTGGACAAGGGCTCGGCATTATTATCGCATCGATGACGGCATTTCTTATCGGTCAATTGATCGATGTTTTTGTTTTTAGAAGCATTAAAAAAAGAACTGGTGAAAAACATATTTGGTTAAGAGCGACAGGCTCGACATTAATTTCCCAATTCATTGACAGCTTTGTGGTGCTGATCATCGCATTTTATTTTTATCCAAAATGGGTGCCCAACCAGGGAGCTGCGTGGCCGGTAAACCAGGTGATTGCCATCGGTATCGTAAATTATATTTACAAATTCTGCGTAGCCATTTTATTAACCCCGGTTATTTACCTGGTTCATTACCGGATTGAAAAATACCTGGGCCATGATCTTGCAAGGAAAATGAAGCGTGCGGCGATGGGGCAGGAGGATAGTTTGACGGATCTGCCAACGGGGTATTAGGAAAGATAATAGTGGTCTAGATAATAGATAAAAGTTAATAGTTAATAGTTAATAGCTTGTTTAACTATCATCTATCATCTATTCAACTATCATCTATCTAATTATCATCTATTCACTATTATCTATTATCTGCCTTTATCATCCTGACAACTATCTTGTCTATTGGCAGCGTAACAGTTTCTTCAGAAAGATCATCCCATGCTATCCAGCGAAAGGTTTCTGTTTCACCCGTGTTTTTGTAGACCTCCATTTGTTGTTCATCAAAATCAAATTGCTTTTCGCGAACGGCCACTTTTAATTCTTCCAGTTGTTTTGCGAAATAGTAAATAGATATGATCTGATCAGTAGGCCGGAAAGCAGACATCTGGAAATAATCGGTAGTGTAAATATGATCGCCAATTTCTGATTCGATGCCAAGTTCTTCTTTCAATTCTCTTTTTAAGCAATCCCGTGTTCCTTCACCAAACTCCAACCCGCCACCTGGAAATTTTGTATAAAGCCCGCCCCGGATATATTCATCTGCCACCAATACCTGTCTTTTATCGTTTATAAGAATGCCGTAAACTCTAATGTTGAAGTTGGACATGTAGGTAGATTATTGATTATTAATTATTGATTATTTAAATAAAGAAAATTAATAATTAATAATTAAGAATTAATAATTAGTCACCAGTGAAAGTAATGTGCAAATTAAATTTCAATAGTACCGGCAAATACTCTTTCAGCGGGCCCGCACAACCAGATATTTCTGAATTTACCATCATCAACCCGGTCGAACTCTACGTTAAGACGGCCGCCAAGCGTTTTTACTTCTACTTCATTAAAACCATTTTCATTGTGATAGCAAACCAATGCCGCTGCCGTAACTCCTGTACCACAACTAAGCGTTTCGTTCTCTACGCCGCGTTCATAGGTTCTCACAAATATTTTGTCAGGTTCATCCAGTTGTTCAACAAAATTTACATTGATGCCTTCTTTTTCAAATTCACGACTATAACGTATCTCCCTTCCTTTTTTAAAAACATCAAAGTTGACAAGCTGCGGAACCAGCTTTATGTAATGAGGTGAACCAGTGTCGACCATAAAGTCGCTATGATGGTTTATGATGACATCTACATCATTCATTTTCAGGCAAACGATGCCATTACCGTCAATTTTTGCTTCATGTTCGCCATCGGTCGCCATGAACTTGTACAATTCCCTTTGGATCCCGATACTTTCTGCAAACTTCACCAGGCAGCGACCACCATTTCCGCACAAACTGCCTTCACGGCCATCAGAATTATAATACACCATTTCAAAATCGTAACCCGGTTTATCGTTGAGAATCATTAAACCATCGGCACCGATCCCGAACTTTCTATCACAAAGTTTCTTTACCTGTTCGGCGGTCAGGACCACATCATGACCATTGCGGTTATCAATGATCACAAAATCATTTCCTGTACCCTGGTATTTAAAAAAATCTGTCCTCATTTTATTTCTTATACATTTTCAGATACAATTTCTAAAACTCTCACTATCAGATTCTCCACAGCAGCTTTTCCGTCTTTTGAAAACTCCTTTCTAACTCTATTTGCAATGACGGCATTTAAAGATAAACAGTTGTGCCCAAGAAGCCTGCTGAGTCCATAAATAGCCGATGTTTCCATTTCAAAGTTAGTAATCCTGTGCTGACCATAACGGAATTGTGTTAGCCGGTTGACCAGTTCGGGATTGCTGATGCCAAGTCGCAGGATCCGTCCCTGTGGTCCATAAAAACCGGGACATGTAACGGTGATCCCCTGGTAGAAATCTTTTACAAAGTGTTTTATCAATGAAGCGCTGGCACCTGCAATATAGGGATAGCCGATCTGTGAATGCATTTGTGTGCTTGTAACAAATGAATGAAGCAATTGTTTTTCTTCTTCATTCTGCTCAAGCCGGTAAAAATTCAAAAGATTATCGATGCCAAGACCATGAGTAGATGCGATAAAATCGTCAACGGGGATCTCGGGTTGTAGTGCCCCTGACGTGCCGATACGAATTAAATTTAATGCGGTAGTTACTGGTTTGATCTCTCTCGTATCAAGATCAATATTAACCAGTGCATCCAATTCGTTTAGGGCGATATCAACATTGTCCGTTCCAATACCCGTTGACAGAACAGTCAACCTTTTTTTACCGATACGCCCGGTATGAGTAATGAACTCACGATACTCGCCTTTGTATTCAACTTTGTCAAAATGTTTGCTGACTTGTTGTACCCGCTCGGGATCTCCAACCAAAAATACAGTACCGCCGATCTCTTCAGGCTTCAGGTTCAGGTGGTAGATAGCACCCCGTGCATTCAGGATCATTTCCGATTCGGCAATTCGTGACATATGCTTTTGAATTATAATCTTCTGAAGAAACGACTTATATTTGCTGCTATTTCAGGTTCAAATCTAAAATCTTAAATCTGAAATCTGAAATCTCGATGGTACCGTGGCCGAGGGGCTAGGCTGAGGTCTGCAAAACCTCCTACAGCAGTTCGAATCTGCTCGGTACCTCTAAGGTCTCTCATGATTGTGAGACCTTTTTTATTTCAATAAATAGATCGAATCAATTGGGTAAGTACCGTGTCCGCCGCGGCGGATAGGCTGAGGTCTGCAAAACCTCCTACAGCAGTTCGAATCTGCTCGGTACCTCTAAGGTCTCTCATGATTGTGAGACCTTTTTTATTTCAATAAATAGATCGAATCAATTGGGTAAG
>Ga0075418_10005818_pt1 | contig 13920 bp, 11 predicted proteins | sample SoiMetdeltSBSDD2_FD_81776 | JGI IMG/M metagenome (GOLD analysis project Ga0075418, IMG submission 81776) | Bulk soil microbial communities from a Populus tree surrounding site in Tennessee, USA - Soil MetaG P. deltoides SBSDD2 | ecosystem: Environmental > Terrestrial > Soil > Tree plantation...
CTTGACGGGGACGTGTTTCATCACGAGGCGGCATTTCCAGTGGATGCCGTCGACACCACGGGCGCCGGCGACGTCTTTCGCGGCGCCTTCATCCACGGCCTGCTCCGCGGCGAACGGCCTGACGCGCTACTGCGCTTTGCCAACGCGGCCGCCGCCGTCAGCTGCACGCGGGCAGGCGCGATCGATGCCGTCCCCAACCTCGACGCCGTGACCGAGATGATGCAAGCCGTTTAGTTTCTTGTCGTTCCCGGGTTCCCAGGTTCAGGGTTCCCAGGTTCAGGGTTCCCGGGTTCAGGGTTCCCAGGTTCAGGGTTCCTAGGTTCGGGGTTCACGGGTTCACGGGATCAAGAACCAGAACCGAGAACCCGGGAACCTGGAACCCGGGCACCCGGGAACGACAAGAAACTAAATTTGCGAATAGGCAGCAGGTCGCAACAACACGGTCGTGATGTTTGAGACGATGTCCGCGTCGGCATAACCGGGCGTGGCTGACAGCTTCTTCCAGTCGGGATCGGTTCGAAACCCGTCCCAGCTCTTGTCGCGCGCCGGCATGTTGTCGTGGACCAGCATGTAGGTGAAGCTCGGCATGCGCGGCCCGACCAGCGTCCGTCCGAAGAATACCGGCGTCAACCCGACTCGGCGGAAAATCTCGGTCTCGCCCATCTCGGTAAACATCTGCATCTTGAGTCGATGCGCGCGCTCGTTGTGGCTCTCGTAGGTGCGCAGCTCGAAGAGCCGCGGCTTCTTGGCGGCGGTGGCAGCCGGCACTTCGATCCGGGGCACGTTCGGAAACGCGCTCAGCAGCGTCGACTCCTGACGCAGGTACACTGGGTCCGCCGCAGTCGCCTGCAGATAGGGATCGGCCGCCTTCATGAACTCGGCATCTTTCTGGAGATCGGCCTCGATCGCCAGCATGTGATCCAGCGAGGATGACGGCGTCAGCACGAACACCGTTGGCGACGGCAATCCGGCGACGACCTCGAACACGCCAATCGGCGAGTGGCCCAGCCGGTTGAGAGCCGGAATGGCGGCTTGAAGAAATTCCGCGAGCCGGCGGCTCTGCGTGCCGCCTCGCAGGATGTACTGCCGCCAGAGATAAAACTCCGGCGCCGGCTTCGAACCGGTCTGCTCGCTTGCTCCCGCGCCGGAGCGCCCGGCCGCGGCCATCAACGTGGCACCCAATGCGGAACACACAAAGTCGCGTCTGTGCATGGGGATAGTCTACACGTTGGGTTCTACACGACGGGTTCTACACGGCGGGTTCATGGCAGCAGACCGTCGATCATCATCGAAATCAAACGGTCGACAACCTTGTCGCGATCCCTCCACTCGAAGTTCGGCATCACGATCAGGAGCGACGTGATCCCGTGGATGCCTGCCCAGAGGCTACAGCTGGTGCTGTGCACATCCGCTTTGGCCAGCTTCTTCTGACGGACGCACTCCTCGACAGCGTGCTGGACGACCGCAAGCGCTCGCATCCCATGCGTGCTTGGGTCCATGTAGCGCGCCGCCTTCCTGGCATCCGTTCCGTGCCAGACCATGAACGTCGCCTGATAGTGCTGGGGATGCTTGAGCCCGAACTCCACGTAGCGGCGCAAGCCCTTTTTCAGCGCCACCAACGGATCGCGATTGCGATCGGCGACGTCCTGCAGTTCGTGAACCAGGCGGGCGAGCGACTCCTCGCAAACGCAGAAGACGAGATCATCGCGGTCCCTGAAGTGGAGGTAGATCGCCGTCGGCGAGTACTTGATCTGCTCGGCGATCTTGCGCATCGACAGACCGTCGTAGCCCTCGCGCACGAGAATCTCGCGCGCGGCGTCGAGAATCTCTTGCCGCTGCAGCCCCGTTGGACGTTCTCGTCGTTCTTTCACACCCATGTTCGAGTGTTCAAGGGCGAGCGGACGCTCTCGCACTCTGCTGACAGTTAGTGCGGCTCAGACGCGGGAAGCGAACCCTGCAGCACTGTGATCGTTCGCACCGGAGATGTGATGATGCGGCGGCAATCGATTTCGAATTCCATCTGCAGCCCGAGATTGATCGTCAACCGCTTCAGGAAGCTGCCGCCCGCCGTGCAGCCGGCGAGCCGCGCCGCGGTCCACTCCGGAAAGTACCGGCCGCCACGGACGCGCACGTCGCCGCGATGGTTGATCACGATGACCTCGTAGAGCGTGTTGAGGGTGCACACCTGCACCTGCTGGAATTCCTCGAGAGTGCCGAGGTGGATGCTGTGGCTCCAATCGAGCGCCAGCCACACGTCGAGGGATGCCGCGGCACGCGGGCGCTCGGATCTCGCCGTGTCGGTCCGTCGCGCGGGGCCGGTCTTCGCCGGTGTGGATTGCGGACGCACGCTCATTTTCGCGATCTCAGCTCACTGAACCAGTTGAGCACGACGTTGAAGTGCCGGGCCTCGATCATCCCCTCACTCCGAACCGCGACGAACGAGAGCTTTTCGCCGCCGACGACATCGTAGTTCCTCGCGCCATCTATGGTCTCGTATCGCGACTCGAACAACGTCTGCGGCTTTCCGTACGTGAAATCCGGCGCCAGCGTAATCGGCACCGAGATCATCGCATCGCCGCGACGATAGTAAAGCGCGCGACCGTCCGACGACCAGGCCGGTTCCGTTCCCCCGTTCGTTGATATCGGCCACTTGCTCCCGGGGCCGGGGAACGCCTGGACGTAGACCTCGCTCCGCCCGGATTCGTCTGAAACATAGGCAATCCACTTGCCATCGGGCGAAAACGCGGGAGCCGACTCGTCAAATGACGTTACCAAAAACGGGGAGGGGTCTGACCCCTTCGTCAATACCCATATGTCACGCTCGGCACTCGGCTTACGCTCGTCGAAGGCTAGAGAGGTGCCATCCACGGACCACGACATTGGCAGGTGGGGGTTGGCCGGTGTAAACGTCGGCATACTTCCTGGCAGTAGGCCGGCCAGCGACCGGGAGGCGCCGGACGAGCCTGTAGCCCGGATCACACGTTCGGCCTCGCCGGTCCCGTCGGCGGATTTCGAGTACAGGGCAACCGTCCCCGATCGTGCGCCTTGGTAGGTCACGCGATCGGCGCTCGCCCAGATCGGGAACAGGTTGACGCCGCCATCGGTGAGCCGCGTACGGCTCTTACGCTCGAGGTCGTAGACCCAGATATCGGATCCGGTGTCTGACTCAATCGCCACCGCCAGACGGCGTCCGTCGCGCGAGAGCCGCGGATGCAGGAACGCGGCGCGCTGCTCGGACAAGAGCGTGGCGCGTCCGGCATTGTCGACCATCACCAGCGCCCGAAGCGGAAGCGTTGCGGTGCGAGGGATGTAGACGAGCGTTCCAGACGACGACACGGCAAATGCTGCGCTGCCGGATGCATCGACTTCTGGCCGCTCGAGGAGCGGCACGGGCGATCCCGTCACGCCGCGAGCGGGCTCGAACGGCACGGCCACGAGTCCACCGCCGCTCGCATAGAGAAGATGTCCGGTGTTGACCCACCGCGCGCCCGCGCCGCCGGTCCCAGGTGCGCCGAGCGCCTTGACCTGCTTCGTATCGAGCGACAGCGACGCGAGGTGCCAACCACGATCGGTGATGATCCCAAACAGCACGTCGCCGTTCGGCAGGCGATCTGGATAAGCGTGCTGCAGCTCGCTCGCGGCGTCAACGGTCGTCAGACGCTCCGGCTCGCCACCACCCGCATTCACACGCCACAACCCACCCGGCGTGCCGGCCGCGGCAAACACGATGGTGTCGTCCTGCCCCCACGACGCGCTCCACACCGCGGGCGCGTCGCAGATTTTCAGTGCCGCGCCGCCGTCGATCGAGACGCGCTGCAACATGCCGTTTGCGTAGAACCCGATCCATCGGCCGTCTCGCGAGAAGAACGGCGCGCTGCCACCCTCGCTTCCGGGAACGGCGGCAGAGTCGAAGCTATCCAGCGGCCGCACGAAGATCTGAGTACGCCCTTCGCGCTCGACCGCCACGTAGACGATCCGCGATCCGTCGGGGGAAATCGCAAGCGGCGCCAGGCCGCCACGCTCCACCTGTTGCCCGGCCGGCACCGGCACCGTCAATCGCGATACGCCCGTCGCCAGCGTCGTCGTCGTGCGACTGGCGATCCAGTAGCCGGCGGTCATCACGGCCGCAACGAGCGCGAGGCCCGCGAACACCGTAAAGAGGGCGCGTCGACGCGAGATGCGCCACGGGTCGCGGCCGGGCATGGGCAGCATCAGCGGCGCGCTCTCGGCAACCGCATCTTCGATCTCGAGGCCTGCGTCGGCGATGTCGTGGAGCCGCGTTTGCGGATCCTTTTTCAGACAGCGTTTGATCAGCCGTTGAATTGCGAGCGGCGTATGCCCGAGCGCGCGCCAGTCCGGCTCCTCCCGAAGAACCGCCGCGAGCGTGTCGGAGACCGTCTCCGACGCAAACGGCGGCTTGCCGGTGAGCGCCTCGAAAAACATGCAGCCGAACGCCCAGATATCGGTACGCCGATCGAGTGCCTTGCCGCGCACGTGCTCCGGGCTCATGTACGCGGCGGTTCCGAGGATCAATCCACGCTGCGTCGTGGTCGTGAACATCGCGGCGTTTGAGGACGAATCACTGCGTTCGGTCTCGAATGCCTTGGCGAGGCCGAAGTCGAGCACCTTGACGCGGCCCTCCGGCGTGACTTTGATATTCGACGGCTTCAGATCGCGATGGATGATGCCGCGCTCGTGGGCAGCTTCGAGCGCCTGGGCGATCTGCTTGAAGATCGGCAGCGTTTCGTGCGGCGTCAGGGGGCCGCGGCCGATGCGCTCGGCGAGCGTCTCACCAGGCACGAGCTCCATCTCGAGGAGCGTCGAGTCTCCGACTTCCTCGAGACCGTGCAACGTGGCGATGTTGGGATGATTGAGCGACGCGAGTACGCGCGCTTCGCGTTCGAAGCGGCTCTTGTACTCGGGATCCTCGGACGTCACCTCGTGGAGGATTTTGACGGCGACCTCTCGTCCGAGCCGTACGTGCTCGGCTCGATACACTTCGCCCATGCCTCCCGCGCCAAGCGACGCGAGGATTCGATAAGGACCGACAGAACTGCCCGGCGACAGCCGCAACGTGCGCTCTGGCGCGAGATTATACCGCTCAGTGGCAGGTGCGCGCTCATGTTACAGTTGCCGCGCATGACCTTCGGGCACCGAGCCTGCCTGTATGCCGGGCTTGCGCCGCTTCCGTCCGCGCACTACCGCCTCCGCCGTTGTCTCGGTCATGTTCTGTTTAGCTCGGCGCTGACGTTATTAGATCCAGAGACGGTTTTGCGAGCGCAGACGCCTGCCCCGGCCGCACGACCGGCACCGGCGCCGGCGCCCTCGCCGCAGCTCGCCCAAGTCGAAGCGGCGGCGAAAGAACTCTTCCAGGAATACGCGGCGGCGTATGAAGCTCTCGATGCCGATCGGGTGAAGAAAATTCAGCCATCGATGGATCTCGCGCTGCTGAGGCGCGCCTTCCGCGACTTGCGCGAGATGAAGCTGTCCATCGACAACATCAAGGTGCTGACCGTCGACGGGCCGACCGCCCGCGTGAGCATTCGGGTGTCGCAGGTTGTCACGCCCAAGGCGGGCGCCAAACAAAATCCTGAAGTAGTGACGCGTGTTGTACGACTGAAGAGGCAGGAGGCAGTATGGCTGATCGACGGATTCGAACGCTGACACTGATTGGGCTCACCGTAGCCTGGCTACTGGCGCCAGCCCCGGCGTTCGCGCAGTCCGAATCGGACCACACGCTGTCGTCGCTGCTCCCGGAATTAATTCTTCGCGAGATTCGCCTTCCGCCGCCCTCAACACCCGGCCTGTCGCACTCGGCGCATTTCAGTCCGTTCACGGTCGCTGAGCTCCAGAACCCGGCCGTCGCGATCGTCAACAGCTTCAACCAGCTGATGGTCGTCCAGCTCTCGACGTTCCCGATCGGTTCCTCGTCGGGTGGCTTCAGCTACGCGTTCGATCCGGCCCTCGGAACGCTGCGTCGATCCACCAGCAGCTTCGGCCCGCTTTTCGCGGAACGTGCCGCAACCCTCGGCAAGGGGCGCATGAGCGCCGGGTTCAACTACCAGCACGCGAGCTACAACCGCTTCGAAGGCAGCCCGCTCGACGATGGGAGCATCAAGTTCTACCTGCGTCATCAGGAGTGCTGCAGCACGGGTACGGGACCCCCGGTGCCGCCGTTTTTTGGCGTCGAGGAAACGCCGAATGGCACGCTCCTCAATCCGTTCTTCGAAGGTGATGTGATCGAAGCCGCCCTGTCGTTGGATGTCTCCACAGACGTCGTGTCGGTGTTCGGCAACTACGGTCTGACGAACCGCTGGGACATCGGCGTGGCGGTGCCCTTCGTCCACGTCAGCATGGACGCCTCCGTGCAGGCCACTATTCAGCGTCTGGCGACGGCCGGCACGTTGATTCACTCGTTCGTCCAGGGGCAGGACGTGCCACGACAGGTGTTCACGTCGAGTGGTTCGGCGAGCGGCCTCGGGGATATCGAAGTGCGCTCAAAGTTCCGGCTGATGGACTTCGCGGGCGGTGGGCTCGCCGCCGCCGCGGACATGCGCTTCCCCACGGGCAACGAAGAGGAATTGCTGGGCGGCAGTACGCAGCTCAAGCTGTTCCTGATCCAGTCGGGGGGCAACGATCGGATCACGCAGCACCTGAACGTCGGCTACACGATTTCGAAAGGCGGCGATCAAGTCACCGCGCAACCGACCACGAGTGCGACGCCGAACTTCCCGGACGAGTTCAGCTACGCCGCAGGCGTCGAACTGGTCGTCGAGCCGCGAGTCACAATCATCGGCGACCTCGTCGGCCGAACGCTTCTCGATGTCGGCCGGCTGGACTTGGTGAGCAAGACGTTTCAGTTCCAGCCGCCCGGCAACCCGGCGCCGCCGATTGCGTCGATGAACTTCGACGAGTTCGAGCCGCGCGCCGGGAACCTGAACCTTCTGTATGGCACCGCGGGTGTGAAGGTGAATCCGACAGGCAATCTCCTCATCTCGGCGAGCGTGCTCTTTCCGCTCACCGACGCCGGTTTGAAAAACCGGCTGACCACCATCATCGGCATGGAGTACGCCTTCTAGACCAATTTTGGCTTATGCCGAAGACGCGAACCGCACATCGGGCTCATCTGCGCGCCCTCGCGCGGCGGGTTCGTGCGGCGCGAAAGGCACTCTCCACTGCCCGTCTGGAACTCGCGCGGGCCACGGATCCAAACGATCCGCCCGTCATCGTCGATCCAACGCTCGGCAGACGGCTCACCTCAATCCGCGCCCGCGCCGACCAATTCGTCGGAGCTGACGGCGTGGTGGGCTACGGCATCGGCTTCGTGCGGAAGAGAAATGTGGACACCCACTCGCCGTGCCTCACGCTCTATGTCACGCGAAAGCTGCCGCGCGCCGCGCTGGCGCGACTCGGACGCAGAGCCCTGCCTCGCTCCATTCAAATCGCCAGCAAACGGATTCGCGTAGACGTCGTGGAGCTCGGGCGCCTGCAGCGGCACGCGTTCGTCGGTCAGAGCCTGAGCACGTCGGTCAACGGCACCACGAGGTTTGGCACGATTGGCGCTCGCGCCGTGCAAGCCGCAGGCGGGGCGCCGGTACTGCTCACCGCCATGCATGTCACCGGCCTGCGAATGTTTCCCTCGGGTGGCGCGACACGCGTGTCGGTGTTCGTGCCGGGTGGCGGACAACAGGCGATTGGCGAGCTCGTGGCCGGATCCATGCAGGGGATCGATGCGGCAATGATCAGCGTCGCGGGCCTGCTGTCAGAGGATGTGCCGCTGATTGGACGTATTCGTGGCTGGCGACCGATTCTCCTTCCCGGCGATCGTGGAACCCGCGTGCGCATGTTCGGCGCCGCATCGCAGCAGTTAATGGATGGTGTGATCGAGGAACCGTTTGTCGTCATGCCTGCCTTCAATCTCGACGGAGCGATCGTGGTTCGAGGATTCACATCGCTCGAAGGCGATTCCGGCGCCGCTCTCGTCGATCCCGAAAACATGGTGCTAGGTTTTCTGGTCGGTCGCACATCGAGCGACCGACGCCTGTTCTGCCCTGCCGGAATGGTACTGTCGCGCCTCGGATGCGACATCCCGACTCTTAATTAGCCTCACTCTCACTCACGTGGAGGGATCATGACCGCGCCTGCTTGGGTGACTTCGTTCATTGCCGCCACGCTGATCGCGACCGCATCCCCAGCGTCCGCGCAACAAGTGAAGACGATCCAGCTTCTCGTGATCAACGGCACCGTCGAGATCGACAAGAGCACGGAGGGTGCTCTGAAAGAACTGACAGCGTCCACGCAACTGAACATCACGTGCGCGGCGAAGGTCGACTGCGCCGCCGTCAAGGTGATGAGCGCTGGCGGAGCGGTCGAGATCCAGCCAGCAAACACCAGCAGCAGCAGCGCGAGGGTGTACGTTCTCAAAGACGCGGTGAACCCGATCGTGATCACGGTCCAGGGCCGGGAAGTCGGGCGTGCGGATCTCGGCACCAGCGCCACGCCGCAGGCCGCGCCGGGCCCGCTGATTTGCCGCCCTCCCTCCGACATTCCGGCGACCTACGATCGCCGTGCCAATCGCGCCACGTTCTGGGTCAGCCATATCGGAAACATCTGGGCCTATCCCGAGGATCAAATTGACGAGAACGATGACGTCGAAGTGGTCGTGATTGCGCCAGAAGATCTGCTACCGAAGATCCGCGTCAGGCGCACGTCTACCACGAGAGTCGTTGGTGGGATCACGATCATCGGCGATCAACTGTTTCGACAGGCGGCCGAGGTTCGATCGCAGCGGTGCGGCACGTTGAAGGTCGTGCTCAGCGACTTCGCGCCCGGGGAGGGCACCGTGCAGATCGCGCTGATCGAGCAAGACAAAGAAATCCCGACAGGCACAGTGTCGTTTTCTGTTGCGCCGCTGTACGACGGCTATCTGTCCTACGCGGCGGTTTACACAGACGCCACGGCGCGCACCTTCAAGCTCGCGCCGAGTCCGGACGGCAACATCATCGTGCCAGGCGAAGCCACGCAGCACGGCGATCGCGAGATCCGCTTCGCCGTGTTCTATACGCCGTTCGTGTGGGGCAAGCGTGAGATCGTAAAGGGCCCCGACGCGTGGTATCACCGTATCAATCCCACGTTCGGCATCACCATCAGCGAGTTGGCCGAGCACTTCCTCTACGGCGCGTCGTTCGACTTCGGCGGCTTTACGGTCGCGGGCGGGTTGCACAGCGCACGCCAGACGATCCTCTCTCCTGACTCCGGGCTCCAAATAGGGGACGTCTTCGCAGGGGCCGCGACCGCGATCCCGACGGCCACGGACTGGACCCACAAGGGATTCGTGGCGGCGGGCGTCGATCTGCGCGCGGCCGTCACCCTCTTCAAGTCGGCGCTCGGGGTCGGCAAGTTCGGCCAATAGCCGTTCGTCTTGGGGGGTCAGACCCCAACACCGGGGTCAGACCCCAACACCGGGGTCAGACCCCAACACCGGGGTCAGACCCCAACACCGGGGTCAGACCCCAACACCGGGGTCAGACCCCCAACACCGGGGTCAGACCCCCCAACACCGGGGTCAGACCCCAACACCGGGGTCAGACCCCCAACACCGCGGGGCAGACCCCAACCCCGGGGGTCAGACCCCAAACACCGGGGTCAGACCCCAACACCGGGGTCCCAGACCCCAACACCGGGGTCAGACCCCAACACCGGGGTCAGACCCCAAACACGGGGTCAGACCCCAACACCGGGGTCAGACCCCAACCCAGGGGCCCGCGTCTAACGTCTCGGGAGGAGACGCATGGTATTCGGGACGCGTACTCTTGGGACCATCCTCGCGGCGGGGTTGGGAACGGTCGCGGCGTCGCAAATTCGGGTTGGCGTCGAGCTCGTGACCACTGCGGTGACGGTCCGTGATGGACGAGGGCAGTTCATTTCCGATCTGAAACAGCAGGACTTCGACGTTTTCGAGGACGGCGTCAGGCAGGCGATCGTGACGTTCTCGCTGACGCACGGTGGCCGCGTCTACAACGTCTCGGGATCCACACCACCATCCGGCCTGGAAGGAATCCTTCTGCCGGATCCCAGGCCCGTCAAGAACACCTCGGGTCGAATCATCCTCATCTTGGTCGACGACCGGCACCTCGAGCCAAGCCAGACACCGCGAGTGCGTGCGTTATTCGACACGGTCGCCCGCGAGCTCATCCACGAAGGCGACATGTTCGGCATCCTCTCCACCGGCACATCGTCCATCGAGATCGAGCTGACTTACGATCGCCGACGTCTGGAGCAGGCGAAGTCGAAGATTGTCGGCAGCGGCCTGAGGCCACGCGACATTCTCGAGGCGCCGTCCAGCGCGCAAGGTCCTGCCGAAGTGCGTCACAACGCGCACGTGGCGTTTTCGACTGCCTACGATCTCCTCCAGCAGCTCGGTAAGGTTCACGATCGCCGCAAGGTCCTCGTCTACATCAGCAATGGCTACGATTTGAACCCGTTCGCCGATGCCCGCGCGAAGCGCGAGGCGGAGCGTACGCCGCAGCAGGACGACACCGCGCCGCGACAGCAAACGACATTCTCGGAGGCGGACCTCGTGTCGGAACTGTCGGAAGTCACGCGCGCAGCAGTGCGGGCGAATGTCTCGATCTACGCGATCGATCCGCGAGGGCTCACCGCAGGCGCGGACATCAGCGAGCCGATTGATACGGTTGAGTACCAGAAGTACGTCACAAAAACGCAGGACACGCTGCGAGTACTGTCGGAGCAGACGGGCGGCAGGGCCATCATCAATCGCAACAACTTTACTGAATCGCTCAAGCGAATCGACGCTGAGACGAGCGATTACTACATGATTGGGTACTACTCGAACAATCCGGACGCGTCTCAGCGCAAGCGGACAATCGAGATCACGGTTCGCCGGCAGGGTGCGTCGGTACACCACCGCACCGAGTATTGGATGCCGGCCGTCAAGACGCCCTCGCGCCGGTGACCGACGTCATCCATATTGGTAGACATCATCGCCCTCAACACACGTCCTGTACACTGGATCCCATGCGGGTTTTATATGCCCTGATTTTCGGGCTGCTCATCGCCGCTCCGGCCGTGCAGCCTGGTCAAGGCGACGTCGCCGGCCCGGTCGCGGCGAAATGCGGACCGCCGCCCTCCAACCCGGAGGCGCTGGCTCGTCAAGTGCGAGAAACGCTCCGCCGCGAGTACGCGCAGCCTCGGCGGTTCACGTATGTCGAACAGCGTCGCGATGTCGACATCTCGCGATTAGGCAAGGTTACGGTTGGTCCGGTTCGCACCTTCGAGGTGTACCCCGCGCCGAACGACGACGAGTACAAACGGTTGATTGCGGTCGATGGCAAACCGCTCGATCCGGCGGAGCTCGCGCGACGCGACGCCGAGCACGAGAACAACCTGCAACGTCAAGCCGAGCGCGAGCGTACCGAGTCGCCGAATCGCCGAGCCGTGCGCCTGAAGAAGGAGGCTGAGGAACGTCGTGAGCGTGATGAGATCTTTGACGACGCAGCGGCGGTGTTCGACTTGTCCTTCGTGTGTCGCGAAATCCTCAACGCGGAACCAGTACTCGTGCTCGCGCTGACGCCCCGACCGGACGCACAGGTCAAAACTCGTGAGGGCGAATGGATGAAGAAGCTTCAGGGACGCATGTGGGTGTCGCAGGACGGGCACCACATCGCGCGCCTGAGGCTGCAGGCGTTCGAAGACATCTCGATAGGCTGGGGCGTCGTGGCGCGAGTCGAAGCCGGAAGCGGTTTCGATTACGTCCGCAAACGCGTCGGCGACACGTGGCTCCCATCGGAGTTGAAACTGGAGGGCTCAGGCCGTACGCTGCTGTTCAGGCGATTCCAAGTGACGACGGTCACCACCTACACGAATCATCAACCGTACAAACCGAATGGCAGCTGAATCGCGCCGCCTGCTCCGTCGCACAGTCATCGGGCTGGTGCTGCTCATTGGCGTCGCGTATGCGGCAGCGACCGTGCGTTTGATGCTGCAGGAAAACGAGCTGATCTTCCGCACCGCGGTCGCGCGCGCCGACTCGAAGCCGTCATTTGGATACGAGCAGATCGATCTGCCGCGAACGGATGGGGCCAGGCAGTTTGCCTGGATCATGCGCAACGGATCGAGACCGGCCAACGGCGACGACGCACGTGAGCGCTGGGTGCTGTACTTGCACGGCAATGCGTCCACTGTCGCAAGTCGAATGAATGTCGCGCACTACACCCGGCTGCACGAGCTCGGGCTGCACGTGCTCGCGCCGGAGTATCGCGGCTACAACGGCCTCGATGGCGTCCCCAGTGAAGCGAGCGTTCAATCAGATGCGCGTGCTGGCTACGAATACCTGCGCTCGCAGTTGCACGTCCCGGCCGATCAACTGGTGATCTACGGCTGGTCGCTTGGTGCTGCGGTCGCGGTTCAGCTCGCGTCGCAAGTGGAGGCTGGGGCAGTCGTGCTGGAGGGTGCTCCGGCGTCGGTGGTCGACATCGGTCAGCAACGCTATCCGTTCTTTCCCGTCCGTTGGATTATTCGCAATCCGTTCAACGCGATCGAACGCGTCGCGGCGATTCGCGCTCCGCTGCTCTTCCTCCACAGCGCCGAGGATACGATCATCCCGTTCAGTGAAGGCCGCCGGCTGTTCGACGCGGCGCCTCAGCCCAAAAAATTTGTCGAGGTCCGAGGGGGCCACATCGAAGCCAGCGAGATGGATCGTGAGGTCTTCTATGGCGCTATCCGCGATTTCCTAGCCGGCTTTCCGCCACGCTGACGCCGTTTCTTCCGCGAATGCCCCGAAGGATCGCGGCGCGTGACCGAGCAGTCGCGTCTGCCGCTCGATCGTTTGCGGCGTCGCTCTGAGTCCCTTCTCCTGGAAAAACTTGTACATGTTTTTGAAGTCGAAGACGATCCAGTCCGGCATGTATTGGAGCGACTGCTTCTCCCATGCGTCGAGATCGTCGCCGGCGTAGACAACCGGCTTGTCAAGCGCGCGCGACCATACCTGCGCTGTTGACTCCCCTGTGTGAGCTTCCGGCCCGACCACATCGTAGCTCTCGCCGGCATGGCCAGAGGTCGTCAAGGCCACGGCAGCCGCTTCGGCGATATCTCTCACGTCGACGCGATGCAAGCCGGTGGAACCAAGCGGCTGCGGGTAGACACCGTACTGCAGAATGGCGTCCTTGAAGAAGTAATCGTTCTGGTAGAAGTTGTTCGGGCGGAGGATCGTGAAGGGAATGCCGCTCTTGCGCACCGCCTCTTCGACGCCCACCTTGCCGCCAAAGTGCGGGAGCCATGCCGCCACGTCAGCATCCTGCACCGAAACGTAGACGAGCCGTTTCACCGACTCGAGCCGCATCGCGCAGACGGCCAGCAACCCTTCCTGAGCCTCGGTCGGACTGACGGTATTAATCAGAAACACACCGTCGACGTCCTTGAAGATTCGCCGGACGGATTCCACGGTCCCGAGATCACCAACGACCGGGGTAGCGCCGGCCGGCAGGTTCTTGGCTTTCGCCGCGTCTCGCGTCAGCACACGCACCTGCTCGCCGCGCGACAGCAGCTCGCGAACCACCTGCGAGCCAACAGTACCCGTCCCTCCGGTAACAAGAATGCTCATACTCACCTCCGCCGCATGATATGGGTTCTAAGACGCCTCTTGCGGACGGTAGGGTTCATCTGGATCGGGGTTCTTCTGGAATGGACGGGTTCTTCAGGGATGGACAGGTTCTTCTGAGTTCGAGAGAGGTTCTTGGAAAGAACCTGTTGAACTCAGAAGAACCATCCTCAATGCACGAGAACCTTACTTGACGATCGTGAGCTGATCCTTAACGGTCTTCACGCCATCGGTTTCCTTTGCAAGCTCGAGGGCGCGCTTTCTCTCGGCGGCGGACTTGACCTCGCCTTTCAGAACGACAA
>Ga0075418_10005819_pt1 | contig 13918 bp, 10 predicted proteins | sample SoiMetdeltSBSDD2_FD_81776 | JGI IMG/M metagenome (GOLD analysis project Ga0075418, IMG submission 81776) | Bulk soil microbial communities from a Populus tree surrounding site in Tennessee, USA - Soil MetaG P. deltoides SBSDD2 | ecosystem: Environmental > Terrestrial > Soil > Tree plantation...
ACCACGGTTGCCGGCTGTTCGAAGCGTCGTTCGGGGCGGAACTCCGCAGGATGGCTAATGGTGATTTTAGGCGCGTCGATGAGCGGCTCCTGCGCACCGCGCGAGGGAAGCCCGGCCTCAGTGCGATGGCGCATCATGCGGTCCACGAGCGCCTCGAAGTTCGCGAGGTCGTCCTCGGGCAGTGGCTTGAATGCATTGGATTGAGACGGGCGCTGCTGTGATTCCACCTTGGGTTGCCTCCCGCAGAGTTATTTTATTCGCCCGTCCGAGGTACCGCGAGGGGTCGCACCCTAAGGACTAGTTCTTGTCGCGAACCTGTCATCGCCGGTTTCTATACTGGACTCATCGTTCCCTGGGGCTTGTCCGATCGCCGAGCGTCGCGGCGATAGCACGCCGGGTTCGGCATCCCCACGGACGACCCGCGACTCGTGGTCTTTTTCCTGGCGTCGCGCGCGCTGGGCGCTTAACGTGACGGCTCGTTCCGAAGGGCTGCCCGACACGCCGAGCTCGCACATAGCGCGCCGGGGTCGGCAGGCCCGTCGGGCGAAGCCCGGCCCTAAGCCTGGCGCGGCGCCAGCGTCCCGATCTTCACGTTCTCGTTGCGCGGCTCGTCCCAGTATTCGGCTTTGTCGATGCGCACCTCAAGGAGCGCGAGATCCGGGTCCTCCAGTCCACGCGGAAACCAGCGGTCGAGGTTCGCCGTCCAGAGCTCGCGCATGCGCTCGGCGTCGCGCACGATGCGCGCGGTACCGGAAATGGACGCGAAATCCTCATCGCGCGGATCGGCGTAGCTCAGATTCACCTGGCGGTCGCCCGTTGCGGCGCGTTCGGACTTCGGTGAATGCGCCTGCGTGAAGAACCATAATCGGCCTTCGCGATCGACTTCGACGGTTTCGAGCGGACGGCTGCGCAGGGAACCGTCGGGCTCGATCGTGGTCAGCATGCCGATTTTCATCTGCCGCACCAGCGCGGCGAGCCGAGCGAGCTCTTCGCTCTTCTGTTTCGCAACTTTCATGGATTTGCCTCCTCGTTAACCCGGAGCAAGGAAAGTGCCGTTTAAAGGGAAACAAGGAGGTAACACCCATGCAAAGCTTGAAAAAAGTCGCAGTGGCTGTATCGGTTGCCTTCGGCTCCGCCGCCTACGGGTCGGTTGCGGAAAAACCGAGCACGCTCGCCGACCAGCAATCGGTCGCGGTAACGATCTATAACGAGAACCTCGCGCTTGTGAAGGACCAGCGGCGCGTCGGCTTCGAGGCCGGGCGCAACCGTCTCGCGCTACGCGAGGTGAGCGCCCGGATGCGCCCCGAGACCGCGCTGCTACGCAGCCTTTCGCACCCAGGCTCCCTCACGCTCCTCGAGCAGAATTTCGATTTCGATCTGCTGACGCCGGCTAAGCTGCTGGAAAAGTATGTCGGACGCGAGGTGCGCATCGTGCGCGTGCATCCGCAGACGGGCGCCGAGTCGATCGAGACGGCCTTCGTCCTTGCCGCGAACAACGGCGTGGTGATGCGCATCGGCGATCGCATCGAAACCGGCCTGCCTGGACGCATCGTTTACGACGGCGTGCCCGCTACGCTGCGCGACCGGCCCACGCTCATCAGCGAGCTCGACGCGACCCGCGGCGGCGCACAGGCCGTTGAGCTCTCGTACCTGACCGGCGGGCTCGCCTGGAAAGCCGACTATGTCGCCGAGCTGAACGCAGCCGACAGCGCGCTCGATCTCAATGGCTGGGTGACACTCACCAATACGAGCGGCACCGCTTATCCGAACGCCAGGCTGCAGCTCGTCGCCGGTGACGTGAACCGCGTGCGCGACGAGATGCGCCTCGCCGCCAGGGCGGACAAGATGCGCGAAGCGTCCGCCGCCGCGCCGGCCTCGCAAATGGCGCAGGAGGCGCTCTTCGAGTACCACCTGTACACGCTCGCCCGCCCGACGACGATTGCCGACAACCAGACGAAGCAGGTGGCGCTGCTGGGCGCGCAGGGCGTGCCGGTGCTGAAGGAGCTCGTGCTCCACGGAGCCGACTATTACTACCGCTCAAGCGTCGGCGGCATCGGCCAGAAGATGAAGGTCGGCGTCTTCGTGCAGCTCGAGAATCGCGAGTCCTCGCGCCTCGGCATGCCGATGCCAAAAGGCGTGGTGCGCGTCTACAAGAAGGACAGCGCCGGCAACGCGCAATTCGTCGGCGAGGACCGCATCGATCACACGCCGAAGAATGAGACCGTGCGCCTGAAGCTCGGCGAAGCGTTCGACGTGACTGCGGACAAGAAGCAGACCGATTTCAAGCGCCGCGAGCCCACCAACCGGGCGAGCTACGTGTTCGAAAGCGCCTACGAGATCGTGTTGAAGAACGCGAAAAAGGAAGCGACCACCGTGGTGGTGCGCGAGCCGGTGCCGGGCGACTGGACCATGCTCGAGGAAACGCAGCGCCACGCGAAGGTGGCGGCCGGCACCGCGGAGTGGCGTGTCCGCGTGCCGGCGGAGGGAAGCGCTACGCTGCGCTACCGCGTGCTAGTGCGCTACTGACGTCAATGCGCCACGGATTGTGCCTTAGGCGGCACATCATAGGAGCGCATGAGCTCATCGACCACCGCGTGGAACCCGTCCCAGGGCGCCTCGCGGAAGCTGTGGTTGCGCACGATGAACGACGCCCCGGCGTAGAACTTCTCGTACTGCAGGTGCCGGCCGGCGAATTCCGAGCCGATGAGATCCCAGGCGAGCTTGTAGAGCTTCATTCTTTCCAGTGCGGGGAGCTGCGGCGTCTGCCAGTACGTCTCGAACATCTGGCGCAGCTTGGGCTCGTGCATCACCGTCACGTCGGCGGGCATCTGGAAGATGCCGCCGCCGCAAAGCTCGCGCAGCGCGTCGATGATGTGCGAGTGGCTCTCCGTGCACCAGTTGAGCGCGGCGTACATATAGCGCCGGTTGAAGGTCTTGTAGCCCTCAGGCCAGTCCTCGGCGTCCTGGATCTGGCCGGCGATCATGCCGCCGAGCGCCGCCTCCAGCGCCGCGAACCGCCCCAAGACTTCCCGCACGGCTGGGACTTCGTGCGCGCCGGAAGCCTGCGCGATCTTGCTCGCGAGGCCGACGATCAATTCCATCTTGGCGTGGAAGCGCACGTTCGACTGGTGGTTGCCGTAGCAGTGGCCTGGCGTCTTGATGTAGATCTCGCGCGCGAGCACCGCGTCCATGTGCACGAAAACGCGCTCCCAGGGCACCTTCACGTTGTCGCACATCACCATCGAGTCGGTTTCGTCGAAGCGCCATGCAAGCGGGTTCTCGAACTCGCAGGGCGCGTGACGCTCGAAAGGCTTGCGCGACCAGAGCGTCACGCCCGGCGCGTTCACCGGGATCGCGCAGGTGATGGATTCGGGTAACTGATTCGGCGCGAGCGGAATGAGGTTGCCGATCCAGATCTCGTTCGCGAATACCGCGCCGGTAGCGAGCATCTTCATGCCGGAAATCACCACGCCGTCGTCGTCTTCGCGCACCACGCGCAGCGTCGGTACCGGGATGTTCTGCTTCACGTAGAACTCGGGGTTGCGCGCCGCTTGCGGCGGGATGACGGCGTAGACGCCGTACACGTCCTCGCGCCGCATGTGCTCATAGTAGGCGAGCAGATTCTTCGCGAAGCCCTTGAACACCGAAGGGTTCATGGCCATGCCAGTGACGAAGCTCGACACGTGATCGGGCGAACGCCCGAGGAGCCCGTAGCTCATGCGCGCGACCGCGCGGTGCAGGTCGGTTCGTTTCAGGAGGTCTTCACGCGTACGCGCTTTCAGGAAATAGGCGCTGTAGCGCTCGCCGCGCTCCTCGTACGAGAAGCGCGCGTCGGCGCGCTTCAGGTCGTAGATCGCCGCCATGGAGCGCGCGCCGTTGCGGAACGCCGGGTGCGTGGTGACGTCGTCCACGCGCTCGGCGCCGATGTAGACCACGCGCCCGTCGCGTAGCGACTCTAGGTGCTCACTTCCGCTCTTCAGCATAGTAGTGAATCTCGTGGAGGATACAGCCGCCGCGCGAAGTGAATGGGCCGTGATGGACCCCCGGCGGACGGCAGGCGTAGGTCGGCGCGAAGCACTGCTGCCCGCCCTTACCCTGCTTGTCGTTGCCGACCACGAGGTCGCCCTGCACTACATAGACCTCTTCCCAGTGATCGTGCACGAAGGGCTCGGTGGAGAAAGCGCCGGGCTCGATCTTGAGAAGGCGCGTGCGGCTGCCCTTCTTCGCTTTCTCGTCCAGGTCCGAGGCGAGAACCTTCTGGTAGAAGCCGCTCGGGTAGCCCGGCGGCACTTCCCAGCCATTGTTCAGATCGACGCTTACGAACTCGAGATGCTGCTTGGGCTTCATGCCGCCTCCTTCGCCTCCTGCAGTAGAACTTCGGTGAGCGCGACGGCGCGATCGCCGCTCGCCACGAGCCTGGCCGCGGCCGCGCGCAGCTCGCGAAAGCGCCTGGCGTCGAGCGACTCGAACAGTACGTCGTTGACCCGGCGCTGGTAAGGCGCCATGCGCTCGAGCAGTTGAAATCCCCTGGAGCTGCAGCGCAGCCGCACGCGCCGCCCATCCGCGGGGTCCGAGCCCTTCTCGAGAATGCCCGCGGCGACGAGCTTGTTGGCCTCGATCGTGATGAAGGCGCCCGAGCGGTGCAGGCGCGCGGCCACCTCGCCGACCGCGAGGCCGTCGGCGCGGCTCACCAGCATGAGGATTTCGTACTGAACTCCCGAGATGCCCGCGATCGCGGCGAACGCATCGCGGCAGGCGTCGAGCTTGTGGCCGTAGGCGATGAGATCGTGGATCAGGCCGCGGAACTCGGCATCCGAGCCGCGCGTGAGGAGCGCCGCGCGCGACACGGTAAGCGGCGTCTTCTTGCGGGAACGGGCCATGCGCGCGAAAATTCTCTGCCCCGCGAATAGCTTTGTCAATTAGCTAAATGGCCAAGGATCTGAGGCGCGCCGTAGCGCTGCTGGAAAGCGGAGACTGGCGCGGCGCGCACCAGATCGTGCAGGCCGACGAGGACTCGCGCCACGCCTGCTGGGCGCACGCCATCGTGCACGTCATGGAAGGCGATCTGGCGAACGCGCGCTACTGGTACCGGCGCGCCGGGCGCGCCTTCAGCGCGGATGCGGGCGCGGAAATCCGCGCGCTCGGTGAATCGCTGGAGCTTTGAGGTCGGCGAAACCTACGCCGTCGCGCACGGCGAGCTCCCCCCATTGTGGCTCGACGTACGCGACGGCTTCGGCCTAACCCCCCACCATTCTCCGGACCTCCTGCGCTGGGAAGCGCGCTGAGATCCACGGCGCAAGGATAGTGCACCGGACCGGCGCCATGGCCGCCCATGACAAAAACTTCCAGTCAGGAAAAGCGAGGGTTGTCACCCGCCCCAAAAACGGGCGACTTCCTGCGCCGGCATCGGGCGCGCGAAGAGATAGCCCTGGGCGTGCTCGCAGCGCAGGGCGCGCAGAAACGCGGCCTGTTCCTCGGTCTCTACGCCCTCGGCGACCACGGTGAAGCCGAGCGTATGCGCCATCTCGATGATGGTGCGCACGATCGTGGCATCCGCCTTGTCGCTCGCCATGTCCTCGACGAAGGAACGGTCGATCTTGAGCGACGAAACCGGGAAGCGCGTGAGGTAGGCGAGGCTCGAGTAGCCGGTGCCGAAGTCGTCGATCGCGATGCGCAGGCCTGCGTCGGCGAGCGCGCGCATGACGCGGATCGCGTGATCGGGATCCTGCATCAAATGGCTCTCGGTGATCTCCAGCTCGAGGAGCGCCGGACTGACGGCAGCGCCGGCGACGAGCTCCTTGATGCGCACGTCGAGGTCCTGCTGGCGGAATTGCCGCGCCGAAAGGTTGACGGAAATCGGACCGACGGTGAGGCCGGCGGTCTGCCAGCGCTTCAAGTCCTCGCAGGCGCGCCGCATTACCCACTCGCCCACCTGCACGATGAGTCCGGTCTCCTCGAGCACCGGGATGAACTCGGCCGGCGAAACGATGCCGCGCTCCGGATGCTTCCAGCGCAGCAGCGCCTCGGCGCCGCTCGCCCGGCGCTCGGCGAGGTGGAACTTTGGCTGGTAAACCAGCATGAATTCGTCGCGTTCGAGCGCCCTGCGCAGCTCGCTTCCCAGCTGCGCGCGCTGGCGCGAGCGCTGGTTGATGTCGGCGGTGAAGAACTGATAGGCGTTGCGCCCGGATTGCTTGGCGCGGTACATCGCGGCGTCGGCCGCGCCGAGCAGCGTCTCGGCATCGGCGCCGTCAGCCGGGAACGCGGCGATGCCGACGCTCGCGGTGATGAAAACTTCGTGGCCATGCACCTCGACCGCGCCCGCCAGACGATCGAGCACCTTCTGCGCGATGAGCGCCGCGTCCTCCGGGCGCGCCAGATCGGCGAGCACAAGGGCGAATTCGTCGCCGCTGATGCGCGCCACCGTGTCGCCGGTCCGCACGGTGGACTGCAGGCGCACCGCGACTTCCTTGAGAAGCGCGTCGCCGCCAGCGTGGCCGAGCGTGTCGTTCACCATCTTGAATTCGTCAAGGTCGATAAAAAGCGCGGCGAGCGGCGCATTGCGGCGCTTCGCCTGCATGATCATCTGCGAGAAGCGGTCGGCAAGCAGCGTGCGGTTCGGCAGCCCGGTGAGCGGATCGAACTGCGCGAGGTAGGCGAGGCGCCCCTCGCTATCAATGCGCTGCAACGCGGTGGCGAGCACGCTCGCCGTGGCTTCGATGAAGTTCAGTTCCTCCGCGCCGAACGCGTCGCGAGTCTTGTAGCAGGCGCACAGGACGCCGCGCACTTTTTCGTCGCTTCGCACGGGCACGAGCGCCGCGCTGCCCATGCCGCGCGCCCACGGCACGGGCAGATGCGCGCCCTCGGCGACAAGCCGCGTTCCCGCCCGCATCGCCTGGACCATCGGGTCATCCGGCCCGCCGCTGATCACCCCGGGCCCGGCGCCGACAATGCCTACGACCGCGCGCACCACGAGCTCGCCCGCGCCGCGGCCGGGTTCGAAATACGCCACCGCTTCGGCGCCGAGCGCCTCTAGCGCCGCCTGCACCGCTTTCTCGACCAGCTCGGCCGCGTCGGACTTGACGAGCGCCGCCTGTCCGAAGCGCGCCACGCGCTCCTGATAGCGTAGATGTGCCGCCTGGCGCTGCTCGGCGCGTTTTCGCTCGGTGATGTCGCGCGATATGGTGACGACGATCCAGCCGTCTTCGGAGCGCAGCGCGCGCCGATGGGTCTCCGCCCACCCCATGCGACCGTCTTTCGACGTATAGGAGCTTTCGCTGCGCATACCGGTGGCGCCTTCGGCGATGACGGCGTCGTACTCGCGCTCGAGCTGTTCGCGGGGCGTATTGAGCACGTCATGCGGACCGAGACTGAGGAGCTCCTCGCGCGTGAGCCCGAGCCATTCGCAGCCGACCTTGTTCACGTCGACGAAGCGCATGCTGCGGCGGTCGGCGAGGTAGATCGCGTCGAGCGACATATCCATGGCTGCGCGGAAGCGCTGCAGATCCTCCGCGCGCCGGCGCTGCTTCTTCTCGGCTCTCTTGCGCATGAGGAACTGGCCGACCTGGCTGCCGATGATGCGCGCGGCCTGCAGCAGGCGCGCGTCGGACTCGCGCGCGTTCGGGCTCGAGAAGCTGAGCACGCCCAGCCTGCGCCCGTCGGAGCTCACCGGGAAAACGAATGCGCCGCCGTCGAGAAACGTCCCCGAGGCGCCCGAGGCGCGCGGATCTTTGCTGACGTCACGCACCCAGAGCGCTTCGCCGGTGTCCCAGACGATCCCCGAGAGCCCGCGGCCGCGCTGGTAAACCATGGCGCGCGACCGCTCGAGAAAGCGCTGCACTCTAGGATCGCGCTGTCCCCAGGCCTCAGCGAAACGCAGCACGCCGGCGTCGGCATCCACAGCGAAATAGCGGCCGCACGGCCAGCCCTGTGTGGTGCACACGGCCCGGATCACCTCGCGGATCCCGGCGTTCGCGCTCGGCGCCTCGGCGAGGCAGCGCGTGACCTCGTGCTCGAGCGCGAGCAGGTTCTCTTCGCGCTTGCGCGCGGTGATTTCCTTGCCGACACCGCGATATCCCGTGAACATCCCGGCGGCGTCAAACACCGGCTCGCCGCTGATCGAAAGGTGCCGCTCGACCCCTTCGGCGTCGGTGCGCGCGATTTCGAAGTCGCGGAACGGAAGGTGCGCGTCCATGGAAGCGATTTCCCAGCGCGTCTTCCCGATCTCGCTGCCCGGCGCATTGATGGCCTGCGCGCTGCCGCCCTGCGTGGTGCGCACGAGCCGTTGGTTAGCATCGGTCTCCCAGTAGAAGTCGGCGGAGAGGTCGGTCAGGCTGCGGAAGCGCGCTTCGCTTTCCCGCAGCGCAAGCTCGGCCACGATGCGATTGGTGACGTCCTTGGCGATGCCGTAGTAGCCGGCGAACGCGCCCTGCGCATCGAAAAACGGCTGTCCGTTGACGCTGACGTAGCGCATCTCACCGTTCTCGCCGTGCCGGCGCAGCAGGAGATCCTGGAAAGGCTGCCGCGCCTCGAGCACGCGCCGGTGCTCGTCCCAGGTCTGGCCCAGAATCTCGGTGCGCGGCAGCTCCCAGCGGCACAGGCCGACGTGGGCTTCCGGGGTGATGCCGCCGCGCGCATCGCTCGCGCCGCTCGTGCTGACGAAGCGAAGCTGCGCATCCTGCTGCCAGTACCAGTCGGACGAGAGCTCGGTCAGCGCGCGGAAGCGCTGCTCGCTCTCGCGCAGTGCGCGCTCAGCTTCCAGCCGGCGCGCTTCACGCTTGAAGTTCTCGAGGGCGAAGCAGATGTTGGCGGCGAGGCGCTCGAGCAGCGCAACCAGCTCCGGGCTGAATGCATTGCGCTCGGCGTGCTGCAGCCCGAAGGTTCCCGCGAGCTCTCCGTCCACGCGCAGCGGGAAAACCGCCGCCGAGCCGACCTCATACATCGTGGCATCCGGGCTGCGGTCATTGCTGATTGCCGGCACGCCGGTCCGGCACGCCCGGGAAACAAGGGTGCTCGAACTGCCGTCGAGCGAAGGCGGGTCGGGCTCTTCGGCGAGCGCGGCCGGGCCGCTCGCCGCAGCACGCCTTAGCGCTTGCGTCGCCGCGTCGAGCTTGTACACCACGCCGAGCAGGAAGCCGCCCGCCTCCACCGCGATCTCGCAAGCGCGTTCCAACGCCTCGTCGGCCGAGCGCGCGCGCAGCACCGCTTCGTTCGCCGCGCCGAGCGCGGCGTACATGCGACCCAGTTGCGCGACCCGCTGCTCGTTGCGTTTGCGCGCCGTGATGTCGCGGCCGATGCCGCGGTAACCCGTGAAGGCGCCGTTCGCGTCGAACACCGGGTCTCCGCTGAGCGAGACCCAAACCGAGCCGTCGGGCGAAGGCCGTTCGAGCTCGAAGTCGCGGAACGGCTCATGCCGCTCGAGCTGCGCCCGATGGCGCGCCCAATCGGCCGCGCTCAGGTTGAGCGCCGGCTGATCCCAGCGCCTGCGCCCGAGGTACGGAGACATATCCAGGCCGGTCTTGCGGATGCTCGACATGTAGGTGAGGCGAAACTGCGCGTCCTGCTCCCAGTACCACTCGCTCGAGAGGTCGAGCAGTCGGGCGATGCGCGCCTCGCTCTCGCGCAGCGCTCGCTGGATGTCGGACTGGATCGTGGCAAGGCGGACGAGGCGCTCGAGCGCGGCGGCGCTGACCTGGTCCTTGGTGAGGAAGTCGTAGGCCCCGGCCTCGAGGCAGGCCTCGCGCAGCGCCGGGTCCTGATCGGCGGTCAGCACCATGATCGGCTGCGACGCCGATGGCGCGAGCGCACGCACAGTCTCGACGCCGCTGGAATCGACGACGTTCAGGTCGGCGATGATCAGGCCGAAGTTGTCCGAAGCGAGCTTGACGAGCGCCTGAGAAAGACGATCGACCACTTCGAGGTGCGAGGACACGGAGCGCATGGCGCGCAGCCGGGTGCGCAGCAGCTCGGCGAAATCGGGATTGTCTTCAAGAAGGAGGATGCGAACCGGCTCGCGCGCGGTGTCCCTTTTCTTGAACTCGGGCTCCCGGATCATTTCATCCCCCGGCGCGAGGATGCCGAGGGGAAGCCGCGCTCGCTATCAGGGAATCCCTGAGCCTTTACAAGGGTTTGCAACCCTTAGTTAACGTATGGATTGAGCACTCCATCACGCCGGATTAGTCCACCTTGGCCCCGGACGCCTTGACCACTGGCCCTAACTTGGCGATCTCCGCGGCCGTCGCCTTTTCGAAGGCGTCGGGCGACATGGTGATGGGGTCAGCGCCGATGTTTGCCCACACGGGCTGCATTTCCGGAGCCTGCACCGCGCGCGCGAACTCCGCGTTCAGCTTCTGCACCAGCGCGCGATCCATCCCCTTGGCGGCGAGCACGCCCGAGTAAAGCACGATCTCGAAGTTCGGCAGGCCGGACTCGATCATCGTCGGCACCTCCGGCGCCGCGCCGCTTCGCTTGGGCGTGGTCACGCCGAGCGGACGCAGCTTGCCCGCTTTGACGTTGGAGATCGCCGGCGGCATGGTGGAAAACACGAACGTGACCTCGCCGCCCAGGATCGCCGCGGTCGCGGGGTTGCTGCCTTTGTACGGCACATGCAGCGCGTCAACGCCAGCGGCGCTTTTGAGCATCTCCGCCGAGAGGTGGACGATCGTCCCATTGCCGGAAGATCCATAGGAGTACTTGCCCGGATTCGCCTTCAAGAGCGCGATCAGCTCCTTCACGCTACCCGCCGGCGTGGACGGATGGACCACGAGCATCAGCGGCGTCGAGGCCACCATCGCGACGTAGGTGAAGTCCTTGATCGAGTCGTACGGAAGCTTGCTGTAGAGATTCGCGTTGATGGCGTGCGTAGTGATGTCCTGCAGCCACAGCGTGTAACCGTCGGGCGCCGACTTGACCGTAAAGTCGGCCGCGATGGTCGTGCCGGCGCCGGGTTTGTTCTCGACGATCACCTGCTGGCCGAGCTGCTTGGAGAGCGGTATGGCGATCGCACGGCCGAGAACGTCGGAGATTCCGCCGGCGGCGAAACCGACCACGAGTCGCACCGGCTTGTTGGGATAGTCGCCTTGCCCGAACACCACGCCCGACCACGCCAGCAACACGAACAAGAGCGCTTTCATGAGAGTCCTTTCATGGCATGCCACAACGCCTCGACTTCGCGTTGCTCGACGCCGTTGGTAATGAAAACGAGCGCCGCCTCGCCCTTCGCCACGGGCCGCAGGCGATCGAAGACATGGCGCACGCCCTGCACGAGAACCAGCCCCTCCTCGACCGGCACCACGCCCTTCACGCGAAGCAGGTCCTTCCCGCGCAATTCGACCAGCGTCGCCAGGAAATGCTGGAGCAGCGCTTTGCGCACCGGCTGCGCGAACCTCATCGAGAAGCTACGGATCGTGCTGTCATGCGCCGCGGCGGAGAAAACCTGGTCTGTCCCTGGTTTCGCGTCGAGGAGGCGCTTGGCTTCCACCTTGCCGAAGCGCGCCGGGATGCATTCGACCGCCGGATTAAGCGCCCGGATCTCCGCTTCGACTGGAGCAAAATCTTTCGCCCGGTCCGCTTTGGAAAGCACCACCACGTCGGCGGCGGCGATCTGGCTGCGAGCGATTCCAAGCGACGCCTTGCGCGCTTCGGGATCGGCCGCGTCGACCACGGTCACAATAGGTCCGAGCTTGAAGTCGCGCGTGAGCGCGTGGTCGGAATAGAGCGTCTGCGCGACCGGTCCCGGATCGGCGAGCCCGCTCGTCTCCACGATTACGCGATCGAAGCCGGCGATCTCGCCCCGCCGCCGGCGCATCGCCGCACCCATCAGCGCCTCCTCGAGGTCGCCGCGTACATGGCAGCAGAGGCACCCGTTTGGCAGCGCGACGGCGGCCTCGGTGGAGTTCTCTACGAGCGCGTGATCGACCGGCACGTCGCCGAACTCGTTCACAATGACAAGCGAGTCGCGCTCCTCCTTCAGGAGCTCGTTCACCAGCGTCGTCTTGCCGCTGCCGAGGAACCCGGTAACCACGACGACCGGCGTTCGCCCGTCGGGCTTCACACTTTCATTTCCAGGCAATAAAGGCCGCCGCCGCCGCGGTCCACCGTAAACACGATGCCGCGATCGTCGACGAAGACGTCGTTCAGCTGCGCGGCGCCGGTCTTGGAGTTCTCCGGCGTCGGCGGCACGAAATAGGCGATCTCGCGCGGGGAATACGGGTCGCTCACGTCGTAGGCGCGCACGCCGCCGTTAAAGAACGTGCCGAGCACGATGTCCTCCGAACGCCAAGCCCCCGGTACCGGCGTGTTCTCGTGCAGGTTGTGCGCGCCGAAGCGTCCGCCGCGGTTCCGGAAAGAATCGACCGGCGGCATCGGCAGCGTGGAAATGCTCACGAGATGCTTTTCGTCGCGGGCGTCGATGAGCCACACGAGCTTCGGATGATCGGCCGCGTTGTCCTTCACTGATTCGTCGCTCACCACGAGCAGCCCCTTGCCAAAGAAGGGCAGCGCGGTGTGATTGAAGCCGTTGTACGGCGGCGAGTTGGTCCAGCGCGAGATCATCTTCGGCCGCGCGCGATCGGAAATGTCGATCACCATCACGCCGCCGTCGATGTAGGCGAGGTAGCACCGATCGGGACGCTCGGGATAGACGTTCGTGTTGTGCGCGCGGAAGCCGGCGTCGAACTTGGCCGGCAGGCGCTCCGGCGGCGGCGCGTCGTCGCTCTCCATTGTTCCCGGCAGGTGCCAGCGGCCCACGGCCACCGGCTTCGCCGGATTCGCCACGTCGACGATGCGGTAGATCTGATCGTCCTTGGGGTTGCGCGGTTTCAGCTCCGGATCGGCGCACGCCATGTGCACCGTCTTGCCGTCCACGAACCAAAGCTGGTGGCAGCCACGCGAATGCGGACCCGAGGCATCAAAGAACGAGATGGATCTCGGCTTCTCCGGCTTGGAGATGTCGAAGAGCTCGAAGCCCGCGGGCTTCAGCCCGAACTTGGTCACCTGATAGGCCACCGCCATCAAGTCACCCGCAACCTCGAGAGAATTCGAGCGCATCTGCGCGTGCGCCAAGTCCGTCTGCACGATCACCTGGGGCGAGCGCGGGTCGCTCACGTCGACCGCGGTGAAGTTCTTCGGCGCGCTTTCGTGCGCGAGCCAGAGCACGCGGCGGCCGTCGCGCGCGAGCTGCATCGACATGCCCTCGCCCATGCCACCGAAGCCGTTCAGCGTGTGCTGGGCGAGAAGCTTCATGTTGAGGAACATGGCCCTAAGATATCATCGCCACGATGCGCTTCTTCCTCTCGCTTCTCCTTTCATTTTCCTGTTTCGCTGCGCACGCCTGGCCTACGAAACCGGTGCGCCTCATCGTCGCCTATCCGCCCGGCGGCGGCATCGACGTGCTGGCGCGCCAGCTCGCCGACAAGCTGACTGCGGTTTGGGGACAGCCGGTGGTGGTCGAGAACCGGCCTGGCGCCAACACCATCGTCGCGACTGACGCCGTGGCGAAGGCCGCGCCCGACGGCCACACCGTCCTCATGACGACGGACGCAACGTTCTCGATCAACCCGCACCTTTACGCAAAGTTGCCCTACGACGCGCAGCGCGACTTCGCGCCGGTGACGATGCTGGTGCTTCTGCAGCAACTGCTGGTCGCCCACCCGTCGCTTCCCGCGAGCACGGTTCCCGAGCTCGTCGCGCTTGCCAAGGCGAAACCCGGTGCGATCAACTACGCCTCCTACGGCAGCGGCAGCCAGCCGCATCTCGCCGGCGAGATGCTGAAGAACAAGGCCGGCATCGACCTCGTGCATGTGCCGTACAAGGGAATCTCACTCGCCGTGCCCGCGGTCATGGCGGGCGAAGTGCAGCTCACCTTCGCCGGCATCGCCACCTCGATGCCGCAGCTTAAGGCCGGGCGCATCAAGGCGCTCGC
>Ga0075418_10005820_pt1 | contig 13910 bp, 8 predicted proteins | sample SoiMetdeltSBSDD2_FD_81776 | JGI IMG/M metagenome (GOLD analysis project Ga0075418, IMG submission 81776) | Bulk soil microbial communities from a Populus tree surrounding site in Tennessee, USA - Soil MetaG P. deltoides SBSDD2 | ecosystem: Environmental > Terrestrial > Soil > Tree plantation...
CCCGCGGGGCGACTCAGTCAACTCTGACGCGCCGCAACGCGGGGAAACAACTACTGCGGAACACGCATCCAGTCCCGCTGCGGCGCTGAGCACCTGCTCGCCCGCGGGGCGACTCAGTCAACTCTGACGCACCTGCGCTCCCGCGGGATGCTACTTGCGCCCCTCGTCGTCGTCGTCATCGCCTGTCGCGGTGATCGCCCACTCGGGATAGGGCACGCCGCTGCCGCGCATCGCGCGCCACAGGATGCGGTTCAACACGTCTTCGGGCGCGCGGTCCATCTGTGCCAGGTCCAGCGTCGCCGAGACCTCGGCATCCGCGCGCAGCACCGGGTCGGCGATCGCCGCGGGCTGGGGGTTCATCTCGTCGAGACGCACGTTGGCCGGCAGCGCCACGAACGGCGTGAGATCCTGTGTCTCGGTGAAGCAGTCGAACATCGGCGTAGCCGCGGCATCGAACACGTTCATCGGCGGGACGCCGAGGATCTGCTCGATCGTGCGCACGAGGCTCGTCGTGTTGTATTGCGTCGACACGGTGGCCCCGCGCTTGCAGAACGGGCTCGCGACGTAGCACGTCGTGCGGTATCCGCTGACGTGATCCCAGCCCGCCTGCGGATCGTCTTCGATGCCGAACACGACCATCTCGGGCCAGAACGGCGAATGCGACAGCGCCTCGACGATGCGTCCGAACGCGAGGTCGTTGTCGGCGACGCAGGCGCCAGGCGTCGGACACCCCGCCTTGGTGCCGCTCGTGTGGTCGTTCGGCAGGCAGATCAGCGTGAGCTGCGGGAACTTGCCCTTCTTGCCGAATTCGGCGAGCTCGCGCAGGAAGAAGTCGGCGCGATACTGGTCGGGCACCGACATCGACCAGCCGACGCAGTCCGTGGGCGTGTGTGGGCGCAGCGGCGGCACCACCGGTTCGCAACCGAAGATCACGTCGAAGCTCTTGTCGCGCCAGGCGCGGAAACACGCGGTGAAGTCGGGCGTGCCATCCGCGCGCGGGTCGCGCCAGCGCACCTGCGGTCCGCAGAACTCGCCGTAGTTGCGCAGCGTGATGCCGCGAGCGATCGCGTGGTCCCAGAGGAACCCGGCCGGCGAGTAGGACAGCGCATCGGCCCCGTCCGGGCCCATGCCGTCGGGATAGGTGCGCGGCCAGCCCGCGAAGCTCTTCTCGAGGTAGTCGGTCGCGAACGCTGCGGTGCTCCACTGGTGGCCGTCGGCGGACAGGATCCCCGAGCAATACGTGTTGTCGAGCAGCACGAACTGGCGCGCGATCGCGTGCTGGTTCGGCGTCAGGCGTTCGCCGAACGTGCACAGCTCGCGGTCGCCGTTGCCCTGCGGCATGTCGCCGAGCACCTGGTCGTAGGTCCGGTTCTCCTTGATCACGTAGACGACGTGCTTGATGCGGCTGCGCTCGCCGATGCGTTCGGGGATCACGCGAACCGGCTGGTCCGGGCGCGGCGGCAGCAGCGCCTGTTCGATCGCGGGGCGTCGCAGGTTGATCTCGACCTGTGCGGTCAGCCCGGTCAACTGCGCGTCGTCGGGCACGGGCACCAGCGACAGCGAGCCGTGATACTGGTGCGAGTTGAACTCGGGGACCAGGTTGCTCTTGCGCGGCCGGCCGGGGCCGAGACCCTTGACGTTCGTGACCGCGAGGTGCTGGCGCTCGCGATCGAAGAGCATCGCCGACGGATACCAGCCGACCGGCACGAAGCCGAGCAGCTTCGACTCGCCGCGCCGGTCGGGCTCGAACTCGAACACGGCGATCGCATTCATCGTGCCGTTGCCGACGAAGAGCCGTTCGCCGTCGGGCGAGAGACACAGCGCGTTCGGCGAAGCCTGCAGCAGGTCGTTCGGCTTGCTGCGCGCCCAGAGTGTGTCGACGATCTCGCCGTTCGTGTCGAGCACCGACACGGTGTCGCTGCCGGCATTCGCGCAGACGACGAAGCGCTGGTCCGGGGTGACGGCGAGGTCGCTCGCGTGCAGACCGGTCCGCGTCTCGCGCAAGAGCGCGCCGGCTTCGAGATCGATCACGCTGACCGTGCCTTCGCTCGCGATGTGACGCAGCGGATCGACGCGCACGGTCGTGCCGCGGCCGGCGTGACCCGTGAGATCGTCGGCTTCGGGGCGGCGTCCACCCTGGTTGCTGACGAACGCGCGGTCGCCGGCGAGCACGACGTCGAACGGTGCAACGCCGACCGGAAACGTGCGCAACACGGCGCCGGTCCGGGCATCGAGCTCGAGCAGCTGGTTCGACAGGTTGCCGCAGACGTAGAGTTTGCTGCCCTCCTGAGACAGCGCGAGCCCGCTCGGGATCTCGGCCTCGCGCCGCGGCGCGTTCGCGGCCGGCAGCGGCAGTGAATGCGAGGGCGTCACGGCGCCATCGGTGCCCGCCGTGAACACCTTGATCGAGCCGCGCACGTTGCTGAGGTAGATCGAAGCGCCGTCGGGCGACACCACGAGGCCCGTGTAGCTGACCTGGCCCTCCTTGTCGGGGCGCAGTTCCTGACTGACCGGTTCGTTCGGCTGCGTTGTCTGTTTCTCTTCGGGCAACGGCGCGCGCTGCAGGATCGCGCCCGTGCTGGCATCGATCACGAGCAGCTCGGGCGTCTTGCCCGCGACGTAGAGACGGCTTCCATCGCGCGATTGCGCGATCACCTGCGGCCGCAGTCCCTTCAAGTCGACGAACTTGCCGTGCGGCGTCAAGGTCTGGTTGACCGGCGTGATCTGGCGTCCTTCGACGTGCCGGCCGACCGGGTCGTGAAACGAGGGCAGGCGCTCGTCTGGGGGTGCGGCGCAGGCAGCGAGCACGAACGGGAGGGTGATCAGGAACCTGTTGCGCATGGAGTACGGTGGGGGGGTCGGGAGGGCGGCGCGGGCAATCAAGCGGCAAGAGTCATTCGGCTCACCGGTCGCGGAACATGCGCGACCACTTCGCGACCTTCGTGTGCAGGTTCGTATCGCTGACCTCGGCCGCCGCGCGCAGCACGCCGAGCGAGTCGACGAACATCACCCACGGGTAACCTCGGAACGGCGCTCCCACGACGTGCTCGAGCACGGGCATCGGCGCGGGGCGGAACGTCTGCAGGCTCGCGAGCGCTGCCTGCCGCAGCTCGGCGGACATCTCGCGCGGCACGGCGAGCAGCCACGGTTGTGGGTGCTCGAGCGTCGTGCTCAGCAGCTTCGACAGCGCCGGCAGCGCACGCGGCAGGCTGTCGCCCGGGGAACCTTCGGCGGGGTCGACCTTGGGCAGCCACAACACGAGCGTACCGTTCGGCGCGCGTGGGATGCCGCGCGTCGGCAGCAGCAGGAGGTCTTCGAGCGGCACGAGCGGCTGCTGGCCGAGGTCGAGACCGGCCACCTGGTCGATCGAGCTGCCGTCGAGGCGCTGCACGGTCGGTTGCTGCACGCGGATCGCGCCCCTGTCCATCGCGAAGCCGACGTGGCCTTCGATCGGCGAGCCGTCGTGCACGGCGTATTGCATCACGGCCTCGCCGTTGATCATGACCATCACGCGCGGGCCGCGCACGTGCAGCGCGTAGTCGAACCACGCTTGTTCCGTCGGGACGTCGAGCGACCGCCCCGGAGCGGTCTCGGGCAGCTTGCCGTCGCGCTCCCACAAACCGAGCAGGTGCACGTCCAGTCGGTCGCCGCGTTCGTTGCGTTCCCGCTTGCCGATCGCGTAGCGGAAATCACCCCACGAGAACGTGAGCCTCAGGTCGCGATCGCGCCGCGTGTGGCCGAAGACGATCGCGCCCGACACATACGACGTCGTGAAGTGCACGCGGCCGCGCAGCACGTAGGTGCCCGGAGCCTGCCAGGCGACCGTGTGCACGAACGCGTCGCGCTGGTGCGCCTCGCGATCGATCGTGCCGGTTGCATCGCGCGGTTGCTCGCGGCCGACGTGCAGGTCGCCCTCGGGCGTCGCATACCACAGACCCTGCACGCGGCGGTCCTCGTAGTCCGTGAGGCCGCTCTCGGTGAAGCCGTGGCCACCGAGGTGGCGCGGCAATGCCGGGGGAGCCCCGGCGGCGGCACCGGGCAGCGGCGGCCGGCCGAACATCTGCGCGAGGTCGTTGTATTCACGGGCAATCGCGGCCGCGGCGATCGGCGCGTCCGCCACGAGCGCCGAGCTGCGGGCCGCGAGCGCGTCGAGCAACGAGCGTGTCGCCCGGAGGCTCGCCAGCAGTTGCGTGCTCTCGCCCATCTCGATCGCGGGGAAACGGCGCCTGCAGACCGCGGCGAAGGCCTGCGCCGCATCGGGGTTCTTGATCGTGCGCAGCGCGGCCAGCGTTGCGGATGCCGTGTCGGGTCGCCAGCCGTCGACGGTCAAGGACCACAGCCCGGCGGCCGCGGTTGCCTCGGCGTCGTGCACTTCGTGCAGCAGCAGCGTCGCGGCGGCCGCGTGGTCCTGGCCGAACCAGGGCTCGGCGCGCTTGCGCGCCCACGACCAGGTCGGTTCGTCGAGCACGAGCTGGCCCACTTCCTGCTGCCCGGGACCGCCGTATTGCTTGATCCACTCGTTGCCCTGCTGCTTGTCGTCGGTCCACTCGTAGCAGCCGCGCGTGAACGTCTGCCACTCGGTGAAGAACGCTTCGAACGAAGGCGGGCGGCCCTGCTTGCCGTCGCAGAAGCACTTCGTGAAGTATCCGAGCGGGTCCTTCTGGCCCGCGCGCGCGTTGCGTTCGAATCCGGCGAGCGCCTCGCGGTAGCGCGGCGAGCCCGGCGGGAACGAGCGCAGGAACGAGTAGAGCGAGTAGCCCGCGAAGTAGTTGTCGCGGTAGTCGTCGACGGTCCCGGCGAGCAGCTTCTCGAACGACGCCTTGTTGCCGTAGCCCTTGTACCAGGTGTGCGCGACGGTCCAGACGTCGAGATGGTTGTCGACGAACGCCGTGTCGGTCGCCTTCGCGTAGTTGCCGGCGGTCCACTGCGCATGACCCTCGCCATACCAGCTGCCGAGGAACGGCCGCAGCACGCCGTCGAAGCGGTGTGTGAGCTCGTGCGTGAGCGTCTGCCCGAGTGCCACGATGTCGTTCCACGCGAACCGTATGGTCGTGCGATCGCCGGCCTGGAAGCCGCCGGCCCACCAGAAGGGCGCCCCTTCGGCCTCGAGGTCGCCGTGCTCGGGCACGATGCGCACGATGCCCGGGCGGTGTTCGAACGGATCGCTGCCGAAGTGGCTGACCAGGCGGGTGTGATGCAGTTCGACCGTGCGCGCCGTATTGAGCAGCGTCTCGTAGCCACAGATCGTCTCGATGCGGTAGCGACCCGTCGTGCTCATCGCCAGACCCGGTGTGTTCCAGCTGCGGTGCGCGGCCGTGAACTGCGCCTGCGCCTCCGGCGTCAACTGTTCGAGCTCGGTGATGCTCCAGACCTTGCCCTTCGCCGCGGCCTGCGCGTGCTGGTCGAGCAGCTGCTGCGCTTCTTCCGCGAGGTCACCGACGTCGTAGGGCAGCGGTCCCTTCAGGTCCTTGAACGTGCCCTGCCGCTGCAGCCCTGCGAGGATGCGCGCGGCGCGCAACGACTGGTCGAGCACCTTCCCGGGCTCGGCCTCTGCGCCGTTCGTGTTGTTGCTCGCCTCGACACGGGCACGCTGCCGCATCACGCGCGCGAGGCCTTGCAACACGATCTCGTAGTCGGGCAGGAAGGCCAGCTGGATCTTGTCGACGCTCGAGCTCACGCTGCCCAGCGCATTCGGCGCGCCGAGGCCGAGGCCGAGCAACAGCTCCGCGGTCCAACGCACGAGCACGGCACGCTGTGCATTCTGCTTCGCCTGCGCCTTGTTCTTGTCCGCGAAGCGGCTCAGCTCGACGATCGCCGCGGCGCGCAGGGCAGTGAGCTGTTGCGCTTGCGCGAGCAGCGCTTCGAGCTCCGGCGTGCCGCGTCTCTTCGCGGCCGCGTCGAGCTTGAGCTTGCCCTGCGCATCGGCCGCCGCGCGCACGAAGCGCTCGGACCAGAGCGCCTGCATGTCCTTGTCGTCGCGACACGCGAGCAGCAGGTCGAACAACAGCGGCGGCGAGGCCGGATGGAACTCGAGCGCCGCGAACAGGTGCTTGCGCGCGGCCGCGAGATCGCCGGCGGCGAACGCGTCCTTGCCGGCCTGCCAGCGAATGTGGACCGCACCTTCGCCGGGCACTGCCGTCTCGATCGCGAGATCGCGCGGCATCGGAGCGCCCGGTGGGCACTGCGCGAACAGTGGTGCACTGAGGCAGACGAGCAGCCAGCTGGGCTTGGGGCGGAGCATGCGACGGGAGGGCGGCTGCGGCATGGTCTTTCAGGCGGGGCCCGATGACAACCCCGGGCCCCAGATCGACGCAGGTTTGCGTTCAGGCGCGAGCTGTGGGCCCCGCGGTCAGCGTCCTGAGGGTTCGCAGTACGAGCAGGGTCACGCAGGCGACAAAACTCGCGAACATGCGGATCAGAAAGCCATACGCATGGTCGCCGTCGAGCAGCATCGGACCGAACCACAACACGAGCCCGAGAGCGAGCGCCTTCCACCAGCCTGCGCCAAAGAGCCAGCGCGAGCGCAGCAGCAGCGGCAGGCCGGCGCAGACCCACACGAAGTTGTTCGCGATGCGTTGCTGCAACGCCGGGATCCCCTCGTGCTGCGTCGTCGCCGCAGGCGGACTCGCGGTCAGGTAGCACGCAGCGGTGATGGCCACGATGCCTGCGACGAACAGCACGAGGCGCAGCAGGGTCAGCGCGCGGCTTGCAAGTCGCCCGAGGAATTCGATCTCGGGCTCGCGCGGCTGCCCCACAGGGGATTCGGTCATGGCCGTAGGCTACGGCAGTTCACGGCGCGACGTGTCGACCTCAGCCGCCCTTCACGACCTCGCTAACGCGCAGCAGCAGGTTGTCGAGCCCCTGCGGCGGCACCTCGATGTCGTCGCTGCGGTATTCGCGCCTCTCCAGGTGCTCTTCGTCCTCGCCGCTGCTGACGTGCACGCGCACGCGGTATCTGCCCGGGGAGAGGTCGTCGGTCGTGAAGCAACCGTTCTCGTCGACGCCGGCGCTGTCTCGCCTGTCACCGACGCCGTCGCTACCGTCCGCTGGCATGCTGTGGAAGGAGATCCAGCACGCATCCGGCTTCGTGTCGCCGAGCCGTGTCATGTCGACCCGCCCTTTCACGGTGATGGCCTTATGCAGGTCGATGCGCAGCGCGTCGTGCGGGGTGCCCGCTACGACGACGATGCCCTCGAGTCTGCCGCGGGCCGCGAGCTCGCCGGTGCCGCGCACCTCGAAGCTCCACGTGCCTTCGGCAACCTGCGCGAAGTGGAACCTGCCCTGGTGGTCGGTCAGCGAGCCGAGCCACACCTCGCCCTGGTCCGGCTCGACGCCCTTCAGGCGACCCCGCCCCTGCACGATCACGCCGGCGGCGACGCTGCCGTCGGCGAGGTAGCAGGTGCCCGAGACCGACGAGGTGGCGACCGCGATGACGAGCTCCCGCTCCTCGGCGGCTGCGAGAGTCAGCGTGCCGGCCCAGAGCGCGGCCGAGCCTGCGCCGAACCCCGTGTCGTCGCCAGTGGCGATCACGTAGACCGACAGGGCCTTCGCGGCGGGCACGCTGCCGAGATCGAAGCGACCGCTCTCGTCGACCTTCGCTTCGAAGTGGCGTTCCTCGCCATTGCAAGCGACGGTGTTGCCGGCTGCGAGCTTGCCGTCGATGGGCACGGTGCCGAACAGGTGCGCCGTCGGGCCTTCGATCGGTTTCTCGCCCGCGTCGAGACGCACCTCGGCGGTCTGACCGGCATGGACCGCAGCCGCTGCGCTCGGCAGATCGCTGCTCCCCATGGAGTAGTACTGAGTGAGCATCATCAGGCTGCCGGGTGAGCGCAGTGCATCGAGCGACTTGATCACCGCGACGCGGTAGTTGCCCGGCTGCAGCGCCGTCACACCGAACGAGCCGTCGGGCCTTGCGGTGACCAGCGTCGGCACCTGTTCGATGGGCCCGCGTGGGCCATCGCCGCCTTCCTGCATGACGACCACCGTGAACTTGCCGAGCTCCGGCGGCCGCCCGTTTTCGGTCAGCACGCCGCGCAACGAGCCCGGCGGCTCCATGTAGAGCACGAGTTCCTGGCCGAGCTTCGCTTCCCCGTGAACGACGCCCCAGCGTGGGTGGTCTGCGCTGATCCGCAGCGTGTCTGCATTCAACTTGTCGACGACGAGCCGGCCTTCGGCGTTCGTGCGGCCGCAGTGGACCGCCATGTCGAACACCGCCGGGCCTTGTGCTTCGGCGTAGATCGCGGCATTGCGGATCGGCTTGTCTTCGCGGCTCAGCACGCGGACCGCGAAGTCCTTCTTCGCCGTCAGTTGCAGCGCGACGCTCGCGTCGGCGCCTGCGATGTCGAACACCTGGAACGCGGTCGCCTGTCCGGGCGCGTCGGCGACGAGCGAGTACTTGCCCGCAGCGAGGTTCTCGATCCGCCACTGGCCCTCGCCGACGGGTACCAATCGATCGCGGAGGTCGACCGGCGGGACGAACCCGAGAACCGCCATCTCGGCCGCGCCATCGCCCGCGGTGCCGAGCAGCAGCTTCAAGCGCGCTTGCACGGCCGGCGCGCCGTCGGCGAGCGTCACCGTCACGGCCGCGCCATGCGTGCTCGGCAGCGTCACCGTGACTTCGCCGAGGATCGGCTGCGGTTCGGCGAGCACCCAGGCGTGCCCTCGGCCACGCCGCGCGGCCACCGTGACCTTGCCAGGTGCGAACCCCTGGCCCTGGAAACGGCCTTCGGCATCCGAGCTGGGAAGCCGTCGCGCGAAGTCGAACGGGACCTGCGACAGCGTCGAGCCCGCGAGCACTTCGGCTCCGGCGACCGGGTTGCCCTCGCTGTCGAGCACGCGGCCCGTGAGCTCTTCGCCGTGCTTGAGCTTCACGTTGCCGACGTCCTTCACCTGGCCGGCCCGCACCTGGATGCTCGGCTTGACGTCCGACAGGTGCTCGGGCGCTGTCGTCGCGAGCAGGTTGCTGCCCGGGGTCACGCCGACGAGCCGGAACTTGCCCGCGCTGTCCGAACGCGTGCTCGGGATCGGCAGGTGCTCGAATGCGGTCCTCACCCACGCCGGCATCTCGACAACCCTGACCGGCGAATTCGGCTTGCGGATCAGCACGGCACCCTCGGGGTCGAACCGTTCGACCGGGAAGAACGCGGCGAGCGCGCCGGGCAGGTCGGCCGCGCGCACGATCGCGCCGGGCAGCGGGTCACCGTTGTCGTCGAGTACGGTGCCGACGACGACGCCCGCGTCGGGCAGCACGATGTCGCCGAGATCGACGACTTCGCCCGGCGACGGCGTGTGCGAGAGGATCTGATGCATCGGCGCGTCGGTCCCGATGCCCGCGAACATGATGTAGAAGGCGCGCGGCCATACTCCTGAGATCGCGAACGTGCCGTCCGCTGCCGTGCGCGTCTCGCCGGCGACGTACTGCGGCACGAGCGTCGGCTCTTCGGCGAACAGGTCGACGGCCTCCTGCAGCACGACGTCCATCGCGCCGCGGTAGATCCGCACGCCGGCGTCGGGAACCGGCTGCTTCTGGTGGGTCACGACGCGTCCCTTGAACCCGGTCAAGGCCGCCGTGATCTCGGGATCGTCGAGCAACTTCGTCGACAGCGAGGTGACCGCCTCGCGCCTGGTCGAACGCAAGGCCTCGTCGCGCGACGCCGCCATCACCACGCTCTGCTCGGCTGTGGCCCCGGTCTGCTCGGCGCTCGCCGCACGGCCTGTGTCTTCTGGCAACGAGACCTGACCGCGCGAGAGCCACCAGAGGGCGCCGCCGATGGCTGCGAGCACGAGGACGATCAGGACGACGAGGGTTCGCTGCATGGCGCGCGCGGATGGCGAGGCTCCCTTGTAGCCGATTCGCGCGCTTCGTTGTCGGCTCCGGGAGCTTGCTTCGCCGTTCGGTGCCCGGCGGCTATGGTTCCGAACCCGCATGGCCAGCAACCCTCCCTTCCGCCGCGTGCTGATCGCCAACCGCGGTGAGATCGCGGTCCGCATCGCGCGCGGCTTGCGCGAGCTCGGCATCGAGTCGGTCGCCGTGCACAGCGACAGCGATGCGCGCTGCGCGCACGTCATGCAGGCCGACCACGCCGTGCCGCTCCACGGCAACACGGCGGCCGAGACCTACCTCGACGTGGTCAAGATCCTGGCCGCGGCCAAGCGCAGCGGTGCCAACGCGATCCATCCGGGCTACGGCTTCCTGAGCGAGAACAGCACGTTCGCGCGCGCCGTGATCGACGCGGGCTTCGTGTTCATCGGGCCGAGGCCCGAGGCGATGGATCGGCTCGGCGGCAAGAAGGCCGCGCGCGAGGAAGCGCTCGCGGTTGGCGTGCCCGTGATCCCGGGCACCGAGCAGGACCACGGCGACGCGAGCATGATCGAGGTCGCGCGCAAGATCGGCATGCCTGTGATGCTGAAGGCCAGCGCGGGCGGCGGCGGGCGTGGCATGCGTCTCGTCGAGCGCCAGCAAGACCTCGCCGAAGCGCTGGTCGCGGCGCGCCGCGAGGCGAAAGCGTCGTTCGGCGACGACCGCATGATCCTCGAGCGCGCCGTATTCCCGGCGCGCCACATCGAGATCCAGATCCTCGGCGACATGCACGGCCACGTCGTCTCGCTGCACGAGCGCGAGTGCTCGGTGCAGCGCCGCCACCAGAAGGTGCTCGAAGAGGCGCCTTCGGCCGTCGTCAGCGAAGCGCTGCGGCAGAAGATGGGTGCTGCGGCGACAGCACTCGCGCAGCGCGTCGGCTACGACAACGCAGGGACCGTCGAGTTCCTGCTCGACGAGCACGGCAGCTTCCACTTCCTCGAAGTGAACACGCGGTTGCAGGTCGAGCACCCGGTCACCGAGCTCGTCACGGGCCTCGACCTCGTGCATCTGCAGGTCCACGTGGCCGCCGGCGGCCGGCTCGAACAGATGCTCGCCGGCAAGGACCTGCGCCCGCGTGGTCACGCGATCGAAGCGCGCATCTGCGCCGAAGCGCCCGAGAACGGTTACCTGCCTGCGTCCGGCCTGCTGCGGCTCGTCAAGGAACCCGAAGGTCCTGGCATCCGCGTCGACAGCGGCGTCTACACGGGGGCCGAAGTGCCGCCCTGGTACGACTCGATGTTGAGCAAGATCATCGTCTGGGCGCCCGACCGCGCGATGGCGTGTTCGCGCTTGAGCCAGGCGCTGAGCTCGACCGCGTATCTCGGTGTGCCGACCAACGTGGACTTCCTGCGGCGCGTCGTCGACGACGCTGCGTTCCGCGGCGCGCGTCTGCGCACCGACATGCTGCGCCTGCGGCCCGAGCTCGCGGCGGGTCCGCAGCAGGGACCCGAGGCGCTCGCGCTCGCTGCGGCCGTGCTGTGCCAGGCCGTCGAACCTGCAACCGGTGGCAACGGCGGCCCCGCTGCGGCCGGCGCGCGTTCGGACTCGGTCTGGCGCGAGCTCGAGGGCTTCCGGCTGTTCGAGGGCCGGCGATGAAGATCAGCCGCGAGTACCTGTGCGACGGCAAGTCGGTCGCGGTCAGCGCGGAGTGGATCGAAGGCGATCGCTGGCGCGTGCGCGTCGGCGACCAGACCTGGGAGTATCACGCGGTGGCTCTCGGCGACGGCGGCGTCTGGCTCGCGCCGGTCGGCCAGGAGTTCGACCGTTCGTTCGTCGCGTATGGCGCACCGGCGGGCAAGGAGTACATGGTCCGCGTGAACGGCCGCACGCACACGCTCGCCCCGCCTGGCCCGCGTCGTGGCCGCGATGCTCCAGGCGCCGACGGAACGATCCGCGCGCCGATGTCGGGCACCGTTCTCGACGTGCACTGCAAGTCGGGGGACACCGTGGCCGCCGACCAGACCCTCGTCGTGCTGTCGGCGATGAAGATGGAACACAAGTTGACGGCAGGCCTCACAGGCGTCGTGCAATCCGTCGCCGCGAAGAAGGGCGGCACGGTGGACCAGGGCGCAGTGCTCGTCGTCGTCGAACCAAAGCAAACGAACCATGAATGATCCTCGCTACCCGATCGGCGTGATCGAGCTCACGGGCTCGCTGACGCCAGCGGCGCGCGCGGCCGCCATCAGCCGGCTCGGCGCCGTGCCGAACGAGCTGCACGAAGCCGTGCGCGATCTCGATGTCGCGCAGCTCGACACTCCGTATCGCGACGGCGGCTGGACCGTGCGCCAGGTCGTGCACCATGTCGCCGACAGCCACATCAATGCGTATGTGCGCAGCAAGCTCGCGATGACGGAGCAGGATCCGCCGATCAAGGCCTACGACGAGAACCTGTGGGCGAAGCTCACCGATGCGCAGGGGCCGATCGGCCCGTCGCTGCTGCTCGTGCTGTCCCTGCACGATCGCTGGGTGCACTGCCTGCGTGCGCTGCCCGAGCAGGCGTTCGCGCGCACGTGTGTGCACAGCGAACGCGGCAAGATGACGCTCGACGACCTCACCGCGCTCTACGCCTGGCACGGCACGCACCACATCGCACACATCACGCAGCTGCGGCGGGCCAGGGGCTGGTGACGCGAGCCGGCGTTGGCAGCCGGCGTGTCGCCGCTGCTCGTGCAGTCCTGCCGAGACGTGCCCGTGGCTCGGCGCCTACGGCGCGCGCGGCTCCGCCTTGATCCGCTGCGCGAACTTCTCGATCTCACGCCGGAGCTTCGGCACCAGATCAGCGGTCGCGTCCGCGAAGCAGCGCTCGGTCTGGACCTGCGCGCTGTCGTCGTAGTAGGGCAGGGCGAAGGCCTCTTTGTTCCCGGCCGAGCCCGACGCGCGGAAGAGCAGCGCGCCGTTCGACCAATACACCGCGGTGTCGAGGTAGAGGTGGCTGCTGAGCTCGTTCCCCGGCACGAACATCATCGTGACCAGCGCGACGTACGTGAGCGACCAGCCGTTGATGCGGTTGAAGTGCTGCAGGTCGTAGGTCACGAGCGCGACCGCCTCCACGTCAAAGGTCGCGCGCACGCTGGCCACGATCTCCGGCGCCGTGCGGCCGCCGAGATAGAAGGACGGCACGACCTCGATCGGGCCGATGAAGGACTCCTTGCGGAACGCGTCGGCGAGGTTCTCGAGGACCTTGGCCTTGAAGGCTTCGGGCAGCGGGCCCGTGGCCCACGAGGAGATACCCTCCGAGGACGTGCCTCGGGCGTTGACCTCGGGCACGAAGGCCAGCGCGATGCGCGCCGGCACGGGCAGGCTCGTCGGCTGGACCGGCCGCGGGCTCGTGGAGGCCGAGCTCCCTTCCTCGATCGCGGCCGTCACCGGCGTGATCGAAGACATAGTGCGGGCCGTGCTGATCGTCGGTCCGGCGCAGCCGGCGCAGAGCAGCAGGCAGAGAGCGAGGTTTGACATGGTGTGACTCCGGCTTTGTGTGGGTAACGCCGCAGACGAGGTGTCTGCGCGCGTCGGCGCCCGGCTGGGCGAAACGCGTGCCGTCCCTGCCAGGAACCGCTTGCCATTGCTCTGCCGGCACTTACGCCATGGCGCCCTCCGGACCCGGCCCTGGAGCCCAAGACGCAGCTATACATTCTCTGTATGGCGACTGACATTTCATGTCAGGTACGAGCTCCTACAGCACACCCTGCCGCGCGAATGGAAGGTGCCGTCCGCCCGCTGGCTGCGACAAGAGCTGCTCGGCGAGCTGGCCGCCGCGGATGCCGTAGCCCACCGCGCGCACGGGATCGGTCGCGATCACGGTGCGCTCACCGAGCACCGGGTTCTGGGCGGATTGGCTCGGGTGCGACAGCCACCGCCCGGTGCGCGCGTCGAACACCTGCAGGTCGCTCGGGCAGCTGACCACGAATCCGTTGTGACGCACGAAGCCAGCGTCCGCGAGCGGCACGAACGTGCCGATGCGCGCGTCGAACGCGGCCGCGCCGGTCCCCGTCAGGCACACCGCAGAGTTGTCGTGCAGCCAGGGCTGGCCGGGCGCGGCGGCCGGACGCCG
>Ga0075418_10005821_pt1 | contig 13909 bp, 12 predicted proteins | sample SoiMetdeltSBSDD2_FD_81776 | JGI IMG/M metagenome (GOLD analysis project Ga0075418, IMG submission 81776) | Bulk soil microbial communities from a Populus tree surrounding site in Tennessee, USA - Soil MetaG P. deltoides SBSDD2 | ecosystem: Environmental > Terrestrial > Soil > Tree plantation...
ACGCGGATTTCTCGAACACGGATGCGTTCGTTGGTGCGAACGCGGTCGTCACGTCGGGGCGAACGATCGAAAGCGATACTGCCTCCTTGCGCTTAAGACTTCCGCCTTAAGCAAGTACTTTCTGGCTTGAGCCCGGAGCCTTGAGCCCTGAGCCTGCCTCTTTGCGGCCGATTTCGTCCTTCGCCGCCGCGACAAACGCATCTATCGATCGCGCACCGAGATCGCCTGCCGACCTGCTGCGGACCGATATTGTGCCCTCCGCTACCTCCCGATCCCCGGTGACGAGCATGTAGGGGATCTTCTGCAACTGGGCCTCACGGATCTTATAGCCAATCTTCTCCTGGCGGTCGTCGAGCTCCGCGCGAAGCCCGGCGGCCGCAAGTTTGTCGCGAACCGCGGCCGCATACGCCTGATGCCGGTCGGAAATGGGCAGGACGATGGCCTGAACCGGCGCCAGCCAGAGCGGGAACGCGCCCGCGTAGTGCTCGATCAGGATGGCGATAAACCGTTCGAAGCTGCCGAAGATTGCACGATGAATGACGACCGGACGGTGCTCGGCGTTGTCCGCGCCGATGTATTTCAGGTCGAAGTTTTCCGGCTGCTGATAATCGAGCTGAATCGTTGCGCACTGCCATTTGCGCCCGATCGCATCCGTGACGTCGAAATCGATCTTCGGTCCATAGAACGCCCCGTCGCCTTCGTTCAGCGTGTAGTCGAGATTGGCGCGCGCGAGCGCTTCCTTCAGCTGCGCCTCTGCATGATCCCAGGTCGCGATCTCGCCCATGAACTTTTCGGGGCGCGTCGACAGCTTCGCCGTGAACGGCAGGCCGAAGTCGCTGTACACACGTTGCACGAGACGGATGAGCCGCTCGACCTCGTCGCCAATCTGGTCCGGTGTGATGAAGCAGTGCGCATCGTCCTGTGAGAACTGGCGCACTCGTGTCAGCCCCGACAGCACGCCCGATGCTTCGTTGCGATGCAGCGGTGTCTGCTCGTGGAACCGTATGGGAAGGTCGCGGTAGCTGTGCGTCGTGCTCGCGTAGGTCAGGAAGTGCCCCGGGCAGTTCATCGGCTTCACGCTCATCGTCTCGCCTTCCGATTCGATGAGGAACATGTTGTCCTTGTAGTGCGCCCAGTGGCCGGAGCGCTCCCAGAGCGCCTTGTTGTAGACGAGCGGCGTTTTCACCTCGACGTAGCCGGCTGGAAAGAGGACCTCGCGCATGTAATTGGCGAGCGTGTTGTAGAGCGTCGTCCCCTTATCGAGCCAGAATGCGGCGCCTGGCGCCCACTGATGGAAGGTGAACAGTCCGAGCTCTCGTCCGAGCTTGCGATGGTCGCGCTGCTTCGCTTCCTCGATCTGCGTGAGGTACGCCTTCAGATCCTTGTCCGACGCGAACGCCGTTCCGTAAATCCGCTGCATCGGCGCGTTGCGCGCGTCGCCTTTCCAGTACGCGTTGGACGTGCTGAGCAGCTTGAACGCTTTCAGCTTGCCCGTGCTCGGCACATGCGGACCGACGCAGAAATCGACGAACGTGTCCCTGTCCTTGATCGTGTAGCAGGAGACCTCTTTCTGACCCTGCGTCTTTTCGTCAATGAGCTGGACCTTCAGCGGTTCGCCGCGGGCAGCGAAGAACGCCTTTGCTTCCTCACGCGGCCACATCTGCCGTTCGTAGGGAAGATCCTCCTGCGCAAGCTCGCGCATCTTCCCTTCGATCGCGTCGAGATCCTCGGGGACAAACGGGCGATCGACGATGAAGTCGTAGAAGAAGCCTTCATCGGTCGCAGGGCCGATGCCGCACTGGGCACCGGGAAACAGGTTCGTCACGGCTGCCGCCATCAGGTGCGCCGTGCTGTGGCGCAGCAACGCCAACGCCTCTGGACTCTTATCGGTAACGAGGCGAAGCGCGGAATCCTGTTCGAGCGGATACGAGAGGTCTACCAGCTTGCCGTTGACCACCGCGGCGTACGCCGCCTTCGCGAGACCTGCCGAGATCTCGGCCGCGACGTCGCGAACAGGCGTGCCCGACGAAACACTGCGCGTCGATCCGTCGGGAAGCGTGATGGTGACCTGGCTCATTCGTAAGTGGGAAGTTCGAACATCGAAGTTCGAAGTAAGTGAGAAGTTCGCTTCTGCCTATCCGACCGCCCGCCTAACTTCGCACTTCACACTTCGCCCTTCGAACTTGGGAAGGTTGGTAGGCGCGGGTGGACTCGAACCACTGACCTCCTCCGTGTCAGGGAGGCGCTCTAACCAACTGAGCTACGCGCCTATCTGTTGCGAAATCAGGCTTTAACCCGAACGGTCAGTATACATCAGCGTTCGGGTCGTTCGATTCGTTCGGGACGTTCGGATCGTTCTAGGCGGCCTTCTTCTGTGTGAAGTACTCGAGAGCCTTCTGCAGTGTGAGATCGGTTGTCGGCGCGGGCGAGCCGAATTCGATGTCGGGCTCGTCGACGAGCACTTCGGGCTGCAGACCCTTCTCGTGGATCGCAGTGCCGTTGGGCAGGAGATACCGCATGTACGACAGAAGCATCGCGCTGCCGTCGGGCAGTTTCACGAGCCGCTGGCGTGCCGCGCTGCCAACGGTGTGCTCACCGATCATTTCGGCCCGCTTGTTAGCGTCGAGCGCGGCAGCAAATACCTCACCTGAGCGCGCGGTGCTCTGGTCGACGAGCAGGACAACCGGTGTCGTGATCGCGCCGTCGCCCGGTTGTGCAGCCACGGTCTCCTTGTTTCCCTTACTCTCGCGTATCACGAGCGTTCCGCTCTTGACGAACAGCCGCGCCGAGGCGACCGCGTCATCGAGGTCGCCACGCGTGGCGCCGCGCAGATCGATCACATAGCGCATGGCGCCTGTCTTCGCGAGTGCATCGATCGCCTGCTTGATCGTCACAGGTGACCGCTTCGAGAACTCGAGGATATGGAGGTAGCCGGTCGTAGGATCCGCCATCTTCGAAGTCAGCTCGGGCGGGGCGGCGGCGACGCGCTCGCGCGTCAGGACGACGTCATGCGGATCGGCAGCGTTGCCCCGGATGACGAGCAGCGACACCTTCGAGCCGGGCTGGCCGTGCAGCAGCCGATCGCCTTCATAGATCGAAACGTCTTTCGTCGATCGCTTGTCAATCGCACGGATGAAGTCGCCTGGACGCATACCGGCTTTCGCCGCCGGCGATCCATCACGAACTGAAATGACGCGCAGGTAATACTGCCGGCTCACTTCGATGCCGACATCAGCCGGCCCCGCGGGCTGATTGGCCTCGAAGGCGGGGACGATGTTGGCAGGAAGAAAGCCGCTGTCGGCGTCAAGATTGTCCGCGAGGCCATTCATGGCACCCTTCATGGCCTTCTTGATGTCCACTTCCTCGACATAGTTATTCAGGACGAGCGACACGACGTCTTCGAACACGCGCAGGTGCTGATAGGTTTCGTCTTTCGCCATTACCTGCCCGAGATAGCCGCCGATGATGGCGAAAACGATCACGGGAGTCGAGATCAGGAGCACCCAGAGGCGCGTGCGAGATGTCATAAGCAATTCCCAAATTAAGGCGTTTACCGGGGCTTTAGCCATTGTATGGGATCAACCGAACGGCCGTCGACGCGAAGCTCGAAATACAGGGCTGCTGGGCCTGCAGGTGCCGTGCCGACCCGGCCGAGTTCTGTTCCGACGTCTACGTGTTGACCACGCGTGACTTCGACTGACCCAAGGTAACCGTAGAGGGAATAGTAATTACCGCCGTGATCGAGAATGACGAGGTTTCCGAAGCCGCTGAATGCGTCAGCGTAATCGACCGTTCCCGGATGCACCGCCGAGGCGGGTGTCCCTTCAGGCGCACCGATTTCAATGCCGTTTCGTCCGACGCCCCCAGGGCGCGAGGGGGAGCCGAAGGTCGCACTTACCCTACCGGCTGCCGGCCAGTCCAGCGCACCCCGAAAGGAGGCCATCGGAATCGTCACGGGTTCGGCAGAGCGACCGGCTGCCAGACTCGCGAGCTGCTGCTGCAGGCGTTGCGCCGCGACGCCAAGTTCGCCGGCGAGCTGGGCGTTGAGGTCGCGCCGCTGGTCGATTTCCGTGATGAGCGCCTCCCTGGCCGCGACGGCGCGCTGGGCCGCGAAGCGCGCACGTTCGGCTTCCTGCGCGGCCTGCTCGAGTTCTCGCGTCCGCTGCTCCAACGCATCGCGCTGCTGCTGGAGGTCGGCGAGCGTCCGGCGATGTTGCGACATCCGTTGTTCGTTGATCGTTGTCAACGCCGCAACCGCGCGCATCGCGCGCGCAAATTCGCGGAGACCGCGGACGTCGAACGCCATCCGTGCGTAGCCGCCGCGTCCACGCTTATAGATGTCGACAAGCCGCGTCTTGAGATCGGGCAGTTGGGAGACGCGCTGCTGCTCGAGTTCATTGAGCCGGGCCGAGGTCTGCTCGAAGGCACGCTGCGCCTGCATGGCCGCCGCGGCGCCGGCTTTCTCCTCCTCAGCGGCGATGTTTCGCTGGAGTTCGAGCTGGCGCAGATCGCCGAGCAGCGTTCGAACCTGCAATGCGAGACGATCGGCTTCGGCCTGCAACGCCCGCACCCGATCGTTGACCCGGCGCGCCATGGCGTCAGTAGCGCTTCCGTCCTGGGCGGCGATGTAAGGAGGGTAGGGCGAGTAGGGCGGGTGAGGCCAGTATGACAGGTGGGGTGTAAAGGGAACGGAACCAAAGGTAAACGCGAGCACGAGTGCGAGACGCGCTGCTCGCCTCAACACCCCACCCGCCTTACCCGCCCCACTCTCCTCACCGGCCTAGTATAGAGTCACGATGCGAACCGTGGGACTCGATATCGGTGAGCGGCGCATAGGTGTCGCGGTGAGCGACGCGACGGGTACGCTCGCGCGGCCGCTTGGCGTGCTGCGGCCGGCGGGTCTCGACGTTGATGCACTCGACGTCGTCGTGCAGGCAATTGATCGCCTTGCCGGGGAAGAGGACGGCGTCGGCGCAATTGTCATCGGCTTGCCACGACGGCTCGATGGGACACCCACGGAGATGACTCCGCGCGTCGAGCAATTCGCACGGGCCCTGGGCGCGAAGACCTCACTTCCTGTGGCCCTGCAGGATGAGCGGCTTTCGAGCCGCGAGGCCGAAAGCCGCCTGGCCCTTCGCGACAAGAACTGGCGATCAAGGAAGGCAAAATTGGACGCGGCGGCAGCGGCAATCATCCTGCAGGACTATCTGGATGGCCGTGCGTAAACTGCTGCCGATCGCCGTTGTCGTCATCGTGCTGTTGGCTGCGGCCGCTGCGGTGGCGGCATGGCTTGGCTGGAAACAGCTTCACGAGCCCTACCAGGGTTACACGGGACCGGAACAGTTCGTCACAATTCGTCAGGGCGCTTCCAGTTCTGAAATCGGCCGGCAACTTGCGACGGCACAGGTCGTCCGAGACCCGGGCTTGTTTCGTGCGGCGCTGTGGTGGACCGGACGCGGACGAAGTCTGAAGGCGGGCGAATACCGCTTCGATCACGCGCTGACGCCACTGGAGGTCCTCGGTGTGCTGGTGCGCGGCGACGTCTATACATTGCGTCTGACATTTCCTGAAGGGCTGAGCATCGACGAAATGGCGAAGCTGTACGAGTCGCACGGCTTCGGCAAGGGTTCCGACTTCGTTGCGGCCGCTCGAAACGTGAACCGCATACGGGACCTCGACGGGAAGGCGTCAGACCTCGAAGGGTATCTGTTTCCGGAAACGTACTCGCTGCCCAGGCAGATTCCTGCAGCGCGGCTCGTTGACTTGATGGTCGATCGGTTTCTCGCTGTCTACGATGACAAGATGCGTGCCCGGGCCTCGGCGGGAGGTCTGACGACGCGGCAGGCTCTCACGCTCGCGTCGCTCATCGAGAAAGAAACTGGAACGCCGGAGGAGCGGCCACTCGTCGCGGCCGTATACCGCAACCGGATGAAGATCGGAATGCCGATGCAAGCCGATCCCACCGTCGTATACGCGTTGTCGAAAGCGCACCGATACGACGGGAACATCCGCCGCGAGGATCTGTCGCTGGACTCGCCGTACAACACCTATCGGTATCCCGGGCTCCCTCCCGGCCCCATCGCTGCACCGGGCAAGGCGTCGCTCGAGGCGGCGCTCATGCCCGCGGATGTGCCGTACCTCTATTTCGTCAGCCGCAACGACGGTTCGCACGTGTTCGCTCGGACGCTCGAAGAACACAACGCCAATGTTCGGAAGTTTCAGATTGACTTCTTCAGGCAGCAGCGGCAGGCGAAGGCTGCTAGCGCTCGCCCCACTTCAACTTCTCCCGGAGCAGCTCGAAGTACTCGCGCTCGGCTGCCTTGACCAGGCGCAGCATCTGCTTCGCCTTGCGGACGTGAATGACGTCTCCAGACTGAATGGGATAACCGTACTGCCCGTCGTAGGTGACGAAGACGTCGCCGCTGACGCCGGGCGCTTCGGGATGTACCTCCACGTCGGCATCGCCAGGGATCACCACAGGACGGTTGGTCAGCGTGTGAGGCGCGATCGGCGTCAACACCAGCGCGTCGACAGACGGATGCACGATCGGACCACCGGCTGCGAGGTTGTATGCGGTTGATCCGGTTGCGCTCGCGATAATCAGCCCGTCAGCTTTTACGCGCGTGACGAAACGTCCGCTGACAAAAACAGACAGCTCGATCATCCGCGACAACGCTCCCTTCGTGAAGACGACGTCGTTGAGGACCACACGCGTTTCGTCCGTTTTGTTACGGAGCGACGCGGTCGCGGACAGCATCAGGCGCTCGTCGTAGGTGGCAGTGCTGTTGACGACCGATTCGAGGGCGGGGAAGAGCTCATCGATCCTCAGTTCCGTGAGAAAACCAAGGCCGCCGAAGTTCACGCCGAGAATCGGAATATCGCGGCCCGCCTGTGCGATGCGGTCCGCCATTGCCAGCAGCGTCCCGTCGCCGCCAAGCACGACGATCAAGTCAACACAGCCGGGCAGCTCTTCGCGCGACCGCGTCGCGTGCGTGTCAGCCGGTTGCGTGAGACGCGCGGTCTCGGTCTCGTACACGACCTCCAGCTTCCGCTCGCGCAGCCACGTTCCGATGCGCGTGAGATGCTCGGCAGCAGCAAGCAGACCCTGCTTGGCCACGATTCCGACGCGGTGGATGCGCGGTGTCATGAGCGGAGGTGGAGCAGGAACTCGACGTTCCCTTTCGCACCGGTGATCGGCGAAGTCGTCGAGGCTACCGGCGTCAATCCTACCTCACGCGCCGCGGCGGACACTTCGTCAAGGACGCGGGCCTGGATGGCCGCATCGCGAATGACGCCCTTGCGGATTTCGCTGCGTCCCGCCTCGAACTGCGGTTTGACGAGCGCAACGACGTCACCTCGCGCGCGTAACACTGGCGGCACCACTGGCAGGATCTGTCGGAGCGAGATGAAGGAGACGTCAATCGTCACGATGTCGACAGGACCGGGGAGATCGGACGGCTGCAGGTGCCGGGCATTGAAATGCTCGATCACGACGACCCGCGGATCGTTGCGCAGTGCCCAGTCGATTTGCCCGTGGCCGACGTCGAGGGCGACGACGCGTGTGGCGCCACGTTTGAGCAGGACGTCCGTAAAGCCGCCAGTCGATGCACCGATGTCGAGCGCCTCGCGGCCTTCAACCGCGATGTGGAACGTATCGAGGGCGTGGGCCAGCTTCACGCCGCCGCGGCCGACATACGGATGATCGGGTGCGACGAGGCCGAGGTCGGCGGCGGTGTCGACCTGTGTGCCGGCTTTCGTTTCGAGCTGGCCGTCCACAAGGACCTGTCCCGCCAGAATCAGCGCTCGTGCGCGCTCTCTCGACGGCGCGAGGCCCCGTTCCACGACGAGCTGATCCAAACGAATGCGCAATCTAGTTGGAGCGCTCCACGATCCAGCGGCCGATCTGCAGCAGACGCGAGTCCGCCAGGTGGACGGCACCAAGCGCCGCGGCCGCACGGGCAAGACACTGGTCGGCCATCCGCCTGGAGGTGGCGAGCCCATAGAGCGCGGGGTAGGTCGGCTTTCCCGCAGCTGCGTCCTTGCCCGCGGTCTTGCCCAGGTCGGCTGAGGCCCCCTCGATGTCGAGCACATCGTCGATGATCTGGAACGCCAGTCCGAATTCGGCTGCCGCACGGTCGATCGCATCGATCTGCGCATCGGAGCCGCCGCCCATCACCGCACCTGCAGATGCGGATGCGCGTATCAACGCGCCCGTTTTTCTCGCGTGCATGGCGCGCAATGCCTCGGCGTTCAGCGGTGGCGGCATTACGCCAGTATCATCCGGCGTGACGCACGCCAGATCGATCGCCTGACCGCCGACCATTCCGGCGGCACCGGCGCCCGCAGCGACGATTTCGATGACGCGCACCTTGCGCGCGGCGAGCGACGCATCGGCGTCACGCGGCTCGCGCGCCATCAATGCGAATGCCTCCGTCAGCAGACCGTCTCCGGCGAGAATCGCCATCGCTTCACCGGCGATGACGTGGAGTGCGGGTTGCCCCCGACGCAGCGTGTCGTTATCCATGGCCGGCAGATCGTCGTGGATCAGCGAATACGTGTGAATGAACTCGATCGCGCACGCCGCGGGCATTGCCTGTCGCCAATCGCCGCCGACCGCCTCCGTACTGGCGAGACAGAGGATGGGCCGCAGGCGTTTGCCGCCCGCACTCACGCTGTAGCGCATCGCGTCCGCGACTGCGGATGGACAGGATGGCGGTGAGGGCAATGCGGCCAGAAGAGCGGCGTCAATCGCCGTGCGCCGGGCGGTGAGGTACTGCTGAAGATCATCCGCGGCGTTCATCGCCGCGTCCGGCCCTCGCTCTCCTCATTCTTCGGCTGCGGTCGTGGCGACGAGCCTGTCAACGCGTCGTCGGCGCCAAGATTGGCCGGCGCCGGAGTGAGGCCGCCACGTTCGTTGAGGATTTCGATGCGGCGTTCAGCCTGCTCGAGCTGCGCGTGACAGAAGCGCGAGAGCTGAACCCCGCGTTCGTAGAGCTGTAGCGACGTTTCGAGCGGCAGATCGCCCTCTTCCAGTTTCTTCACGATCGTTTCGAGCTCGGTAATCGCCGCCTCGAAGTCCTTGATGGTGGAATCCATATCCTGTCCTACGCGCCCGGCTCCGTGGTTCCGTGACCGGTGACGGCGCAATCGAGCTCGCCGCGTTCGAGGGTGACATGCACGCGATCGCCTCGCTCGACGGCGGTCGCATCGCGAATGATGGCGGTGCGATCTTCATTCCAGCAGACCGCATACCCGCGGGCGAGGACCGCGAGCGGACTGAGGCTTTCAAGCCGCGCCGCGGCGCCGCGGAAGCGCGCGTCCGCCACATGCATCTGCCGGCCCGCCGCGGACCGAAGACGACCTTCGACGGCGACAAGCTCTGTGCGGATGGCGGCAAAGCGGCGGCGGACGTCGAATCGCTCGAGTGCGAGCTGCAGCATCTGATGTGCGCGCTCCCGGCGTCCCAGTTGCCCACGCACGGCCCGGAGCAGCTGGTGCGATAGGTCGTCCGCGCGGCGGCCGCGCATCGCAATCCGCATTGCAAAGCCGGCGTACCCGGATCTCGATTCGATGGTTCCAAGCCGGGCACGGGCTCTGTGCAGGCGTCCCTGCATCAGCGTATTGACGCGATGCGAGAGACGGTCGATGCGTGCGTAGAAGTCATCCTTGCGCGCGACCACCATTTCCGCGGCGGCAGACGGCGTTGGTGCGCGCATGTCCGCCACAAAGTCGGCAATGGTGACGTCGGTTTCATGACCGACGGCCGAAATCGTCGGCACGGGACAACCGGCGATCGCGCGGGCGACGACTTCCTCGTTGAACGCCCAGAGATCCTCAATTGATCCCCCGCCTCGCCCGACGATGACCACGTCCACGGCGTTGACCTTGCCGATCGCCGCCATTGCACGGGCAATTTCGAGCGCTGCGCCTTCACCCTGCACGCGCGCCGGGCGAATCACGATGTGCGCGTTCGCGTAGCGTCGCCGCAGGACCTTGATGATGTCGCGGACGGCCGCGCCGTCGAGTGACGTGACAACACCGATCTTCCGGGGGAGCGCGGGCAGCGTTCGTTTGCGCCGGGGATCGAACAATCCTTCGCGAGCCAGGCGCTCCTTGAGCTGATCGAAGGCGAGCTGCCGCGCACCGAGCCCTTCGGGTTCGAGATGCTCGCAGACGATTTGATACTCGCCTTTTGGGTCATAGACGGTGAGACGTCCACGTGCCACCACGCGAAGGCCGTCCTGCGGCTTGAAGCGGAGATAGCGAATCGCCGAGCGGAACATCACCGCTTTGATCTGCGCGTGGGTGTCCTTCAGCGTGAAGTACATGTGCCCCGTCTTCGCGACAAAGCAGTTGGAGATCTCACCCTCGACCCAGATTTCGAAGAAGCGCTCCTCGAGAAGCGAGCGAATGCGATCGGTCAGCTGCGAAACCGAGTAAACACGCCGCGGCTCGGGCGTGATCTCGTGTGCCTCGGGCACCTGTGGCGCGGGCTCTTGCGGCCCGCGCTCTTCAGGCCCGGGTTCCTCGAAGGGCAGGTCGAACAGCGAGTTCGTCAAGTTCCTCTGCTGAATAGCTGATACGTGTGATCTTCGTCGCGCGTCCGGTTTTGTCATCCGCTTCGATGACGGCGCCGTTCAACCGCAGATTGCCGGTGGCGGGCTCGAATTTCGCCGGCATAGCATTCAGGAATCGGGCGAGCGACGGTTCCTTCTCCATGCCGATGATCGAGTCGTGGGGGCCCGTCATTCCGGCGTCGGTGAGGTACGCGGTGCCCCCGGGCAGAATGCGTTCGTCGGCGGTTTGCACATGCGTGTGCGTGCCGATGACGGCCGTGACCCGTCCGTCGAGATGCCACCCCATGGCGATCTTCTCGCTCGTCGCCTCGGCGTGCATGTCCACGACAATAATCCGTGCGCGATGCCGCACCGCCTCGATCTCCCGTAGCGCCACCGCAAACGGATCGTCGAGCGGCGCCATGAAGACGCGTCCCATGACATTGATTACGCCGACCGAGCGGCCATCACGCGTCTGCGCGACGCAGGAACCGCGCCCCGGTACGCCAGCTGGGTAATTCGCGGGACGCAACAGGCGCGGCTCCGTTGGAATGTATTCGAGAACTTCTTTCTTGTCCCAGATGTGATTGCCCGAAGTCATCACATCGATGCCCCAATCAAGCAACGTTTCGCCGATATCGCGCGTGAGGCCAAACCCGGCGGCGGCGTTTTCCGCGTTGGCAATCGTCAGATCGACGTCGTAATACTCGATGAGGGCGCGCAGGCCTTTCTGGACGAGATCCCGCCCCGGACGGCCAACGATGTCGCCGATGAACAGAATGGTCATGCGGGTTGATGGCGCTCGATCGGGATGCGGTACGGGCGTCCGCGGCGATCCGCACGCTTGGGAAGGATGATTGTCAGCTCGCCTTCGCGTATCACCGCCCGACCTCCCTGGAGATCGAACGCGGCGTTGACGCGCACACCGCGCGCGAAACGACCGAACTCCCGCTCGACAACGTGAAACGTCTGCGGCGCACGTGCGACGGGCGGCGCCTTCTCCCCGGCAATCAGGACGATGCCAGCACGAAACACGACTCGAAGCGCCTCCGGCGCAACTCCCGAGGCGTCCATGACGATTTCGACAGCGTCGTCGGTTTCAAAGACATCGAGCGCGGGGTGACATTCACCGGCGGACGCGCGTTGCTCGGTTCTCAGCGTGGCTGCCAGCTCGTCGAAGATTGCGCGGATGTCTTCAGCCAGTTCGCTGACTTCAGAGGAAGGAATATGCGTGATTGGCGCCATGGCGCGAGCCCTATGTTCGCATCCGCCTTGCCCTTTGGCTACGCAGTTGGCAGTCGCGCCGCAAAGTCGCCCGCACGCGGCTTCATTCGACTCGTGGCGCGGTCGCCTCAACCGCCAATCAGTTGAACACCAGATGCTCGGCCGTCAGCTCAACGAGAAGCGGAAAACCCATGACGGCCCAACCATTTACTCCATTAGCCTAATATACTCATATTACATGCTTGACTAACACTCATATATTGCTACAATGGCGTTCGGAGCAACGGCTCCAGGAGCAAAACCACATGAGCAAAGTTATTGGAATCGACCTCGGCACTACGAACTCAGTGGTCGCGGTCATGGAAGGTGGGGAGCCCGCCGTCATCGTGAACCAGGAAGGTGGACGCACCACGCCGTCCGTCGTCGGCTTCACGAAAGACAGCGAGCGTCTGGTCGGGCAGGTGGCTAAGCGCCAGGCCGTCACAAACCCCGAAAACACAGTTTCTTCGATTAAGCGCTTCATGGGCCGGAAGCACAGCGAGGTCCCGCAGGAGATCTCACGTGTGCCGTACCGCGTCGAGAGAGCGGATAACGGCGATGCGTGGGTGGAGGTCCGCGGCAAAAAGTACTCGCCGCCCGAGATCTCCGCGATGATTCTCCAGAAGCTGAAGACCGCGGCGGAGGATTACCTCGGTCAGAAAGTCAGCGACGCGGTCATCACGGTTCCTGCGTACTTCAACGACGCTCAGCGGCAGGCGACGAAGGACGCCGGCAAGATTGCCGGACTCAACGTCCTCCGGATCGTCAATGAACCGACCGCCGCGGCGCTCGCCTACGGTCTCGACAAGAAGAAGGACGAAACGATCGCCGTCTACGACTTCGGCGGGGGCACGTTCGACATCTCGATTCTCGAGGTGGGCGAGGGCGTCGTCGAAGTGAAGGCAACCAACGGCGACACGCATCTTGGTGGTGACGATCTCGATCAGCGCGTCATCGACTGGATGGTGGCGGAGTTCAAGAAGTCGGACGGCATCGACCTCAGCAAGGACCGGATGGCGGTGCAGCGTCTGAAGGAAGCGGCGGAGAAAGCGAAGATCGAGCTCTCCACCGTGCTGGAGACGGACATCAATTTGCCGTTCGTCACGGCCGATCACAGCGGTCCGAAACACCTGCAGATGAAGCTGACTCGCTCGAAGTTCGAGCAACTGGTCGGCGATCTGCTGCAGCACTCGATGGAGCCGGTCAGGCAGGCGCTGGCCGATGCCGGCGTGAAGCCATCGGACATCGACGAGGTGGTCCTTGTCGGTGGATCGACGCGAATCCCGAAGATACAGCAGCTCGTGAAGGAGTACTTCGGCAAGGAGCCTCACAAGGGTGTGAATCCTGACGAAGTCGTCGCGGTCGGCGCGGCTATCCAGGGCGGAGTCCTGAAGGGCGAAGTCAAGGACGTTCTGCTGCTCGATGTGACGCCGCTGTCGCTCGGCATCGAAACGCTCGGTGGGGTGATGACGACGTTGATCACCCGCAACACGACGATCCCGACTCGCAAGAGCGAGATCTTCTCGACGGCGACCGACAACCAGACGAGCGTCGAGGTGCACGTGCTGCAGGGCGAGCGTCAGATGGCACGCGACAACCGCACGCTGGGACGCTTCCAGCTGGTCGGCCTGCCGCCGGCGCCGCGTGGCGTCCCGCAGATCGAGGTCGCGTTTGACATCGACGCCAACGGCATCGTCAACGTCTCGGCGAAGGATGTCGCGACTGGCAAGGAGCAGAAGATCACGATCGCCGGCTCTTCGGGTCTGAGCAAGGGCGACGTGGAGCGCATGGTGAAGGATGCGGAAGCGCACGCGGCGGAGGACAAGTCGCGGCGCGAGCTGATCGATGCCCGGAACATGGCCGACTCGCTCGCCTACTCGGTGGAGCAGACGGTCCACGAGAATCGCGATCGGCTGCCCGCCGCCGACGTAAGCCGGATCGAGAGCTCCATCACGGCGCTGCGTGAGGCCGCGAAGGGCGACAGCCTCGACGCCATCCACCGCGCAACCGACGACCTGCAGAAGGCGTCGCACGCGATGGCCGAGCAGCTCTACAAGCAGTCAGAAGCGAACGCCGCCAACGCGGCGTCG
>Ga0075418_10005822_pt1 | contig 13908 bp, 10 predicted proteins | sample SoiMetdeltSBSDD2_FD_81776 | JGI IMG/M metagenome (GOLD analysis project Ga0075418, IMG submission 81776) | Bulk soil microbial communities from a Populus tree surrounding site in Tennessee, USA - Soil MetaG P. deltoides SBSDD2 | ecosystem: Environmental > Terrestrial > Soil > Tree plantation...
CCGAACGATCCGAACGATCCGAACGGATCTAGTCGGACTGCGTGTCGGAGTAGTGCTTCAGCAGGAAGTCCTGGGCGTTGAAGGGGCCCGCCGCCGGATCGGGGCGCGAGTAGCGGCCCGACGAATCCAGCACCATCGCGCGGTTGGTGTCACGCAGGTACGACGCCAGAACGATGTCGCGCAGGTGATCGACGATCTCCGGGTCCCGGATCGGCGTCAGCGACTCGACCCGCCGATCGAGATTGCGCTCCATCAGGTCGGCGCTGCCGATGTACATCTCCTCGTGCCCACCGTTCAGGAAATAGTAGATACGGGTGTGCTCGAGGAAACGGCCGACGATTGACCTGACGCGAATGTTGTCGCTCACGCCGGGAATCCCGGGCCGCAGGCTGCAGATGCCCCGTACCAGCAAATCCATCGACACCCCGGCCTGCGACGCCTTGTAGAGCACGCGGATCATCTGGTCGTCGGTAATCGAATTGATCTTGATGATGATGCGCGACTCGCGCCCCGCGCGCGCGTGCTCGGCCTCCCGCGCGACCAGCTCCGTCAGGCGCGTGCGCAGCTGCACCGGCGCCACCAGCAGGCTGCGGAACTCCTTCTGGTTCGAGTAGCCGGTCAGGTAATTGAAGATCTCCGATACGTCGGCCACGATGTCCCGGTCAGCGGTAAACAGACCGAAGTCGGTGTAGACCTTGGCCGTCTCCGGGTTGTAGTTGCCTGTCGCCGTGTGCACGTACATCTGGATCCCGTCGGGCTCCTGCCGGACGATCAGGCACAGCTTCGCGTGCGTCTTGATCTCCGGGAACCCGTAGACCACGTGGACGCCGTGCGATTCGAGCTGCTTCGCCCAGATGATGTTATTGCGCTCGTCGAACCGCGCCTTCAGCTCCACCAGGACCGCCACCTGCTTGCCGGATTCGGCCGCTTCGATCAGCAGGTTGATCAACGGCGAGTTCGCGCCGATTCGGTAGAGCGTCATCTTGATGGCGACGACGTGCGGATCCTTGACGGCGGCGCGCAGGAACGCCTCCACCGACGAGAACGACTGGTACGGGTGGTGGACGAGCTGATCCTGATATCGCAGCTGGTCGAAGATGATCTCCGGGTCCTCGTCCGAGCGCCACAGCGCGATCGGCGAGAAGGGCGGATCTTTCAGCTCGGGCCGGTGGATCTTCGTGAGCTGCATCCAGTCACCGAAGCCAAGCCGATCGATCGTCCGCACGACGACGTCGTCGTCGATGCCGAAGTTCTCGACCAGGATGTTGAGCACGCGCGCCGGCGTATCGGCGCCCACCTCCAGCAGTGCGATCGCCCCGTGCCGGAGCTGTTTCAGGCTCGTCTCGACGGTCTCGAGCAGGTCGTCGGCTTCAGCCTGTTCGATTTCAAGGTCGGCGTCGCGGATGATTCGGAACAGGTGGATGCCCTTGACCTGCGTTCCCGGGAAGAGCTCGTGGATGTTGGCGCGAATCACGTCCTCGAGGAAGACGAATGTCAGTCCTTTGGACGGGCTTAATGCCTCGGGAATCGCGATGAACCGCGGCAGCACGTCGGGCACTTTGACGCGCGCGAATTTCGTGCGCCCGCCGTGGCGGACGACCACCGCGAAGTTCTTGCTCAGGTTCGAGATCAGCGGAAACGGGTGGCCCGGGTCGAACGCGAGCGGCGTCAGGACCGGGCAGATCTCGCGCGAAAAATAGGCGTTGAGATGCTCGCGGATCTGCGGCGTCCAGGCATCCTGGTCGAGCAGCGTGATGTTCTCGCCGGCGAGCAGGGGGCGCAGCTGCTCCCAGCACGACGACACAGCCTTCAGCATCGGCAGCGCCTGGGCGCGCATCGCCTCGAGCTGCTGCTGGGTGTTGTAGCCGTCCGGCGCGATGTCCTCGATCCCCTCGCGCAGGTTCTTCTGTGTGGTCGAAATCCGGATCATGAAGAACTCGTCGAGATTCGCGGCGGCAATCGCCAGGAACTTGACGCGTTCGAGCAGCGGATGAGAGGCGTCGAGCGCCTGGTCCAGTACACGCTGGTTGAATTCGAGCCAGCTCAGCTCGCGGTTGATGTAGAGCGCGGGATTCTTGAGATCCGCCGGATCGAGATCGGGCGGCGGGACCACACGCAGCACCGGCTTCGGCGCCGCCTGGGACGCGGTTTTTCGCTGGGAACGGTGCCGTCGTTCGGCGACGGCGGTGTCTCGGGGGGCAGTCATAAGTTCGGCCGAGCTAGAGGCCGGGGATCATAGCAGAGGCATGTAACGCCTGAGCTGGTCTATTCCTCACACAAAACTCTGCAGAACGGATGCCGTACCGCCTGCCGCGCGCTGATGCGACGTGGACTGCGCAGGATCAGCTTAAAACCATGGCTGTACAGACAATTAGACAGCCATGGACGAGATTTGTCAGAGGGATACGGTGTGTCCGGAACGTCTCAATAGGTGTTGCGTTACGCCGCGGGTTGTTTTCAGATACTTGGGGTCCGGAGAAACCATGAAGCAGCTGCTCGCCCTCGTCCTGGCTGTGATCGCCGGTACTGCCACGCTCTCGGCACAGCAGCAGGCTGAAACACCGCCCCAGGGTCCGACCTTCCGTACCGGCGTCGACGTGATTGCGGTCGACGTTGCCGTGGTCGACGGGAAGGGAGTGCCGGTCGAGAATCTCCTGCCTCCCGATTTCATCGTCAAGATTGACGGACAGCCGCGGCGGGTCGTCACCGCCGAGCACTTCAAGATCGACGTCGAAGCCGCGAAGCGGGAAGCGGCGGATCCCTTCCAGACGCTCTACACGACCAACCTCAAGCCACCCAACGGCCGGCAGATTGTCATCGCGGTCGATCAGGGCAACATCCGCTTCGGCAGCGCACGGCCGCTGCTGGCGACGGCGGCAAAGTTTCTCGATCGTCTCAGTCCGGCCGATCGGGTGGCGTTTGTCGCGTTTCCCGAGCCCGGCGTCCAGGTGGCGTTCACCAACGATCACCTGAGGCTCCGCCGCGGCATGGAGCGCGTCGTCGGACAGCAGTCGGCATTCGCCAGCAAGTTCAACATCGGGCTGTCCGAGGCGATCGCGATTACCGAGAAGGCCGACAGCCGCGTCTTCGGCGAAGTGGTGATGCGCGAATGTCCGCGCATGACTGGCTTTGCGCGCGAACAGTGCGAGCGCGACGTCCTGAGCGAATCGTCCAACCAGGTACGCAACGCGCGGCAGAACACGACGGATTCGCTGCGAGGCCTCTACGATCTGCTGCTCGCGCTGTCGGTGATCGAAGGGCCGAAGACGCTGATCCTCATGTCGGAGGGCCTCATCCTCGACACGCCCAGCGATCTCGACGCGATCATCCGCGCGGCCGCGATGGCCCGCGTCACGATCAATGTGCTGCTGATGGATGTGCCGCGCGACGACATCACCGTCGGCCAGCTGGGTCCGACGGTGACCGAAGACCGCGACATGGCGGTCTCGGGTCTCGCCGATCTTGCCGGTGGATCGCGCGGCTCGCTGTACTACGTCGTCGGCACCGGTGAGCTGATCTTCGACCGCCTCGCCGGCGAAACACTCGCTTACTACATGCTCGGCGTCGAGGAATCGTCCGGCGACCGCGACGGTAAGCCTCACCGCATCGACGTCGAGGTCACCCGGCGCAACGTCACGGTCCGGTCCCGCCGGGCATTCGTCCTGTCGGCAGCCACGACCACGCGGAAGAAAGCCGAGGAAACGCTGCTCGACGCGCTGAAGTCGCCGTTCGGAGTGGCCGAAGTGCCCGTGCGCGTCACGACGTTCACGCAGAAGGATCCGGCCAGCGACAAGGCGCGCATCGTCGTCGCCGCCGAGATCGGGCAACCTGGCGGCGAGCCGGAGGAATACACCGTCGGCTATGTGCTGCTCGACTCCGACGGCAAAGTGATCGCCGGCGACATCACCAAGCGGACGCTCTCGGTGCCCAACGGGCAGCAGAATGCGCCGCGCGACTACCTTGGCGAGATCATCGTCGAGCCGGGGACGTACTCGATGCGCTTTGGCGTCGTCGATGCGTCGGGGCGGCGCGGCGGCGTGATTCGCGAGGTCAGCGCCTGGAAGCTCGCCGGAGAAGAGTTCGCACTGGGGGATCTGCTCGTCGGCGACGCGGGCACTGAAGGAGGGCCCCGGATCCGTCCCGGCGTCGAGCCGCACGTGCGCGGCAATCTCGGCGCGTTCCTCGAGCTGTACTCGACAGCTCCGGCAGGCCTCGAGAACGCGAAGGTGGAATTCGAGATCGCGGACGATCAGGACTCGCCGGCGCTGCTGACCGGCGGCGCACAGATGATCGTCGGATCCGAGCCGACGCAGCGCGTCGGCCAGGGCGTTCTCTCGGCGACGCTGCTGCCGGCGGGCCGATACGTCGCGCGCGCGCGCATTACCCGCGGCGACAACATCGCCGGAGTGCTCGTCCGGCCGTTCATTCTTGATCTCCCTCCGGCGGGCACGGCGATGCCGTCGCCGTTTACGCAGGGAACGGTCGCGAAGTTCGATCCGAAGCTCCCGCTCTCGCCGCGCGTGCTCGGCGAATTCCTGGCGCTCGCCGAGAAGCAGTTTCCCGAGCTGAAGGGACCGCTCGCGGACGCGAGGGCCGGGCGCTATGGCATCGCGGCGATCGAGGCGCTGACGTCGGGCGATCAGGCGGCGGCGGCGTTCTTCAAAGGACTCGACTGGTATTCGAAGGGGCAGCTCACCCAGGCGGTGACCCAGCTCGAGCTTGCCGCAGGACCCCGGCGCGAATTCTTCCCGGCGGCGTTCTACCTTGGCGCGTCGTTCGCCGCCGCGGGGCGCGATCGCGACGCCGCCGGCGTGTGGCAGATGGCGAGCGGCAAGGAGCCGCGTCCGCCGCTCTTTTATCTGCTGCTTGCCGATGCGCGGCTTCGCGACAGCCAGCCCGCGTCCGTTGTCGATGTGCTCAAACCCGCGTTTGACCGGGCCCCCAATGACGACGAGATCGCTCGACGCCTGATGTCGGCCTACCTGATGCTCGGTCGATACGAGGAGGCGCTGCCGGTTCTCGATGCCTACCTGACCAAGTACCCGGCAGACGAGTTGGCCAACTTCGCCGCCGTCTTCGCGCAGTATCAGGTCTCCACCCGCGAACGCCTCGTGGTCACGGCGGCGCAGCAGGCGAAGCTTGCACGCTACGTCCGCAACTACGACGGACCTTACAAGGCGCTGCTCGCGAAATATCTGCAATCAATTCGCGGGCGTTGAAACCGCCAACTCCCAAACTACCAACTCCCAATGCGTACTCGTTGGGCTTTGGAGATTGGGAGTTGGGAGTTCGAGGCGTGACTTGAGCTTTGTGCCTTGAATGAGTTAAACCGTCGCCGATAGTACGCACTCCAGAGCGCAATTCCCGGTGCGCCGATCGCCGCCGGCGCGAGCCACGCGACGAGGGGCCAGATCCCCAGACGGTTCCCGCCGATGACGAGGAACGCGGTAGTCGCCGCGACGCAGCCGGTGAGCATTCCGTTCATGTGTTCGAACCACCAGTGCATCGGCGACGCCGGTGGGCGCAGCCAGTAGCGGAGACTGCCGGCGGCGTTCAGCAGTCCAAGCCCGCCGAAGGCGATGAACACGGTCTGGTGGCGCGAAACTCCGTACACCCCGAGAGCGACGCTGGCCGCGCCGAGCGCGAGCGGCAGGCCCGTGTCCCACCAATGCAGCCGTGCGCCCGTGCGGTTCTTGAACCGCAGCACGCGGATGCCGGCTGATACCGCCGCCCCGGTCAACAGCGCCACGACGAGCAGGAAGCACCCGAACTCCTTCGCTTCGGGCCGCGGGTCGAACAGCACACGTGCGGCGCTCATGATCAGCGCCGTTACCGAGACGACGGCCATCGACGCGACGAAGACCCAGCCGGCGCGCCGGTGAGTGCGCCCGCCTTTCGCGGCAATCATGGGAACGAGCATCGACGCCAGCGCGATCGAGCCGGCGGCGACGTGGACAGCGAGCAGTGGTTGCATCATGTCGCGATTGTGCCCGGCGGCGATCGCGTACACATCTGCCGGAAGTCATCTTCGCGATCCATGACTTCCGGCATACGTCTTCACCCCGAGGCGGCACATACAATAGGCGCGTGCGCGCCGACCCTTCGGCAGGCTCAGGGTCGCCCCGAGCAGCGTCGAGGGGCGAACGATGGCTCAACTGGGCGGCGTTCGCCACCTGGCTGGTGGTTGGCGTGCCGACGCTCAGCCGGATGGCCTCCGGCGACCTGTCCGGCGCACGGGCCGTGGCGTGGACGGCGATGTTCGTCGTCTTTGGCGCGGCGCTTGTCGACTGCCTCCGCTCCGGTTCGATCGCACGTTCGCGCCGCATAGCCATGATGACCATCCAGGTATTGACGGGCCTGGGGATGATGTACGTCGGCGTCAACGGCACGGCCAGCGCTCTACTGGTGATCGTCGCGGCCGAGGCGGCCGCGACGTTCGATGCTCGAGGCGCCTGGCTCTGGGTCGCCGCCCAGACACTCGGCATCGCCTTCGTCATCCGGCAGTTCGACAACTGGTCCGACACCGTCGCGCTCACCGGCGTGTATGCGGGATTCCAGGCGTTCGCGATCGCGGCAATGTCGCTGGCCACCAGCGAACGTGCCGCCCGTGAAAGCCTGTCGCGCGCGAATCAGGAGCTGCACGCGACCCGGTCGCTGCTGGCCGAGAACAGCCGAGCGGCCGAGCGCCTTCGCATTTCGCGCGACCTGCACGACACGCTCGGGCACCACCTGACGGCGCTCAGCCTTCAATTGGACGTGGCGTCGCGGCTGGCCTCGGGGCAGGCGGAGGGGCACATCCGCGAAGCCCACGCCATCACCAAGCTCCTGCTCGCCGACGTTCGCGACGTCGTCAGCCAGATGCGCGAGACCGGCCGGGTCGATCTTGCGCAGGCCGTGAAAGCGGTAACCGGCGAGCACGGCCCGATGAAGATTCACCTCGACATGCCGGAGACGCTTCCGATCGACGAGCCCGATCGGGCGCATGCGCTGGTGCGATGCGTCCAGGAAATCGTGACCAACGCCACCAGGCACGGCGAGGCGGCGAACCTGTGGATTCGCATCGCGCCGCAGCCGGGCGGAATTGAGCTCCATGCGCGCGACGACGGGCGCGGCGCGCGAGAGGTGACGTGGGGCCATGGACTCACGGGCATGCGTGAGCGTTTCGGCGAGCTCTCCGGATCGATCGACGTGTCCGCCGGAAGCGGGCGCGGGTTTGAAGTCCATGGCTTCATGCCCGGCCCGGGAACGGTCTCGTGATCCGCGTCGTCCTGGTCGACGATCAGACGCTCGTCCGGCGCGGCATCAGATCCCTGCTCGAACTCGCGGGTGACATCGAAATCGTTGCCGAGGCCGCTGACGGCGACGAAGGGATCGCGACGATTCTGCGAGAGCGTCCGGACGTCGTCCTGCTGGATGTGCGCATGCCGAGGAAGGACGGCCTCGAGGTCCTGCGCGAGCTTCAGGAAGCCCGGGCCCTTCCTCCGACCGTCCTCCTGACGACGTTCGATGACGATGAAGTGCTGCTGGAGGCCGTGAAAGCCGGCGCGCGAGGCTATCTGCTCAAGGATGTATCGCTCGAACAGCTCACCGACGCGATTCGCAGCGTCGCCGGCGGCGGCACGATGATCAGACCGGCGCTGACCGAGCGCGTGCTTCGAGGGCTGGAACACGTGCGGCGCGACTTCGATGCGCTTGACCCTCCGGTTCCGTTGACGAAGCGCGAAGTCGAGATCCTCCGGCTCATGGCCGGGGGCTACAGCAACCGCGAAATCGCCGGCGCGCTGGGCACCGCCGAGGGCACGGTCAAGAACCACGCGTCGAGCATTCTTTCGAAGCTTGGCGTCCGCGATCGCACCCGGGCGGTGCTGAAAGCACTCGAACGCGGCTATATCTGACGACATTCAAGGCACAAGTCACAAGGCTCAAGGCACAAGTCACAACCGGGTTCGATGCGTATCATCGACGTTCTCGTTTGCCTGGCGCCGCAATGCGTTGTGAACGAGTTTTCCGAGTATCCTCACAATCTCGTCAGACTCGCGCAGTAATGGGTCAAACTTTGCGTCGAGCAAGTCTGTGAGGCGGCATACCCGCAAACGAAATCGCACCTCTTTCGCCTCCTTGAGGGCGATTCGGTTCTTTGCTATGAAGTCGGCGGTGCTGGAGGCACCGTCGGATTCCTCGTAGTTAGAGCCAACGGACGTGCCGGCTGAGAGGATCTGGTAAGAATGTGCGCGTCCGATGGGCCCTCGCTTGTGCAGAAATTCCACTGCGCGAACCACGTCGCACGCGTACAACAGCAGGCGTTCGTGCAGATTGAACGGCCTTCCGCTGGAGGTTTGTGTCGATTGCTTCATACAGTAGCAAGTGACGCGCCGCTCGGCTTGTGACTTGTGCTTTGTGACTTGAGCCTTGTGCCTTGATCGAGTATCTCCACGGGTGCAATTACCCTTGGTCCACTGACGGCACCACGATCTTCTACGGTCTCGACTTCGGTGCGAACGTGTGGGGTTCGCATCTCGGAGTGTCCACGCGCAGAGACGCGGTGGCGCGCGACTTCGCACAGATGGCCGCACTGGGGTTCACCGTGACCCGCTGGTTCCTCTTCTGCGACGGCCGCGCCGGGATCGTCTACGACGATCGCGGCCTCCCGGCCGGACTCGATCCGCATTTCTTTGCCGACCTCGACGCCGCGCTGGAGATTGCGCGCGACACGGGCATCCGCATCAACTTCGTCCTGCTCGACCATCGCTGGATGTTTGCCGGCGTGCGCCACACGATTCCCGATCCAGCGACCGGGGTCGTGCTCGAAGCGAGTCTGCCGCACGGTCGCGCGCACGTGCTGCTCTCCGAGGTTGGGCGAGCTCGCCTCTTCGATCGCGTGTTCACACCACTCGTCGGCAGATATGCGCCGTCAGGCGAGCGCGCGGATCTCGCGCCAGCGGTTCTCGCCTACGAGTTCATGAACGAGCCTGATTTCGTCGTCGAGGAATGGGAACGCGATCTCAGCTCACACGTGCCGCGTCCGCTGCCGTTTGAGGTACTGGCTGAGATCGTCTCGCGCCTCAGCCAGCTTGTGCATACCGTGCATGCCGGGGCGATGACGACCGTCGGCTGCGCCCGCCTCCACAACCTGTGGGCCTGGGACGAGCCGGGCCTCGGGCTCGACGTGCTGCAGCTGCACTCGTATCCCAACGTCAGGCATCCCGAGGTTGATGTTGATGTCTTCGGCACGCCGGCGTCGGCGCTCGGCGTGCGCAAGGGCGTGATTCTTGGCGAGTTCCCGGGGAATGGTCCCGAGCAGCATCCAGACCGTACGGCGCCGCCGCCGACGACGCTTGAACAGTACCTGGAGTTTGCCGTCGGCGGAGGGTATGCGGGCGCGTGGCCGTGGAGCTTCAGCGGAACCGATGGCTACGGGCGGCTGCCGGAGGAGCCGCTGCGGGCCTTTGCCGCGCGGCATCCGGAGCTGGTCAATCCGCGCGCGTCTCTTTAATAAGGTCTCCTGCGCTCTCGGTCAAGCCATCAAGCGCGTCCACTGCGCAGTGTCGGTGTACTGCTGGAACGCCACAACCTTGTCGCCGCGAAACTGGAACACGTGGCAGAACGGAGCGTCGAGTTTCGCCCCGCCGTCCTTCATCGTGCCGCCATAGCGGCCGAGCACAACGACATGGTCACCGCCGTCTATGAACGTGTCGGGCACAACGGTGAAGTTGTCGATCGCGGCCAGCAAGCGCCCGAACACACCTTCGCCCACGGCCTGGGGGCCAACGTAGGGGTTTCGGTCCGCAAAAGGACTGCCCTCGGCGTCGTTCCAGTGGATGGCAGGGTCCATGGCAGCAAATAGCACGGAAGGGTCGTTCCGACCGAACGCCGCGTACGCTGCCTTGATCGTCTCTAACGCCGACATTGGTGCCGCCTCCCTTGTGCGTTGTGCCTTGTACTTTGAGCCTAGTGGCTTGATGTCTGCCGGTCGTGTCTACCGGCGATCGAACTGCTCGATTGTCGCGACAGACGGCGCTCGTTCCTTCTGGAGGCGCGCTGCAACGCCCTCGGCGTTCCGCATCACCCGCAGCACGTTCAGACCGAGCGCTTTCCGGATATCAGCGTCCGGCCAGCCGCGCCGCAGGAGCTCCGCGGTGAGGGCTGGATATTTCGAGACATCCTCCAGCCCCACGGGAAGCGTGGTGACACCGTCGAAGTCGCTGCCAATCCCGACGTGATCGGGTCCCGCGATCTTCCGCACATGGTCCATGTGGTTGGCCGCGTCGGCGAGCGTCGCTTTACCGTCGGCCTTCAGAAAGCCCGGCACGAACGTTACCATCACGACGCCGCCGTTCTTTGGCAGAAGCCGCAAGACCTCGTCGGGCACGTTCCGGCCATGATCGTTGAGCGCGCGCGCGTCGGAATGCGAAAAGATGACCGGCGCTTCCGACACGCGGATCGCGTCCAGCATGGTGTCAGGTGATGTGTGACTGAGATCGACGAGCATGCCCAGCCGGTTCATCTCGCGAACGACTTCCTCGCCGAACGCTGAGAGGCCGCCGAGCTTCCGCTTGTCGGTCCCCGAATCCGCCCAGGCGATGTTCGTGCTGTGCGTCAGCGTCAGGTAGCGGGCCCCCAACGCGTGGAACATGCGGAGTGTGGCGAGCGAGTTGTCGATCGAGTGTCCGCCTTCCATCCCGATCAGCGACGCGATCCGCCCGGCCTTGAAGATCCGCTCGACGTCCGCCGCCGTCGTCGCCAGCTCGAACGTGTCGGGGTACTTGCGCAGCATCCGGTAGACGACGTCGACTTGCGCGAGGGTCGCCGTGACCGCGTTGCTGCCCTGGAGCGTCGCGGGCACGTAGACAGACCAGAACTGCCCGCCGACCCCGCCCTGTCTCAGCCTCGCGATATCGGTGTGCAGCTTCGGCTGCGGAAGACGGATGTCGAGCTTGTCGAGATCACGCTGTGCGTTCTGTTCCTGCAGCGCCATCGGAAAGTCGTTATGGCCATCGATCAGCGGCGTGTCGCGGTGCAGCGCCCGCGCGCGAGCGAGGAAATCGGGTTCCTGCGCGGCGATCCCCGTCACGCCGGCCAGTAGAAGGAGGACAACCGCGCATTTCATGCGTGTGATCTTAGCGTCCTTTGCCCTGGTCTACCGGAACGCCTTAACGGGCGTTCCTGCTCTGTCTACCGGAATGCCTAACGGCATTCCTTTTATCAGCCGGGCTCTTGCGGTAACGTTGTCGCGTGGAGGCGCTCTTGATGCGACGCGTGGCGCTGGCGGTGGTAGCGGCGGTGCTGGCGGCCGCCATGGCTGGAGCACAGGCGCCCGCGGGTCGAGGCAGGCAGGGTGCGGCCGACCCGACGTTGCCCTCAGGCCGCGGCCGCGGCGTTCAGATTCAGCCGGGCGACGAGTGTCCGGCCGGCACCACGCTCGTGCGCGTCGGCGTCTGCCAGGCTCCGGAATTTCCTCCTCCCTCGATCGTCGACTATCGCCCCAGGACAACGCTTGTCGTCGAGCAGCATCCCGTTCCGCGCGCCAGGTTTCCGGTCGTGGACATCCACAGCCACGTGACGCCGACGGCGCAGACGATCGATCAGTTCGTGAAGGAGATGGACGCGCTGAACCTGCGGGTACTCGTCATCGCGAGCAACATGTCAGGCGACCGGCTGCGGCAGCAGCTCGCGACGATACGCGAGAGTGCCCACAAGGATCGGTTCCGCGTGATGGCCGGCATCGACTTCAACAACGTCGGGCCAGGCTGGGGCGCGAAGGCGGTGGCGCAGCTCGAGGCGGACATCAAGGCGGGCGCCGTGGGCGTCGGGGAAATATCGAAATCGTTCGGGATGACGATCAAGAAACCCGACGGCAGCCGGCTCCGCATCGACGACCCCGAGCTGGATCCGGTCTGGGACGCGATGGCCCGCATGGGGCTCCCGGTTTTCATTCACACCGGGGAGCCGGAGGCATTCTTTCAACCGCTCACCTTTCAGAACGAACGGTGGCTCGAGCTGGCCCTGTTCAACGACCGTCGGAACTACCTGCCGGGGCAGGTGAGCTTTGAAGAGCTCAACACCCAGCGCGACAACCTGTTCCGCAAACATCCCCAAACGCAGTTCATCATGGCGCACCTGGGATGGCACGCGAACAATCTTGGCCGGCTTGGCAAGCTGCTTGACACCTACCCTAACGTGGTCACCGAGATGGGCGCCATCCTCTACGACCTCGGACGTCAGCCGCGCGCGGCCCACGACTTTTTCGTGAAGTACCAGGACCGCATTCTCTTCGGCAAGGACGCGTTCGCCGCCGAAGAGTTTCCGTACTACTGGCGAGTTCTTGAAACGAAGGACGAGTACTTCGACTACTACCGCGACTATCACGCTTTCTGGAAGCTCTATGGGCTGGATCTGCCGGACGGAGTGCTGCGGAAGGTGTACCACCAGAACGCGCTTCGCGTAACGCCCGGTCTTCCACGAGGCGGTTGGTAGATCCGCCTACGCTTCGACAAGATGGGCGGATCCGCGCTCGCAGACGAATGCGGCCGCGCGGGTTTCGGCGGGTGAGCGTTCCATCACGGTGGGCACGAAGTACCATTCACCACGCAACTGCTGCGGCGTGATGTCCAGGAGCACATACCCCCGGGTTTCCCCTTCAAGGAATTTCAGGTGCGGCAGCAGCGCACGCAGCAGCACGGCGCGGTCCCGGGTGGCAGGGTCCGTGAATAGCGGCGCCGAGCTGATTGCCGGCGTCAGCAGTTCGACAGCGAGAGACCCCTTGCCGTCGCGCTGGTATCCATCGAATGGGTTGCGGGGTAAATCGAACGCCCAGGAGCTGTGTATGTCGCCGCTCAGGACGGCCACGTCCTGCACGCGTTCGGCGGCCAGAAAATCGAACACGCGGTCGCGGGCCGCCTGGTAACCCTCCCACGTGTCAGCGACGAACGCGCCGCGCCCCGGCTGCGCGATGCGCGAGAACATGACCTGCTGGCCGAGCACGCGCCATCCCGTTCCGGCGCGCTGCGATGCGCGCAGCTCGTCGAACAGCCAGGCTTCCTGCGGCGCCCCGAGAATCGAGCGCGCCGGATTGGTCAGCCCTTCAATGTCGGTCGTCGCCACCTGCTGGTCGCGCAGGCCGCGCGTGTCGAGCATGACCAGATCGAGCAGGCTGCCGAATCTGAAACTCCGGTACAAATGGATGCCGCCGCCGGCGAACTCGCGGATTGGCATCCATTCAAGATAGGCCTGGTACGCCGCGGCCCTTCGCGTGGGCCAGTCGCCCTCGCCCTGCTCCGGGTTGTGATTGGCGGCGCCGTCGCGCCACGCGTTGTTGGTCAGCTCGTGGTCGTCCCACACGGCGATGAAGGGATGGCGCCGGTGCGCCTCCTGCAGATCGGGATCGCTACGGTAGGTCGCGTATCGCACGCGGTAGTCGCTCAGCGTCACCGCTTCCTTGCGCGGTTCCGGGATGCGGAGCAGTCCGCTCCCATCGCCATAGATGCCGTTCTGGAATTCGTAGATGTAATCGCCGACGTGCACCACCGCATCGAGGTCGTCGCGGTTGGCGACGCAGCGGTAGACGTTGAAGAAGCCCGCGGGGTAATTCGAACAGCAGAGCGATGCCAGGCGGACGCGATCGACGGCTCCTGCAGGCAGCGTTTTCGTGCGGCCAACCGGCGATCGGTCGGTGCCGGCCTCGAATGCGTAGTAGTACGGGCGGCCGGCCTGAAGGCCCCCGGCATCGACCTTGACGGTGAAGTCGCGCTCGCCGCTGGTACGGGCCGTGCCCTGCGCAACGATCTGGGAGAGCGCTTCGTCGCTGGCCACGCGCCAGCGGACATCGACGGCGGTGGCCGCCGCCTCGTCGAGTGGAGTCACACGGGTCCACAGGATGACGCGGTCGATGAGCGGATCGCCGCTTGCCAC
>Ga0075418_10005824_pt1 | contig 13907 bp, 10 predicted proteins | sample SoiMetdeltSBSDD2_FD_81776 | JGI IMG/M metagenome (GOLD analysis project Ga0075418, IMG submission 81776) | Bulk soil microbial communities from a Populus tree surrounding site in Tennessee, USA - Soil MetaG P. deltoides SBSDD2 | ecosystem: Environmental > Terrestrial > Soil > Tree plantation...
ATAAAGACTTCGCCATTCACGCCTTCTGCGCTCGCACACAATTCAAGGCCCCTGACCGCATCGCTGATGTACACGGGATGCCGCATATTTTGACCATCGCCAAAGAAAACGAATCGGCCTTTGGATATTGTCCGCATGAGTTTGGCTGTGCGCGGACAACGCGGTCCGTATACCCAAGCGGGACGCATCACTACTACAGAGAAGCCTGTTCGGTGTGAATAAGCCAGTGCCTCCCTTTCGCCTTCGAGCTTCGTCCGTTCGTAGATGTTGGTCGGGTGACAGTCCGTGGTCTCGTCAGCGGGAGGGTTTTCCACATCGCCGATGACGCCGACACTGCTGCAATGCACAAAGCGTTTAACTCCAGCCCCCCGCGCCGCTTCCAATAGTGATAGCGTCGCGCCAACGTTCACGCGTCGGTAATGTGCATCCGATAAGTACACATCGAGATGTGCGCTAGCCAGATGGTAGACAACATCAACGCCCTCGACGAGTCTGTTGAGCAGGGTACGGTCGGTGATATCGCCAGTAATTGCTTCCAGATTTGGGTTTGCCGATTGATGTTGAAGCAGACCAAGGCGGAGGTCGACCGCCCGCACGTCATGTCCCTGTTCGAGCTGGCTGTCCACCAGATGACTCCCGATAAATCCGCCCGCGCCAGTGATCAATACTTTCATACACTGTCCTGTTTGAGTGCGGTCACGATGATAGCGTTGTTGGTCTTCGCAGGGAATAGGTTGTCCAGCAAACTGACCGCCCACGCGATGGGGAAAAGCAACGAATAGATTTTATACGCCATGCCATGCGTCTTCAATTCGCCCGATGAAACCGGGGCAATGTGACCGGGCTGCGCTCCGCCACGCTTCTTGGAGAGGACACGTACATATCCAAAATTGATGACAAGTTCGATCATCTCGGTGACGAAGCGTGAGTAGCCGCCAGTGTCTTTAGGTAAGAGTCCCGTGGTGCGGATGGAGTTCGAGAGTTCGGCGAGGGTGTAGCCTGCGCGAGTATGACCATACACTTCGGGTGTCATACCCAATTTCCATTTGATGCGATTCGCAAGCAAACGAGGGTCTCCATTTGGGACTGTGACCACGGCCCTGCCATTTGACTTCAAGACTCGCTTCACTTCCTTGAGAAAGGGTTGATCCTCTTTCAGATGCTCCAACACGTCTATAGAGACGACGCAATCGAAGTGTTCGTCAGGTACGTGAAATTCATCCTCCTTATAAGCGTGAACGGGTTCACCCAGTAAATGCGCGATCTGGTCGTTGTTCTCGCCTGAGACATCTGCCCAGGTCCATTCACCGCCGTGCATACGGAAGTACCAATTGAGTGCGCCGTTGTTGTCGCCGTTGGTGACGAGCAGGCATTTTTTGCCATGTGTATCGCCTAGCAGTCTCATCAGCGCATTGAGCTTCTGTTGCTTCTTGATGGATCGGCGGAACATTTTTAGCTGCCAGGGTTGTTCGTTTGACCGCATAAATTACGAAGGGAGTCTTTCCATTTGTTTGAAGGGATATTTCTGAATAACCAAATCAATCTCTTGCGCCTGTCGTTCAAGATCCCAACTCAACTCGGCACCCATAATTTCTGCACACTTTTGTAGGACGATCATAGGCGGCAAACCTGCTCCGCCTAATTCCGTGCGGCGTTGAACCACGTCTGCCAGCGTCAACGCCATCTCGTGGCGGACCGCATGAACAACCTCTGCCGCGGTCACACGCAGATTCGAGTCAATCTGTTCTGCCAAACCGGGCTGCTCTTTGACGGACTCTACCAAATTGCGATACTCTGAACCATAGGTGTAAGCCAGATGCGTGCCGGTTTCCTCATCCAGCAAATCAGATGTTTCTGTTTGCGCCTGCTTCAAGAAAGTGATGAATTCGTCAATCCACCCGCCCTTGACACGTGTGAGATGTGTTTCGCATTTATTTGCTTTAATCGCGAGTTTAGCCACTGCCAGATTAATGGCTTTTTCGGCCACTGCGCGTGCCGTGGTGTACTTCACACCCAGCACGGAGATCAAGCCTTGGATGTTATCGCTTTGCCTGTGGTCTATCACCACACCATCCCGCGTCAATTTGACCTGGTCTTTGTTGGCGTCTGCTTTATTTACAGGAAGAAATCCCCAGGTCACATGCTGGATACAATCCAGTGTGATTTGAAGGGAAGGATGGGCACTGTTGATTTCGTCGATGAATTTCTGAAGGATATCTTCCGTCAACCCGAATTGGTCTGGTGCTTGTTTCCAAGGGATGTGCCAGGTGCCGATCATGGTCTTATCCCGCCACGGGACGAAAAACAGGATTTGTGGTGGTCTGCCATCCACAGGGCGGCTCGGCAATCCCGCCGCGATTCCCGACCAAACTTGATCCACGATAATGTTCATCGCAACGGAGGTGGCATATTCGGAACGCAGGGAGATTTTTTCGAGTACATTGTCAATCCATACGCCTGCGCAATTGAGAACTACATTCGATTGGATTTCAAACACCTCTCCCGAATAAATATCTCTGGCTTGTACACCGGTGATTCGATCCCCTTGTTGTAAGAAACCGAAGGCTTCCACATAATTGGCAACTTCCGCGCCTGCCTCCACGGCGGAGAGGATAAACGAGAGCAATAATCTCTCCGAGTTGTAGATTTGCGCATCGTGCCAGACGGCGGCTCCAGTCGAAGCGCGGACATCATACCCGGGCAGGAGATTGGCAAGCTCACCTTGTGAAATGAGCTTCCCACGGGGCAATGTTTTCTCCGGATCAGCTTGATAGTCGCGGTCAAAACTCAAGAAATCGTTCGCGGTTAGAGCGACACCAAGAACCAGTCGGCTTCGGGAAAGCTTATGTCGCGTGGGAGTCAGGCAGGTCAACGGATGGACCAGATGCGGCGCAATCTTCATCCAGGTCGTGCGTTCCCGCGCCATGGTGCGGACGCGGGCAAGATTGCCATCCTGCAAATACCGCAGCCCGCCGTGGATGATCTTCAGGCTGTTCTGAGAGGTCGCGCCACCAAAGTCACCACGCTCGATCAGAGCAACGGATAAGCCACGCAGCGCGGCATCCCAGGCCGAAATCGCGCCGTGGATTCCACCACCGATCACGAGTACGTCAAATGTCTGGTTTGCCAGTCTTTCCAGCTCGCGCTTCATTTATTTCGTTGCGAATGCCATCAGGTGCCAACCCAACGGTCTGACCAATGCCCTTGGCATCAAATTGAACGTTCCCACGAACACATCGTTGAACAGGCGAGCTTTCCAGCCGGAATGTAGTTTGGTCTTCACGGGGAAGCGTTCAGGGATAATTTGGCCGGTTTTGAAAATCTTCAAAAATTGTTTTACCTCATTGATCGAGTATTTGTTTAGCACCGGAGCATCTTCATGCTCAAGCGAGACCCTGGTCACTTTTCGCATCAGATTAAGCCATGAATTTCGGTTATATACCATGATGATGGCTTGACCGCCCGGCTTTAGCACCCGGTGAATTTCAGCGACCATTTTTTCAGCATCCGCCGTATATTGCAAGACGCCGTGAGCATATACCACATCGAAATTATTATCATCGAACTGCATGGATTCGCCATTCATCACGCGCAAGCAGGCATTCAGTCCGTTTTGTGAGAGGTTTTTGTTGGCCAGGTCAATGGCGGTCGTTGACAGGTCAATGCCGTTGACAATAGCTCCCGCGCGAGCGAATCGCACGAGGTCAATACCGGCGCCGCAGCCAACTTCCAACAGTTTTTTCCCACGATAGGATGCAAAGTCCAGCAGCCGCGGCAGGTAATTGAGTTTGTCGTAGCGATACTCGTCCAACTGACGAAAAAAACCCGGTGTTCCCACCGGGTGTGTAGTGATCACCAGGTCGTGAATACGTGCATCCCAATATCGTGTGATTTGGGAGATCAACTCAGGTTCCATCATTTATCTCGAACCTATGCAAATACAGTTTCGTTTCGGTGCCATATCTCGAACACCATCAACGACCATAAACGATGACTGTGATTGGCGCGCTCGCTGAGATGCTCCTGAATCCATTTCGAGACGACCTGATGATCAAAGTAACCATGTTTATTAAGTGTGTCTTTCGAAAGCAGATCGAGCATCATCGGTTTCAAGGAGGTGCGCAGCCAATGCTTCATTGGGATGCTAAAACCTTGTTTGGGCTTCTCAAGCACAAGGTCCGGCACGAGGTGTCTGACAGCGTTTCGCAGAATGGATTTGGTGCGTGAACCATCTAACTTCATATGCGGCGGCAGGTTCATTGCAAATTCCACAATGCGATAATCAAGCAGAGGCACGCGGGCTTCCACAGAAACTGCCATGCTCATACGGTCTACTTTGGTCAGAATGTCATCTGCCAGATAGGTCTTGAGGTCAACGTATTGTTGTTGAGCGAGTCTGTCGAACTGGCTCGCCTTTTCAAAATAGCCGCTGAAATAATCAGCGGTTACATCGTCAATCAGGGTCGTCCGCAGATCCGATTGATACAATTCAGCTTTCTCTGTTGCAGTAAGAAACATCATCCAGCGTGTATGCTGCAGCGATGGATCCAACGCGCCACCCTCGACCATGCGTTTGACCTTGTTGATCAGTCCCTTCTTGGCGGGTTGTGGTGGAAGCCATTCGGCAAATTTGGGCAGCACACGCTGTCGAAGTGCTCCAGGCAGCCGCCCATAATAACGGTTTAGTCTTTCGGCAATATAGGTATCATAGCCGGCAAACAATTCATCGCCGCCATCACCCGATAAAACTACTTTCACTTTCTGGCTGGCGAGTTTTGAAACCAGATACGTCGGGAAAATAGATGTATCTGCAAATGGCTCATCGTGGTGAGGGACAAGCTGCTCCACTAGACTTGCGATATCTGGCTGCAGCACTTCTACATGGTGATTCGTGCCGAAATGTTTTGCCACGGCATTGGCATATGGCAGTTCATCGTATGTGTCGTCCTCAAAACCGATCGAGAACGTTTGCACAGGCTCGGACATGTTCTGACTCATATAACCGACGATTGTACTGGAGTCGATGCCGCCGCTCAAGAACGCCCCTAATGGCACATCGCTCATCAAGCGGATGCGAGTCGCTTCGTTGATCAAGGCAGAGAGGGCCTCTGCGCATTCAGCCTCGCTCTGGCTGACGGGCCGATACGGCACATCCCAATACTGACGAATCTTCAGTTCCCCGTGTTCTACTGTCAATGTATGACCTGGCAGAAGTTTGAATATCCCCTGATAGATCGTGTGCGGCGCTGGGACATATTCCAGCGTGAGGAAAAGGTCTAGCGCCGCGAGGTTCGTTTGCCGCGGCACATCTGGGTGTAGGATCAAAGCTTTTAATTCAGAGGCAAATACCAGTTTGGCCTGATCCGCCCAGTAATACAAAGGCTTAATGCCCACACGGTCCCGCGCCAGGAAGAGTCTGCGTTTGCGCGCGTCCCATAAAGCGATGGCAAACATCCCATTGAACTGTTTGACACACTCATCGCCATATTCTTCGTAGGCGTGGACTATGATTTCTGTATCCGTTTGAGTTTTGAAGCTGTGACCACGCCGTTCCAGTTCAGCGCGCACTTCTTTGAAGTTGTATATCTCACCGTTATATACCACCCATACATCACCGGTTTCGTTTGAGATGGGCTGCTGCCCGGTATGCAGGTCAATAATGCTGAGGCGGCGCATGGCAAGGCTGGCTTGCGCATCCTGATAATAGCCTTCATCGTCCGGGCCGCGATGGCGGATAGAATCATTCATCCCCTTTAATACGGACCGATCAACAGAGATATTAGGTTGAAACGAAACGACACCGCAGATGCCACACATACTATTTCCCCTGTGACAAGGCAGGTTCCTCGATCTCAAGTTTTGGCGCCAGGGTCTTGTAGATTTGGTTTACTTTCGTAATGTAATCCTGCCGACCGAATTTGTCACGCGCGAGTTGATGTGCATTTTTCCCCAGCCGTTCGGCGAGCTCAGGGTCCCCCAAAACCTGCAGGATGCCGTCGGCAAATGCAAGATGGTTGGGCTCGACGAGTAGCGCGGTATCTTGGGTCAACACCTGAATGTGTGATGTGATGCTGGTAGCGATAATGGGTTTCTCCGCGTGGAGGTAACTATAGATTTTCAATGGCGTGGATGTTCCGTCGAGGCGGGGGGAGATCAACACGGACGCACAGGCGAGATAGATCATCGAGTCTTCCGGGGAAACGACATCCAGAAAGAGGGTATGGTCCGCCAACCCGAGCTTGGACGCTTTTTCGGTCCATTCCTGCGCCTGTTGAACCTTTGCTCCCACGAAGATGAACTTCACATTGGGATACCGGTCCCGAACGCGGCCCACACACTCCAGCGCCATGTTGAGTCCCTGATAGCGTTCATACGTCCCAGTGTACACTATGGGAAGTCGTCCCTCCAGGTTGAGTTTCTGCTTCATTTCCTCCACCGCCTCAGGCGGAATGGGAGTCTGATAGGCATGCAGCGCGATGTTCTCGATCATGACCACGCGGATGTTCTTACCCACGCTCTTGACATAGTGCTCCAGATCGGGTCCCACCGTGACGACGGCCTGGCAGGTCGTGAGCACCATCCTTTCGAGAAACTCGAAAAGCTTGACAAAGATGGGCCTGTTACCAAAGCTGAAATTTGTCAACTGCTTAGACAGCACAGAATGCATATCGTAGAGATGGCGCGTACGGAAGATCCGTGCCAGGAACATGCTGAAGAACGCCGCTTCCTCATGTGAATGAATCACATCGTAGCGTTTCGTCAGTAACATTCGAATGGCTCTAAAAAAGATCTGCAGGTCGAGGAGTATCTTTGCCCGCGAAGGTCCGATCCGAACATGCTGGATCATTTTGAGCCCGCGTACTCTGTGAATCTTCAGGTTGGGAATTTCAACATCCTTCCCGACATGGTAGGTGATGAGGTCAATCTCATGACCCAGCGCCGAAAGTGCCTCCAGGCGCTGATAAACGCTGATGGGCGTGCCACGCGGCTCGAAAAAGGGTTGCGGCGAGATCATCAAAATTTTCATAAGGACCTATTCTTTCCAGCAATGATAAAAAAATACCAAAGGATTATTTGCTTTTCAGCAACGGGTAAAAAAACTGACAAGATACTGGCGCGCTCCGCCATTCCGACAATTCCTCGGTGAGCAAAAGGTAAGCTTTCCTTCCACCCTTAGATGTCATTCAGACTACTTTTCTGTCAGAACACAAACTGACCAGACCATTGACAGTGCACTATTCTCTATGTACATGCAACGCATCGTTTGGTTTAATGGTTGGATTTTAGAGTAAGGGAATGCAGGGTTTTCCTCGATCCCATTGGTTTACCCGGTGTTTCTCATCTAAGCATAGATAGGTCTCGCGGAGTTCCATTGCCAGGCATATCAATCACCCGGCTTATTGGGCTTCACTCTCACAGGTCCGCCAGTATCTATAAATGTCTCCACAGGATGTATATTTTAAATTAAGACGGATTATTGGATAGCAAGTTACAACGCGGGCATCCTCGAACAAAGCGACTCTAAGCAGTAGTGGTGGTAAGGTAAGGGGTATGTCTCATTCACTCTTCATTCTTCCAGTCCTTCGGGTTGAAAAGATTTGCAATGTCCCTCGATGGAAAACCGGGACCTGAGAACAAAAAGACTCCCTCGGGTTGGGAGTCTCTATGCTGTCGGGGTGCCGAGATTCGAACTCGGGACCTCACGGACCCGAACCGTGCGCTCTACCGGGCTGAGCCACACCCCGCATCGTTCCTTTAGGGAAACAGCGTGCGAATTATACCATCCCCATTCGTTTTGTGTGATGCTCCAGCATCACAGCTACGGGTTGAGCACGATCTCACGCGTGAAAATATAGAAAACACCCGGCATGCGATCATCGTCCTGACGGATGACCAGTCGTACAGATGTTGGTTCGTCCACTTTATACGGAATCGTCGATTCGAACAGCTGTGGCCTGATATCACTGACAGATAGAAGGCGCAGGCCAAGAGATTTCCCTTCTGAATCCACTAACTCAAGCACCACCGGCTGAAGGTTAAATGGCCAGATGTCCCCTTTCACGGTCACGACTCCACCTGAAACCGTCGCTTCTGCCAAAGGCTCGACCACAAGGACAGGCTCTGCGGGATCACCAACCGGGTTGAGTTCGTTCACCCCAGTGGAAAGTAACAGGAGTCGTAGTGAATTTAGCGACTGAATCCGGCCTTCCTTATCCAGGGTACTGACGGTGAGGCGGCCCAATTCTGCGGCGGCGCGCGTCTCAAATGGGATCCGCACGGATACGACTGCACCCTTCCCAGTCGTTAGCACCTTGCGGGCCAAACGGCCCAGCAAACGCCCATCCTCGCCATACAAGTCCACCTGCACTCGCTGGCTCGCACCCGAGATCACCTCCATATAAAGTTGGATTGGAGAAACCACCTTCGACATGGGTCCTGGGGATACAAATCGTATCGCACCAGCCTTGTGCCAGGGGATCGGGGTGGCTGTGAAGGTAGGTCGAGGTGTGAACGTTGGAGTTGGTAGCGCAGTCTCTGAGGGAGGCTGGTCTGGCAGACCGGCCAAAGCGGTTTCTGTCCCGATTGCATTGACGGCATTCGCGGTCAGCGCGATGACCGTGGGCAGGTATTCGGGCGGATAAGGTGTAGGGACAAGACTCGGAGTTGCAGAGGAGCAACTAGCTAAAAGTCCGAGGAGTGATGCGAAAGTTAATAAACGTGTTTTCATACAGGTATATTTATACACAAGTCCAACGGCACACGCATAGACCATTGGACCTGTCAGAATGAATACCGTTAGGATGCGATTTTATAATCCATAAACCTCAGAATATTTCTTCGTCAGGTAACGCACATAAGGTTCAGGCGTGATCTTCGAGCCAGTAACTCGTTGCACAAGGTCCTGCGGGTCGTATTTATGGCCGAATTGATGAATGTTCTTGCGCAGCCAGCCAAGCAGTTCAGCAAACTCACCCTGGCCTATCTGATCATCGAGATTGCGAATATCCTGGTTGATCTTCTCCCACAACTGTGCGGAGACCAGATTGCCGAGCGCGTACGTGGAGAAATAACCAACGGAGCCGTACGACCAGTGCACATCCTGTAAAACGCCTTGGGCATCATTGGGCGGCGTGATGCCCAGATATTCTTGTATCTTTGCGTTCCAGATCTCAGGCAAATCCTTGAGAGCAATACTTTCCTCCACCATCGCGATTTCGAGTTCGAGGCGCAGCATGATGTGCAAATTGTAGGTCGCTTCGTCCGCATTCACACGGATGAGCGACGGTTCGACCTTGTTGATAGCCTTATAGAAGGACTTTAAACGCACGCCATCGAGTTGCGACGGAAAGGTTTTCTTGAGGGTTGGGAAGAAATGTTCCCAAAACGGTAGTGAACGACCAACCAGATTTTCCCACATGCGTGACTGTGACTCATGAATGGCGAGGGAAGTACCACCCGCCAGGGAGGTGCGTTCATAGTTAGGGTTGATGCCCTGCTCGTACAAGGCGTGGCCGGCCTCATGCATGGTGCTGAACAAAGACGCCAACGGGTTTTCTTTTTCGAAGCGCGTGGTGATACGCACGTCATTCACATTGAAGGCAATCTCAAAAGGATGAGGTGCTTTATCCTGACGGCCGCGGCTCCAGTCATACCCAAACCGCGTGATCACATCTACACCGAAATCCCATAATTTTTGTTGGTTGTATTTCGTGTGAAGGAAATCATTCTTGACCGGTTTGCTGGCAGCAATGGCCCTGATCAACTTCACCTGCTTGGGGCGCAGGCCATCAAAAATTGCTTTTACCTCCGCAGTCTTCATGCCAGGTTCATAATCATCCAACAATACATCGTATGGATGATTCGCCGGCGGGAAATATGAAACGTACTTTCTGACCAACTCGATGTTCTTTTCAAGATGTGGCAGGAAGATCGAGAAATCCGATTTGCCCTTGGCCTTCCGCCAGGCTTCGAAGGCCCTGGCGGAGACGAGCGCCTGCTCCGCAACAAACTCCGGCGGAACGCGTTTGGCTTTGTCGTAATTTCGCGTCGCCACCCGAACCATCGCGGCATCCTCATTCGACCCATCCGCACCATTGAATTCCTCTTTGAGGTCATCGAGCAATTTGCCCACTTCGTCAGAAGTGAACTTTTCCTGGATGATCTTGCTGAGGGTAGCAAGATGCTGACCCCGGCCTTCACCACCCATGGGCGGCATATTAACCTGCTGATCCCAGCTGAGAACCGACGCAGCTTTACCAAGGTCAGATACTTCTCCCAGCAGCTCCTTCAAGCGATTCAGTTTTTCAGACATGAATTCTCCTGTCGAACGAGGGGATATGTCGCTCTATGCAATCTAATTTACCTTCCAGCGCAACGGCCTGCCCTGTAAAGCGGATAAGACTTCTGCGGCGATATCTTCGGAGGCCCGGGACTGTGCTTCCACGGTCTGTGCGCCAATATGCGGAGTAGCGATCACGCGTGGATGGGAAACTGCTTCCGTCAAACCGGGCGGTTCCTGCCCGAACACATCCAGCGCGGCGCCGGCAACCTTTCCACTGTTTAACGCAGTCACCAACGCGACCTCATCAATGATGCCTCCACGCGCGGCGCTAACGATGCGAATACCATCTTTCATTTCAGAGAAAGCCAGCGGCCCGATCATATCGCGCGTCTGTACATTCAGTGGGAGATGCAGTGAAATGAAGTCGGACCAGGCATATAGATCTTGAATGGACACAGGTTCCGCGCCGCGTTGTTTAATATCATCTTCTGAAATCAAGGGGTCGTAAGCGATCACGTTCATGCCAAAAGCCGCGGCGCGTTTGCCCACTTCTGCGCCGATACGGCCAAAGCCGATGACCCCCAGGATCTTACCGCTCAACTCGATCCCTTCCAGTTCTTTCTTCAGCCAATTACCTTGTTTCATACTGGCAGCTGCGCGCGGGACTTCGCGAGCCAGCGCCAGTAATAAAGCAAAGGTCAATTCCGCGACCGCCAGCGTAGTGGACATCGGCGCGTTGACCACGATGATGTTATGCTTCTTCGCGGCTTCGAGATCAATATTATCCACGCCTACACCCGCGCGCCCGATCACTTTCAGCCTGGAGGCAGCCACCATAACGGAAGCAGTCACCTTTGTCCGGCCCCGAACGATAAGTGCGTCATATTCAGGAATTGTTTTAAGCAGGTCTTCTGCAGAGATCCCGCTCTTGTCATCCACGTGCGCCGATGAACGTAAAATGGACTGGCCTGATTCGTCCAGTCCGTCTGTAATGAGGATGTTGAATTGTGTCATGGGGAATATTTTAACGTATAAATGTTCATGCGGCAGTTTCGCGAAACTGCCGCATGAACATCGTCTTCAGCGTGACTACTTCTTATTCGTACCGTAGAGCTTCCACCGGCTCGAGACTAGCAGCGCGGTTAGCAGGGTAAATTCCAAAGAACAAACCGACTACGGCAGAAAAGATCGTAGCGAGCGCAACCGCATCCGCGCCCACAACAGGGGTGAATGCGGTATCGTTCGCGGCTGCAATCTGACCAACCGCGAACGAGATCAACCAGCCAAAGATGATTCCGATGATGCCGCCAATGAGGCTGAGCAGTGACGACTCGGTCAGGAACTGTGTCAGAATGTCGCGTCGCCGTGCGCCAAGTGCTTTACGCAACCCAATCTCGCGCGTCCGTTCCGTGACCGATACCAGCATGATGTTCATAATGCCAATACCACCTACCAGTAACGAAATACCCGCAATGCCACCCAGGAAAATCGTCAGGATTCCCGTAATGGACTGGAAGGTAGTAAGCAGATCCTGCTGGGTAAAAACCGTGAAATCATCCGCGCCGATAGGGGTTTGGTGGCGCTGGCGCAGAATCTGTGAAATTTCCTCCGTTGCCTGGGGGACCGCTTCGCCGCTGACAGCCTGTATCAGCAACACATCCACCTGGTCGCGCGTATTGCGGCGGATCAAGCGCGCCTGCGCCGTACTGAACGGGATGATGACGCGGTTGTCCTGACTCCCAAACATGCCGCCGCCTTTCGATGCCAGCACGCCGATGATACGGAAGGGCTGTCCGTCAATACGGATCGTTTCGCCTGTGATGCCGTCGTGACGACCGAAGAGGGTATCCGCCGCTTCGGGCCCTATGAGGGCGACGGATGCGCGTCCCAGCAAATGTTCCTCATTGAGGAACTCGCCCTCCGTCAATTCATAATTCTGCACGGAGAAATACTCGGGCGTCGCGCCGTTGAGTTCAACGGTGGTCCGTTCCCCACCATAGGATATTTCACGGTTTGCCTGCAAAATGGGGGCGACCGCTTCGATGGAGGGCGCGGCAAAGGGATCGGCAATTGCCGCGGCATCTGACAACGATATGGGCCGCTCATTGCGGATGGATTCATCCTGCCCGCCGCGAAAGACAAACAGGAGGTTTGTGCCAATTCCGCTAATGGAACCGGTAATGGATGCCTCCGCGCCGCGCCCGACCGCTAACATGGCGATCACTGACGCGACACCGATCACGATTCCAAGCACGGTCAACCCGGACCTGAGCTTGTTCCCACTCAAAGATTCCAATGCCTCGAGAAAGGCTTGTGCAAGAGTCATGCTACACCATCCAAAACTCCATCGCGCAATCGGATGACTCGTTGAGTCTGTTCGGCGATGTTGGGGTCATGAGTCACGATGATCAAGGTTGTGCCGCTTTCCTTGTTCAAGGTTAACAACAGCTGCATGATCTCCTTGCCAACTTTTGAATCCAGGTTACCAGTCGGCTCGTCTGCCATGAGCATGGCAGGCTTATTGACGATAGCGCGCGCAATTGCCACGCGTTGCTGCTGCCCACCGGAAAGTTCGTAGGGATGATGAGTCATGCGGTCACCCAATCCAACCTCCTTCAAGGCTTCGATGGCGCGTTCCCGCCGTCCTTTGCTCACGCCCGAATAGCGAAGCGGAAGTTCGACATTTGTAATCGCGGTCTGGCGCGACAGCAGGTTAAAGCTTTGAAATACAAAACCGACTTTGCGATTGCGGATATCCGCCAGTTGATCGCCGGTCAAAGACGCGACGGGTTCGCCGTCCAATACGTATTCGCCGGAGGTGGGATGATCCAGACACCCCAGCATATTCATCAAGGTGGATTTTCCTGAACCGGAGGGACCCATAATGGATACCACCTCGCCGCGTGCAATGTTGAATGTAACGCCGCGCAATGCCTCTACCTGCACCTCGCCCATTTGGTAGACCTTGCGAAGGTCACGAGCCTCAATCACGTTCGACATATTGCTAATCTCCACCGGGTCCTCCGCCGGGACCGCCACCGGGACCAAATTCGGCAGGCGGATTCAGGACAATCGTATCACCTGCCGTCACCTCGCCACCTACGAGGACACTCTCCTGATCGGAGGAGGGCCCAAGGGTGATCTTCGTTTTAACCGGTTGACCATCCACGAGACGATAAACGACGCGTGACCCATCAACGAAACGAACCGCGCGATTCGGGATCAGGAGCACATCCTGCATCTCCTTCACCGTGATGTTCACTGCGGCGGTCATGCCCGGCTTGACCAGATCGTCTGCATCCGTCAACTCCACAGTGACGGTAAAGCTCACAATGCCGCCAACATCATTCCCTACCTCGCCCACCTCAACCACCTGCCCGTGATAATCCCTATCGAGGATGGCGTCAAATGAAAGAGTGGTGCCCTGGCCCACAGATACGCTATTGATGTCAACTTCGGAAACCTCCACGTCTACGTACAGGCTGGAGAGATCATCCAAACGAAAGGCTGTAGCTCCCGCACCCACTTGATCACCGGGGAGCGGATACGACTCAGTCACAATGCCGGAAAAAGGCGCACTGACGCGCGACAGGTTGAGGGTCGCCTGAGCCGCATCCACGCGGGC
>Ga0075418_10005826_pt1 | contig 13902 bp, 14 predicted proteins | sample SoiMetdeltSBSDD2_FD_81776 | JGI IMG/M metagenome (GOLD analysis project Ga0075418, IMG submission 81776) | Bulk soil microbial communities from a Populus tree surrounding site in Tennessee, USA - Soil MetaG P. deltoides SBSDD2 | ecosystem: Environmental > Terrestrial > Soil > Tree plantation...
GCCGGCCCGTCGAGCAGCGTGCGGGTAATCGCCTGGGCCGTCGCCTCAAGCCCGATCTCGTGCGCCAGCACATTGCCGGTGCCGACCGGGATGATGCCGAGCGGCGCATCGCTATCGATTAGGGCCGACGCCACATGGCGGATGGTACCATCCCCCCCCGCCGCCACGATCGCCTCGTAGCTGCCCGACGCGGCCGCCGCGCGCGCGGCCTGCCGGGCGGCGGCGATGCTTTGCGGTCGCACGCGCGTCAGGTTGGCGCCGGCCTGCTCGAGTGCGCGCACGGTGTCGTCGATCAGCGAGGAATGGGATAGCCCGGCGCCCGGATTGGAGATGACGAATAGGCGGCGACGCATGGCAGACCAGGGGCGAACCAGAGACGGACAACAGGGCGCGCGACGAACAAAATGGAGCGCTGCCAGCGCAGAGCGCAACGCTGCAGCCGCGTCAGGTAGAGGGCCGCAGCCTGGTCGTCAACACCGGTGTAAGCAGGCCGTCATCCCCGGCGTCGGCTCCGGCCGACGCTGTGCAGGCGCGAAATCCACGGCCCATGCCTTGGCCGCAACCCTAGCCGCCGGTTAGAACGGCATCCCTGCCATGACGCCCTTCATGCTGCGCAGGAATTGGCGCACAATCTTGGGCTGTTTGTATCTTGCTTTGCGCACCTTGCGCGGCGGCGGCTCGTCGCCGGCATTAACCTCCGGCTTGGCAGCATCCTCGGCTCGGGCGACACGCTGACTGGAAGGCCGATCACGGTTCGCCGAGTCGGCACCGGCTTCCGTCCTTGAGGCTTGATCCCTCGGTCCCGTGTCCCGCGAGGCCGAATACCGCCATTTCTCCTCCCGCGGCTCGACCGCCGCCGCCTCGGGTCTCGGCCCCGGTAGCCCGGCTGTGCTCCGCGTCGAGGACGTTGTGGAAGAGCCGCGCGTCTCCGGCGCTGCCAAAAGTGCAGCTGCACCGGCGCCGGCGGCCAAACCAGCCGAAGGCGCCCAGCTGCTGGAGGATTTCTCTTCGGCCGAGGCAGTCGATCTGGGTTCGCTCGGAGCCGCCAGAACCGGCTTGCCCGGCGAAGCCTTGGCCAGCACGGCGCTCGGCACGCAGCGGCCCTCGTCGCTCAGCATTTGCCCGGTCGGACAACCTGTGCCGCAGGCCTTGCCCTCATGGCGCTGCACCAGGCTCAATAGAATATAGTCGGGCGCATCCGTCGGCAGCGACGCGTTCACCCGGTCGGTGAAGGCCTTCATGGCCATGCGCGTCGAGGTCGACCAGTTGCCATTGATATCGCCGTCGTAACAGCCAACTCGTTGCAGCTCGCGCTGCAGGGCCCGCGCCAGCGAGGCCCGATCGTTGGGCACTGCTACGGCACGGCTGGCCGGCTCGCTCGGAGCCCGGTTTGGGCTAGTGGTCTGCGTGACGACCTGAGTCGCGGGCGTTTCGGTGGCTGACGGACGCACCGCCGGCACCGGCTCGGGTACCCCTGGACGCTTGGCCGGCAGGGTGACGACCTCGGCCACGGGGCCGGCATCACCGCGCAGCCCCAGGTGCGTATAAATGGTGTATCCCGACAGGCCCACGAAGGCCGCCGCAACGAGCATGCTCGCAAGTTTCATGGCTTACCCCGTAACAGGGCGCAGCTGGCGCCAGCACATGCCCGCACTTATAGACGTTCATGGTAAATAGCGCGAATCCATGTCGAAAATGGGGTGGAAAACAGGCGTCAGACATCGTGCAGAGCACATCTGGCGCCGCAGCTCGGCCGCGATGCTGGCGGCAACCGACACAACATGCGGCCCTCTCATAACAATGAGCACAAGGGCAAAATCATTGACGTGGTCGTCTCCGCGCAGGCGGAGATTTACGCCGGGTTGAGGTGTCGTGGGTTGCCGCTTCCGGGGGTGATGACGCTGGCGGTTGCCGCCTGGTCAAGGTTCAATGTCAACATCCACGCACCTGGACTGGCATGCGTTGGCAGGTGCGACCCGTCGGGAGGTTGACTATGGGCTCCAGGGAACACCAAGCCGCGCGCTCGGTTTAGCGACCATGCTGCGTTTCCTCGCCGTCCTGCTGACAGGCCTCGCGCTCATTGCCCCGGGCGCGCACCTGTATGAATTCACCAACAAGATGGCGCTCGCCGCATCCGAATACGTTGTCGTGCAGAAGATCTACCTCGGCTGGTGGATGGCAGGGCTGCTGCTGCCGCTCGCCCTCATGGCCAACCTCGCGCTCGCCTATTGGGAGACGAACCTGCTCGCGCTTGCCGCCGCGGTGCTCGTCCTGACCAACCTCGTAATTTTTTACGTTTGCACCTATCCAGTGAACGTCACCACGCAGAACTGGACGCTGATGCCGGACAACTGGGAGGCGCTGAGGGTACAGTGGGAGTACTCGCACGCGGTCAACGCCGTCCTGACGTTCCTTGCCTTCTGCCTGTCGATCGCCGCGGCCCTGCGCTGACCGCTTTTTTCGATTCGCTGCGAAGCCGTCGGTGTCATCTCGGGCTTGGTCCGAGGGTCGCATGGCAACCTCCGACCATACCCGGCAGTGTGTTGGGTTACGACGTTCGGCCTAACCCAACTACACGTCAGATCATGTTTGGGGCTTTGCGTTACGGCTTCGGCTTAACGCCGGTTCCCGGCGAGGAAGATCGACGTGCCGCCCAACGATCCGTAGACGTGCGGCTGCTGCTGCCGATTGGTCGTCCGCATCACCTCGTCACGTACGCGGCCGAACAGGATACGCACGTCCAGGTTGGTCGTCTCGATATGCCGGGCGAGCGCCAGAGTGAAAGGGCTGGAGTTGCCCTCTCCGTCGTCCGCGGTGGTGCCCTCCCGCGCCGCGAAGGCCACCAGCGTGTTCTGGTCCGGCTCGACCGAAGCCAGCCCGCGGCCAATGCTGCGTTTGCCGGCACGCTGAACCATGCGCGCACGGAATGGATTGTTGCGACAGGCATCGAGCACGATCAGGCTCAGTATGCGCGTACCTTCGAGCTGCGACATGGCAAGCCGCAGTGACAGGGCCTCCAGCTCCACGTCGCCGACCCGCTCCAGCCTGGCATCGATCGGGATCAGATAGTTCTGCCCGTCTACTCGATGCCGTGGCCGGCATAGTACAGCATGGCAAGATCGGCCTGCGCGGCCTCGCGCGCGAACGTCTTCAGCGCCGAGTTCATACCGGCAAGATCCAGATCAATCAGCTTGACCACGCTGGCAAAGCCCATGCGCCGCAGTGCCGCGTCCACGCGATTGGCATCGTTGGCGGGGTTTTTGAGCGGCTCGACGTGGGCATATTTGCCATTGGCTATTACGAGTGCAACGCGCCGCGCTGGAACAAGGCCTTGGGCGGACGGACCGCTCGGCAACTCGGGCTCCGTTTTGGCCGCCCCCTGCTTGGGTGTTGCGCTCAATCCGTGCAAACGCGGCGTCGCGGCTGGCACGATCCTGGTCGGTCTTGGCCTCCAGTGCGGTGATTGCGCTGTAATCGGCGATCGCCAGCTCGCGCCAGCCGCGTTGCTCGTATATCTCGGCCCGATGGTACAGGCACGCGCCGGTTCGCTGTGCTTTCAGGCCCGCCTCGAAATCCTCGAACGCCTTGTCGTAATCACCTTGCCGCGCGTGGGCGCGCGCGCGCAGGCAGAGGGCCACCATGCGTCCAAAGGGCGACACGCCAATTTCGAGCGCCGCCGAAGCCGCAAAGATGGCGCCTCGCAGGTCTGACCGATTGAACTGGATCATGCCAAGGTTGAGCAGGGCGTCGACGTTGTTGGGATTGAGAGCCAACGCCTGCTTGTAGTGGTCGATGGCCTTGTCGATTTCGGTCTTGCCTAAACTGAGACCGATCCTGTTGTGGGCTCGACTCTTGTCCTGCGCGGACGCGTCGGATTGGACCACACGCCGACAGGCGGCAATTGCGAGAGCATCGGCTCCCGCCTGCGTGCACAAAGCGACGTCGTCGCTCTGTGCCATCGCCATTTGGCCATGCATCGTGAAAAGCGCGACAGAAATACCAAAAAAGATAGCTTTCGCGGTGCCGCGAATACCCTCGCTCGCACATATCGCAAACGCGCGCACTCAAGCATGTCGATTGGCGACCGGCAACTACTTTGCCGATCTCGAAGCCGCGATACTTACCCGCAACGGCAGCTGCATTCTCGCTGCCATTGCTGGCGCAATGACTTTTGCGCCGGCAGCCCCGATCATTCCACCTCCCGCGCCTGCGCATCTCTCCACGTCGCCGGCGGCACACCGACCGCGCGCCGGAATGCCCGGCTGAACGCCGCCTCCGACTCATAGCCCACGCGCGCCGCCAGCTCGGCGATGCCGGTATTGCTCTCGCGCAGCATCCGGCGCGCAAGATGCATGCGCCAGCCCGCCAGGTATTGCATGGGCGTCTCGCCGACCAGGTCGGTGAATTTCTTGGCGAGCGCGGCGCGTGACATGCCCGCACTCGCGGCCAGGTCCTCCACCGTCCAATTGCGCGCCGGATCGCCGTGCAGCAGGGCCAGCGCACGACCCACATGGTCGTCCTTCAGCCCGGCCAGCCAGCCGCTGTGGCCGTCGCTGATGTAGGTGAGCTGCCAGCGCAGCACTTCCATGAATAGCAACTCCGACAGGCGCGACAGGACGGCCCGATTGCCGGGTCCTGAACGCGTCACCTCGCCGATAAGATGCGCAATGGCCGCCTGCCACAATGCGGCGGCTCCTGCAGGCGCACGGGATCTGCGTATCGGCCGGTGTCCGTGTACGCCTCCAGCACAATCGCGCCGTCGCGCACGCGCACGCAGGTCAGCGTCGGCATGGCATCGAGCAGTGGGCCGAAGCGCTGATCGCAATGCAGGAAGCCGCAGATGAAGCGGCTTTCTTCGCCGCCGCCACCGTACTGCAGCACCGTGACTTGCCCAGGCGTCGGCCGGTAGATGTCCTTGATCGGCACCGGTGCAAGGCCCGATTTGCTGGCGAGTACATGCTGCGTGCCGCGCGCGAATACGACGACGTCGCCAGCCGCAAAGATTAGGGGCGCAACGCTGCCCCAGCTGAGTGCACACTCTCCCTGTGTGGCGATATGAAATGGCGTCACCGCCTCGGCGCCCGGCGACACGCGGGCCGCCAGCATGTCGGGGGGCGATGACAGGATCGCCCAGGGGTGCGTGAACTCGGCGCAAAAATGGATCGCCCCGGACAGGCGAACAACCCGCAGCACCTCCGATAGAACGTCCACCAGACCTCCCGGGACGCCCGATCCATGCAGCGTCCATGCAGCGTTTTGGCGTCTAGGCAAAGACATTGAGCGTTGCAGTCATAGCGTCAAGCGGCCTGTGTGTTCAGTGTGCGCGCCGGATCACGGTGAGGGGCATGGACACGAGACTGCAAAAGCGGGTGCAACGCTACGGCTGGGACAAGGCCGCGGCCCACTACGAGCGCTCGTGGCAGGCGCAGCTGCAGCCGGCGCAAACTGCACTCCTGGCGATGGCCGATCTGCGGCCGGGTGAGCGGGTGCTCGATGTCGCCTGCGGCACCGGCCTGGTGACGTTTCGCGCCGCCAAGGCCGTCGCCCCCGCGGGTGAAGTCCTGGGCACCGACATTTCCGAGGACATGATTGCAACCGCGCGTGCGCTGGCGCGAGCCAACGGCATCGGCAACTGCAGCTTCCAGCGCATGGATGCGGAGGATCTCGCATGCGAGAGCGGCGCCTTCGATGCGGTGCTGTGTGCGTTGGGCCTGATGTATGCACCTGATGCTGAACGCGCCGTCAGCGAAATGCATCGCGTTCTCAAGCCAGGCGGCCGCGCCGTGTCAGCCGTGTGGGGCGAGCGCCGCAACTGCGGCTGGGCCGATATCTTCCCGATCGTCGATGCGCGCGTGCAATCCGAAGTCTGCCCGATGTTCTTCCGCATCGGCACCGGCCATTGCCTCGAGCACGCTTGCACCGCTGCCGGCTTCGGCAACATCCGCAGCCGGCGATTCCGCACGACGCTCGACTACGCCAGCGCCGCGCAAGCCTGCGAGGCGGCCTTCGTCGGCGGTCCCGTAGCGCTCGCCCACAGCCGCTTCACGGAGTCCATGAAGACGGAAGCCTACGCGGACTACCTCGCATCGATCGAAGCTTACCGGACCGGCGACGGCTACGCGGTGCCGGGCGAGTTCATCGTGGTGGCCGGAACGAAATAAGGAGCGACACATGTCCAATCTTGCAGCGCGTGCATCCCTGGAGCGTGCCAAGCGGCTGTTCCTGGAAAAACCGGCGGCCGCCAAAACATGCAACGCACGGGCAACCGCGGTGTGGCGCGATGGCCTGTCATGCGAAGTGTCGGGACCCGGGTCAGAGCGGGCTATCACCGACATGCCGGAGCCGCTGGGCGGCAAGGCTGAGGGCTGCAACCCCGGCTGGTTGCTTCGCGCCGGCATCGCCTCATGTGCCGCCACCGTCATCGCCATGCGCGCGGCCATGCAAGGCATCGCCCTTAACACGCTCGAAGTGAAGGTCGACAGCGAATCCGACGCGCGCGGTCTGGTCGGCATTGGCGATGCGCCGACGGCGCTCGGCAACCTGCGCATGTCGGTCAAGATCGGCGCCGACGGCGTTCCCGAAGCGCAGCTGCGCGAGCTGGCGGCATGGGGTGAAGCAACTTCGCCCGTCAGCTGCACGCTGCGGGCGCGTCCGCCAGTGGCCCTCGATGTGCTGGTGGTTTGAGCCGCCCGCCGCGCGCCCTAGTACTGTAGCGTCAGCTGCAGCGGAGCAAGCGCACGCTGCCGCAGAGCCCTTCGATGCAGCCCGAGCGAGGCTCTTGTGCAACAAATTTGTCGTGAGGCCACGACTTATCCACCGCGACGCAGGCCGGTGCGTCCGGAGCGCCGGCGGCGAACGATACCCTGCAGGCGCGGCACACTGTGAGCCGGCGCCTGCTCGCAATCTTCGGCATGCTAAAACGACTGATCGAGCGAGGCTCGGGTGGCGCGCTCAAGGGCATGAGCGGCCAAGAGGTCGAACGCCTCGGCACCGCCAAGATAATCATCGCGTCACGCGGAATACCCCCCGACGCCGTCGAACCGTCCCGGGGGCGGGACGTCCAGTCGCAGCCGCTGCCGCCTTGCGTCCGAGGCGCGCGTCTGGCCTCGCCGCCGCAATCGAGCGCGCGGTGCAGGCATCGGGATTGGAGCACCGCCAGCGAGCCAGCAGCGAGCACAGCATCGCCTTGCATGTGTCGTCGCAGACAAAGAGCCGCAGCGAAGTGCACGAGATCATAGCCGCTGCCCGCGCCGCCCGGCACGGCCACGCCCTGACCCACGACGGCCACCGCCTGGTGAACCTGCGCCATGACTAAGGCCCGCCGCCCCCCCGACGGCGAGACCTATTGGGGCATCGCCCGCTTCCGCGCCGTTGCGGAACCGGCAAGAGCACTTTGCGTCGGCGGTTGAGGTATGCTGCCGTGGAGGCAAACATAGCAATGGGGAGCCAGCGCATATGCAGGAGACGACACCGAGCACCGCCGGCTGGCTCGAGCAACTGATCGGTCGCATAGTGATCGTCGAGCGCCGCGAGATTCCTCAGCTGCTCTCCTCCTTCGCCTTCTTCTTCTGCGTTCTCGCCGCCTATTACGTGATCCGCCCGGTGCGCGAGGAAATGGGCGTCAGGGTTGGGCGCGAGTGGCTGCAGACGCTGTTCGTCATCGTCTTCTTCGTCATGCTGGCGGTCGTTCCTCTGTTCGGCTGGGTCGCATCGCGCTTGGCGAAGCGGCGCATCGTGATGGTCATCTACACCTTCTTCGTGCTCAACCTGGTGATCTTCTGGGGCCTGTTCAGCATCGGCAATGCAAGCGTCTATGTGGCCGGCATGTTTTTCGTCTGGGTCAGCGTCTTTAACCTGTTCGCCGTCTCGCTGTTCTGGAGCACGATGGCCGACACGTATTCCAGCGACGATGCCAAACGCCTGTATGGCCTGATTGCAGCCGGCGGCAGCATCGGTGCCATCTCTGGCCCGCTCATCACGCAAAGTCTTGTGCACGTTCTTGGAACGGCCAACCTGCTGCTGGTGTCGGCCGGCCTGCTGTGCGGTGCGCTGGCTGCGGCGCAGGCGCTGCGCACTGCCATGGGTACCGCGACGACGCAGGACGAGCATTTGTCGCAAGGCGGCCTGCTGGCGGGCGCGGTGCACGTATGGCGCTCTCCGTACCTGTTTCGCATCGCTTTGTGGGTGCTGATCGCCAACCTGATCGGCACCTTCTTCTACTTCGAGCAGGCGCGCATCATCGGCGCGGCCTATACGGTTGCCACCGACCGGGTGCAGCTGTTTGCTCGCATGGACCTTGCGGTAAACACGCTGACGATTCTGGGTCAGGTGCTGGTGACCGCCCGGCTGCTGCAGCGTGTCGGCATCGGCGTGGCTGCGGCGGCGCTGCCAATATCGGGACTGCTCGGTCTGCTGGCGCTGGCCGCCGCTCCCGTCGCGGCCGTCATCGTCGGTGTGATGATCATCGAGCGCGCCGTCACATTCGCCATCGCCAACCCGGCGCTGCGCGTGCTGTTCACGGTGGTGCCGACTGAGGACAAGTACAAGGCGCAAAACTTCATCGACACAGTGGTGTTCCGCGGCGGTGACGCCGCCAGCGGCTGGGTGTTCGGCAGCCTTGCCAAGAGCCTTGGCGTGGGCATGTCGACGGTTGCGCTCCTCACCGTGCCGCTGGCTGCGGTCTGGGCCGGCATGAGCCTCGCGCTTGGCCGTCGCCAGGCCGAGCTGGCGGATAAGGACCCCTCATCGCGCCGAGCGCGTAGCCCAAGCTCCGGGATCAAATCGGCTAGGTTCTCTTGAGCTTGATTGCAGCGGCCATTCGCTTCTCGCCTCACTCACAAGCTGCGCAGCTGCTTTCATCTCAGGCGGCAAGGCTCTATTGGCAAGTGTCGGCCTTGCCAGTCACGCGTCCGCGCTGGTCGCCGTTTCTGCGATTGGCCCCGCCTCAAACGGTTCGCGGCGCGGCACGCGCGGCAACCGCTGCACCCGCACCCGTGCTGCGTTGCTATCGGCCGCCTCGGCCACCGCCGGCCTTCCGCCCAAGGCTTGCCAGGTGCGCTTGGATGCAGCAAGCCCGGCGGTGCCGTTGGCGAACGCGACCAGCGCCACGGCAAGCTTGGCTATGTGAATGTATCGCTTCATGCGTCAGGCAAGCTCCGGACGGGGCGTGCGATGTTCCAGCAGATACGCGCGCGCCCTCACCCGGTTTGACGCAGTGACCGGCCCGGCCGTTCAAATGCACGTGCAGGTTTCGTGATCGTCGTTCCGGTATCGGACCCGTCCGACACCAAGGCAGCAGGCAATAAGCCGTTTGCAGCCGGCTGCCACTGCCATCCCTTCCCTACTGCCTACTGCCCACCACCCCATCTCCGCCCCATCCCGCCAGGAGCCCGCCAATGGCCGCCCAGAAAGGCAAACACCTGCTCCTCAAGCGCTCGACAGTGACGACGCCCTGCGAGCGCACCGGCCGCCGCGACGGCCATGTCGCCTTCGACCTTTCGCCGACGCCGCCGCGTAGGTCGCGCCACGCGCATTTTGTCATCCCGGAATTTCGCGCCGGCGAAATACCAGGGATTGAGGGCTAAGGATGCCCCCCCGTCGCGTACACGTTCTCAGGCGCCGGATGGTGTGCGTTGAACTGCCGGCTCTGCAGGTTCTCCATGGTGAAGTCGGCCCTCGCCAGGCTGAATAGCTCGGCCAGCTCCGAGCGCAATCGCCGATAGTCCTCAGCCGACACGCCCGCGCCACCCGTCTCCAGCTCCTGTAGCGTGCATGCGGCCGCCAGTGCGGAGGGCGCTGCGCGGGTGCTCATTTTCAGGTCTGCGATGGCTCGCCTGGCCTGAGGCAACGTGTAGTGCCTGGCTGAGCCGAACGACTTTGCCAGCTGCATCGGCAGCACGGCAACGACAGGTTTCAGTCGCCGATACGCAAAGTACTTTTCCAGGAAATCGAACATCGCCCGATCCTCAGGGTCTGACGTCTGCAACAGCTTACGCATCATTGGGCAACCCACCACCGTCGTCGGTTTCACAGGGAACTGCCAATGCCAAACCCGGATAGCGGCGAGATCGAGCCTGTCTCGACGGCCGCTGCTTCAAGCTGTGCCTGAGCATCTCCCTGTCCCGGCTTAGGGTCGGGGGTGTGGGCAGCCGGTTGCCCCTTGCTCGCCTAGAACCACACGTCCTTCACGCAGCGGCCATCGCGGACTTCGTTCCAGTCGCCGAACCCGTCCAGGTGACTCACCGCGATACCGCCCACCACTTGCGGGTCCTCCGCCATTCGCAGGTTGACGGCAATGCGGCGACGACCGTCGTCCCTTTGGCGAACTGCTCGCCAGTAAGCCAGGCCACCGCAACTCGGACAGAAATGAAAGCCGATGTCCGTTACTGGCATGTAGACGCTGGTCGGGCCGGACACTGCTATGCCCTCGCCTTCGAAGTCATAGGCCCACAGCGTTCCATAGCGCCGGCACACGGTGCAACTGCAGGCCGTAGCGGTGTCTGGCACGCCCTTGAAGGTCCAGCGTACGGCCCCGCAATGACACGACCCTGCGATCATTCTGATGCCTCCGCCTTAGTGTGTTGATGCTCGGCCGCGCTCGCCGTAGCGACCCGGCTCTATCGTTTATCGCCCGACCTTGGGGCTTTTCAGGCATCGGCGTCCGTTTCATGCAAACGGTGCCCCCGCACTCCAAGGCCACCCTGACACCGGCACCACCGCCCTTGCGACATGCTGGCGGCCTGCCGCCGCCCGCCTGGCTTCACCGACCACGACCGCAACATCGCCTTTGACGGCACCACCTTTGCGGCCACCTCCGGCTTCACCACCACCGACATCGAGGATGTTGTTGGCACCACCGTCGACACTCTGGACGTCTCGAGCACTGCGCTCCGATGGGCTGGGCGAAGACGGGCTGGCGGCCAGCCGTTAATGGGCGATACCCGCTGCGGCAACGATTTCGACGATCCCGACTTGCATGGCACCGGCGTTGTGACAGTGCTGTCCAGCCTGCGGCTGTTCACCGCCAGCGGGTTCGCCAGCTGCGCCGCCGATTGGCCATCGTTACTTTCGCCGCCGACGCTGCCACGCCGCCCATTCGTTCATCGCTGCTCTGCTTGCAGCGGAGTTAAACAACCGCCTTGCACCTAATTCGCGTCGATGCCGATCGTGCGGCGATTGACCACGAACCGCACCCAGATCGTAAGCAGGAACTCGCCGAGACTGGCTGCGAGCATGATGGCCAGCGCATTCAGCTGGAAGGCCGAGAACGGCAAGTGTCCCAGCATCCACTCGATGGCGGTCACGAGAGCGGCAACAAAGGGCAAGATCGACACGATCGAGTCGAGCACGCCCAGCACCCGGATCTGGCTCGCCGATACCAGCAGCAGCAACATCTGTACGAACAGATAGGCGAACGCGGCCCATCCCGGGATCGACCAGGCCAAGCCGCTAGCAGGCTGGAAGCTCGGAGCTAGCCAGAAGAAACCTGTCGCCAGTGCGGCTGCGGCGAGTGCAAGCAGAATGCTTAGCCATTCCTCGGGATGGGTGGAGCGCTGCCGCACCACTCTTGCGGCGTTCGTATCGACGGCCACCATGGTTGGCCTCCTGTGATGACAGAGCCGATCCGGATCAACTCGGACGTCGCACGCGCCGTTCCGCGCTCAACCACCGCCGCGCAGTCACGATGCCGTGCACTCACCTTTGGCCGCCCGCCCCAAGGGCGGGAGGTACAGCCAAAAGCTGGCTGCGCGCGTCGACCGTCGCTGGAGCGCACGCTTGCCATCGATCGCCAGCAGGTGCCCAACACCATCCCGCCACCGCCCACACGGCACGAGGCAGAGCACCAGCATGTCTACACAACCCGAACCAACCAGCGCGACCGATCCAAGGCATCCTGCCGCCACGTGGGGGCGGGGTCATTGCCGACTGTCTGGGGGGTGATCATTACCTCGCTCTCGACCATGCTGCCGATCGTCGGCCCCTGTGCCACTGGTGGCCTAGGCTCTGGGCGGGGTGATCGGCACGGTTTTGACGATCTATGGCCGCATGCGCGCCACAACGTCGCGAGAGCGGCGGCAAATTGCCCTCAACAAGTGAAGCTGGCGGGCTTGCTAGCCGAACCGACGGGCCTGCCTGTATAATTGCGTTATGGGGTCACGCCCCACAATGGAAAGGGTTTGGACCTTGCGCGTACTGGTGGTCGAGGACGATCGCGATCTTAATCGTCAGCTTGTCACGGCACTGACGGATGCCGGCTATGCCGTCGACGCCGCCTTCGACGGCGAGGACGGCTTCTTCCTCGGGGAGACCGAGCCCTACGACGTCGTCATCCTCGACACCGGCCTGCCCAAGATGGACGGCATCAGCGTGCTTGAGCAGTGGCGCCGCGCCGAGCGCAACATGCCGGTGATCATCCTCACCGCGCGCGACCGCTGGAGCGACAAGGTGGCCGGTATGGATGCCGGCGCCGACGACTACATGTCGAAGCCATTTCACATGGAGGAACTGCTGGCCCGTATCCGCGCCCAGGTGCGGCGTGCCTCCGGCCATGCCAAGAGCGACATCGAGTGCGGGCCGCTGCGGCTAGACACCAAGACGGCGCGTGTCACGCTCGACGGCCAGCCGATTAAGCTCACCTCGCACGAGTACCGCCTGCTCGCCTACCTGATGCACCACAACGAGCGCGTGGTTTCCCGCACTGAGCTGGTCGAGCATCTTTACGAGCAGGACTTCGATCGCGACAGCAACACCATCGAGGTGTTCATTGGCCGGCTGCGCAAGAAGATCCCGCCCCATATGATCAAGACCATCCGCGGCCTCGGCTATCGGCTTTCCGAAGAGGGTGATGAAAACTAACTCGCTCGCGTTCCGGCTGTTTGCCACCGCGGCGGCGTGGGTCCTTCTCGTCCTCCCGGTTGCGGGAGCTATCATCTATTCGCTGTACCGCACGGAGGTCGAGACCAGCTTCGACCGGCGCCTGTCCGTGCTGCTGACCGTCATCCTCCAGGACGGCATCGATCACGGAGAGGACGGGCCGGGCGACCCCAAAGACGTCGGCGAGCCGCTGTTTGAAATCACCCATTCCGGCTGGTATTGGCAGTTCAAGCCGCTCGATGTGAAGTTGCCGCCGTCCAAGCCGCCGGACGCCAAGGCCGCCAACATGAAGCCGTCGGAGCCTCGGGTTCCGCGCACGCTGAAATCGCGTTCGCTTGCCGGTGCGGACCTGCCGCTGCCCAGCGAGTTCAACATCGATCCCAACGATCGCGAGATTCGCTGGGCCAACCTGGAAGGGCCGCTGCAGCAGTGGCTGCGCGTCGCCGAAACCATCTACGTGTTCGGCGAAGGCAAGAAGGCCAAGCGCTACTCGGTGGCCGTCGGCGGCACGCTCGGCGAGATGGAGGCGAGCCTCGGTTCGTTCCGCACCCGCCTGTCGTTGTCGCTGGCGCTGGCCGGCGTCGGACTGCTGGCCGTCACACTGTTCCAGATCCGCTTCGGTCTCCTGCCGCTGCACAAGGTCGAGCAACGGCTCGCTGCCATCCGCTCCGGCGAGGCGGTCCGCCTCGACGGCGGCCTTCCGCAGGAGATCGAGCCGCTGCAGCAGGAACTCAACGCGCTCCTGAAGTCCAACCAGGAGATCGTCGAGCGAGCCCGCACCCATGTCGGCAACCTCGCCCACGCCCTCAAAACGCCGTTGGCGGTAATGGTCAACGAGGCCCGCGACGATCCCTCGCCGCTCGCCCGCAAGGTGGCCGAGCAGGCCGAGCTGATGCACACCCAGGTCAACCTCTACCTTGAGCGCGCCCGCATGGCCGCCCGCATCGGCGTGATCGGCCGGGTCACAGAGGTAGGCCCCGTGGCCGAATCGATCATCCGGGCGCTCGAGCGCATCTACCGCGACCGTCA
>Ga0075418_10005827_pt1 | contig 13901 bp, 13 predicted proteins | sample SoiMetdeltSBSDD2_FD_81776 | JGI IMG/M metagenome (GOLD analysis project Ga0075418, IMG submission 81776) | Bulk soil microbial communities from a Populus tree surrounding site in Tennessee, USA - Soil MetaG P. deltoides SBSDD2 | ecosystem: Environmental > Terrestrial > Soil > Tree plantation...
CCGGATGAGCCCGCCTCACCGGTGGACCCCCAAGCCAGGTTCGTCGTGGCCTATGTGCTGGAGCAACCGGTGGGCTGCGGTGCGCTGGCTGCACACGACGACCTGACAGTGGAGATCAAGCGGATGTATGTGGTCGCCGCGCATCGGCGGACCGGCGTGGCCCGGCGCATTCTGGCGGGGCTGATCGAGCGTGCCGCCGATGGGGGATTCAAGACGGTGATACTCGAAACGGGTACCAGGCAAAAAGCGGCAATAGCACTCTATGAGGGACTCGGCTTCGAGCGCACCGAACCCTACGGCGAGTACGTCGACAACCCCTATTCCGTTTGCTACGCGAGAAAGTTGTGATCGGAGCGGCCCAGCATCATGGCGTGGTAGGGATCCAGCCACCGCGACGCGACGATCTCCTCGGCGATGAACCGGACCACCTCGTACTCGAGTAGCTGGCTCACGGTGGGCCCGGAGAACCGGTCGAATGCCGCGTCATAAAGCCTGGACAGCTCGAGTGCGAAACGGTCGAACTCGGCCGACTGCACATAACGCACCCAACCACGCGTCGGGGCGACCCCGGCCTGCTCGACCTGCCCGGCCAGGGGCGTGTTCGGGGTCACCGCGTACCTGGCGAACAGGACCGTCTCGACGCGCGCCTGCTCCACGCTGACCACGAGGTCGAGGTTGACCGGCAGCAGGTGGTCGTCCCACGGCGGGGCGGCCGTGCTCACATCGGGGACGAAGTCGATCGTCACCTGATGGTTGAGTACGGCCGTGTAGATCCCCTCGTAGTGCCGTGCCTGTCCGGCGGGCACGTCGTCGGCCGGGCGCTCCACCCGGACGGGATAGTCGGCCTTCGGGCTGACCTTCATGGCTTCCCCTGCAGAGACTAAGTGTCGCAGCACCGGCAGCGAGAATAGTCCCCTGCCGCAAGGGCATCGGCTCCGTCAGAACGCGGCGAACAGTCCGATCGCCTCGGTGGCGCGCGCAAGCGTGGCGGCGGCCCGGGGCCGGGCGCGCCTGGCCCCGTCGCGCAGCACCGCCTTGACGTCCTCCGGGGTGAGGGCGGAGAAGTTGCGCTGCAACGGTTCCAGGGTGGCGATGACCGCGTCTGCCACTGTCGCCTTGAGCTCGACGTAGGAGGCGAAGTCCACGTCCATGACTCCGGTGCAGGCGGCGTAGATCTCCAGCAGGTTGGTGACGCCCGGTTGCCGGTCGCGGTCGCGCCGGACCACGTTGCGGGTGTCTGTGACCGCCCGCATCACCTTGCGCCGCACCATCTCCGGCGGGTCGAGCAGGCCGATGACACCGGAGGTCACCTGCTTGCCCTTGTCCATCTTGGCCTCCGGATCGGACAGATCCATGATGCGGGCGGCGACCGGCGGGTGGACCCCGCGCGGCACGGTGAATGTCTTGCCGTAGCGGGTGTTGAAGCGGTAGGCGACGTCGCGTGCCAGCTCGAGATGCTGGCTCTGGTCCTCGCCCACCGGTACCTCATCTGTGTCATGCAGAAGAATGTCGGCGGCCTGGAGCACCGGGTAGGTGAGCAAGCTCAACCGCACCGGGTCAGGGCCGGCCGATTTCTCCCGGAACTGGATCATCCGTCTCGCCTCGCCGAACCCCGTGGTGCACTCCAGCAGGTAGTGCAGCTGGGCGTGCTCGGCCAGGTGTGATTGGACGTACATGGTGGTGCGTTGCGGGTCCACGCCGGCCGCGAGCAACACGCGCGCCTGTTCCAAGGTCTGTTCGCGGATGCGCTTGGGGTCGTGTTGCACGGTGAGCGCGTGCAGATCGACGATCATCACAGTGGAGTTGCAGCGGTCCTGCGCGGCGACAAGCGGTTTGATGGCGCCCAGGAGGTTGCCCAGCTGCAGCCGCCCGGTGGGCTTGAGGCCGGTCAGCTGGCGGGTCTTGACGGCGGTCGTGGTCACTGTGGCGGTGGGGCTCATCTTTGCTCTCCTTGGTTTTGAGCCCAACCGCACGCGAAGAAGCCGCCCGGTTGGGCGGCCTGATTTCTGGTCGTGGGTGCGCGTGAAGCGGGCCGCCCGTCAGGGCAGCCACCAGCTTGTGGTCAGGAAAGACATACGCACAGCCGCAATTGTCCCGTTGATAGGTCGATATGACAAGGGGCCACTGGCCCCTCCCGACAGGAGTTTCTTCCGGTGTAGTGGAGGGAGGGACCGGCTGAAAGCCCAAGGGAGGAGCCGAAGCAATGCATCGCCTGATCGTCGAGGTGCAGGGGTGTCCGATGGGCGACTGCCTGCTGCCGGCGATCAGGCCCGAGCCGCTGTTGGCTGACGCCATAGTGTCAGCCATTAGGGATTTCGAAGGTCATGGATATAAAGTGACCGGTGTCCGCACCGCGCGGTGGGAGCTGTGTGAAGCCACGCGCCTGGTCCTCGACCTGCGTGCGCTCTCCGCACAGCTCAGCGAGGAGGAATTGGCATTACTTCTGGATCTTTTGCCGCTGTGAACTTTGATCAGGCAGGATAAGTCCATGTCGCATCGCAGCCTCACCCATCCCGAGGCAATCGCCCGGGCAGCCTCGATCCGCAAGCTGAGCTACGAGCTGGATGTGGATCTGACAGGCGACGCGGAGGTTTTCCGCACCGTGACGACCGTGCGCTTTGCCGCCGCCGCCGGCGCCTCGACCTTCCTCGAGGTGCGGCCCACGCGGTTGATCAGCGCCACGCTCAACGGTGTCGAGCTCACCGACGTGGACTGCGAGGCAAGCGGGCGCCTCGAGCTGGGGGACCTGGCCGGGGAGAACATCGCGGTGGTGACGGCGGAGTTCGCCTACTCGCACTCCAGCGAGGGCGTACACCGCTTCGTGGATCCGGCCGACGGCGCGGTCTATGTGTACGCCCAACCGTCCATAACGGACGCTCCCTGCTTCATGGCCGCCTTCGACCAGCCCGACCTGAAGGCCTCGGTGTCCTTGTCGGTCAGCGCCGACCCGTCCTGGGTGGTGCGCGCCAACGGCGAGGGCGTGCAGGAGGCCCCCGGCCGGTGGAACTTCGCGGCCACCAAGCCGATCGCGACATACCTGATCACGCTCATCGCCGGCCCGTTCGTGGCCCGCGAGGAGGTCCACGACGGCATCCCGCTGGGCATCTTCGCCCGCGCCAGCCATGCCGAGGTGCTCGAGCGCGAGGCGCCGGAGATCTTCGAGGTGACCAAGGCCTGCCTGGACAGGTATCACGAGCTGTTCGGCATCAGGCACCCGTTCGGCAAGTACGACCAGGCTTTCGTCCCCGAGTTCAGCTGGGGCGCGATGGAGTTTCCGGGGTGCGTCGTCTTCCGCGACGAGCTGCTGTTCCGCAGCGCCGTCACCGAGACCGAGCGGCTCGACCGGGCCACCATCATCGCCCACGAGATGGCGCACATGTGGTTCGGCGACCTGGTGACGATGCGCTGGTGGGACGATCTGTGGCTCAACGAGTCGTTCGCGACGTACATGGGGTACAGGCTCACGGCCGAGGTGACCAACTGGCCGCAGGCCTGGACCAGGTTCGCGGTCGGCCGCAAGATCTGGGGGTACGCGGCGGATCAGCGGCCCTCCACCCATCCCGTGGCCCCGACCGAGGTCAAGGACACCGACGACGCCTTCAGCAACTTCGACGGCATCTCCTATGCCAAGGGCTGCTCGGCGCTGCGGCAGCTGGTGGCGTGGATCGGCGACGACGCCTTCTTCACCGGCCTGCGGGCCTACTTCGACAAGCACGCGTGGGGCAACGCCACCCTGGCCGACCTGCTCGGGGCGCTGTCGGAGTCGAGCGGGCGCGACATCGAGGCGTGGGCGAAGCTGTGGCTGCGCACCCCGCAGGTCAACACCTTGCGCCCGGTGATCAGCGCCGACGGCGAGGTCACCATCGAGCAGACCGCTTTCGCCGACTATCCGACGCTGCGCCCGCACATGCTCGGCGTGGGCTGGCGCGACCACGACGGGCACTGGCGCCGCACCGAGCTGGAGATGGCCGGCGAGGCGATCACACTGTCCGGTGTGGACGGTGCGGAGCTGCTACTCAACGATGGAGACCTGACCTTCGTCAAGACCAGGATGGACGAGGCGACCCGCTCCGGCCTGGCCGGCGTGATCAACACGCAGGAGGAGAGCCTGTCGCGGGCCGTGCGGTGGACCAGCGCGTGGGACGCCACCCGCGACGGCGAGTGGCCGGTGTCGGAGTTCCTCGACCTCGTGGTGGCGGCCCTGCCGCGCGAGCCGGAGATCACCATCTTCGAGTCTGTCTTCTCGCTGGCGCGCACCCACGCGGTGCCGCGATTCGTTGCGCCGCAAGAATATGACGCCGCGCTCGCCGCGCTCGGCGGGATGGCGCGGTCGATCATGGAGAGCGCCGAGCCGGGCGAAGGGCGGCAGCTCGCCTCGGCCCGCGCCCTGATCTCCTGCGCGGGCCGGACCGACGTGACCTGGCTGCGCTCGTGGTTGACCGGCGGCGCGCCCGACGGGCTCGTCATCGTTGACGACCTGCGCTGGTCGGTGCTGTGCCGGCTGGCCGTGCTGGGCGAGGTCAGCGAGGAGGAGATCGCCGCGGAGCTCGCTCGGGACAACAGCGCCCGCGGGGAGCAGGAGGCGACCCGGTGCCGCGCCAGCCGCCCCGACCCGGCGGCCAAGGCGGCGGCGTTCGACATCGTGGTGCGTGAGCAGGGCCTTTCCAACCGGGTGGTGTCGTCGGCCGGGGCCGGGCTGTGGCAGCCGGAGCAGGCGGCACTGACCGAGTCCTATGTGGAGCGTTTCTTCACCGAACTGCACCATTCGGCCGACGGGCGGTCGGGTGATCTGCTGGCGATGATCTGCCATGCGGCGTACCCGGTTTACGCGGTGTCGCACGCCACACTCGCGGCGGCGGAGCGCATCCTCGCCGGTGACCTGCATTCTTTGCTGCGCCGTGCGATGGTCGACGAGACAGATGATCTCCGCCGGGCTCTTCGCGCTCGGGAGGTGACAAGATCCGCCTAGGATAGATCTATGGCACGTCGGGTTGGCGTCATGGGCGGCACCTTCGATCCGATCCACCATGGACACCTGGTGGCGGCGAGTGAGGTCGCCGACAGCTTCGCGCTTGACGAAGTGATCTTTGTGCCCACGGGGCAGCCGTGGCAGAAGAGCGAGCGGGTGGTGTCACCGGCCGAGCACCGTTACCTGATGACGGTGATCGCGACCGCCTCCAACCCGCGGTTCAACGTGAGCCGGGTCGACATCGACCGCAAATCGCCCACCTACACCGTGGACACGCTGCGCGACCTGCGTACTCAGCTCGGAGACAAGGTCGACATGTTCTTCATCACCGGGGCCGACGCGCTGTCCAAGATCCTCTCTTGGAAGGACGCCAGGCAGGTCTTCGATCTCGCCCACTTCATCGGGGTGACCCGTCCCGGGTTCCGGCTCAGCGACGCGCACCTGCCCGCCGAATCGATCAGCCTGGTGCAGGTTCCCGCGATGGCGATCTCCTCGACCGACTGCCGCAACCGGGTCGCCGCAGGTCAGCCGATCTGGTACCTGGTACCAGATGGGGTAGTGCAATACATCACAAAGCACAAACTGTATCGCCAATCGGCTGCCCTGGCGTAATTGCCATGAGACCGGCGGGACCTTCGGCCTCGGGTATGAGACGCTTGTAGCCGATGGTGGTGGATCGCGTGTGGCGGGCCGCAGGCACGACATCCCCGATTCGCCATTATCGGGGCCGACGACCAAAAGGAGAATTGTGCCCGCATCCGAGCGCGCCGTAGAGCTGGCGCTGACCGCCGCCCAGGCCGCCGCCGACAAGAAAGCCGAAAACATCGTCCTTCTCGATGTCTCCGACCATCTGGTGATCACCGATGCCTTTGTCTTGGCGTCGGCGCCCAACGAGAGGCAGGTCACCGCGATCGTCGACGCGATCGAGGAGGCGCTGGCCAAGCTCCCCGAGAAGGCCAAGCCGATCCGCCGCGAGGGGGAGCGCGCAGGCCGTTGGGTGTTGCTGGACTTCAACGACGTCGTCGTGCACGTCCAGCACAACGACGAGCGTGAATTCTATGCGCTCGACCGCCTGTGGAAGGACTGCCCGCAGATCGAGTTTGTCGACAAAGCACTCATCTCATGAGGGGTCGGATCCTTCTGTGGCGGCACGGCAACACGGACTGGAACAATGCCGGTCGGATCCAGGGCCAGACGGATTCCCTGCTCAACGAACACGGGCGGGCTCAGGCAGCAGCGGCCGCGGAACGGCTGGCCATGCTCAAGCCGAGCCTGATCATTTCCAGTGATCTCAGTCGCTGCTGGGACACGGTGGTGCCGCTGGCCAAGCTGACCGGGCTGACGGCGGAGCGCGAGCCGCGGCTGCGCGAACGCAGCTTCGGCTCGTGGGAGAAGCTGACGATCACCGAGGTCAAGCAGCGCTTCCCGGAGTCGCACGCGCGCTGGGCCGAGGGCGGCCCCGATCCCGGCGACGGCCTCGAGCCCCTGGCTGACCTGGGCAAGCGGGTCGCCGAGGTGATCCGTCAGGCCCACGATCGCAACCCGGACGGCATGAGTATCCTAGTCACCCATGGCGGCTCGGTGCGCTGGGGCGTGGCGACGTTGCTGGGCTGGCCCGGGGAGCTCGGCCTCACCCTCGGTGGCCTCCGCAACTGTCACTGGTCTGAGCTGGGCATACACCCGGAGTACAGCTCGGGCTGGCAGCTGCTGACACATAACGTTGGTGTGTGAACCTCGCGCAACTGCGCCGGGCGCGGTAGCGTCCGACCTGTTATGAACAGTCGATTTCGTTTGCTCATAGCCACGGCCCTCGCGGGTGGCCTTCTCACCGCGGGGTGCGCCCAGTCGGCCAACCCGGAGAATGACGTGACACCCAGCGCTTCCGGCGGCGGTTCGGAACCGAGCTTCCAGCCGCTGCCCGTTCCCACCACACTCCCGTCGACAGCCGGTATTCCCACACCGGGCAAGGACGAGGTGGTGGTCACCGGCACAGTCGAGATGGTCGGGGTCGAGGGCGGCTGCAAAGCCTTGCGCGACAACGGCAACAAGCTCTACGAGCTCAAAGGCGGTGATGCCGGCGTGCTCGCCGTCGGAGCCCGGGTCACGGTACGCGGAAAGATTCGCACCGATCTCATGACGATCTGCCAGATCGGGCCGGTGCTCGAGGTCATCTCGTCTCAACGGGCATGATTGGTTAACGTTCCCGCATGTCCATCGTGGTCGTGACCGACTCAACCGCCTACCTGCCCGATATCGCTGAATCGCAGCGGGTGACGGTGGTGCCGCTGCATGTGGTGACGAGCGGGGTGTCGGGCCGGGAGGGTCTGGAGATCGGGCCGGGCGAGGTCGCTAAGGCGTTGTCGGCCCGTGCCGCCGTGTCGACCTCCCAGCCAACGCCGGGCGAGTTCGCCGCGGTCTACGGCGACCTGTTCGAGGCCGGCGCCACCGGGATCGTCTCGATCCACCTGGCGGCCGGGCTGTCGGGCACTTTCGGCTGTGCCGAGCTGGCCGCGGCGCAGGTCGACGGCCCCGTTGAGGTGATCGATTCGGGATCGACCGGGATGGGGTTGGGGTTCGTGGCGCTTGCGGCGGCGGCTGCCGCGGCCGATGGGTTTGATATTTCGGGGGTACGCGAGACAGCCGTCACGGCCATCGAAAACATATCCACATTCTTCTATGTGGACACGCTGGAGCACTTGCGAAGAGGCGGCCGGATCACGGCTGTGTCGGCGTTGCTGGGGACGGCGCTGGCGGTCAAGCCGTTGCTCGAGGTCGCCTCGGGCAAGATCGTGCTGCGCGACAAGGTGAGGACGGCGACGCGGGCGCTGGATCGCTTGGTGGCGCTGGTTTGTGAGGCCGCCGGGCCGGGCCGGGTGGAGCTGGCGGTGCACCATCTCGCGGCGACCGGGCGAGCGTCCTATCTGGCGAATTCGCTGCGCGAGCGGCTGGGTGACAGGGTCGAGTCGATCTACACCAGTGAGGTGGGCGCGGTGGTCGCCGCGCACGTCGGGCCGGGTTTGGCCGGCGTGGTCGTCCGCCGCCTGTAGCACACATTTTGCCTTTCGGCTCCGGCTGTCCACAGGGTTCTCGTTGTCCACAGGCGGCGGGTTTCGCTTGTGGTGTAAGGGTTTTTCCTTGCCTACCGTGGGCGCGTGCTCGCTCGTACCCCTTATGATCCGTCGGCCCCACGGCCGCGTGCCCTTCCCGGCCTGTCCGCCTTCGACCCTGGCCGCCGCGGCGTCAAGGTCCTCGCCATCGTCGCCGCTGTCGCCGTCCTGGTCGTGCTGCTCATCGCCTGGCGCTCCGCGCCGCACGAGGAGCCTGTGCCCGTCATCAGCTCCTCCGCCGTCCCCGCCGCTGTCCCCGCCGAGCTGGTGGTCGCGGTCTCCGGCCAGGTCGTGCGGCCCGGCCTGGTGCGCCTGCCGCCGGGGTCCCGGGTCGCCGACGCCATCCAGGCCGCCGGTGGCCCGATCCCCGGCGTCGACCTGTCCACCATCAACCTCGCCCGCAAGCTCAACGACGGCGAGCTGATCGCCGTGGGCATCCCTGCCCCCGGCACCGACCCGGGCTCCCCGGCAAAGGTCAACCTCAACACCGCCACCCTCGCCGAGCTCGACAGCCTGCCCGGCGTCGGCCCCGTGCTCGCCCAGCGCATCATCGACCACCGCACCAAGCGCGGCCCCTTCCGCGCCGTCGAGGACCTCCGCCACGTCGACGGCATCGGCGAAGAAACCTTCGCCCGCCTCAAAGACCTCGTGGTCGTCTGATGAACCCCCATCTTGCCCTTGTGTCGCTTGGCTTTGGCTCGGCTCGCTCACCAGCGGCTTGGGTGGTGGTGAGCCCGTTTCCTGTCCTTGTGTCGCTTGGCTTTGGCTCGGCTCGCTCACCGGCGGCTTGGGTGGTGGTGAGCCCGTGCCCTGCCTTTGTGTCGCTTGGCTTTCGCTCGACTTCGTCGCTGACGCCTCGGGTGGTGGTGTCGTGATGGACCTGCGCCTTGCTCCCTTGGCGCTCGGTTGCTGGGCCGCCGCGCTGACCACCCTCCACGTCGGCATGAAGCTCGGGCTGGCCATCGGCGGTGCAGCGGTGTTCGCCGCGGCCGTCGTCGGCATAGCTGCCCGACACTGGCGCTGGATCGTGCTCGCCGCCTTGGTAGGCCTGGCGCTTGGCGCCCTTGCCACCGCCGCCCGCCAGGCCGGCGCGGAATCCGTCCCTGTGCGCTCTCTGGTGTCGGCGCGGGCCAGCGCCGAGGTCGAGTTGGTCATCACCGACGACCCCCGCCCGGCCCGTGCCACCACGGGCCGCTCCGTCACCTGGGTCGTCCCGGCGCGGCTGTCGGCTGTCGGCGACCGCCTGCGCCTCGACGAACGGGTGCTGGTGCTTGCCACCGATGAGCGTTGGCGTTCCTTGCTTCCCGGCCAGCGAGTGACGACGCAGGTCCGTTTTGGACAGTCGCGGGGCGGGGATCTCAAGGCGGCCGTGCTCTCCGCCGGCACTCCGCCCGCCTTGATCGGCTCACCGGCCTGGGAGCAACGGGCCGCGGCGAGCCTGCGGGCCGGATTGCAACGGGCCTGCGAACCGCTCGACGACCGTCCCGGCGGGTTGCTGCCCGGTCTGGTCGTGGGCGACACCAGCCGCTTGCCACCCGAGCTGGATCAGCAGTTCCGCGACGTGGGGCTGACCCATCTCACCGCTGTGAGCGGCAGCAACGTGGCGATTGTGGTCGGCATGGTGGTGTTCTTGAGCGGGTGGCTGCGGCTCGGGCCGCGCGCCAAGGCATTGCTCGCCACGGTCGCGGTCATCGGGTTCGTCATCCTGGTCCGCCCATCGCCGAGCGTGCTACGGGCCGCGGCCATGGGTGGAGTGGGTCTCCTCGCGCTCGCGAGTGGACGTTTGCGAGCCGCTCTGCCCGCTCTGGCGGCGACCGTCACGGTGCTCATCGTCATCGATCCCGAGCTCGCCGGTGACGCGGGGTTTGCTCTGTCGGTGCTTGCCACCGGCGGTCTGCTGCTCCTCGCGCCGCGCATGCGCGACGGGTTGAGGCGCCGCGGAGTCCCCGGCGGCGTGGCCGAAGCGCTCGCCGTTCCGGCCGCTGCCCAGCTCGCTTGCGCGCCCGTCGTAGCCGGGCTGAGCGGCTCCATCAGCCTCGTCGCGGTGCCCGCCAACCTGCTTGCCGTCCCCGCGATCGCCCCAGCCACGCTCACCGGCGTTGTCGCGGCCGCCCTTTCTCCCCTCTGGCCCGGTGGTGCGCAGTTCGTCGCATGGGTCGGGGGTTGGCCCGCCTGGTGGCTGGTAAAGGTGGCCGAGGTCGGCGCGTCTGTCCCGGCCGGGTCGATCGCCTGGCCCGCGGGCGTGGGCGGCGCGCTGCTCCTCACTGCGCTGGTCATTGTTCTGCTTGCGAGCGTTCGGTTTCCGGCCGTGCGGCTGATCATCGCCACCGTCGCGGTGGCGGCCGTGGTGACCGCCGTCCCGGCGCGGCTCCTGATGCCGGGCTGGCCACCTCCCGGATGGCTGGTGGTGGCCTGTGACGTGGGTCAGGGTGATGCCATCGTGCTGCGGGCCGGGCACGCCTCCGCCGTGGTGGTTGACGCCGGCCCATTGCCTGGCGGCGTCGACCGCTGCCTCGACGACCTCGATGTGGAGGAGATCCCGCTCGCCTTTCTCAGCCATTTCCACCTCGACCACATCGGCGGAATCGCCGGCCTGCTCGAGCACCGACCGGGGACGCTGATCCTGCCGTCTTTTCCCGAGCCGGTCTCCGGCCGCGACGCTGTGCTCCGCGCCGCGTCGCTCGCCGCGGTGCCGGTCATCGAGGCTGGCCCGGCCGGCGCCTGGCAGGTGGGTGATGTGGATCTCCGGGTGCTGCCTACCACCAGGCTGGGCGGGACGCGGTCCGACGCCAACAACAACTCGCTTATCCTTTCCGCCACCACCGGCGGAGTGAGCGTGCTCCTGCTCGGCGATGCCGAGACCGAGCAGCAGGCACTTGTGCGGGTGCCACCAGTGCAGGTTCTGAAGGTCGCTCACCATGGATCGTCCTATCAGGACAGTGATCTGCTCGACGCCCTGCGCCCGCGGGTCGCGCTCGTCTCCGTCGGCGCGGGCAACGATTACGGCCATCCGAGCGAATCCGTGCTCGCCCGCCTGCGCGCCAATGGGGCTCGGGTGTGCCGCACGGACCTCGACGGCGACATCGCGGTCGCCCGTGCTCCCGCCGGTCAACCTGGCGACCTGGCCGTTGTCCAACGTCGAGTCAGTTGAGGGGGGATGATGCCGCTATGGGTGGGTACGATGCCGTTCGGTCGACGCGAGCAGCCCCTGTCATGGTTCGCCACCCGCGGTACCGTGCGACCATGGTCCGTGTGGTGAGTCAGGTCCCGTCCCCCAAACTGACGCCGGTGGTGCTCGTTCTCGGCGACGAGGAGTTGCTTGTCTCCCGCGCCATCTCCGACACCGTGGCGCAGGCCCGTGCCGCGGATCCGCAGACCGAGGTGCGCGAATTCGAGGCCTCCGACCTCCTTCCCGGAGAGCTCGCCGAGATCCTCAGCCCCTCACTGTTCGGCGGTCGCCGGGTTGCCGTGCTGCGCAACGGGCAGGACGCGCGCAAGGAGCTCGTCGCCATCTTGATGGAGTATGTAAAGGATCCCGACTCGGACGTCACGCTTGTCGTCAGCCACGCCGGCGGGGCCAAGGGCAAGGCGTTCGCCGATAACCTTCAGAAGGCGGGCGCGAGCGTGGTGCCAGCGGCCAAAATCAGCAAGCATCGCGACCGGCTCGACTTCGTGACCGGCGAGTTCCGGCGGCTGGGCGGGCGCTGCACCAACGACGCCGCCGAAGCCCTGGTCGAGGCGGTCGGGCATGACCTGCGCGAGCTCGCGGCGGCGGCCTCACAGCTGACCTCCGACACCGGCGGGCGGGTCGACCTTCCGACAGTCGCGCGCTACTACCGCGGGCGGGCAGAGGTGAGCGGGTTCACGGTCGCCGACGCCGCGGTCGCGGGCGATGTCGCGGGAGCACTGGAGGCCTTGCGGTGGGCTTTGCACACGGGCGTCGATCCGGTACCCATCGCGGACGCCCTCGCCGACGGCGTGCGCACGGTTGCCCGGGTCGCATCGGCCGGCCGCGGCAACGCCTACCAGCTCGCCTCCGGGCTAGGCATGCCCGCCTGGAAAATCGAGAAGGCGCAACGGCAGGCGCGCGGCTGGACACCCGACGGTCTGGTACGGGCCATGCGGGCCGCGGCCAAGTGCAACGAGGCGGTTAAAGGCGGCAGCGAAGACCGGGCCTATGCGCTCGAGCGGACCATCATGCAGTTCGCCCAGGCTCGGCAGGGTGGTGCCCGGTGACCGTCGCCCGATCGCGCCGCGCCGGCATCAGCGCCGAAGAGGCCCGGCAACGCCCGATGTATGCCAAAGTGCTTGGGCTGCAACACCTTCGACCCGGCAATCTGGTGTGTTTCGTGTTCTTCGAGGGTGCCGTAGCGCTCGCCGCACTCCTTGCCCTCGCTGAGCTGGCCGACTGGTGGGTGATGCTGGTGCTGCCCCTGTCCGTCGCGGCGATGGTCAAGCTGAGTGACATGATCGCCGGCGCGGTGCTCCGAGCCGACAGCGTCCGCCCGCCCAAAGCCCTCGGCCGCGCGGCAGTTCCCTCGGCGGCGGCCTACGGCCGACCAAGACGAGGCGCCACGATCCCACCGGCCTCCGCCGGGATGACCAGCGTTACCCGAGCCGGCAGAACTACTTCGACGCGAGCCTCAGGTGCCGCGCCAGCCGCCCCAACAAGTCTCGCTGGTGTCGACGAGTGGCTCGGTTCACCTGAACAGCGAGCGCGGCAATCCGCAGTGCGCCGCTACGAGTGAGTGGTGCGCGGCCAGCGAGCAAGCGATTGACCTGCGGCTGGGCGGTGGCGCGGCGGGTGCGGTGCGTGAGCGGCGGTGCGTGAGCGGCGGTGCGTGAGCGGCGGTGCGTGAGCGGCGGTGCGGCCTGTGCGCGCGCTGGGTTCGGTGATCACGGGTGCGGCATTTTCGGGGAAAATGCTGGCTCGGGCGCGGGGGAGGCGACATTTTCGGGGAAAGTGCGAGATCCAAGTCCGGCGCCCCACGGGCGGTGGTGCGGCGGGTGCGGGGCGGCAGGGGCGGCGGGGGTGGGCTGGGGACAGCATCAAGCCGATCACCGGTGGAATGGGATCGGGCTTGGGAAACGCGGGAATCAGGCGGAGAGACCGGCCAGCTTCCTGGCGATGGCCGACTTGCGGTTCGCAGCCTGGTTCTTGTGGATCACGCCTTTGGAGACGGCCTTGTCCAGCTTGCGCGAGGCATCGCGCATGAGCGCGGTCGCGGTCTCGAGGTCGCCCGTCTCGGACGCCTCGTGGAACTTGCGGACGGCGGTCTTGAGCGCCGACTTGACCGACTTGTTGCGCAAGCGGCGCTTCTCGTTCTGCTTGTTGCGCTTGATCTGAGACTTGATGTTCGCCACGCGACAGCCTTCGTCCTGCTCGTCAGTTGCTTGGTCTGGTGTATGGGCGGACCGCTGCCGAGGAAGGCATCAGTCGCGACGTGCCAGATTACCAGGCGACGCCGCAAGGGCCAAAAACGCCCATGGCGTCATTCGAGGGGCGAGGCGGCGGTTCGGCCATCGGCCGGGTAAGCGATCCGTAATGGCGCTGGTGAGAGCGGGCCGCCGGCTTTTCGGCCGGGTACGAGGCGGGGGCGGGAGCTGGCCGACGGTTATCCCACCGCACCGAAGCGCGGGGACATGGGACTATTGGATGTCACCCACCACTGGTAAGGAAACGGACGACAGTGAACCAGCCCGGCGCCACGGACCCGGCCGCGATACGCAACTTCTGCATCATCGCGCACATCGACCATGGCAAATCGACCCTGGCCGACAGGATGTTGCAGTTGACCGAGGTGGTCGACCCGCGGCTGATGCGC
>Ga0075418_10005828_pt1 | contig 13900 bp, 5 predicted proteins | sample SoiMetdeltSBSDD2_FD_81776 | JGI IMG/M metagenome (GOLD analysis project Ga0075418, IMG submission 81776) | Bulk soil microbial communities from a Populus tree surrounding site in Tennessee, USA - Soil MetaG P. deltoides SBSDD2 | ecosystem: Environmental > Terrestrial > Soil > Tree plantation...
CAGGGTGGTGGTAACCACAGCACCCGCGCAGGCGTTGTAGGCCACGGTGACATCGCTTTGCGCCTGGAGTGCGACCGCATCACCGGCGTGCAGCGTTCCCGTCAGGATGCCCGGTGGAAAACCTGTGACCATGGTACCGGGGCTGACACCCAGATCCCCGGTGACGGTAGTGAGGCCGGCGTTGGTCACCGTCGAGCCACCGAGGACCGCGAAACTCTGCGCCGAGCCGAGTGACGGGTTCTGGGCAAGAGCTGGCGACGACACGAATGCGAGAGCGGAAAGCCCGAGGCCTGCCGGGATGATCAGTGATCTGAAGTTCAAGTGAGTTCCTTGTCTGCGGAAAAGATGTTCTCGAGGGTCTGTCCTCGATCACAGGCACCATCCCTACAGATCGGGCCTGAGCACCGACTGAAATGGGAATGAGAAGCACTTCATGGTTCCGGTGTGTCTTCACGGCTCGAGGTCGAGGACACCGCGCCCTGCCAACACGGGCAAGATCGCGACTTTGGAAGTGGCTGTTGCCAACATGACGTCGATGCAGCTCGAGATGGTGCTGGAGCCGAAGGGCGCTGAAGCCGGAGCACATCGCGCGATCGTCAGCTTCCTCGAGGCGCCGCGCGGTCCGCTGCCCGATCTCACTCCTGCAGCCGTCGCCGCGCCCATGGTGGCGTGTAGAGGTTGCGGTAGATGTAGATGTCGGCCAGCGACTCCTCGAGCATGTTGCCGCGGTAGAGCAACCTGCTCTGCTGCGGCAGCGCCGAAAGACGCTCGTGCTCCGACCGCTCTGCAGATCCGAGACGGGCGTCAGGCAGTTCTGCGCCATTTCTTGGCGATGACGACCGTACGCTTGTCGACCGAGGAGTCGATCTGGAAGTCGTCCATCAAATGCCTCACGCCGGACAGGCCGAGGCCGAAGCTGCCCGAGGTCGAGAAGCCGTCCCGCAGCGCCTTGGTGACGTCGGGGATGCCCGGCCCGTCGTCCGAGGCGATCACCACCAGGCCCGAAAACGAGCCGTTGCGTTCGACCGTCAGCTTCACCTCGCCGTGCCCCGCGTACCTGATGATGTTGCGAGCCAGTTCCGAGATCGCGGTCGCGATCATCGCCAGCTCGGTGGCCGAGAACCCGAGGTCCCGGGCGATCTCGCGCCCCTTCTGGCGCACCGTGCAGACATCCGCATCCGAGCGGACATCGACACGAGCCACGGGCTCGGCTCTCGTGCTGCACGGGGGGGTCATTGCATGTCCTCCACTGGCGCCATCCCTAGAGATCGGGTCTGAGCACCGAATGAAGTGGGAGTGAAAAGCACTTCATGGTCTCGAGTGAACGGCTCGACGTCGAGACGACCGCGCCCTGCCAACACGGGCAGGATCGCGACGTTGGAAGAGGCTGTTGCCAACCTGGCGGCGATCCAGCTCGATCGTCAGTTTCCGCGAGGCGCTGCGCGGTCCGCTGCCCGATCTCGAGCAGGTTCGCTAGGCGGGCCCGACGGCGGCGACGGGTGCGTCCTCATGGAGCCAGGGCGACTCCCCGGCCCGCCAGCGCGGCAGCGTGATCTCGAACTCGCACCCACCTTCCGTACGGTTGCGGAGCGTGATGGTGCCGCCATGGTGTTCGGCGACGCGCTTGACGATCGCGAGGCCGAAGCCGGTACCAGTGGTCTGACGCTTGTGGGTCGCTGCGTCGAAGAACCAGTCGAACACCGAGGTCAGGTTCTCGGCCGCAATGCCGGTCCCGTGATCGCGCACTTGAAGCACGATCGATTCGCCCCGCGTCTCGACGATCACTTCCACCTTGGCTCCGCGCGGCGAGAATCGCACGGCGTTGCGAGCGAGGTTCTCGACCATCGCTCCGAGCAGGACGGCATCCCCCATCACTTCCAGCCCGGCGTCGCCATTGCTGGTTTCCGCGAGCGTTGTCACGATGCTCACGCCGTGGTCGTACGCGAGCGGCTGGGAACGGTGGACAGCTTCGACGACGACGTCATGGAAGAAGATCGGGACGTGATGACGGGTGTCAGCCTGCGCGAACGGGCGCGCGAGCCGCAGGAAGCTGTCGACGAGGTCGGAAAGGTGCCGCATGTCCCCGGCAATGCTCTTGGCGTAGCGCCGCACGGCGGCAGGATCGGTGCAACTCGTCGTGAGCAGATCGATCTGGCTCAGCACGAGCGTGAGGGGCGTCTTGAGCTCGTGGGCGATGTTGCCGACGAAGCGTCCTTGTGCCCTCGCGTACCCTTCGATCCTCGCGCGCTTGCTGGCGAGCCGTGCCTCGAACTCGGCGATCTCGGCGTTCTTCGCCGTCATCTCGGCCGCGGCATGGCGCAGGACCAGCCAGCCGGTTGCCGCCAATGCCAGCAGGGCACCGGCAAGGGCCCAGGCGATGGACCCGGGGACCTGGCTCCGGGCGGCGGCCCACATGACTGCCGCTGCACCCACGGTGAGTACGAACGAGCCCAGCAGGAGCCACCGCAGAGTGCGACCAGATGCCGCGAGTTTCACGCGAAAGGCGCTACTTGCGCGTGGACGTCGTCCTTCTGGGGGTCATCGACGAATCGGTAACCGCTGCCGATCACGGTCTCGATGCGTGGCTTCTTCGGGTCGCGGTCGATCTTGCGCCGCAAGCTCGAGACGTAGACGTCGATGACGTTGCTGCCCGACTCGTAGTTCATGTCCCAGACGCTCTCGCTGATCATGGCGCGGGTCAGCAGCTTCCTGGGGTTGCGCATCATGTACTCAAGCAGCGCAAACTCCTTCGCCGACAGTTTGACGGGGCTGCCGCCGAGCGAAACCCGGTGCTCCAGCAGGTTCATCTCGAGCTCGCCGGACCGCAGCACCGCTCCCTCGCTCGCCTGCGAACGCCGCATCAGGCTGCGCAGCCGGGCCAGCAGTTCATCGACCTGGAAGGGCTTGGTGAGGTAGTCGTCGGCACCGGCGTCGAGTCCTGCCACTTTGTCGTCGGTCTCGCTCAGTGATGTCAACATGAGGATGGGTGTGGGCACCTTCTGCCGGCGCAGATGGCGGCACAACTCCACGCCGTCGCGATCGGGCAACATCACGTCGAGAATGATCACGTCATGGTGGTCGACGATGGCGAGTTCGTCGCCTTCGTCGGCCGTGCGCGCAACATCGATGCTGTACCCCTGCTGCTCGAGGATGTCCTTGAGCGTCTGCGCCAGCTTGGCGTTATCCTCGATGAGCAGAATGCGCATGGCTTGCAGTGGGGGACCCCGGAAGATACCACCGCTCCCGGTCGGAGGACAGGACAGGGACCGCGGGGGATCCAGGCCGCCCGCAGTCACGGGCCGAGCGAGTTCGAGGACCTGTTCCATTGTCAGACAGTACGCAGCCTTGTGTTCGACAAGGCTGCGCCAGCGCAAGGCGCGAGCGACTCCGCGATGGGCGCAGCCTTCCGGTCGTTTCGTCCGGGTCGTGTGACCCAGGTCGTCGCGCAACAGCGCGATGCAGCGCCACGACGCTCCTGATAGCGGTCGCACCTGAGTTCCACGTGAAAGCGAGGTGAGATCGGCTTCACACTGCAGCCCGCGCACAAGTGCTGACGACGCAAACCCCGCTTCATGCACAGGCGATCGCAGTGGCAGCGGTTGGCAAGGCCCCTGCGGCAGAGGCCGAGGGATATGACCCGAAGTCGTGGATGAGCGATGAACGCGTCAAGTCGCGGCGTCCTGCCGGCGTCGCTGCACTGGACGAACGTCGGGGCGTGGCCCCGCCGATGCTCTTCCCACAAGTGGCTAATGGACAGGTCGATGCGTGTTGCAGCGGCGTCGTGCGGACGGCCGCACCAACACTGGCACTGCGGATTGTCCCGATCTCATCCGCATTTCAGGCCGTGTTCACGGCCAAGTTCTAGCTACGGAGCCCACGTGATCTCTCACTCTCGAACCCCAATGCGAGTGCATCGCGAGACGGTGCCACGCCTGCGCACGTCCGGGGGCACTGCTCCGGCGAGGACGGCGCTTGCCGGATGAAGCACATCACGATGGCTCGCCTGTTCTGCTGGCGCGGTCGCGGTCCGTTCGTGGCCACCGTCTGCTCGTCGTTGGCTCCCACCACAGAGGCTCCCACCGCAGTCCCGGAGTTCGTCGCCTGGATCATCGCTGGCACCATGGCTCTGCTGGCCGTGATCTGCTGGTTGCCGCTGCTGAGATCGAAGGCCAGGGCCGTGGCTGCAGACGCCAAGATCGCTCCACTGCAGACGGAGCTCGACCAGGCACTCCGGCGAATCAGGGGCTTCTCGGAGTCGCAAGAGCGCTTCGTCGGCAGCCTCGCCCAGGAGATCAAGGCCCCTCTGGCTACCGTACGGATCCACGCGGATCTGCTGCTCGCGAGCGCCAGTGATCCTGCCACCGAGCGACGCTACGCCAAGAGCATCGCCGAGGACCTGCGGCACCTCTCCGAACTCGTCGAGAGCTTCCTGCGGCTCGCGCGTCCGTTCGCGCTGGAAGACACGAGCCATCACGTCCCCGTGCACTTCCATGATCTCGTGCTGGAAGCCGTGCACCGTTGTCAATCGCTCGCCAACTCTCGTGCCGTCAGCGTCGTGCCCATGTTGGCCGAGTCCAGGAGCAACGCCTCCGTGGAGGTCCTGGGAGATGCCGTGCTGCTCGAAGCCATGATCGAGAACCTGGTTCGCAATGGCGTCTTGTCGGCACCGCGGGGCACACAGGTCGACCTGCACGTGGGGATCCGCGGCGACGCAGTCGTGCTCTCCGTGCGCGATCATGGGGCGAAGATCGACGACGACCAGCTCGACACCGCGTTCGATGGGTACTTCCAGGTGCCGGTCCCGTTCAGGCCATCCGCGGGCACCGGACTCAGCCTCGCCATTGCCAAGCGCGTCGCCGAGCACCACCGCGGCACGATCTCCCTCCGCAACGTGCCCGAAGGTGGCTGCGAGTTCGCAGTCCAACTGCCCCGTTGGGATCCAAAAGCGCCGCCAGGTCCGTCCCCGACCATGCCATCGTCGCCTCGGAAGCCACCGGTGGTCGCCACGTGAACGGCCGCCGCAGGCCCCGGTGCTGCAGTCATCTCGTGGGCTGATCGGATGACTGGTGCTTCGGTCGTGGTGTGACACGCGCCACTGCGTCGGCTGGGAGTGGATTTCATGCCAACCTCATCGGGCTCTCATGCTCCGGCAATACGAGTTCGCGCCATGTGGGCTCACACGAACGGCGGCTGCGGGCAAGACAGTCGGAGGCAGCTCGCCTCCCTCGCTTTCGAGCAGCTTGCGCACGAGGCGAAGCATCATGTCCCGGTCTACTTCCATGACTCCATCACGGAAGCCTTGCGAAGTTCCCGGCCCTTGGCGCACGAACACGACGTGACCTTCGTGACGACGCTCGCCCAGTCCAGCAACAGCGACGCGGCGGTCGAGGTGCTCGGGGACCCTGTCCTGCTCGAAGTGATGGTCGCGAACGTGGTCGGCATTGCGCTGCGCTGCTCACCCGCTGGGTCGCGCGTGGAGCTGGACGTCCAGGTCTTGCCTGAGTCGCTCGTGCTGTACGTGCGCGACCACGGAGGCGGACCTGCGGCCGCGTGCCGCACAGGGTTCGACTCCGTCGAGGCATCACCGCTCGAGCGCCGATCCTCGGGAGGCAGCCTCGCTCTCGCCAAGCGCGTCGCCGAGCACCATCGCGGAACCGTCTCGCTCGATGTCTCGCTTGGTGGTTGCGAGTTCCGCATCCAGCTGCCGCGCTGGCGGCCGGAAGGTCCGCCGATTCTCCGTTCCGCTTGAGGGCTCAGCCCAGCACGACGCGGACCCGATGCAGGACACCGTCGTCGACCAGCGTGATCGTCGCCGAGGGCGGCGCCAACGCGACGCCGTCGAGCGCAACACTCGCGATGCCACGCGACTTGCCGGCCGGGTTCTCGACCACGATGTGGTAGCGCGCGCTGCGGTGCCGGAATTCGATCTCGAAGCCGCGCCAGGCCGGGGGCACGCACGGATCGATCGACAGCACGGCACCGCGCACACGGAAGCCGAGGATCCATTCGAGGCCAGCGCGGTACAGCCAACCTGACGAGCCCGTGTACCACGTCCAGCCACCGCGGCCGACATGCGGGGGGACCGCGTAGACGTCGGCGCACACGGCGTAGGGTTCGACCCGGTAGCGGTGCAGGTCCGCGCCGCTGCTCGCGCGCCGGATCGGATTGAGCATCGCGAACAGTCCGGCGGCCTTGTCGCCATCGCCGAGCATCGCGAACGCGATCACCGACCAGATCGCGGCATGCGTGTACTGGCCGCCGTTCTCGCGGATGCCGGGTGGGTAGCCCTTGATGTACCCGGGGTCCGAAGCCGTCTTGTCGAACGGTGGCGCGAACAGCAGGATCAGCCCCTCGGCGGGACGCACGAGGTGCTCGTACACCGAAGCCATGGCCCGCTGCGCGCGCGCGGGCTCCGCGGTGCCGGAGATCACGGACCACGACTGCGCGATCGAGTCGATCCGGCATTCGGTGTTGGCGGCAGAGCCGAGCGGCGTGCCGTCGTCGAAGTACCCGCGACGGTACCAGTCGCCGTCCCAGGCGTGCTGTTCGAGCGATGCCTGCAGCGCGGTCGCGTGCTGCCGCCACGCTGCAGCACGGCTGAGCTCGCCGCGGCCTTCGGCCAGCGGCGCGAAGGCCGAAAGCGTCGCATGCAGGAACCACCCGAGCCAGACGCTCTCGCCGCTGCCGCCGATGCCGACACGGTTCATGCCGTCGTTCCAGTCGCCACCGGCGATCAGCGGCAGACCGTGGGAGCCCTTCGTGAGACTGCGATCGAGCGCACGGGCGCAGTGTTCGAACAGCGTGCCCGTCTCGTCGCCGAGGCCGTGCTGGAAGTACGACTCGTGCTCGTCGGCGCGCAGAGCCGGCCCTTCGAGGAAGGGCACCGCTGCATCGAGCACGGCGTGATCCCCGGTCACTTCGAGGTAGTGGGCCGTCGCGTACGGGAGCCACACGCAGTCGTCGGCGACGCGCGTGCGGACGCCTCGACCCGAATGGGGATGCCACCAATGCTGTACGTCGCCGGCACCGAACTGCCGCGCCGCCGCACGCAGCAGGTGCTCGCGAGTGAGATCCGGCCGTGACACGGCGAGTGCCATGACGTCCTGGAGCTGGTCGCGGAAACCGTACGCGCCTCCTGCCTGGTAGAAGGCCGAACGCGCCCACAGCCGGCACGCCAGCGTCTGGTAGAGCAGCCAGCGATTCAGCAGCAGGTCCATCGAACGATCGGGAGTCTTGACCTGCACCGCGCCGAGGGCATGGTCCCAATGCTCGGTCACTGCGCTCAGCACGGCGTCGAGATCGATGGCTCGATACCTCGCGACCAGCGTGAGCGCCTCGGCCCTGGTCGCGGTCTCGCCGAGGAGGAACACGATCTCGGTCTCTTCGCCAGGTAGAAGCCCGATCTCGGTCTGCAACGCGCCGCACGGATCGAGGCCTGCGCCGCAGCGACGCGACAGCGGCGCGTCAGTGGCCAGGCAGCGGGGTCGGTCGAGAGTGCCATTGCGGCCGAGGAACTCCGTGCGGTCACCGGTCCAGGTGGTCTGCCGCCCACCGAGGTCGGCGAACGCGACGCGACTGCCGAACTCGGGCCGCCAGGGATTGCTCGCCAGCATCACCCTGCTCGAGGCGTCGATCTCCGTCACCACGTACGGTGCGCTGGCGCCGCGAGACGTGCCGAGCACCCACTCCACGTAGGCAGTGACCGAGAGACGACGGGAGCGGCTCGAACGATTCCGGAGCCGCAGCCTCGAGATCTTGATCGGGTCCGCGAGCGGCACGTACTGCAGCAGGTCGAGCGCGATCTCGTGCGCACCGTGCTCGAAGCGGCTGTAACCCTGGCCGTGGCGTGCCACGTACGGCGAAGCATCGGTGCGGATCGGAAGAGCGGTGGGACACCACACGAGGCCGCTGTCGAGGTCGCGCAGGTAGATCGCCTCGCCGGGGCCGTCGCTCGTCGCATCGTTCGCCCAGGCCGTGACCTGGTTCTCGCGACTGTTCACCGACCACGTGTAGCCACCGCCCTCGACCGAGACCTGGAAGCCGAAACCCTGGTTGGCGATCACGTTGGTCCACGGTGCCGGTGTCCACTGCCCCTCGCCGAGGGTGGTCACGTACTCGCGCCCGCCATCGGCAAAACCCCCGAGGCCGTTCCAGAACTCGAGCTGCGGTCGCGTCGGCGCAGCTCGCCGCGGCTCCCGGAGCGGAGCACTCTCGAACGAGCGCCAGCGCGGTGGCGGCGCCGCCGGCGCGATCTCCTGCCGGCGGCGAACCTGTTCGGAGAGGCTGCCACGGCGGCCGAGCAGGACGGCGCGAGCGACGGTCTGGAGCAGGCCGCGCGCCTCGAAGGCGATCATGCAGGCGCGCAAGACCCATACGCGTCCGCGGGCCCCTTCGTCCACGAGCCGTGGGCGCGGTTGGTGCACCCGCACCAGCGTCTCCAGGGCCTCGTGGAGGTCCTGCGCGTACGAAGTGGAGCGCTCGTTGAGGATCACGAGATCGACGGCGAGCTGCTTCATGCGCCAGTACTCGTGGGCGCGCAGCAGCTGCCGGACGATCTCCAGGTCCTCGGTCTCGTCGATGCGCACCAGCACGATCGGCAGGTCGCCCGAGATCCCGAGGGTCCAGAGGGTCGACGGTCCGTGCTCGTTGCGCTTCAACACCTCGGCGACTGGACGCAGGCTCGGGTCGGCGTAGAGCACGCGGTTCGCGAGACGCTGGAACGCGTGCGCTTCGTCGGAACCGACGCCGAGGTGCTGCAGCTGGATCTGGGCCTGCGTCCAGGCGAGCGTGACCGCGCGTTCGAACGCCGTTGCGTCGCGGTGCTTGTCGGCGAGGTCGAGCACCTCGCTGCGCGATGGCGCGACCATGGTCCAGAACGCCACGCGCGCGGTCGCCCCGGGCAGGATGCGCAGGCGGTGGCGCAGGCTGAACACCGGATCGAGCACGGTGCCGACCGTGCCCGAGAGCGACCTGCCGTCCATCACCGAGATCGGCGCCCGGATGCCGCGACCGCGCCCGAGGAAGCGCGCGCGGTCGGTCTCGAACTGCTGACTGCCGACGGTCTCGCCCTCGACCACGGCGAGGTGTGCAGCCCAGATCTCGGGCTCGGCCGGCGACCGCCGGCGCCGCGTCGCCACGAGCGCCGCGAGGCTCGCAAGGTGTTCCGTCTGCACGAACAGCTTGGTGAACGCCGGGTGAGCCGCGTCCGCTGCCGGTGGGGCCAACACGATCTCGGCGTACGACGTCAACTCGATCTCGCGGATCTGGTTGCCGAGGTTCTGGATCGACACGCGGCGCACCTCCGCATCGCTCTCGGGCGAGACGGCAACCTCCAGGGTCGTCTGGATCGACCCGTCGCGCCGCACGATCTCGGCTCGACCTTCCGAGAACGAAACCTCGTAGCTGTCGGCTTCGATCCCGCTCGGCTGGTAGCCGGCCGACCAAACCTCGCCGCTGCCCACGTCGCGCAGGAAGACGAACGTGCCCCATGGATCGCAGGTGACGTCCTCGCGCCAGCGCGTCACCGCCAGATCGCGCCAGCGGCTGTAGCCCGAGCCCGCGGCCGTCAGCAGCACGGCGTAGCGGCCGTTGCTGAGCAGGTGCGTGCGCGGAATCGGATCGTGGGCAGTGTGGAAGCGGCGCAGCGTCGGCGGCAGGCTCTCGCCGGGGTGCTGTGCTGCCTCCTCCTCTTCCACGCGCGGTCTGGCCACCGCGATGCCCCGGGGAACCCGTTCCTGCAGCAGCAGCTCTGTCGCCTGCACGGTCGGCTCGGCGTGGAAACGGGCGCGCATCGCGCCGCCGTGCAGGGCATTGCCGAGAGCAACCAGCGTCATGCCCTGGTGGTGCGCCATGTAGGCGCGCACGACCGCGACCGCAGCACCCGGTGGCAGGCGGATCGCGGTGTAGTCGAGCGCCTCGTAGTAGCCGTAGCGGCCGCAGCCGCCAGCCGCGAGGAGCCGCGCGAGATTGGCGACGGCGGCGTGCGGATCCACCATCGCCGCCAGCGCGGTGGCGTACGGGGCGACGACGGTGTCGGCGCTGAGCCCGCGCTTGAGCCCCAGTCCCGGCACGCCGAAGCTCGAGTACTGGTACGTGTGCTCGACATCGCGCACGTTGTAGGCCGACTCGGAGAAGCCCCAGGGCACGCCGAGTACAGCACCGTAATCGACCTGGCGCCGCACGACGAGGCGGCACGTCTGGTCGAGCAGGCTGCCCTCTGGCTGGCGCATGACGAGCGAGGGCATCAGATACTCGAACAGAGATCCCGACCACGAGACGAGCACCGCACCGCGCGGGACCGGCACGAGCAGGCGCCCGAGCCGGAACCAGTGCTTCGCCGGCACGTCCCCCTTGGCGATCGCGACGAAGCTCGCCAGGCGCGCTTCGGAGGCGAGCAGGTCGTAGCAGCTCGGGTCGAGCCGATCCTCCGCGACCTGGTAGCCGATCGACAGCAGCTGCCGCTTGCGATCGAACAGGAAGTCGAACTCCATCGCGTCCACGCACTGTCGCGCGCGCGTCTCCAACGCAGCAAGGCGCCGCTCGAGCGAGCGGGCCGCGTGCGCCGAACGTTCGAGAGCGAGGATCAGGGGGTCGTCTCGGGCACGGCGCTGCGCGAGGATGCGGACTGCGGCGTCGCAGCGGTCCGGCACTTCGGACAGGGTCGGGATCGACCCGAGCAGGGCGGCGAGTGCCGGGTCGGCGGTGACCCCTGCGTTCGCGGCGTCGGCGAGCAGGCGCGCCCAGGGCAACAGTTCCTCGAGATCGCGTTCGTGGCCGTGCACGCACGCACCCATCGCTTCGACCCAGGCGAGCACCTCGGCGCTGCCGGCGTCCCCCCACTCCCCCGCGAGCGTGCGCGCGATGTCGGTTGCGGTGTCGACGTGGGCCGCCAGTTCCGCGAGCTGCGTCGCCGTGCCGGCCGGACTCGCCGGCGCCGAGCTGGCCGCGGCGAACACGGCGATGGCGTCGTCGAGCTGCGCCTGCGTCACGGTGTGCGTGCGGCGGTCGTCGGGCAGGGCGCGCCGCGATTCGCGGAGCAGCGCCAGCGCGTCTTCGAACCCGGCGCGCCAGGACGGATTCACGACCGGAGCACCGATCATCTCGCGGCAGGCGTTGCCGAGCGCGATCAGGTGGCCGGCGAAGTTGCCGCTGTCCACCGACGAGACGTATTTCGGCTCCAGCGGACGAAGGTCGCGCGTGTCGTACCAGTTGTAGAGGTGGCCGTGGCAATGCTCGAGCCGCTGCACCGTGTCGAGCGTCGCCTCGAGCCGCGCCATGGTCTCGACCGTCCCGGTCCAACCGAAGTCGCGCGCGGCGACCGCGGACAGCAGATACAGCCCGATGTTGGTCGGCGACGTTCGATGCGCGATGACCGGGGCGGGCTCTTCCTGGAAGTTGTCGGGCGCCAGCCAGTGGTCGTCCGGGCCGACGAACGACTCGAAGAATCGCCACGTGCGGCGCGCGACCATGCGCAGCGTGGCCGCGTCCGGTGCTTCGATGGCCGTGCTGTCCGCGATGGGCGAACTGCGACTGGCCCACTGCGCTGTGATCGGTGCCGTGAGCCACAGGATCACGAATGGCGCCGCGACGGGCCACGATGCGCTGCCAGCGCACGCGACCACGATCGCGGCCAAAGCACCCAGCACGACGCCGCCGGCCATCCGCCGGTAGAAGCCGCCGGCATCGAGTGGCAGGCTGAACTTCGCCTGCGCGGCCGTGAGCCACTCGAGCATGCGCCGGCGGCGCACGAACAACCGGCCGAGCGTGAGCAGGATCGCATCGGTCATGAGCCAGGCCTGATGCGCGAGCAGCGCTGTGGCGAAGAAGATCTGCAGCATCGCCGACGCGAAGTCCCCTCCGAGCGCGCGCAGATGACCGTGCAGCGCTATACCGCGCCGGTGCGGCACGATCCCCGCGACGAGCGGCACCAGAATGGGGATCGCCATCGTCGCGAGCAGGAACCCGCTCGCGGTGGCAGCAGCAGCGAGGCCCGAGCACCATCCCACCAGCAAGACGAGAAAGGAAGCTGGCGCCACGAGTGTCCGGCGCAGGTTGTCGAGCATCTTCCAGCGGCCGACCAGCGGGATCGCGGCCCGCTGCCGGTCCCCGGTCTGATCGCGGCCCCGACCGAGGATCCACGGCAACAGCTGCCAGTCGCCGCGCGCCCAGCGGTGCTGGCGCGCGGCGGCGACGTCGTAGCGCGTGGGGAAGTCCTCGACGAGGTCGACATCGGAGACCAGTCCGGCGCGTGCGAAGATGCCCTCGAGCAGGTCGTGACTCAGCACCGAGCTCTCCGGAACGCGCCCGGCCAGTGCTTTCTCGAAAGCGTCGACGTCGTAGATGCCCTTTCCCGTGTACGAGCCCTCGCCGAGCAGGTCCTGGTACACGTCGGATACGGCAGCCGCGTACGGATCGATGCCGCACGGACCCGCGAACACGCGCAGGAACAGCGAACCCTCGCCAGCAGCTGGCAGCGACGGAGTGATGCGCGGCTGCAGCACCGCGTGGCCCTCGACCACGCGACCGCTCGAGCGATCGATGCTGGGCCGGTTGAGTGGGTGCGCCATCTTCCCGACCAGCCGCCGCGCTGCGCCGAGCGGCAGCCGCGTGTCGGCGTCGAGCGTGATCACGTACCGGACGCCCGTCGGGACCGCAGTCGGGTGGCCGCCTCGGGCGAGGAACGTCGTGTCGGTCGCACCGCGCAGCCAGCGATCGAGTTCGTGCAGCTTGCCGCGCTTGCGTTCCCAGCCGATCCACTTGCCCTCGCCCTCGTTCCAGACCCGACGGCGATGCAGCAGCAGGAAGCGTTCACCGCCGGGTGCGGGCCCGTGGCGTCGGTTGAGGCGCGCGATGCCCGCGGCGCAAGCACCGAGCAGCTCGTCGTCCCCGGGTGCGTGCTCGGTCGCGGCATCGGTCCAGTCCGAGAGCAGGGCGAAGCAGAGATCGTCGTCCGGACTGGCCAGGTGATGGACCTCGAGGCGCTCGATCTGTTGTTCGATCGAGAGGAGGCTCGTGAGCATCGTCGGCACGGCGACCACGGTGCGCAGTTCCGCCGGTACACCAGAGCACAGCTCCAGGCCGGCGAGCGCTCGAGGACCGAGCTGCTTCGTGACCCGGCGGTTGACCAGCGCCACCGCGAGATCCGACGCCGGGATCAGGGCGAGCAGCGCGAACAGCGACAGCCCGGGGGTGCTGGCTCCGGCTGCCGCGACACCGACCAATGCCACGGCGAGGAACAGGGCCGTGAGGATCGCGATCGTGGCGAGATAGCCGGAGATCCCGGCGGCGCGGCACAGGCGCGGCAGCCAGCAGTGCAGCGGCACCCGGAACCCGAGCGCCTTCTCGAACGCTGGCCGCCCGCCGGCGATCAGGTGGAAGCCAGGATCTGCCCGCCGCTGGCTCTGCGCGTCGTCGCGTCGCGGCTCTCCAGCACCGTCCGGCGTGGCGGTGCTCGCCGCCCGCGCCGCCAGGAACACGCGCGCCACGACTTCGAGCTCGGTGCAACGCGAACCGCGCGCGAGCTCTTCGATCGCGTGCCGGTAGCGGTCGCGCGTCGGGAAGTCCATGGCGGCGAACCGGCTCTCGGCGCGCAGCGCTTTGTCGACGAGACTGACGCTCTCGAAGAACTCGCTCCAGTCGATGGCGGACATGAGCCGCATGCTGGTGATCACGTTGCGGACCGTCACGTTCGTCGCGCCCTGCCGCCGATGCTCCTCGCGGATGAGCTCATCGGCGGTCGTGCCCTGCGCCGCGAGGCGCTCGTCGAGCCAGTGCAGTCCAGGCGTCACCACCGGATCGTGGTCGCGCAGTCGTTGCACCAACTGAGCGGCGAAGGCGACCGGCATCGGTGGCTTCGCACCGGACCGCAGGAACGCGTCCGCCGTCGCGCCGTCGAGCAGGC